>Ga0315912_10000247_pt1 | contig 112540 bp, 97 predicted proteins | sample VfabasoilMG_FD_204469 | JGI IMG/M metagenome (GOLD analysis project Ga0315912, IMG submission 204469) | Garden soil microbial communities collected in Santa Monica, California, United States - V. faba soil | ecosystem: Environmental > Terrestrial > Soil > Garden | place: USA: California... | reverse complement strand
GAGCGTCGAGGTCTCGGCCGTCGGCAGAATACGATTGACGCGTCCCATGAACTCGTTCGTCGACGAGCTGATCCGCGCCGGCTGTCCGGGTCGAAGTTGAGGACCGTAAAAATCGGAGACCGCGGCCTCGACGCGGAAGGCATCGTCGGCGGCGATTGTCGCGAGCGCCTGATTCTCCTGAACGACAGCGCCCGCGTCGTGCACGAGTGAAGTGACGATGCCGTCGATCGTCGCCGTAACCGTCGACATCTCGACACGCCGCGCCTGGTCGGCGCGCTGGCTATCGAGAATCGAGTAGTCGAGCTCGAGTCGCTCGATCTCGGCCTCACGTCGCGCTTCGAGGCTCAGGATTTCGGCGTCGGTCTGCTCGATCTCGACCCCGGTGCGTCGGACGTCGAGCTCGGCCTCGAGCAGATCGGATTCGGAGACCGAGCCCGACTCACCGAGTCGCTGCAGCCGTCCCAGGCGCACCTCGCGGCTTTCGAGGTCGATTTGCAGCAATGCGCGTCGGCTGCGTGCCTGGCGGATCGCATCCGCGCGCTGCAGATCCTGGCTCCGCATCTCCGCATTCTTGACCGCGAGCTGTTCTTCCAGAGTGCGGAGCGTCAGCTCGGATGCGCGAGTGTCGAGTGAGATGATCGGTTGCCCGCTATGGACGCGCTGACCGAGTGCGACATGCACGACTGTGATCTCGGCGCTTACAGGGCTCGAGAGTGTCTGCTCGGTGCGCGGCACGATCGTCCCCGTCGCCGTAACCGTGGCTTCGAGCGGGCCGCGCTCGACGACCGCCGTCCGGATCTCCGCTCGTTCGACCGAAGGCCCGAACATTTGCAAGGCTGCCCAGCCGATGGCGGCAACCACGCCGATGGCAGCCAGCGCCTTGGCGATGCCGATGAGCAGGGGTCGACGCCGTTGCGCGGAGGAAAAGTCGCGATCCATCACCTGCTAGTGCAGGTCGCGTGCCAGATCGGGTGGAGGTTGTGGGCTATTCGAAAAGCCACGCCCGGCGCGGCCGTCGGCGGCGCCGGGCGTGGTCAGGTCGGTCAGTCGCGACGATCGAAGCGTCCGAATTCGGACATTTCGTTCTCATTCGAACGGTTTCGGGGCCGCGTGGCGCCAGTCTTTCGAACAAGCGGCGGCCGTCCGGCCGGGTGCCGCTCAGGGCGCTGAGATGCTCCCGCCGATCGCGTCGACGCCGGCCTTCGAGACGGCCTCGTCCTGTTCGGGCGCAGCGCCGCTTGCGGCAATCGCTCCTGCCAGCTGACCGTTGAGGAAGATCGGCACGCCGCCGCCGAACGGGGCGTCGTTCTCGATCTCTGCAATCTCGCCGGCCGCGAGCTTCGCGGCGTATTCCGCCGATGTCATCCTGCTGCCGATCACGGTATTCGTCTTCCACTCGGCTACGGTCGCCGTGAACGGCTCGCCGCCCTCCATCCGGTGGACCATGACGACGTTGTTGTTCTGGTCGACGATGCGGATGACCATTCGCCAACTATTGGCCCGCGCATGCGCTTCGGCCGCAGCCATCGCCGTGGCCGCCTGGTCATAGCTGATGAGTGGCGGTGGCGCCTGAGGGCCGCGACCGCCAGGGCCTCCGCGTCCGCCGGCGGGCGGCTGGGCGAGTGCGAGAGTCGTCGTAGCAAGCAGGCAGAGCAGGGTCGAGGCGCGTAACAGAGTTTTCATTTTGTATCCCCGATTGGTAACGGAACTGCGGCAAAGTATATCTTCGACGCATCGGGTTTCGACCACGGGAGAATTCCAATGATTCGTAAAGCCAAAGCCGTCTGGAACGGTACCGGTCGCGACGGCAGCGGCCATTTGTCCTCGGACTCCGGCGTGCTCGCGCGAACGCCGTACTCGTTCAAGACCCGGTTCGAAAACGAGAAAGGCACGAATCCGGAGGAACTGATCGCCGCGGCGCACGCCGGTTGCTTCACGATGGCGCTCGCCTTCGGGCTGCAGCGCGCGGGCTTCACGCCGACGGATCTCAGCACCGAGGCCGCGGTGAGTCTCGAGCAGAATGGTGCGGGATTCCGGATCTCGCGCTCGGCCCTGACCTTGCGCGCCAGCGTGCCGAACCTCGATCAGGCCACCTTCGCGAAGCTGGCGCAGGAAGCGGAGAAAAACTGTCCGGTTTCGAAAGTGCTCAACGCCGAAATCACGCTCGACGCGAAACTCGGCTGAGGCTGCCGGGATCGCGCGACGGGCGCGCGACCCCGGCTCAGGAGATTCGTCGGTTACTTCGAGTGCTTCCCGAAGAACTCGAAGACGTATTCCTGGCTGATCGTGATCACGGGGCCGTGCGTCGCGCCGGGCACCTCGACGAACTCGTGCTCCATCCCGATCTCGTCCATCGTTGCGACCCAGGTCTGCGAAACGCTGACGGGCACCACCTCATCCACGTCGCCGTGGACGACCATGACGGGCACGTCGGCAGCGGCGAGATCGCCGAGAATCTCGGCGCGGTTGTCGGTCATCATGAAGGCCGCCGGCGCGACCGGTGCGATCGCGGCCCAGATGTCGGCGTGCTTGGCGCCGAGGAAGAAGGTGCCCGCGCCGCCCATCGAATGGCCAGTCAGATAAATGCGATCCTCGTCGACGTTGAACTGCTCCTGCATCATGGCGAGCACATTCATCACGTCCTGCTCGCTGAGCTCCTCGAGATTCTCGGGCTGCTCGCCGCCGGCGCCGGGGCCGCCACGGCCGGCCGCCGCAGCACCCTGACCTTGAGGCGCACCGCGTCCACCGGCCGGCGGACGGTTGTCGAACTCCTGCCGCGTCACCATGCCGTCCGCGTTTGCGTCCCAGCGTGTGATCACGCCGGCGACGAAGTCGCCGCCAGCCGCATTTGCGGCGGGAGCGTTTGCAGCCGGTGCCGCTCCGCGTCCGGCCGCAGCATTGCCGAAGAACGCGCGGATCTCGTCGGCCGTCAGATGATCGTCCGGGCTGCCATTCGACCCGGCCTGGTTGATCGCGTCGAAGCTGACCTGCGCCGCGGCATTGCCGCCCCGGCCCGCGTTGCCGCCACGTCCTGCGCCGCCCATGTTGATCACCGGCGAGCCGTACCACCCGGTCGTGTTGTAGCCCATCGGCGAGGCGAGGATGTAACCGCCTTCCTCGGCGAGATCGACGGCCGTCGAGTTGCACATGATGTCGGGCGTTGCGCCCATGCCATGCAGTGAAATGATCAGCGGCGCCGGTTCACTCCGGTCGACTTTCGACGAGACGTAGAAGCAATACGGCAAGTCGACGTTCGTGTCGTCGAAGTGATAGGTCTCGCTGACCGCGCGTGGATCGATGCCGAATCCGCCGCGACCCTGGCCTGGGGCGGGCTGCGCCAAAGCGGACGCCGAGACGAGGCAAAGGGTGAAACTTGAAGCTGTGCCGAGAAGGAATTTCGAGGCGGATGCAGCGCGCAGCGTTTTCATGGATTCTCGTTCCTGTGGATGGCCGAAGCCCGATGGCTCGCGAGCCTAACAGACCCGCCAAACCCGCGTCCCGTATGCAAAAAGTGAACTTCAGCTATGCGGCGGGAGTATCGTTGTCTAAAGATTGCTGACGACATCCGGCAATCTCCGGCGGGTTGGCTAGAATGGCACCTATAAGTTAATGAGGGGGCCCGTGGACTTGAGACTGCTCGGGGCGGTGGCGTTGACCGGCGTACTGACAGCCGGCTGCGGCCTTATCGGCGACGACGCCGAGAGGCAGGCGGACGTCATCGCCGCGAACTGCGTCGACTGCCATAACCCCGTCGATCTCACCGGCGAGCTCGATCTCGAATCGCTCAGTCTCGAGGACGTTCACGGCGACGCCGAGACCTGGGAAAAGGTCATCGTCAAGCTGCGTGCCGGCCTGATGCCGCCGGCAGAGTCGGGAATTCTCGATCGGGACGAGCGCGAGGATCTCGTCGCTTTCCTCGAGGAAACCATCGACAGCCAGTCGGAACTGCACCTGCCGCCCCCGGGTTTGCACCGGCTCAACCGCAGCGAATACACCAACGCGATTCGCGATCTGCTCGGGCTCAACATCGACGCTGCGGACTTCCTGCCGCCCGACGACTCGAGCCACGGCTTCGACAACATGGCCGGCACCCTCACGACCTCGCCGGCGCTCATGGAAGCCTATCTCTCCGCCTCCGGCCGCATCAGCCGTCTCGCGATGGGCACCGAGACGGCGCCGACGCTCGCCGTCTACGACGCTCCGCACGACACCTCGCAGAACGAGCACATCGAAGGCCTGCCGTTCGGCACGCGCGGCGGCATGCTCATCGAGCACGAGTTTCCGGCTGACGGCGAATACATCTTTACCGTCAAGGGCATGACGGGCTATTTCACCGCCGTGCTCGGCAATGTCCGCGGCGAGGAGCTCGAGGTCACCGTCGACGGCGAGCGCATGTACCTCTACAACTGGGACGACGAGATCGGCAACCAGGAAGGTAACGGCGGCCGCACTCCGGAAATTCCCATTACGGGCGGGTTCCACCGCGTCGGCATTACCTTCATCGCAACGAGCGACCTGCCCGATACGGGTCTCAACAAGTCCTTCGTGCGCACGATGAACTCGCCGGGCTCGATCTCGGGCTACACGATGTATCCGCATGTCGGCCAGGTCTTCATCGAGGGACCGTTCAACGGCGTGCTGGCAACGAGCACACCGAGCCGCGAGCGGATCTTCGAGTGCTATCCCGCGAGCAGTGCCGACGAAGCCGTCTGCGCGCGCGAGATCGCGACGACGCTCACCGGCAAGGCCTTTCGCCGCCCGACGACCGAGGCCGACATCGACGAGATGATGACTTTCTTCGCCGCCGGACGCCAAGAAGGCGGCACTTTCGATTACGGCATCGAGGCCGTGATCCAGCGGATTCTGACCGACCCCGAGTTCATCTATCGCTCGGAGATCGAGCCCGCCGACGCTGCCCCCGGTGCGCCCTACCGCATCAGCGATCTCGAGCTGGCCTCTCGCCTTTCCTTTTTCCTCTGGAGCAGCATCCCCGACGAGGAACTCGTCCGGCTCGGCGCCGAGGGGCGGCTCCACGAGACCGACGTGCTCGAAGACCAGGTCATGCGGATGATCGCCGACCCGCGCGCGGAGGCTTTCATCGAGAATTTCACCGGGCAGTGGCTCAACGTCCGCGGCATCGCGGCCAGCGAGCCCGTCGTCGACCTGTTCCCCGATTTCGACAGCACCCTGCGCGCGGCTTTCCGGCGCGAGGTCGAGCTCTTCTTCGGCAGCATCATCCAGGAGGATCGCAGCATCCTCGACCTGCTGACGGCCGATCACACCTTCGTCAACGAGCGGCTCGCACGGCATTACGGCATCCCCGGCGTCTACGGCTCGCAGTTCCGCCGCGTCGAGCTCGGGCCCGAGCACGACATGCGCCGCGGCCTGCTCGGCAAGGGAGCGCTGCTGACGATCACCTCCGACGCCGCGCGCACGTCGCCGGTCCGCCGCGGCAAGTGGTTCCTCGAGAGCTTCATGGGCGTGAGCCCGCCGGATCCGCCGCCGGGCGTCGAGACCGATCTCAAGGAGCGGGAGGGTGAGGCGCCGCAGACGCTTCGGGCCCGGCTCGAGGCGCATCGGATCAACCCGACCTGCTCGGCCTGTCACCAGCTCTTCGAGCCGATGGGGCTCGCGATGGAGAACTTCGATGCCGTCGGCCAGTGGCGTTCGCTCGACGCCGGCCACCCGATCGACGCGACGGGTGTCACCAACGACGGCATCCCCCTCGACGGCGTTGCAAGTCTTCGGGAACTCACGCTCACGAATGGTGATCTATTTGCTCAGGTCGTGGCCGACAAGCTCCTGACCTATGCCCTGGGCAGGGGCCTCGAGTACGAGGACATGCCCCTTGTGCGGTCGGTCACGCACCAGGCAGCTGACGAGGACTATCGTTTCTCGGCACTGCTGATGGCGGTTATCGAGAGCCCGGCCTTCACGATGAACATGAAGTCCGTGGCAAGCGGGGGTTGAGCCGGTGGTGTTTCTGACGAAAAAGCATATTCCGCGACGCGCGCTGCTCAAGGGCGCCGGCGTCGCTCTCGGCCTGCCGCTGCTCGACGCGATGATCCCCGCTTCGACGGCATGGGCCCAGACGGCTGCCGTCCCGCCGCGGCGCTTCTTCGGAGGCTTCGTGCCGCATGGCGCTGCGCCCGGCTACTGGGTGCCCGAGCGGACCGGCGCGCTGCCGGCCGAGCTGCCGTTCATGTGGAAGCCGCTCGAGCCGTACCGCGACAGCGTGACGATTCTCACGGGCCTGCATTCGACGTCTGCCGAGCCGCCGCCGGGCGAGACCGGAGCCGACCACTGGGTCGCCGCCGCCTTCCTCTGTGCCGACAAGCCGAAAAAGACCGCGGGCGCCGACGTGCGCGCCGGTCACACGATCGACCAGATCATTGCCGAGCAGATCGGCCGCGAAACACTGCTGCCTTCGGTCGAGATGTCCGTCGAGGATCCGGGCTCGGGTTCGAGCAACTGCGGCGAAGGCTACAGCTGCGTCTACACGAACACGATCGCCTGGGCGTCGCCGACGACGCCGTTGCCGATGGAGCTCAATCCGCAGGTCGTCTTCGAGCGCATGTTCGGCAGCGGCAGCACGCCCGAGCAGCGCATCGCGCGCCGCGAGCGCAACCAGAGCATCCTCGACTCGATCAACGGCAAGATCTCGAGCCTGCGCCAGGAGATCAGCGTCCCCGATCGCTCGCGGCTCGACAGCTTCACCGAGAACGTGCGCGCGATCGAGCGTCGCCTCGAGATCGCCTCGAAGGTAACGACGGAGGCACCCGAGGACTTTTTCGTGCCGCCCGGCATTCCGCAGTCCTTCGACGAGCACGTCAAGATCATGTTCGACCTGCTCGCGCTCGCATTCGAGGCCGACATCACGCGTGTCGGCACGATGCTGTTCGCACGCGATCTCACGGGCCGTCGCTATCCCGCGAGCGACGCGCCGAACCAGAGCTTCCACGGCGTCTCGCACCACGGCGAGGATCCCCAGCTGATCGGCGAGCTCGCGAAGATCAACCAGTATCACGTCAAGATGGTTGCCTACTTCGTCGAACAGCTGGCCAAGGTGGAGGAGGGTGACGGCACCCTGCTCGACCATTCGCTGCTGCTCTACGGCAGCAATATGGGCAACCCGAACCAGCACCTGCATTACGACGTGCCGCACGTGCTCATCGGCGGCAATAATGGCCGGCTCAGGGGCGGGCGGCATCTCGCCTATCCGACCAAGACCATTTCCACGGGCAATCTGCTGCTCTCGGTGCTCGATCAGTTCGACATTCACCAGGAGAGCATCGGCGACAGCTCGGGCCGACTCGAAGACGTTTGATGTTTCGCGCTACGACATTGGCAGTGATCCTGCTGCTGGCCTCGACTGGGCACGCAGTGGCAGCGGCACCCATGGCCGACGCCGCAATGAATCGCGACAACGCCGAGGTAAGCCGCCTGCTCGACGCGGGTGCCGATGTCAATCTCACCCAGGCCGATGGCGCCACGGCGCTGCACTGGGCTGCCTATCACGGCGATGCGACGCTGGCCAAGGATCTGCTCGACGCCGGCGCCAATGTCGCAGCCGCCAACCGCAACGGCTCGACGCCGCTCTGGCTCGCCTCGAGCCAGGGCGATGCGACGATGGTCGAGGCTCTGCTCGCAGGCGGCGCCGACGCCAATGAAGCGCTGCCGCTTGGGCGGCGGCCGCTGATGCTGGCCGCGCGCTCAGGCAGCGTCGATACCGTCCGCGTGTTGCTCGAGGCCGGCGCGGACCCGAACGCAAAGGAAGAGGAGCGCGGCACCAACGCGCTCATGCAGGCCGCCGACCAGGGTCATGCCGAGGTCATCACGCTGCTCGTCGAGCACGGCGCCGACGTGGCCGCGGGCTCGGCTCCCGTTGCGCGCGACGGCCGCACCGCGGCGCTCGGCAAGTCCAACGACCCGCGCGACTCCGTGCGGCGGCAGGTCATCTCCGTGCTCTGCGAGGAGGAGTCGCCGAACGTCGACATCCTGCGTTCGCTGAGCACGCAGGACGACAACGCCACCGAGGACGCGCTGCTCGCGGAATCCACTGCGACGGCGGAGGAGCTTTGCAACACGGGTCGCGGTGGCCGCGGCGGGCTGGCAGCATTCGGCTTCGGCGGCGACGACAACGAAGACAACGAGGGCGACGCGGAGAACGAGGACGACGGCGACATCGCTGCCCAGATTGCGCGCGCCGATGCCCGGCTGCGAGAGAACGCTGCGGCCGAGAATGCCGGGCCCTCCACGACACCGCCGGTAGATGGGTCGAGCAACACCGACGATGATGCGAACGACGTCGCGGCGGCTGGTGGCCAGGGCGCGGCGGCCGGCGGCCAGGGAGCACGCGGTCGCGGCGCCGGTGCCGGCGGCCGTGGCGGTTTCGGTGGCGGCGGCGGTCGCGGCCGCGGCCAGCGCGAGCCCGACGGCGGCGAGCTGACGCCGCTCGTCTATGCCGCGCGTTCCGGCAGCATCGAGGCCGCGCAGGCGCTGCTCGACGCCGGCGCCAACGTCAACCAGACCACGCGCTACGGCTGGAGCCCGCTGCTCGCCGCGACGCAGAACCGGAATTACCAGATGGGCGTGTTCCTCATCGAGCACGGCGCCGACGTCAATCTCGCCAACAAGGGCGGGTGGACTCCTCTGTATCTGGCCACGGACAACCGCAACCTCGAGGGCGGCGACTATCCCGTGCGCGCAGCCGATATGGACGACCTCGAGTTCATCCGGCTGCTGCTCGACAAGGGCGCGAACGCCAATGCGCGCCTGACCGAGAGCACGGAAACGCGCACCGTATTCACGAATCAGTGGCTCGACGAAAACGGCGCGACGGCGTTTCTGCGCGCTTCACAGTCGGGCGATCTCGCGCTCATGCGCCTGTTGCTCGAGCACGGCGCCGATCCGCATATCAATACGGAGCTCGGCGTCACGCCGCTCGCCGCGGCCGCCGGCATCGGCTGGGTCGAGGGCGTCACGAGCGAGCACTCGACCGAGGAAACCGTCGAGGCCGTGAAACTCCTGCTCGAGCTCGGCATCGACCCGAATCACCAGGCCGACACGGGGCGAACGGCCCTGCACGGCGCGGGACACAAGGGTTCGACCGAGGTCGTGCGCGTGCTCGTCGCCGCCGGCGGACGCATGGACGTCCGCGACTTCGGCAACACCGACAACCGCGGCAGCCCCGAGCTCGCCGCGCATACGTGGTTGCCAATCGACTACGCGGACGGCCTCGTTCGCGTCGGCGTGCAGTCGGCGATCGGGCATCCGGAAACGGCAGCCGTGTTCCGTGAGCTCATGGAAGCAGCGGGGCTTGAGACTCCGCCGGTCGGGCGCACGCTCGAGTCGATCTGCATCGTCGAGGTCTGCTCGCCGGATTACGATCCGGTCGAGATCAACTAGTCCGTCAGCCCGATCAGCCGCGCCGGATTGCTCTTGAACATCAGTTCGAGCTCGGCCTCGCTGAATCCTGCTTCGCGAAGCGCTCGCGCCGCCATCACGAGCGCGTCGGGATGGTTCGGCGTGCCGATGAGACCGCTGTCGCTGCCGACGAAGATGTTCTCGGCGCCCAACGAGCGGATCAGGGCGAAGGTGCGTTCCCTGGCGGGGCCGGCGGTATAGAGCGTATTCGCCGTGATCTCGACCGTGCCGCCGAGATCGACGGCCGCTGCGAGCTCCTCGTCCGACATGTTCGTGAACTGCTCGCCGAGCAGCGGGTGGGTGACGATGAGCTTGGTCGTACCGCGCCTGCGGGCCTCGCCCAGGATCATCAGTGCCTCGGTCGGCGTTACATGTCCCGTTGCCAGTGTCAGGTCGTACTCGGCAATCAGGTCCAGCACCTCGTGCACTTCCGGCAGCAGCACGCCGTCCCGTGAAACGCTGACGTATGGCCGGTCCTGATTCAGGAACTTGACCTCATGCTCGGAGTCGTGCGTCGGCATCCAGACGATGCGCCCGTAGCCGCCGATCACGTCGACCATGTAGCGCACGGCTTGCGGGTTGACTCCGCCGACCGGAGTGTCGAGCGTCAGGCTGCCGAAGACCTCGATGCCCTGTGCGCCGTACTTGCGGATCAGCCAGGCGAGGCCCGCGGTCTCGGTCCAGTGATTCTTGATGACGATGGCGCGCATGCCGCGATCGGCGGCGAGCTCGGCGACCTCGAAGGCGTCCCACTGGCGCGGGTAGACATCCGGTCCGTGATGGGCGTGCAGGTCGATGGCGCCGTCGAGTATCGGATCCTCGAGATGCTGGTCCACCGAAGGCGGCGTCGTCCAGTTGGCGCGGTACGGAGCCCAGTGAGTCTGCGCAGGTCGCTCGGCCGGGTTCGCCGCTGGCGTCGAAAAGTTCGATTGCGCGAGCGCGGGGGACGTGACTGCAACGAATGCAGCAGCGGCCAGTGCTGCTCGAAAGAATCCTGACATTCTCATTACTTCTCCTGTGCCCGGGTCTCACTCGTCCTCGGCAAACCGCCGCGCGACGTCGGTCTCGCAGGGCAGGTTCGACGGTTGCTGTTCGGGCCGATAGTCCCACTGTGCGCGATGGCTCACGGGAGCGGCCAGGTATTCGGGATCCTCGACGACCGCCTCGTAGTCGATGTGCTTGCGATCGGCCGACAGCGTGAAGCGCTCGACGACATGTTTCGCCGCGGTCGACGGCGTGTCGTAGGCGAAGCCGTCGGGATGGGCGAGGTAGCCGATCGTGTCGACGACGAGCGTGTCTCCATCCCAGTGGCCGATCGAATGACCGTGCAGCGACGGCTCGATCCGCTCCGGGTGACTCTGCTGGTCGAGATGGACGACGCGGCGCGCGTCCATAACGTCAAGCGTGAATATGATCTCAGTCTCGCTGATGGCGACGATCACAGTGGAAGGCAAGACCATTAGCGCGGGCGGACCGAACGGCACGCACTCAGCGCGCGCGGTATTGCGTGCGGCGCGAGTGGATTCGACGGCCGCGCGGCCGGCGTCGGTCAGCGGCCAGGAGCGCGCGGCGACGGCGAGCGCCGTGAAGCCGGTGCCCTGCGGCACCCAGGTGCCGACGAGACTCGTAGCCGTTGCGGACCCGGGCTCGGTCGCCGGGATGGCGCGAACGTGCAGCGGCATCGCCGTGCCGTCGCTTTTCGTCAGCAGCCAGCCGAGGACAGTCCGGCCCTCGCCGGCGCGATTCGGCTTCACTTGAACCGTGACGCGATCACCGGCTCTGAGCGACGTCGCATCGAAGCCCTGCGGCGCGAGATTCGATGCGGGGCCCGCCTCGATTTCCTGCGTCACCGTCGAGCCGTCGGGCCGTGCGACGTCGAGCGTGATGTAGACATGCGGGTTGCGCCAGGAGTATTCGCGGACGGTGCCTTCGAGAAACACGTCCTGGGTCATGTCGTAGGCGGCCGGGCTGTGGTGCGCGGCGGCGGGTAGCGCGAGCAGCGGCAGTAATACAAGCGGGCAGGCGCGAATGACCGGGAGCATGGACGATCCGTCCTCGTGACAGCGGCGAACAGCATACTGCACTTGGCTGCTATAGTTCCCGGCACCGAAAAGAACGCCGAGGCGCGTCATGCCACGCACAAGGATTCTGCTCGTACTGTTCGCTGGCGGGGCCATTCTTGCCCTGCCTGCCGCATCCCAGGAAATCTCTTCCCCGCTTACAGGTATTTCAGATACCACCGATTGGGCCGCATTCGTGGCGAGCGTCGATCGCCTCGCGCAGAACGCCGAGCGCGCGCAGTCGGTGCGACAGGTCAAGCGCCTCCAGGACACGTACGCGCAGTACTCGCAGTTCGGTCTCTGGGACGAGATGGCCTCGCTTTTCGCTGACGACGCGGAGCTCATCCGGGGGAAGGACCGCGTCACAGGCCGCGCCGCGATCGGCGAGTACTTCCTCGAGACCTTCGGTGGCGGGCGCCATGGACTGGCACCAGGCGGGCTGCACACACAGGTCTCCTTCCGGCCGCTCGTCAACGTCGCCGCCGACGGCGATACGGCGAAAGGCCGCTGGTGGGAATGGTCGCTGACTGGCGCCTACCGCGGCGCCGCCGATTGGGCCGGCGGCATCTACGAGAACGAGTTCGTGCGCGAGGACGGCGTCTGGAAATTCTCGCGCGTCCATTACTACCCGATGCTGGCGGGTCCATACGAGACCGGTTGGCTCAACGTCGATGAGGACCAAAAGGTCGTGCCGTACCACTTCACGACTGACGAGACCGGCATACCGGTGCCCGACCTGCCTGCCGACGCGGGCGATCCGGATCTCGACCCGCAATTGGTGCCTCGGATGCTTCAGGATGCGGAGCGGCGCATCGACGACATGTACATCGAGGATCAGGTCCGCAACTTGCAGAATGCCTACGGCTATTACATGGATCGCAAGCTCTGGGACGACGTGACGGATCTCTTCGCCGAGAGCGCGCATCTGGAAATCGCCGACATCGGGCTCTACGAGGGTCGCGCCGGAATCCGCCGCGCGCTCGAGCGCATGGGACCAGCCGGCCTCGGGCACGGCCAGCTCAACGATCACATGCAGCTAAATACGATCGTCGAAATCGGGCCGGGCGGCGCTGGCGTGCGCGCCCGCGGCATCGAGTGGGCCCTGCTCGGCGATGCCGAAGCAGGTACGGCTTATCACGCCCTGACCGTGTTCGTGAATCGTTATGCCTGGGAGGAAGGCGCCTTGCGCATCGTCGAGATGCGGCTCTTCCCGTTGATGAAGACGGATTACGACGAGGGCTGGGCGAAGAGTGCCATCGTCGACGAGCCACCGGCGGAAGCACATGCTCCGGATCGGCCCGTGCCCGACGCCGACCGCATGACGCCGGGGGCTGTCCCTTTGTTCTTCGCGGCCAATCCGGTCACCGGCCTGGCCGTGCGACTGCCGGACGGCACGCAGGTCGTCGGTGCCGAACGGCTGCCGACGTACGTGTGGGCGTCGGTGTCGGGCAACCCCCAGGGGCCGAACGTCTTGTCCTCGTTCCTGGAGCGAGTCGCCCAGGCCGAGCGCCAACTGGCCGTCGTCAAGGCATGGGACGGCGTCGAGAATGTCTCGGCAGCCTACGGCGATTACCTCGACGATCTCGCCTTCGGCCCGCTCGCCGCGATTTTCGCCGAGCAGGGCAACAAGGAGATTCCGTTCACGGGTTTCTACGTCACGCGCGAGAGTATTGCGGCGCGCGATCAGAGTCGCAGCGTTGCGGCGACCGCGGGCTCACCGGCCCCGCGCACGACTCTGCCGCTGCATTTGCGCACGCAGCCTGTGATTCTCGTTGCCGAGGACGGACGCTCGGCCGCAATCCGAACTCGGCTGTTCCAGCCGCAGTCGAGCCGCACGCGGCCGATGGGTTTTGCCGGCGGCATGTACAACGACCAGGCCGTGCTCGAGAACGGCATCTGGCGATTCTGGAGCGTGGCGATCGACGAGCATTACTTCTCGTCGGCGGGTTATGAGGGTGGCTGGTCGGGCGTCGAGCCCGCCGATCCCGCTGCGCTGCAGCGGCAGGGCGGCGCGACGTCGAGTGACTACCCGCCCGACATTCCGCTCCGAGATCTCGGCGAGCGTGAAGTGGGATTCCGCGGCGGGCCGGGAACGGTGCTTGCCTGGCCGTCGATCATGCCGATGTGGTTTCACTACCGGAACCCGGTGTCGGGGCGTGTGCCCGACAACTACTGGCCGGACTGCGTGCCCTGCGTGAAATACCCGGAGACGAGCATGACGAGTCACGGGTACTTGTTGCCGCCAAACTAGCGGCGGCCGCCGATCACGCGTTGCGATAAGCCTCGCGGCGATGCGCGACTTTGATGACTTCCACTATCAGGCGGGTGTCTGCGATCGCGTAGACGATTCGATAGACACCCTGGCGGATCCGGTACAACTCACGTCCGCTGAGTTTCTCGCAACCGGGGGGTCGTGGATCGCCGGCGAGCGCTCGTATCCGGCTCAGAATTCGTCGAACGTCCTGTCGCGGCAGGGCCCGCAAGTCCTTTGCGACCGATTTCTTGAAGACGATCTCATAGCTTGCCATGCGCCTTCAGATCCTTGAGCAGCGCTTCGTAGGTGATCGTCGGCTCGGCGACGCGGTCCTCGAATGCAGCCAGGTCTTCCTGATCCTCCCGCAATGCCTGGCGTACGGCATCGTTGACGATCTCTGAGATCGAGCGGTGCGTGTCGGCGGCCTTCAGACGGAGTGCCTTGTGCAGATCGGAATCGAAATAGATCGTCGCGCGCTGTGCCGCTGAGGGTTCCATGGACTCATCTCCCGGTGGCGTTGTGGCACTATAGCGTCATGACGTCTGCACGTCAAAACGGCGATCGCGCACCGCTGATGGTTGTCCGGCTCGGCCAGCGGATCTCCGCTCAAGACCTGTCGCGAGGTTATTGCGCGGCGATCAGCGCCGCGCGCTGCGCAAGCAGGTAGTTCCGGATGGCGCTCGTATCGGCCACGGTCAGGACGTCACCGAACCGGGGCATCCCGACTTCCGAATAGAGACCGGCGTTGACGATCATCTCGAATATCGTGAAAACCGCCTCGCCCGAGTAGCGCAAGTCGGCGAGGACTCCGCCGCCGACCGCGTTGCCGCCATGACACATGGCACAGCGCTCGGCATAGAGATTGCCGCCGCGCGCCTGCACGGAGCGCCTGTCGTCGTAGTCGATCGCGGTCAGCGTCGGCCGTTCGATGCCGCGCACGGGATCGAAGTCTTGCCCGCCGCCGAGAACGAAAGTCCAGAGACGCCCCGGGGCCTTGTACTCACCGGAGCCGTTGTAGCCATAGAGCGCCGTCGCGCCGCCCCAGCCAACGAGCACCGAGAGAAATTGCCGGTCGCCAACGAGGTAGGTGATCGGCGGCGCCAGAATTCCCTGGCCGAGATCGACGTCCCAGAGCGTTTCGCCCGTGTCGGCGCGGTAGGCGAGCAGATGCCCCGCGGCCGTGCCCTGGAAAACGAGATTGCCCGCCGTCGCGAGCGTCCCGCCGTTCGAGTGCGTGGGATAGTCGACTTGCCAGCGAACTCGGCGCGCGACCGGATCCCAGGCGAGCAGCTGGCCGATGGTCGGGTGCGGGGGGCCGGTTCCTTCTCCGTAATCCGACTCGGGAAAGCGTCGGAGGGCATCGAGCAAGCCCGTCGCAGTGCCGCGATTCCAGACGCCCGGCGTGTATTCGAATTCAGCCTTGATGGCGTAGTTATAGGAGTTGCTTTGCGTCGGGATGTAGACAAGCCCGGTCTCGGGGCTGAACGACATCGGCTGCCACCCGTGCGCGCCGACGGGTGAGGGTGAGATCACCGACACCGCCTCGCTGTAACGGGCCTGCGGCGTCTCGATCGGCCGGCCGGTGTCCGGATCGATGCCCGACGCCCAGGTGACGCGCGCATAAGGCTCGGCCGACAGCAGCTCGCCCGTGATGCGGTCGAGCACATAGAAGAAACCGTTCTTCGGCGCCTGCATGATGACCTGGCGCTCGACGCCGTCGATCGCCAGCGTCGCCAGCGTCAATTGCTGCGTCGCCGTGTAGTCCCAGTTGTCGCCCGGTGTCGTCTGGTAGTGCCAGGCGACGCGCCCCGTCTCGACGTGCAAGGCGACGATCGACGAGAGATAGAGGTTGTCGCCAACGCCGTCGCTCCGGAGCTCGTGGCTCCAGGGCGAGCCGTTGCCGGTGCCGACGTAGATGAGCCGCGCTTCCGGGTCGTACGCGATCGCGTCCCAGGCGTTGCCGCCGCCGCCGACGTCCCACCAGTTGCCGCTCCAGGTCGCAGCGGCGCGCTCGACGTCTTCGTTCTCGAAGCCGTCGGCCGGATTGCCGGGAACCACCCAGAAGCGCCAGCGCTCGGCGCCGGTTTCCGCGTCGTAGGCCGTGACGTAACCGCGGGATCCGAGCTCCGCGCCACCGTTGCCGATGATGACGAGCCCGTCGGCGACGCGCGGCGCGCCGGTGATCGTGTAGGGGCGGCCCACGTCGGTCGTTTGTACTGTCCAGACCGGCTCACCCGTGTCCGCATCGAGCGCGATGAGCCGGCCGTCGAGGGCGCCGAAATAGAGCTTGTCGTCGTAGAGAGCAACGCCGCGATTGACGACGTCGCAGCAGGCTTTCCAGCCGATGCTGCGATCGACTTGCGGATCGTGCTGCCAGAGTTGCTCGCCGCTGTTCGCGTCGAAGGCGATGACGATACTCCAGGGCAGAGTGAAATAGAGCACGCCGTCGGCGACGAGCGGCGTGGCCTCGAGGCCGCGCGTGCTGCCGGTATCGAGCGTCCAGGCGAGGCCGAGATCGGAGACGTTGTCGGCGTTGATCTGATCGAGGGGCGAGAAGCGGGTTTCGGCGTAGTCGCGGCCGTGGGTGAGCCAGTTGGCGCCGGAGTCTGAAGCGCTGGCAGAGATGAGGTCGGCAGCGGTAACAGGTTCTGCGATCGCGAGGCGTGGTGTGAATGCGGCGACTACGCAGGCGGCGGATGCTGCCATGAACAGGACCAGGCGCAGTCGCTCAAATGTGCCGGGCGCGCTCTTCGCCACCATGTCCATCCACGTCCGACTCGGACTCAACGTGCTTGCGACGCCCGCCACCCGGAATCCACGGCTTCCTGTTCCGAGCAGAACCAGCGTTCGCCCCGGGAGGTGTCAATGACGGTTGCGTCGTAGTAGCGCCATCCCGGCCGGTGATAGATGTGCTCGCCCTCGCTATTGATATTGCCTTTGATCAGACAGTCGGAACCCGGGTCGATGGATGGTTCGGTGAACGGTTCCTGCGGTTGATGGGGCGGATCATAGGAACGATCGCGCTCACCTCGCCGCCAGTCCCAGGGCGCCACGAACCGGCCGGTCCATGCGCCGCGGCCGGCATTCTCGGCGTCCGCCTCCTCGTCGACGTAGTCCATGCTGTATTGCCGGTAGGCCAGCGCGAGCCCGGCACGGGCAAGCTCCGCGGCAAGATCGGTCGAGCCCACGGTGCAGCGGGCAACGGTGCGGCCGTAGTTGTCGATGTCCCGCTCCTCGCAAGCCAGGGGACCCGAGGCGACCAGCTCGACGAGCTTCGCCTCCGCCACTTCGCCACAGGGCCAGTCGCGACCATTGCGCGTGCACGTCTGCCGGCCTTCGAAGGCGTCGACGCCGAAGAGGCGGATCGAAGTCGAGCCGATTTCGAGAGAATCGCCGTCGATGACGACAGCCGAACCGGAAATAGGCGCGGCACTGGGCTCGCACGCCGGGAGAAATGCTGCAAGTAGCAATACGGGAATCTGGCCAATTCGAACAGATTTGCCCCAGGTCATGGGCAAAGGAGCTTATCAGCTTCGGGAAACGATGGGAGATCGCTAAACCGTCGACCTAATCCCGGCGAGTCCGAACATTGCGAGCGGTATCGTCTAAAAGCGCTGGCTACTCCAGCGCAAACGTATACAACCGCCCCGGCGGATTGTCGTCATCAGTTCCCGACATCACCGAAACATATTGCCGCCCATCGAGCTCGTAAGTAATCGGCGAGCCCATCGTCGGCAACAGCTCCGTCTGCCAGAGCACCTCGCCAGTCTCGGCATCGTGCGCCGCAAACACGCCTTCCTGCGTGCCGTGGAAGACGAGGTTTCCGGCCGTCGTCAGCGTGCCGCTGTTCTCGATCGTCGAGAAATGCACGCGCCAGCGCTCTTCCTGTGCGACGGGATCCCAGGCCACGAGAAATCCGGGCTGACCTGCGGGGGCGATCGAGCCGATCGACGGCGGCTCGACGGGCGCCTTCCCCGATCCCGCAGACGAGCCGCCGCGGCCGAAGGTGATGCCGAGCGAGCCCGAGAGGTCGGCCTCGTAGGTGAAGCCGCGCTCCGATCCGGAGATATACATGAGCCCCGTGCGCGGATTGAAGGACATCGGGTGCCAGTTGTGTGCGCCGCGCGGCCAGGGATAGATGATGACCGGCCCATCGCGGTAGCGCGCTTCCGCACGCTCGATCGGCCTGCCCTCGGCGTCGATGCCTGAGGCCCAGTTCACGCGACCGTAGGGCGCGGCCGAGATGAACTCGCCGGTGACGCGGTCGAGTACATAAAAGAAGCCGTTCTTCGGCGCCTGCATGATCACCTGGCGGTCTTCGCCGTCGATCTCGAGATCGGCGAGCACCATGTGCTGCACGGCCGTGTAGTCCCAGCTCTCGCCGGGCGTGGTCTGGTAGTACCAGGCGAGCTCGGCCGTGTCGGGATCGATCGCGACGATCGACGAGAGGAAGAGATTGTCGCCGCCGCCGGGACTGCGGAGATCGCGGTTCCAGGGCCCGCCGTTGCCGGTGCCTATATATAGAAGATCCGCGACCGGATCGTAGGCGAAGGAATCCCAGGCCGTGCCGCCTCCGCCGCGCTCCCACCATTCGCCGGTCCAGGTTGCCGCGGCCTGTTCCATCGCCGCGTTTTCGAAGCCGAGCGCGGGATTGCCCGGCACGAGGTAGAAGCGCCACGCCTGCCGGCCGGTCTCGGCATCGTAGGCCGTGACGAAGCCGCGCGAGCCGTAGTCGCCGCCGCCGTTGCCGATGATGACGAGTCCCTTGACGATGCGCGGCGCGCCGGTGATCGAGTAGTTCGGATTATCGGGAGTGGTCTTCACCATCCACTCGACGTCGCCGGTTGCCGCGTCGAGCGCCGCGAGCCGGCCGTCGATGATCGCGACGAAGACCTTGTCGCCGTAGATCGCCGGGCCGCGATTGACGGCGCCGCAGCAGAAGCGTGCGCCGCCGTTCTGCGGATCGCGCACTGCGCCCGGATCCCAGATCCATTTGAGCGTTTGCGTGCGAAGATCGATGGCGAACGTCATGCTCCAGGTCGTCGTGCCGTAGAGCACGCCGTCATGGACGAGCGGCGTCGACTCCTGCCGGCCGTCGCGCGAGCCGACCTCGACCGACCAGGCGAGCGCGAGTCGCCCGACGTTTTCCGCATCGATCTCGTCGAGCGAGCTGAAGCGCGTCTCGGCATAGTCACCGCCATGCGTGAGCCACTCGCCGTCGGCTTGGGCGCGGCGGAGCGCGGGGTCGTCGACAAGCGCGCTGTCCTGAGCCAGCGCGGGCAGCGAGATGCCTGCAGCGGTACAAAGAGCCGAAAGAATTCCCGCCGTCTTCTGGTTCATTATTTTCCCCCGATAGCCATGAGCTTTATACCGCGCTCGCGACGATGAAGCAGCAGAGCGCCCAGAACAGGGGATACTCGGCGCCGCCGAAGTTCCACATCCACTTGCCTTTCGAGACGCGCCAGCTCGCCCACGACGCGACGAGCAGGAAGACGCCGGTCACGATTGCGGCGCGCTCGGCGTAGATATCGAAGATCAGGCACACGCCGGTGACGATCTCGACTGCGAGCGCAGCGTACAGCCAGAACATGGGTGGTTTGAGGCCGGCCTGCTCGAAGAATCCCTTGACGAACGCCCGGCTCTGGAATTTGACGACGAGGTGGGGGAACAGGAAGAGGCCGCAGAGCACCCGCAGCCAGTCGATGCCTGTTTCCAGGCCGAAAATGTCGAGAATTGCCTGCACGTCCGTTTCCCCGGCCGAGGTCGCAGGCTGCATTACAGCACGACAATTCCCGAGACTGAGCTGGAAACCCCTCGTGTTATTCTCCGGGCCGATAGCCAGACCAATCCGGGGGAACCTCTGATGAAAATCAATGGGCTGCACGTTTCCGTCGCGCTGATCGCGGCCACCTGCGCAATCTTCGCTGATACCGCCTCGGCCCAGGGTCGCGGCCGTGGCGGCGGCGGTCCTACTGCAGCGCCCCTCCCGACTGAGCCCTGGGAGTACGCGACAGCCGAGGGCACGATCCGCGTCAGCGTGCTGGCCTCCGGCCTCGAGAATCCCTGGAGCCTCGAGTTCCTGCCCGACGCCTCGATCCTGATCACCGAGCGGAACGGGCGGATCCGTCATTTCAAGGATGGCGTATTGTCGGGTCCGGTACCGGGCCTGCCCGAGGTCGTGGCCGACAACTTCATCAGCGGCCTGCACGACATCAAGCTGCATCCGGATTTCGCGACCAACCGTCTCGTCTATTGGGTCTACAACAAGGCTGACGCTCCCGTGGCGCCCGCTGCGGCACCTGCCGCGGGCGAAGGCGCAGCGGCCGGTGGTCGTGGAGGCCGAGGCGGTCGCGGTGGCGGCGGGACCCGAACGCTGACCGTGGCACGCGGCGAATTCGATGGCACCGCACTCACGAACGTCGAGGACATCATCCGCATGCCGGGAGCGAGCACGGTCTCGCGCATGCTGTTCCTGCCGGATGGCACGCTGCTCGTCAGCACCTGGGGCGAGCCTTACGATCCGGTGCAGGTGGCGCAGGACAAGATGGGCCTCTCCGGCAAGATCCTGCGTTACAACGACGACGGCTCGATCCCTCGCGACAATCCCTTCGTCGGCAACTCCAGCTATCGTCCCGAGATCTACTCGCTCGGCCATCGCACGCCCGAGAGCCTCGTCTGGCACGAACCGACGGGCACGATCTGGGAGTCCGAAATGGGCCCGCACGGCGGAGACGAGGTGAACATCATCCAGGCCGGCGGCAACTACGGCTGGCCCCTCGTGAGCCTCGGTCGTTCCTATCCCGGGCCTTACATGCCGGAGGGCTTCGAGATGGAAGGCACAATCATGCCCCACATCAACTTCGTGCCGTCGATCTCGGCGACGGGCATGACCTTCTACGACGGCGACGCCTTTCCGGGCTGGCAGGGCAACCTCTTCATCGGCGGCGTGCGTTACGGCGAGATCGCTCCTTCCGGACGGCTCGAGCGCATCGGCTTCAACGAGAACATGGAAGAGCAGCGGCGCGAGACGCTGCTCGCGGACAAGCGCTGGCGCATCCGCGACGTTCGTCAGGGTCCGGATGATCTGCTTTACGTGATCACCGACGAGCGGAACGGGGCGTTGCTCAAGATCGAGCCGGTCGCCGCGCCCGCCCAGTAGTGGTCGCCGCAGCACAGGCAGTCAATAGTCCCGGGGGATTAACCCTGGACGATCTGGTCTATCGCCGCGAGCGCACTCTCGCGGCGATCACGCTCGTCCTCGGCATCATCGGCTGGCTGGTGGTCATCATTGGCACCATCGGCATCGCGCTGGTCGGGTTGCTGTTCGCATTCGTCATATATCTATTTGCGCAGTCTGCGCTGATTGCCCACATCAAGGGCAATGGCGTCGAGTTGTCGGCAACGCAGTTCCCCGACCTGTATGAGCAATTTGTCGCCTGCTGCAATCGGCTGGGCATCCAGCAGCCCCCCAAGGCTTACATCCTGAACGGCAACGGCGGCCTCAACGCGTTCGCCACGAAATTTCTCGGGGCGCAGTACGTCGTACTCTACTCGGACGTCGTCGATGCAATGAATGAGCACGCGGACGGCGTGCGCTTCTATATCGGGCACGAACTCGGGCATCTGCGCATGCGGCATCTGAGCGCTCGACTATTCCGGTTGCCAGCGCTGTGGCTGCCGTTGCTCGGAGCGGCATATTCCCGCGCGCAGGAAAGTACCTGCGATCGCCACGGGCTTGCGTGCAGCGCCTCGGGTGAAGGCGCGGCCAAATCGCTCGCTGCGCTAGCAGCAGGATCGCAACGGTGGAAAAGACTCAATGTCGCGGAATTCGGCAGGCAGACGAGCGAAACGACCGGGTTCTGGATGTCGTTCCACGAGCTGATTGCCAGCTATCCCTGGATCACGAAGCGTGCTGCGCGCGTCATGGATCTCAATTCGAAGTTGCCTTCGCGGAATCCATTCGCTTACCTTCTCGCGATTTTCATTCCGTACGCGGGCCGCCTGGGGGGCTTCTTTGGTTTTGTCATTCTCGTCTACATCGTGGCCATACTTGCGGCGATCGCCGTGCCGGCATACCAGGACTACACAGTCCGCGCCCAAGTGTCCCTGGTTTGGGCCGAGGCGGAATACATCATGGATACGGTCGGGCGCAGTTACGAGACCAACGAGGAGATTCCACCCTCGCTCGAAGCGCTGAGGTTGCCGAATGCGCTGGCAGACGGCACGCCATTGCGTCTCGCGCCCGAAGACATGTATCTGGAGGTCGACATGGAGGCTGGAGTACTTTATCTGGCCCCAGGGATTGACGGCCGGGGTCGGGTCACATGGCGCTGCGAGCCTGGCGACGGCATGAGTGTGACCCAAATGCCGGCATTCTGTGTGAACGGAGTCCAGTAGACCAGGGTCGAAGAATCGTCCGGAGCGATCAGGCAGACAAGGCAGCATACAAGCGACATGAAACCATCAACGAAAACAGCCGCCGCCAGTGCCATGCTGGTCATTCTGGTCACCCCGACTGCCACGGCGCACCACGGCTTCGGCCTTTTCCAAATGGACCAGGAAGGCACCTGGTCGGGCACGCTGACGAAGATGAACCTCGTCAACCCGCACTCCTATATGGAGTTCGACATGGTTGGCACGGACGGCGCAACGGTGCACATGCGCTGCGAAATGCGCGCCGCCACGCTGCTCCGACGTGCGGGCTGGGACACCGACATGTTCACTGTCGGCGCGCACGTCGAGATCTTCGGTCGTCCGCACCGCGACGATCCCACGGCCTGCTACATCGAAACTTTCACGCTCGACGACTCCGCCGAGGTCAGCCGCAACGATTTGTTCACGAATACCGCGCCCGTCGATGTCTCGAATCGGCCGCTGCGACTCGCCAATGGGCAGGTCAACCTCAGCGGCGACTGGGCCGTCGAGCAGCTCGTACTGACGATCGGGCCCGAGGGCGGCAACGGCTCGATGGTTCCGCGCAGCTTCGTCGAGGAATTCGCGAGCGGCGAGGTCACGCTGCGCGAGATCCAGGCACAGCAGCCGCCGCGGCCGACGACCGCGTATACGGAAGCGGGGCAGGCAGCCGCGTCGGCGTTCAACCGCAGCTCGCCCATCGACAACCCCTGGTTTGCCTGCAAGCCGACGAGCTTCATCCGCGACTGGACGGCCGACTGGCCGATCAACCGCTTCGTGCAGCGCACCACGGCCGAGGGCGAGTCGGTCATCGACATCACCTATGGCCTCTACAATTTCGAGCGCCGCATCCACGTCGGGATGGCCGAGCATCCGGCAAATCTCGAGCCGGGTTACGCCGGCCACTCGATCGGCCGCTGGGAGGGCGACACGCTCGTCGTGGATACGATCGGCTTCGCAGCCGGCGTGCTCACGCCGCCGACGCGGAGCAGCGAGCAGATGCATATCGTCGAACGCTTCACGCTGGACACCGAAAGGATGGCGCTGAAGCGCGAATACTCGGTGACCGATCCCGTATATCTCAGTGCGCCCTACGAGAGCTACGACGTCATGTATCTCTCCGACGTGCCGTTCGAGCGCCAGCCCTGCCAGGACATGACGCCGGAGTTTCAGCAGGACTGATCTGTGACGGCGTCGCGACTTCGCTGACGCCCGGCTCCGCTACGCTGTCCGGATGAGCAGCTTTCAGGCGAGCGGGACCACGGACTTCTTCTGGTTCATCCTGTTGCACGTCTTCGGCACGGGCATCGGACTCCTGATTGCGGGCCCCATCTTCGGCTGCAAGATGCACCCCGCAAAGGCATTCGTTGCCGCGGCTATCGGGGCGGTCCTTTACTACTTCCTCGGAATGGCTATCGGCGGCCCCGTCTCCTTTCTCGTCATCGTGATTCTTGCGAGGCAATGGGGCACGGGTGACTGGCAGGAGGCGTTTCTGACCACGATTATCGCCAGGGGTGTGCTGCTCATCGTGCTGCTGTTCTGGGCTACGCGGAACGCTGGGCCCTGAGGATTCTGCGGAAGCGTCGTCATTGGCGCGCCGTCGGTTAGACTTGCCGCTCCACTCGGCGGGGAAGCGGGTCCATGCGCTCGATCGATCGGTTCGGCAGTCTGGTATTGGCCTCACTGGCCGCCGTCGCGGCCGGCTGTACGCCCGAAGAGCCCGTCGTTCCGGCCGCCGCTGCAACCCCCGCCGAGCCCGACATCTCGGGCGTCTGGCAGGCCTACGCTTCCGTCTCGGCGCCTGGCACGGGGCAAATGAATGCGCTGACCGAGGAGGGCCGCTTCGGCGTGGAAGGCTACTTCGCGCAATACGGCGACGACATGCCCGAGCCCGGCTGGTACTGCGTGCCGCCCGGCATGCCGACGACGATGACGGCAACGGTGAGCTACCCGATCGAGATTCTCCAGACTCCGGGCCGGGTGACGATGCTGGCCGAGCTCGAGATGCAACTGCGGCGCATCTACATGGATGGGCGCCCCTGGCCGGCGGACAATTACTGGCCGACTCGCATGGGTTATTCGATCGGCCATTGGGAAGACCAGACGCTCGTCGTCGAGACGCGGTTCCTCAGCGAGAACCTCATGCGCTCCTGGCCGCGCTCGGCGGCGACGACGATCGTCGAGCGCATCTATCGCGCGAAGCGCGACGAGCTCAATGTCGTGCGTAACGGCTTCCCGCCCGAGAACGACAGCAACGATCTGCTCGTCGTCGAGATCACGGTCAATGACGTGAATCTCTATCAAATGCCGCAGCAGATCACGATGTATTACCAGCGCGTGACCGACGCGGATTTCCTCGAGTACGACTGCGCGTCCGGGCTCTATGACGAGGCGCTCGACGCAGCGCTCGACTGAGTACGATGACCGCGAATCTCGAAGGCCAGCTCAGGTCGGCCGGGAGCCCCGTCGGGCTTCTGCGCAATTCCCAGATCGGACCGTACGCCTTCCCGGTGGTGCCGGCCGAGTTCACGAACTGGCGCGACGAGCAGCGCTCGTGGCGCGAGACTGCGGCACTGTTCGATCAGTCGCATCACATGACGGATCTCTATCTGACGGGGCCCGACGCAATCCGGCTGCTGTCGGATCTCGGCGTCAACAGCTTCGACAAATTCGCCGTCAACCGGGCCAAGCAGTTCGTTGCCTGCAACGAGGACGGCTTCGTCATCGGCGACGCGATCCTGTTTCACCTCGGGGCTGAGCACCTGAGCCTCGTCGGCCGGCCGCCGGCGATCAACTGGGTGCAGTTCAACGCTGAAAGCGGCGGTTACGACGTCCGCGTGGAGCGCGACGAGCGCTCGGCCGTGAACCGCGGAAATCGGCGTTTCTATCGCTATCAGGTGCAGGGGCCGAATGCGCTCGCGGTGATCCAGACGGCGACGGGTCGGCCGGTGCCCGAGGTGCCGTTCTTCCATATCGGCGAGTTGGGAATCGCGGGCTGCCGCGTGCGGGCGCTGCGTCACGGAATGGTCGGGATGCCGGGCTTCGAGCTCTTCGGGCCTTGGGACGAGGGCGCGGCCGTCAAGGCGGCTATCGTCGAGGCGGGCAAGGCGCATGGGCTTCGGCAGGTAGGCGCTCGCACCTATCCGACGAGCACGCTCGAGTCGGGCTGGATTCCGTCGCCGCTGCCGGCTGTCTATACGGACCCAGCGCTGAAGCAGTACCGCGAATGGTTGCCGGCGACGGGCTACGAGGCCACCGCCTCGCTCGGCGGCAGCTTCGAGTCGGACGACATCACCGATTACTACGTAACGCCGTGGGATCTCGGTTACGGCGGCATCGTTCGATTCGATCATCCGTTCGTCGGGCGCAAGGCGCTCGAGACCATTGCCGGGACGAACTCGCGGCGCAAAGTGACGCTCGCGTGGAACGGCGGCGACGTCACGCGCGCTTTCGGCACGCTGTTCGGGTCGGGCGCGCGCGCGAAGTACATCGACCTGCCGATTGCGAATTACGCGACGCTGACCTACGACCGCATCGTGCACGACGGCCGCACGGTCGGCCTTGCGATGTACACGGGTTACAGCGCCAATGAAGGTGCGATGTTGTCACTCTCTGTCATCGACGCCGGATTCGCGAAACCCGGCACCGAGGTTTCGCTCGTCTGGGGCGAGGGCGGCGGCGGAACCAGCAAGCCGACGGTCGAGCGGCACGTGCAGATGGAGATCCGGGCGACGGTAGGGCCGGCGCCGTATTCGCAGGCTGCACGGACAGCCTATCGACCGCGATGAGCCGCGCAGGTATGCAGCATGCAATGGGTGGAAGTATGCGATGTGATCCGCATCGATTGTTGACGGCTGCGATGTTCGCGGCAGCGCTGCTGGCCGGTTGCGGCGGCGAGGAGGTCGGCGGCGACACGGGCGTTCCTGCCGACGCAATCGTTCTTGATCGGCAGGGTGCCTTCGCCGTCGGTGGCACGGTCCAGGGCGACGCCGCGACGTCGTCGCTGCGCTGCGATCACGGCGTCGTCGAGTTCCAGATTCCCGTCAACGCACGTGCGGTGAATCTCCTGATGTGGCACAGCGCGAGCGCGGTTGCCTGGCAGCAGCGCTGGGACGGTGGCGAGGGTTTTCAGAGCATCTTCCTGCGCCGCGGATTTCCAGTCTATCTCTGGGACGGGCCGCGCGTCGGGCGCGCCAACTGGGGCTGCGCAGAAACGACCTACACGCCCGTCATCGGCCAGGATCAGACGAACTTCAATTCCTGGCGCTTTGGCGTGACTTATCCCGAGTGGTTTCCGGGCGTGCAGTTCCCGACGGAGAGCGAAGAGGCCTGGAATCAGGCGTCCCGGGCTCGCTATCAGGAGTTCGACACAGTCGAGAACGCCGAGCTACAGGCAACGGCTGCGGCCGCGCTCGTCGATCAAATCGGTCGTAGCGTTGCGCTGACGAATTCGGCCGGTGGCCTGCGCGCGTTGCTGACGGCTCTCAAGAGCGAGAATCTGGCCGGGATCGTGATGTACGAAAACGTCGGCTACGTATTTCCCGAAGGCGGTTGGGATGGAACGACGAATGGACCCTTCGGCCCGGTCGTGGTGCCGCTCGAGGAGTTCCTCAAACTCACCCGGATCCCGCTGCAGATCGTCTGGGGCGACAACGTCGACAAGTCGGAACGGCAATATGCTGCGCTGCAGCAGTCCATCCGGTTCATGGAACTCATCAATCAGCACGGCGGCGATGCTGAGCTGCTGATGCTTCGCGATGCGGGTCTCGTCGGCAGCACGCACATCCCGTTTGCCGACATGAATAATGTCGAGGTCGCCGACCTGCTGTCAGCGTTTCTCGCAAGGAAAAGCCTGGACAGCTACGCGAACTGACACCTGCGACCGCAGCTGGGCCTCGAGATACACGGCACCCGCGAGGTCAAGCACGCCGCGCGAGCACGGCTCAGGCTCCCGCGGCTACCTCCCATCCGCCGCCAAGTGCCTTGTAGATGACGACGACAGCCGTGTTGAGATCAGTCTCGACTGAAGCCAGCGCGTCCTCGGCCTGGAGCAACGTGCGCTCGGCATCGAGCAGGCGCAGGAAGTCGAGCGCGCCTTCGCGGTACTGCACGCGGGCGAGCTCGGCCGCTTCGCGCGAGGCCGCAGCCTGCTCTGTTACCGCCGTGAGGCGCTCGCGCTGCTGGCCATAGGAGACGAAGGCGTTCTCCGTTTCCTCGAGGGCGCGCAGCACTGTGCTTTCGTAAGCGGCGAGCGCGGCGTCCGTGCGCGCCTCTGCCACGGTGACGCGGGCGCGAGTGCCGCTGCCGAAACCGGCCCAGGACAGCACGGGCGTCAACTGCCAGGCGCGGCTCGAGGACTCTCCGAGCTCGCTCGAGTCGCCGGCGATGAAGCCGATGAATCCCGACAGCGTGAGCCGCGGGAACAGGTCTGCTTTGGCGACACCGATGCGTGCCGTGGCCGCGGCCAGGTCGCGCTCGGCCGCGCGGATGTCGGGGCGGCGCCGCAGCAGATCTTCCGGCGAGCCGACGGCGAGCGTCGTGATCTGCGGCGCAATCTCGCGCGGCGCGAGCTCGTCGTCGAGATCCCCGGGCCGCAGGCCGACGAGAACGGCGAGCCGGTTCGCGGCCGCGGCCTCGGCCGCGACCAGCAACGGCATTTCGGCTTCGGTCGCGGCGAGTGTCGCCCGGGCGCTGGCGACGTCGAGCTGCGTGCCGCGGCCGAGTGTCAGGCGTACCTCAGTGAGGTCCAGCGTCTCCTGCTGGTAGCCGAGATTGGTGCGCGCGACGTCGAGCCGCTTCTGCGCACCGCGTAGCTCGAGGTAATTGCGTGCGACCTCGGCGGCGACGAGAACCTGCGCGTCGCGGAGTCGCGCTTCGGCGGCCTCGGCGTCGGCGTCGGCCGCTTCGACGCCGCGGCGCACGCGGCCGACGAGATCGAGCTCCCAGAGGCTCGCGAATCCTGCGCTGGTGCTGTCGAGCTCGATGCGCTCGTCGCCGAAGCCGGCTTGCTGCGCATGGCTTTCCGTGCGTGCCGCCTCGACGCTGACGTCCGGCCAGCGCCGACGCGCGGCGGCACCGAGCATGGCGCGCGCTTCGTCGAGCCGCGCAGCCGCGATCCTGAGATCGAGATCGCCCGTGAGCGCCCGCGCGACGAGGTCGTCGAGCACCGGATCGCCGAACTGACGCCACCACGCAGCTTCAAACGGCTGCTCCGCGACCGGAGTCTCCGCGGCCGAGACGAACTCGATCGGCGCGATTTCAGGCTCGAGATAGTCGGGTCCGACGGCGCAAGAAGCCAGCGCCAGGGCGGCGAGGAGGGGGACCGCGGCCGGGGCGGCAAGCGGCGAGTTCCTGGTGTTCATTAGCATTCTCCGCAATCGATCAGTGCTGCGGCACGAGGGTGGCCGGCGCGATGTCGTCGTGCTCGCCGCGCTGCCGCGAGAAAGCGGACGTCAGCCGCCGCACGACGTAGTAGAAGACCGGCGTCAGCAGCAGCCCGAACAGCGTCACGCCGAGCATGCCCGCGAACACGGCCACGCCCATCGCGCGGCGCATTTCCGAGCCCGCGCCCGTGGCGAGCATCAGCGGCACGACGCCCATGATGAAGGCGATCGAGGTCATGAGAATCGGCCGAAGCCGCAGACGGCAGGCCTCGAGCACGGCGTCCCAGGTCGATGCGCCCTGCGCTTCGCGCGTCCGCGCGAACTCGACGATCAGGATCGCGTTCTTGCAGGCGAGCCCCACGAGCACGATCAGGCCGATCTGCGTGAAGACGTTGTTGTCGCCGCCCGAGAGCCAGACGCCCGCGATGGCCGAGAGCAGCGTCATCGGCACGATCAGGATCACGACGAAGGGCAGCGTCAGGCTCTCGTACTGCGCGGCGAGCACGAGGAAGGCGAGCAGCACGACGAGCGGGAAAACCCAGACGGCCGAGTTGCCGGCGAGGATCTGCTGGTAGGTCAGGTCCGTCCACTCGTAGGTCATGCCGTTGGGCAGCGACTGCTCCGCGAGACCGGCGAGCAGGCCCTCAGCCTGGCCCGACGAGAAGCCCGGCGCGGGGCCGCCGTTGATCTCGGCCGTGGGATAGCCGTTGTAGTGCTGCACGATGCTCGGCCCCGAAGACTGCTCGAGCTCGACGAAAGCGCCGAGGGGCACCATCTTTCCGTCATCGCTACGCACCTTGAGGCGCTGCACGTCCTCGGGCTCGGCGCGGAAGCTCTGATCGGCTTGCGCGTTGACCTGATAGGTCCGGCCGAAGCGATTGAAGTCGTTGACGTAGAGCGAGCCGAGATAGACCTGCATCGTCTCGAAGATCTGGTCGAGCGAAACGCCCTGCGCCTGGGCCTTGTCGCGGTCGACGTTGGCCTGAACCTGCGGCGCATTGATCTGGAAGCCCGAGAACAGGCCGGCGAGGCCGGGTGTCTGGTTGGCCTGGCCGACGAGATTCTGCGTCTCCGCGAAAAGCGCCTCGAAGCCGAGGCTCGCGCGGTCCTCGATCTGCAGCTTGAAGCCGCCGACCGTGCCGAGCCCCTGGATCGCGGGCGGCGGGAAGACGGCGATGTAGGCGTCCTGAATCCCGGCGAATCGCTGATTCAGCGCGGCGACAATCTCGCCGGCCGTGCGCTCGCGCTCCTCGCCGCCGCTCGAGGCGCCGTCGAGCACGACGAAGGCGATACCGACGTTCGGGCTGTTGACGAAGCCATTGACGGAGAGCCCGGGGAACGACACGGTGTGTGCGACGCCTTCCTCGGCGAGCGCGATCGCGTCCATGCGCCGGATGACTTCGTCAGTCCGGTCGAGTGTCGCTGCCTCGGGCAGCTGCGCGAAGGCAACGAGATACTGCTTGTCCTGCTGCGGGATGAATCCCTGCGGCGTCGTAGCGAAGCCGAGCCAGGCGATGCCGACGAGACCCGCGTACACCGCGAGCGCTATTCCGCTGCGGCGCAGCACGCGGCCCGTGAGCCACTCGTAGCGTTGTGCAAGGCCTGCGAAGAACCGGTTGAAGGGATTGAGCACCCAGCCGAAGGCGAAATCGATACCACTTTGCAGCCGGTCGGGCCTCGTGCCATGCGGCCGGAGCAGCAGGGCCGCGAGAGCCGGCGACAGCGTCAGCGAGTTGAACGCGCTGATCGCGGTCGAGATCGCGATCGTCAATGCAAACTGGCTGTAGAACTCGCCCGTGAGCCCGCTGATGAATGCCGTCGGCACGAAGACTGCGATCAGCACAAGGGCCGTCGCAATGATCGGGCTAGTCACCTCGCGCATCGCCTGGAAGGCGGCGTCGACGGGCTTCAGGCCCTTCTCGATGTTGCGCTCGACGTTCTCGACGACGACGATCGCGTCGTCGACCACGATGCCGATCGCGAGCACGAGGCCAAACAGCGAGAGCGCGTTCAGCGAGAAACCGAAGGCGTGCATTGCCGCCAGCGTGCCGACGAGCGAGACGGGAACGGCCGCGAGCGGAATGACCGAGGCGCGCCAGGTGCGCAGGAACAGGAGTACCACGAGCACGACGAGCGCGAGCGCCTCGAAGAGCGTGTGCACGACGGCGTCGATCGATTCGCGGACGAAGACGGTCGGGTCGTAGACGACCTCATAGTCGACGCCCTCGGGGAAGTCCCTCGCGAGCTCGGCCATGCGGGCGCGCACGTTGTCCGAGACCTGAATGGCATTGCTGCCCGGCAGCTGGAAGATCGCAATCGCCGCCGCGGGCTCGCCGTCGAGCAAGGCCCGCAATGAGTAGCTCGAGGCACCGAGCTCGATCCGCGCCACATCCCTGAGGCGCGTGATCTGGCCCGCATCGCCGCTCTTGACGACGATGTTTTCGAACTCGTCCTCCGTGACGAGACGTCCCTGCGTATCGATCAGCAGCTGGAACTCGGTCGCGCCCGGTGACGGGGGCGCGCCGAGCTGTCCGGCCGCGACCTGGACGTTTTGCTGTCGAATGGCATTGACGACATCGGATGCGGTGAGGTTGAGTGCAGAGACTTTTTCCGGATCGAGCCAGACGCGCATCGCGTATTCGCCGGCGCCGACCGTTCTTGCTTCGCCGACACCGTCGATGCGCGCCAGCTCGTCGCGCACGCGCAGTGCCGCGTAGTTCGAGAGATAGAGCCCGTCGTAGCGGTTATCCGGCGAGACGAGGTGGACGACCATCGTCAGGTCGGGCGAAGACTTCTGCGTCACGACGCCGAGGCGCTGTGTGACCTCGGGCAGCTTCGGCAGCGTCTGCGAGACACGGTTCTGCACCAGCACCTGGGCCTTGTCGAGGTCGGTGCCGAGAGCGAAGGTAACGGTCAACGTCATCAGGCCGTCCGACGTCGATTGCGACGAGGTATAGAGCATGTCCTCGACGCCGTTGATCGCCTGCTCGAGCGGCGAGGCCAGCGTTTCGGCAATGACCTCCGGGTTGGCGCCCGGGTACATCGCGCGCACGACGACGGTCGGCGGCACGACCTCCGGATACTCGCTGATCGGCAGTAGCCGCAGCGAGAGCAGGCCCGCGATGAAAATGATCGCCGACAGAACGCCGGCGAAAATGGGCCGCCTGACAAAGAATTGGGAGAAGCTCACGGCTCGTTCCTCAGGGTTGGTTGAATGCCACCGGCTCGCGGGCCGGTTCCGACCGAAGCTCGGCGAAATTGCGGGCATCGCGGTCCATCGCCACCTGCGTCGCCGCGACGGTGACGCCGGCGCGCACGCGCTGCAGGCCGTTGACGACGACGAGATCGCCGGGCTCGAGGCCGTTCGTCACGATGCGCATGCCCTCGACGAGGCGGCCCGTCTCGACGGCGCGGTACTGGACGACGTTGTCCGCGTCGATCACGTAGACGAAGCGGCGTCCGAGGTCGGTGCCGATCGCGCGATCGTCGACGAAGGCCGCACTGAACTCGTTCGGGCTCACGAGGCGGATGCGGGCGAAGAGGCCCGGCGTGAAGCGTCGGGAGCTGTTGTCGAGCACGGCGCGAGCGCGGATCGTGCCGTGGCTCGCGTCGACGCGGTTGTCGACGAAGTCGAGCGCGGCGCGGTGCGGGTAGCCTTCCTCGTCGATCAGCCCGACGAAGACGTCGGCGGCTCCGTCCGGACCCACGTTGCGGAGATAGGTCTGCTCGTCGACGTCGAAGTAGGCGTAGACGGGCGAGATGGAAACGAGAGTCGTCAGCACTGTGCCGGGCTCGACCAGGTTGCCGACGGTCACAAACGCGCGCGAGACGCGGCCCGAGATCGGGGCCTTCACCTCCGTGAACGAGAGATTGAGCTCGGCCGATTCGAGCGCGGCTTCTACCGAGGCGAGCTCTGCTTCGGCGACGGCGGAATCGGCCGCGAACCGCTCGAGCTCCTCCTGCGAGGCCGCGTTCTGTTCGAAGAGCCGCTCCGCGCGCTCGGCGTAAGTCAGCGCGAGCTCGCGTTCGGCGGTCGCGCGCACGCGCTCGGCGCGCAGGCGGTCGGCCTCTGCCCGGAAGGCGCGGGCGTCGATGCGGAACAGCAGGTCACCCTGCCGGACCTCGGCGCCTTCGTTGAAGGCGACCGCCTCGACGTAGCCGCCAACGCGGGGCCGAAGCTCGACGCTTTCCACCGGCTCGAGGCGGCCGGTAAACTCGGCCCAGTCGCGCACCTGATCGAAAAGGACCCTGGCGGCGGTGACTTCAGGCGCCGGGGGGGTGGGAGGCGCGTTTTGAGCTTCGCCGGATGTGCATCCGGCGGCCACCAGGGTCGCTAGAAAAAAGGAGGGAAAGGCCAGTCGGGCGGGGGAGTTCATAAGAATCCTTTGTCTGTTATTGGCTTAGGTCTCGATGCCGTGTTACTATACCGTTCAGTTACGTTGCATGGTACTTACCGGTTAGTTACATGTCAACACCAGAAAAGCAGCTGCATTCGATTTCCCCCTTCGAGAGCGACTCGAAATGCGAGGAAGGCGCGAGCGCGCGCGAACGCATCTTTGAAGCGGCGAAGAAGCTCTTCTACAAGTCCGGCATTCGCGGCGTCAGCGTCGAAGCGATCGCGGAAGAGGCGAACACGACGAAGGTCACGCTCTACCGCGTGTATTCGTCAAAGGAAGAGCTCATCGTCAAGGTGCTCGAGGAGCAGGCCGAGCGCTGGAAGCAGTGGTGGGATGAAGTCGCGTCGCGCAATCCCGGAGAGCCGCGCAAACAGATCGAAGCGATCTTCGAGTGTTTTCACGACGAGCTCTGTTGCGATAACGCCGAACGCGGTTGCGCGATGGCGAACGCCTCGGTCGAGCTCGAGGACGATCACCCCGGCAGGCAGGTGGTTCGCGAGCACAAGCTCGAGATGAACAGGCGCATGATCGAGCTCTGCACGCAGATGGGCGCGAAGGATCCGAAGCTGCTCGCAAATTCCCTGATGCTGCTTCTGAGCGGCGCCTTCGCCGCCCGGCTCGTCTACGACGGCCGAGAGCAGATCGCCGCGGTCTGCGGCGCGGCACAGGCTCTGCTCGATTCGCAGATGGCCGGCAGCGCGAAGCGCTGATTAGGAGATCCCGGCGTTTCGCGTCGTCACGGAACGTCCGGATGCTCGTGCAGAGCGAAGCGTGTTCCCGGCACACCCTTGACGTAGACGGAGCATCCTTCCCAACCTTCAGGTACTGCAAGTACCTCGCCTTCGGTGACGCTGGAATATTGAGCGGCGCGGCTCCGGCAACGCAGATCCAGTCTCTCGATTTCGCCCTCGATCTGCTCAATGGAATAGCTGCGTCGCAGCAGGCGTCGAAACCAGTAGCCGTTATCCTCGAGCTCCGCGCGAGATCCAAGCACGTTCGGGCCTGCAACCAGCGCGCGGATTTGCTCGACGTGCAGCGCCAGCTCCTGCGAGACGCCTTCGTACATGCTTGCCGTCTTTGCGGATTCTATGGTTCCCAGCAGCTCGTAGGTGTCGATTGCCTTGCTGAGGTCGCCGTCTTCGAACTCCATGACATAGAGGCGCCGGATGGCTGGTACGAGTATTTCGGCAGGCAGGAAAGACCCCTGGTACCCGATGGCGCGCGAAATGCTTTTCTTGATTTCGTCACGAGCTCCCGGGTTACTGGCTTCAAGATGGATTGAGCGGATCCACCAATACAGCGCGTCCTCGTAGAGATTCGACCGGATCGACGATTCGATCCGGGATATCGTCTCTCCGGCAGCGGCCAAATCATTGGCGCCAAGTTGCTCTGCGGCGCGCCGGTATTCAGAGACGAACTCGCGGCTGGCCCTGGATTCGACGTCGAGCTGAAAAGCGATCCACACCCTGGAGCGGGACTGGACGACGGGTTCGCCGTTGAGCCGGGCAGGTTCGAAAGTCCACGACTCGACGGCATCGAGCGCTGCCACCTCAAAGGGACGACTGCCGGATGATTCCTCGACCATCGGCTCGATGACGGTGCCAGTGCCGGAGATCATGAAGCTCACGAGGACCCAGCCTTCGCGGGCTCGGTCGCTCTCGGATGCGGGGTATTCGGGCGGGTTTCTCTCGATCGGCATCGCATTGGTCAACTCGGCAAACGCGCCCGAATCGGAGCCCTGCGAGAGACATGACTCAGCATGGAAGAGGGCAATCAGGGCAAGGCAGCCAGCCGGGCCGAGCGAGCCAGCCGATTTGTGCTTGAGCGTCGATGACAGGTGCACGACCAGTCCTACCTATTCCGCAACATGCTTTGTCGTTCGTTCAGGCCAGCGACCGCCCTTCAGATGCCGCAAAGTCCGACGGTTTCTGCGTCGCCGAGCTCCGACGGGCCGTATTCGAAAGTCGTGACATTGAACTTGTCGATCCTCAGTCCGTCCTCGCGGTAAGCGACCGTGAGGGAGTGATCGCCGGCCCTGAGCTCGGCACGCGCGATCGGCACCCACTGCCAGCCGACGGTGCCGAGGCCGTTGGCGACGGCGAATTCGCCGCTGTCAAAACTCACGTAAATCGAGTCGTCGTCGGCCGATGGGCCGTTGACGCGGCCGAACAGATAATAGGTGCCGCTGCGGGTCGCGGTGAAATCCGTCACGAACGAGCCCGCTATGTCAGTCGGTGCCGCGTTCGTGCTGTTCAGTCCGGCGCGAATCGTCATGTAGGCGCCATTCGAAGCCGCAGCATCGCCCAGCACCTCCCAGTCGTCGCCCCGAATCGAGCATTCTGCCTCGAGGAAAATCGACTCGACGTTCTCGCGGTCGACGACGGCGTCGGGAAACGCCGGCTCGTCCGAGCCCCACCACTGATACCACCGCTCGGCGTTGACCGTTTCGTAGGGGTGGATGCGGACGTCGGTATTCGCGCCGGGCACGCCCAGCATGAATTTATCCACAAAGGCCTCGACCTCAGGTCGCTGCACAGCCGGAAGCCCGCAGTGCGGATGATCGGCGACGATGCTGTAGCCGAAGCGATCCCCGACGCCGAAGGCTCGCCAGACTTCGTGCGCCGCCCGCGCGGAGACGTAGCCCGACTCATCCGCGAGCCACTCGTAATCGGGATTGCCGAGCACGAGCAGGGCGCGCGGCGCGACGAGGGCGACGAGCTCATGATGGTCGAGCGGCAGTCTGTAGACGAAGTTGGCGTAGGCGCGAAGGTCCTCGCGGAACCAGGCGAAGCTCGTGTTGCCGAGCGTCTCGACGTTGCCGAGCGTCTGCGAGACGCGCCAGGCTGCGGCACCGCCGCCACCCGACTCCTGCGCGATCGTGAGCGCGACGCGCTCGTCGAGGGCGCCGGAGAAGAGCGCCATCTTGCCGGCGAAGGAACAACCCGTGACGGCGAGACGCTCGAGGTCGATGTCGAGATCGTCGGCAACGAGCTCCAGTCCGTCGATGAGGCGGCTCACGCCCCAGGGCCAGGCGCTGTAGGCGCCCATGGTGGTCCGGTCGGGGTAGAGCCGGTTGATCGGCTCATTGCCGCGCGTCTGCGTGTGCGCCATGACCTGGCCGAAGTTGAAGGCGATGCCCGCGATGCCGCGGCTCGTGAAGATGTCGGCCGGCAGGCTGCCGTAGGCACCGCCCATGCCGATCACGGCCGGAAACGGGCCTTCGCCTTCGGGCAACCTGATCGGTGACGTCAGCGTCAGCGTCTCGCCGTTCTCGGTGATGCGCACCGTGAGCACGCCGTCGGCGTATGTCGCCTCGATATCGTCCGGCCGCGTCGGTTTTTCTCCGACTTCGTAGTGCTCGAGCTCGGCGACGATCTCCGCGCGTCGGCAGCGCCAGTCGGCGAAGTCCGTCGAGCGGCTGCTGCCGTCGGAGCTCAGGAATGGGTCGGTCAGCGGCCGGACCGTCGGCAGCGAGTCGAACTCTGGAAGCACGGGCGGGGCACAATCGGCGCCCGTGTGCTCGACGCCATAGACGAGCGGCACGTCCTGGGCCAGGCAGGGCAGGACGATGACGAAGCTCAAAGGCAGGGCTGGAAGTATTCTTTTTGTTTGCATGTTTCCCTGTGCGGGCCGCCTTCCTGTCGGAGCGATTCTGTCCTCAGGGAACGATGTTGCTCGTGCGACCGATCGCGAGCAGGTCCACGGGATTGACCATCAGCTCGTGCGCATAGTTGCTCTGCTGGCAAACATATTCGAAGAGCTCCTCGCCCTCGCGCCACAGCAGATTGAGGCGGCCTTCGACGGGGGCCACGTAGGCGGCGGGATCTTCGATCACGAAACGGTATTCGACGAGATCGACGGCCGGGCGGCGGAAGTACTCGACGAGATGCACGGACTCCGTGTGCGGCAAACCCATCCGCTCGAACCAGAAGTCCTCGTTGTAGCCGACGGAGTCAATGACGAGGACGTCGCCGTCCCACCGGCCGATGTTGTGGCCGTAATTGGTCGGCAGGAGGTCAGTGGGGTGCGGACGCCCGTCCATGAAGACTTCGCGATAGGTATGCGGACCGCCGATATCGAAGATATAGAGGCGCTCGAGTTCGGGGATTTCGACGATCTCGACGCCGTAGGGGGTCAGGAACTGGCGTACCGCGCCCGAGGCCTTGCAGCGCGCATGCGGCTCGAGGTCGTGCTCCGCCCGCGCATCGAAAAGGCCCTTGGCCCAGGGCTGGAACTGGACTGCGGCTTCATCGAAGAACAGCGGTGCGCCGGGGCGGTAATCAGTGAGCCAGAGGCCGGTACGCTGCTCGCCGACGGGCTCGAGCGTGGTCAGTCCTTCGCCTCGCGACGCCGCGGTTCCAGACTGGGCGTGGGCGGTGAGGCCTGGCAGCAGCCCTAGTACAAGGACAAGGGTCATCGTTCGCACTGTTGTCCCCCGGTTCACGATCAGGCTATTGAACCTCGTCGATCACACTCTGGATGCCAGGAAGAATGAAGCCCGCGGCCATGCGACCGAACTCGGCCACCAGTGCCGTCTGAATATCCGCGGGCGTTCGCCCGGCGCCGTGCATCTCGCGGACCAGATTCTGCATGCGGACCGTCTCATCGAGGTACTGCTGCAGCATCGCGCGATCGGTCGGTCCGCTGTGACCGGGGATCACGACATCGAAATCCAACTCGAGGATTTTCTCGAGCGTCCTCGACCACTCCATGAGGCTGCCGCCGTTGTCGTAGTCGATGAGCCGCAGGTTCGGCTCGTAACCGGCGAAAAGGTCGCCCGTGAACACGATGCCGTCTTCGGGCATGAGGACCACGAGGTCGCCGTCAGTGTGGCCGCGGCCGAAATAATAGAGTTCGAGCGGCTTGCCGCCGAACCAGATACTCGCGTGGTCGTCGAAAGTGATCACGGGCAGGCCCGCGGACTGGCCCTCCGCGAGCCGAAGACGCATGCTTTCCGTGGCGACGATGGTGGCCCCGGCGCTCTCCAGCCGCGCATTGCCCTCGGAGTGATCCCCGTGGACATGGGTGTTGATGACGAAGCGCATGGGCTTGTCGGTGACCGTGCGCAGGAGCTCCATGTAACGGTCGTGCTCGCGCTCGAACTTGGAATCGATGAACAACACGCCTTCGTCGGCGACGAGCGCGGTGATGTTGCCGGAGGCCGCGCTCCGGATCAGGTAGATGTTGTCGCGGAACGGGGTGATCTCGAGTTCCTGCGGCCCGAAGCCTCCCTGTGCCGATGCGGCGCCCGATGCGATCACGGCGGTCGCCAGGAGGGTGGCGGCAAATGCCCTGGTCATGCCCAAACAGGTGCTCCCGACGCAGAATTCGACGAATGCCAGAGTATAAGCCGGGACAGCGGTCCAGCGCTTTGCGGCTAGAATTCTTCACGGATCAGCAGAGGCAGGCGAACCATCGGACCCAAAGTCGTCATCGTCGGCGCCGGCTTCGGCGGCCTGTTCGCGGCCCAGGCGCTCCGCAAGGCTTCTGCCGAGGTCATCCTCATCGACCGGCAGAATTACCATCTCTTTCAGCCGCTGTTGTATCAGGTGGCGACGGCCGGGCTTGCTCCATCGGATGTCGCCTGGCCGATCCGTTCGATTGTCACCCGCCAGCAGAACGCCTCCGTGCTGCTCGACGAAGTCGTGGGCGTCGACGTCGCGAACCGGCAGCTCCGGCTTTCCAGCGGGCGCTTCGGATTCGATTTCCTCGTGCTCGCGACGGGCGCGCAGCACGCGTACTTCGGCCACGAGACCTGGCGCGAGTGGGCGCCGGGATTGAAGAGCGTGGATGACGCGACTGCGATTCGCCGGCGTCTGCTGCTCGCCTTCGAGCAGGCCGAGAGCAGCCGCGACCCGGCTGAGCGCGAGCGCCTGATGCGTTTCGTGATCGTCGGCGCCGGGCCTACGGGCGTCGAGCTCGCGGGAGCGATCGCCGAGCTCGCGCATCACACGCTGGCGCGTGACTTCCGGCGCATCGATCCGCGCAGTGCCCGCGTAGTGCTCGTCGAGGCCGGGCCGCGCGTCCTGCCCGCATTCACGGAGCCGATGTCGGCGTATGCGCAGCGCGCGCTCGAGCGGCTGCATGTCGACGTGCGCGTGCGCACGCCAGTCGTTGACTGCGATTCGCTGGGCGTGACTCTCGGTGCGGAAGGGCGGCCCGAACGACTGCCGGCTGCAACAGTGATCTGGGCTGCGGGCGTGGCCGCGTCGCCCGTCGGCACCTGGCTCGGTGCCGAAACCGACCGGCAGGGGCGAGTGAGCGTGCAGGGCGACCTTTCGATTCCAGGTGCGGACAACATCTTCGTGATCGGCGACGCGGCACGCATCGTCGATGCCGATGGCCAGGCCGTGCCGGGAATCGCACCCGCGGCGAAGCAACAGGGGCGCCACGTCGCGCGCGTGATCGCGGCACGCATTGCAAACCGGGCGAAGCCCGGGCCCTTTCGTTATCGCCATGCCGGCAATCTGGCGACGATCGGCCGGCGAGCCGCCGTCGTCGAAATCGGCAGCTTCAGGCTCCGGGGCCGCCTCGCGTGGTGGCTCTGGGGCGTCGCCCACATCTATTTCCTGATCGGCCTGCCGAGCCCGTTCATCGTGTCCTTCCGCTGGCTCTGGGAATACCTGACCTACGGCAAGGGCGCGCGGCTGATCACGGGCGACACGCCGGAGTCCCGGGCCCCGTAGCCTCGGGCCCCGTGGCTCAGGGTGGTGGCGGAAGTCCGGCGACGAGCGGGGGTTTCTGGTACCCTGCCGCACCCCGCGTGCGCCGGGGAATCACCAGGGACGGTCATCGTGATCACCACCGCCAGCCTGTCGATCCAGTTCGGCGCGAAGCCGCTGTTCGAGAACGTGTCCGTGGCCTTCGGCAACGGCAGGCGCTATGGCCTGATCGGCGCGAACGGTTCGGGCAAATCCACACTCATGAAGATTCTCGCGCGCGAGCTCGAGCCTTCGGCGGGCAACGTGTCCGTGGCTCCGCATGCCCGCGTCGGCATCCTGCGCCAGGACCAGTTCGCCTACGAAGAGTTTCGCGTGCTCGACACCGTGATCATGGGTCACGAGCGCCTCTGGCGGCTGATCGGCGAGCGCGACCGGCTCTATTCGCGCACCGACCTGAGCGACGCGGAGGGCATGCGGCTCGCCGAGCTCGAGTCTGAGTTTGCCGAGCTCGACGGCTATTCGGCCGAGTCGAATGCGAGCGAGCTGCTCGAAAGCATCGGCATTCCGACCGCGCAGCATGCGGGGCCGATGAGCGCAATCGCGCCCGGCTTCAAGCTGCGCGTGTTGCTCGCCCAGGCACTCTTCTCCGACCCGGATGTCATGCTGCTCGACGAGCCGACCAATAATCTCGACATCAACACGATCCGCTGGCTCGAGTCCTGGCTCTGCGCGAGCAAGGCGACGATGGTCATCATTTCGCACGACCGGCATTTCCTGAACACGGTCTGCACGGATATCGCCGACCTCGACTACGGCGAGCTCCGGCTGTTCCCCGGCAACTACGATCAGTACATGATCGCCGCCACGCAGGTGCTCGAGCGCATCGACGCCGACAACGCCAAGAAGAAGGCCCGGATGGCCGACCTGCAGGCCTTCGTCAGCCGCTTCTCCGCCAACGCCTCGAAGGCACGGCAGGCGACCTCGCGCGCGCGGCAGCTCGAGAAGATCGAGCTCGTCGAGGTCAAGCCCTCGTCGCGCATGAGCCCTTACATCCGCTTCGAGCAGGACAAGGCGCTGCGTCGGCTTGCGGTCGAGGCCAAGGGGCTCGGCAAACGCTTCGGCGATCTCGAGCTGTTCCGGGATTTTGACCTGGCGATCGAGGCCGGCTCGCGTGTCGCGATCATAGGCCCGAACGGCATCGGCAAGACCACGCTTGTACGCTGCCTCGTCGGCGAGATGGCCGCGGACGAGGGTACGGTACGCTGGGCCGAGCACGCGCATGTCGGCTATTTTGCCCAGGACCATTCGGCCGACTTCAGTGAGACGCTGACGCTTTTCGAGTGGATCACGCAGTGGCAGCCGCCGCGCACCGACGAGCAGCTCCTGCGCGCGACGCTCGGCCGCATGCTGTTCTCGCGCGACGAGAGCGAGAAGAAGGTTCAGGTCGTCTCGGGCGGTGAGCAGAGCCGGCTGCTGTTCGGCAAGCTCATGCTGCAGAAGCCAAACGTCCTGATCTTCGACGAGCCGACGAACCACCTCGACATGGAATCCATCGAAGCGCTCAACCTCGCGCTCGAGAACTATCCGGGAACGCTCATCTTCATCAGCCACGATCGCGAGTTCGTGGCCTCGCTGGCCACCCGCATTGTCGAGCTTACGCCCGACGGCATCCGCGACTTCAAGGGCAGCTACGACGAGTACCTCGTCGCTACCGCCGGCAGCCGGAGCATGAAAGTCGCCTGAGGGGGACTCTCGCCCCTACAATGACCGCAGCCATGTCCGATCCGCGAATCGCGAATTCCGGCTTCGCCGCGCTCGAGCTTCCGGCCGCGCTGCTCGCGGCGCTCGACAAGGTCGGCTATGAAACCCCGTCGCCGATACAGGCGGAGGCGATTCCGCCATTGCTCGCCGGGCGCGACTTGCTCGGTCATGCGCCGACCGGCACCGGCAAGACGGCCGCTTTCGCGCTGCCGCTGCTCGCGCGCATCGACCTCAGGCAGAAGGACCCGCAGGTCCTGACACTGACGCCGACGCGCGAGCTCGCGATCCAGGTCGCGGAGGCCTTTCAACGCTACGCCGCGGGTCTTCCGGGTTTTCACGTGCTGCCGGTTTACGGCGGCCAGGACTACACGGGCCAGATCCGGCAGCTCAAGCGCGGCGTCCATGTCGTCGTCGGCACGCCGGGGCGGGTCACGGACCAGATGCGCAAGGGCTATCTCAAGCTCGGTGGGCTCAAGGCCCTCGTGCTCGACGAGGCCGACGAGATGCTGCGCATGGGATTCATCGAGGAGGTCGAATGGATCCTCGAGCAGACTCCCCCGGGGCGGCAGATGGCGCTGTTCTCGGCCACGATTCCGAAGGAAATCGAGCGCATCGCGCGCCGGCACCTTAATAATCCCCACCAGATTTCGATCAAAGCCAGGACCGCCACCGCGGAAACGGTGCGCCAGCGCTACTGGATGGTGAGCGGGCTGCACAAGCTCGACGCGCTGACGCGCATCCTCGAGGTCGAGCCCTTCGAGGCCGTGCTCGTCTTCGTCCGCACGAAGACCGCGACCGGCGATCTCGCGGATCGCCTCGCCGCCCGCGGCTATGCCGCTGCGGCGCTCAACGGCGACATGGAGCAGAAGCAGCGCGAGCAGATGGTCGAGCGGCTGAAGCGCGGCAAGCTCGACATCCTCGTCGCCACCGACGTCGCCGCGCGCGGTCTCGACGTCGAACGTATCAGCCACGTCGTGAACTTCGATATCCCGAACGATACGGAAGCCTATATCCACCGCATCGGGCGCACGGGCCGGGCGGGGCGCAAGGGCGAGGCGATCCTGTTCGTCGCGCCGCGCGAACGGCGCCTGCTTGGCGCGATCGAGAAGGCCACCCGGCAGAAGATGGAGCTGCTCGAGCTGCCGTCGACGGAGACGGTGAACAATCGCCGCATCGCCGCGTTCAAGCAGAAGATCGGCGATACGCTCGCGGCCGGCGATCTCGCGTTCATGCAGGGCATCGTCGAGCAGTATCAGAGCGAGCACGACGTGCCGGCGCTCGAGATCGCGGCGGCGCTCGCGAAGATGACGGTCGGCGACAAGCCGCTGCTGCTCGAGCCGGAACGCCAGGTCCGTGACGACGCTGACGAACGCGGCGCAAAGCGGCGCGGCAGGGACAGCGAGCGTCCCCGACACGGCGCGCCCGGCGGGCATGAGAAGCGCCACCGCTCACCGCCGTCCGAAGGCATGGAGCGCTTTCGCATCGAGATCGGGCGCGCGCAAGGCGTCGAGCCGCGCAACATCGTCGGCGCGATCGCGAACGAGGCCGGTCTCGACGGCCAGCACATCGGCCAGATCGCGATCGAGGAGCACCACAGCTTCGTCGACCTGCCCGTCGGCATGCCGCGGGAAGTGTTTCAGGATCTCAAGAAAGTCTGGGTCTGCGGCCTGCAGCTACGGATCTCGCGCCTCGGCGACGGGCCACCGCCTCCGGCAGCGAAACGCCCGGCGCGACCGAAGAAAAAACACCATCGCGGGCAGAAACCGAACCGCGACGCGTAGCTTTTCCCGATGCGCGAGACCGCTCTCTACAAGCCGATCAAGCGCTTCCTCAAGGCCCAGGGCTACGAGGTCAAGGCCGAGGTCGGGCCGGCCGACGTGGTCGCCGTGCGCGGTGATGAGTCGCCCGTCATTGTCGAGCTCAAGACGGCGTTCTCGCTCGCGCTGTTTCATCAAGCGGTCGAGCGGCAGGCGATCAGCGATCTCGTTTATGTCGCCGTGCCGGAGGCGAAGGGCCGCGGTGCGTACAAGGCGCTGCTCCGCAACCGGAAACTCTGCCGACGGCTCGGCCTCGGACTGATCACCGTCCGGCTCGCCGACGGTCACGTAACCGTCCACCTCGACCCCGCGCCCTACGTGCCGCGCAAGTCGAAGCAGCGGCAGGCCCGGCTGCTAGGCGAGTTCGCGCGCCGCAAGGGCGATCCGAACGTCGGCGGCACGACGCGGCGCACGATCGTCACCGCCTATCGGCAGGATGCGCTGCGCTGCTCGCGCTGCCTTGCCGAGAACGGGCCCACGAAGGCAGCGCTCGTCGCGAAGCTGACGGGAGTAACGAGGGCGAGGCAGATCATGGCCGACAATCACTACGGCTGGTTCGAGCGCGTCGCGACCGGAGTCTATGCGCTCTCGAAGGACCGTGCGGTCGAGTAATCTCGACACTTCCCTACCTTGACCTCGCCGGTGCCATCCGTCACGCTCGAAATGCCTGCTTCGAGCCGGCACCAATAAAGAGGGGATCGACATGGCCTTGCCTCCCGGCATTTCCGCACGCGATTTCGACCGCGCGCTCGAGCGCTTCCGCAGCGCGGTCGGCGCCGACTGGGTGTTTTCATCCGACGCTGACGTCGCCCTCTATCGCGACGCCTATTCGCCGTACTGGGGCGAGCCCGAGGAGCGCGTAGCCTCTGCCGCTGTCGCGCCCGCCAATACCGAGGAAGTGCAGGCCGTCATGCGCGCGGCGAACGAATTCCGCGTGCCGATGTATCCCATCTCGACGGGCCGCAATCTCGCCTACGGCGGTTCGGCGCCCGTGTACTCGGGCAGCGTCGTCCTCGACCTCAAGCGCATGAATCGCGTGCTCGAGGTCGACGAGAAGCGCGCCTTCGCTCTCGTCGAACCCGGTGTCAGTTATTTCGACCTCTACAACCGGATCCAGGAGCTCGGCGTCGACCTCTGGATCGATCCGCCCGATCCGGGCTGGGGCAGCGTTGTCGGCAACGCGATCGACGGCGGCGGCGGCTGGACGGCCTCGCCGTTCCGCGACCATTTCGGCTCGCACTGCGGCATGGAGATCGTGACGGCCGAGGGCGACGTCGTGCGCACCGGCATGGGCGCTGTCCCGGGCGCCAAGACCTGGCAGGAGAACAAATGGGGATACGGCCCCTGGATCGACGGTCTTTTCCGCCAGGGCAATATGGGCGTCGTCACGAAGATGGGCTTCTACCTGATGCCCCGCCCCGAGGCGATGATTTCGGGCCGCGTGACGGTGCCGAACGCGAACGACATCGTCCCACTGATGGATGTCTTCAACCTGCTGGAGAATCAGCACGTGCTCAACGGCTCGACTCAGCTCGGTGCGGCCGGCGGGCCCGAGGGCCCCACCGGTGGAGGCGGCTGGTCACTGCAGGTGCCGATCTACGGGCCGCTCGCGGTGATCCGCGCACAGCTCGACTACGCGCGCGCCAAGTTCGAGGCGATTCCAGGCGCGACGTTCACGGCCACCGATCCCGTCCTGACGCCGGCGCCGGGCGAAGAGCCGCCCGCAGGTGCAAGACTCGTCAGCTTGGGCATCCCGAACCTGTCGACCTTCGGGCTGCTCGGCCGCAGCCAGTTCAATCCGAACCCGGCGGGCGGGCATGTCGACTTCTCGCCGATCCTGTCACGCCAGGGCGAGGAGCTGCTGCGTTTCCGGAACTTCTACCAGGAGCACCTCGACGAGGTCATGGGCGGGCAGAACCTCGGCGTCCAGGGCCCGGTCTTCATGACGAACTGGGAACGAACGATGGTCGGCCTTTTCATGTTCCCAATCTCGAAGAACCCCGACGAGAACCGCGTCGTCCGCGGCGCCTTCGAGCGGCTCGTGCACATGATGGCCGAGCAGGGCTGGGCGGAGTACCGCGCCCCGGCCGTGTTCCAGGACGCGGTCTCCGACACCTACGGCTTCAACGACAATTCGCTCCGGCGATTCCGCGAGCGGATCAAGGACGCCGTCGATCCGAACGGCATCATCTCGGCTGGACGCTACGGCGTCTGGCCGAAGCATCTGCGCGACGCCTAGGCGCGGCGCCGGAACTCAGGCCGTCTCGCCGCTAAGCAGCGCAGCGAGCTGTTCCCAGGCCATCGAGAGACCTTCTTGCATGCCCATCTCGAGGATGCGCTTCATGTCCTCGAGGCTGGTGTATTGCACGACGCACACGATGCGCGTCTGCTTGCCTTCGGCCTGGAGCGTGTTCGTGAACACCTGCCGCGGCAGGGATTCGTTCGGCTTGCCTTCGGCGTCGCAGAACACATCGGCTGCCTCGTAGCGTCGGACGGGCTCGATCGCCGTGTACTCCATCAGGCCGAAGTGCTTTTCTCCGGCGGGACCGTTCATCGAGTAGAGCCACTGGCCGCCAACGCGGAAGTCCATGCGGACGGTTTGCGTCTGCCAGGGCTTCGGCGCCCACCACTGGTCGAGAAGGGCGGGTTTCGTCAGCGCTTCCCAGACGCGCTTCGGCTCCGCCGGGAAGAGCCGCTCGACCGTAAGCCGGAAGTTCTTTTCGTCGCGGGTGAATTTCGTCTTTTCCATGGCGCTATTTCTCCAGCAGTTTTCCAAGGGCATCGACGGACTTACGCCAGCCGGCTTCGGCGCCGCTCTGGACCATGCCGTCGCGGTCGGCAAGAGTCTGCGCGGTGCCGAGGGTTCTGATTTCCGTGGTATTAGCGTCAACCGCGACGAAGTCGGCGCGCTCGAGCAGCACATGGCCGCGCTCGGGCATCCCCATGTACTCAAATGTCTGGATGATGCGAGCATTCTCGGTGACCTCGTGAAAGCACCCGAAGAACGCATGCTCGGCGCCGTCGGGGGAAATCTCCGCGACCTGCCAGCCGCCGCCGTCGCGACAGTCGAAACGATGGATCTTCATGGGGTTGCCGCGGCCCCACCATTGCGCGAATTGCTTCGGGTCCGTATAGGCACCGAACACCTTCGCGAGCGGGGCCTTGATCGTCGCCACGCCCTCTATGTTCTGCGTGTTTTCCGGGATTTTGACTTTGAGCGTAGCCATTTCGGTTTCTCTTCGGGCTGTGGATCGTTGGCGAGCAGGGCCTCCAGCGCGTCATAGCGCGCTGCCCAGACCTTTTCGTATTCGGACAAATGGTTCTCGGCGGCCTTGAGCGTCGCCGGCACGAGGCGGACGACCTTCTCCTTGCCAGCGCGCTCCTTGATCACGAGCCCGGCTTTCTCGAGCACGCCGACATGCTTGGCGATGGCCGCGAGTGACATCTTGTAAGGCATGGCGAGCGCGCCGATCGTCTCCTCGGCCCGGCTCAGGCGCCGGAGGATGTCGCGCCGCGTGGCGTCGGCCAGGGAGTGAAACACGAGGTCCAGGGGAGAAGCCGTATATTCAACCATATGGTTGAATGTAATCGCGCCCGGCCGAGGCTGTCAAGCGCGTCAGAAGGTGGAGTCCATTTGTTCAGGGGTCAGAGCCCCTTTTTCCCAGCGATGCCGTCGGCATCCCGGATGTGGATGATGGGGTGGGCGAGGGCGAGTTCCGCAGCGCGCCTACCCGGCGCGCGAGGACTGTTTGAGCCAGCGCCCACCCCTTCAGCCGCAGCCGGGATTCGCTCACGCCAATAAAGGAAAAAGGGCGCCGACCCCTAAACAATGAAGGAGATGGTTCGGAGCTCGATGCTCTCGCGCGGCGGCGCGTCGGCCGGGATATCCGGATGGATGAAGGCGCTGTGCGCCGACCATTGCACGGCGGTCGCATCGCTGTCGAAGAGCTTGAAGGCAAGCACCTCGTCGGGCCGCATCTCGGGGACGTAATACCAGCGTTGGTTAGGATTGAATGCGACTGCATAGCCGTAGAGGGTTGGGCGGTTCGGATCGCCGAGGCCGCCGCGTACCTCGCTGTCGCAGAGGTCGGCTTTCGCGACCGTGCTCGCGTCGCAGACGGCGAAAGGCGCGCTCTTCACGACCTTGATCGGGCGCCAGACGTTGATCAGCATGTAGCGGCCCTTGAGCCACTTCTCCGCTTCGTCGCGCCCGAGCAGTTCGATCGCCTGCTGGCGTACCGTGTAGTCGCCATAGTCGACGTGCGCGCCGAAGGCGGGAAGATTGCCTTCCTTTGCGGCCGGATTATTCGTCCGGGTCATGATGCCGAAGGCGATCGTCTTGTCTGCGCCTGTGAGTTTGCGGACGATCTCGCTGACCTCGGGGACATAAACGCGCTCGACCATGGCGCTGTCGTAGAAATTCGTGCAGCTCGAGTGCTGATTGATCAGCACGAAGCCGTTCTTCGCGAGCGAAAGATCGCGCTGGATCGGCCGCATATCGCGGATCGTCACCTGGTGCGGTGCGTACGGCCACTGCGATTTCTTGCGGTCCGTCGGGTAGAAGATGACCTTCTCGCCCCGCGGGCAGAAGTCCATGGTCGCCCGGACCTCGCCACCATCAACCTGCACGCGCGAGTTCTCCCGGCCGATTACGGCAGCGCAAACACGTAGAGTGTCGGCATGCTGCTCGCGGGCGCAATCTCCGGCGTCAGGCGCTGCATCGCGGAGGCGACGAGCGACGGTCCGGTGGCAACAGCGACGTACTGCTTGCCGTCGACCGCGAAGCTGATCGGATAGCCGCTCACGGGCGACTCGAGGTCGATTTCCCAGAGCACCTCGCCGGTCGTGTCGTCAAAGGCCCGGAACTTTCCCACGACGTCGCCGCCGAAGACGAGGCCACCGCCGGTGGCAACCAGAGAGAGCACACCAGCACGCTGGTCGTGCTGCCACTCCGTGGCCCCGGTTTCGACCGAGATCGCGAAGACGGTGCCGGCGTTCTCGCCGGCGCCCGGAGTGATCATGACCGGACTCAGTGCAACACCGTAAACCTCGGCGGGGTCGCGCTCGCCAGCGCCGACGGTCGCTTCCATGCAGGTGTTCTGCAACGGGTAATACATGAGGCCCGTGCGCGGACTGTAGGCGCCCGCCTGGAAGTTCTTGCCGCCGTTGGCGCTCGGACAGACGAGCCGCGTCTGTTCCGCAGCCGTGAATACAGTCAGGGGGTTGTCAGTAACACGGCCGGTCGCACCGTCGATCGAGTCGATGACGTTCTGCCGGACTGTCGGTCGGGCCCAGAGGAACTCGCCGGTCTCGCGATCGAGCGTGTAGATCACGCCCGTCTTGCCCGGCACGCCCGTCATGACCCTGCGTCTTTCGCCCGGGCGGATGTTGGGATTGATCCACTCGACCTCGTCGGGGTCCGGCGCGACTTCGGTGTCGACGAGCAGGCGCTCGAAGGGATGATCGAGATCCCAGTGATCGATCAGGTGCTGGTAATACCAGCGGATCGAGCCGTCGTCGATGTTCAGTGCAAGCGTGGAATCGTGATAGAGGTGTTGATTGTCAATGCCGCCAAGGATGAACTTCGGCGCCGGTATCGTCACGGATGTGCCGATGTAGACGGTCCGGAGCTCGGGATCGTAGCTCGGCGTCATCCACGAGCCGACGTGCCAGCGCTGCTCGAGCGGGACGCCGCCCCAGGTTTCGTCGCCGGGCTCGCCGGGCCGCGGGATCGTCCGCGTTCGCCAGATTTCCTCGCCGGTCACCGCGTCGTGCGCGGTGATGACGCAGCCTTCGTGCGTGGCCTGTGGCTGGCACTGGCGTCCGGTGATGACCTTGCCGTCTGCGAGCAGCGGGCCGCCGCTCGCGTGGGCGGACATGTTCGACGCGAGCACTGCCGTTTCCCAGACGAGCTCGCCGGTCGTCGCATCGACGGCGACCATGTAGTTGTCGTTGGTCGCGGTGATGATGTGCTGACCGAAGATCGAGATCGTCCGGCTCGCGCCGCCGCCACGTCGCCCGCCCGTGGCTTCGCGCTGGTATTCCCAGCGGATGAATCCCGAGGTGGCGTCGTAGGCAATGATGCGATCCGCAGGGTCTGGCAGGTACAGCGTGCCGTTATAGGCGATCGGCGTTGGCTCTTGCGTTCCGGGCCCGAGAGGCGCGGACCAGACCTGCACGAGCTGGTCGACGTTTTCCCGATCGATCTCGTCGAGAGGGCTGTAGCCCCAGCCATTCTGCGTGCGCCGCCAGGTGAGCCAGTCGCCGTCGGCGGGCGACTCAAGCATGCGGTCCGTGACGGGTTCAAAGCGCCGGTTCGACGGTGCCTGTGCGTTGGCCTGAGCGGCCGCCGCCAAGGCCACAACGAGCGCGGTCCAGGTGGACCCCTGCTGTCGGTAATTCATGCCAATCCCCTCGCTGTTCGTGTTCTGTTGCCAGCCTAGCATGAGCACAGCCTATTGCTGCTGCTGCGCCTGCTGCCAGAGCATTGCGTCGACACCCCAGTCGGCGAGGGCTTCGGCGCCGCCAGCGCCCGCGGGCTGCGGGCCGTGCTGAATGCCTGCCGGTGTGGCAGAGAAGCGGGGCAGGGGCGAGGGCTGCACGACGCCGTCGATCGTGACGAAGTTTCCTCGCGCGACATTGTGCGGATGTGAGGGTGCCTCGGCGAGCGAGAGCACAGGTGCATAGCAGACCTCGGAGCCCGCGAATAGCTTGCACCACTCGTCGCGCGTACGCGTGCGAAAAATCGCGGTCAGGCGCAGCTTGAGCTCCGGCCACTTCGCCTGATTCATCTGGTCACCGAAGTCCGCATCGTCGGCGAGCCCGAGCTTGTCGAGCAGCGCGCTATAGAACGGTGTCTCGATCGAGCCGATCGCGATCCACTGACCGTCGGCACACTCGTAGTTGTTATAAAAATGCGCGCCGCCGTCGATGATGTTGCTCTCGCGCCGGTCGTGCCAGCGCCCCGCGGCGAACTCGCCATACAGCATGCCCATCGTCGAGGCGACGCCGTCGGTCATCGCACAGTCGATGACCTGCCCCTTACCGCCCTGCGCGGCGTGCCGCAGCGCGGCCAGGATGCCGAAGGCGAGGTAGAGAGCGCCGCCGCCGAAGTCGCCGATGAGATTCAGCGGAATCGCCGGCTTCTCTTTCGGTCCGAGCGCGTGCAGCGCGCCCGACAGCGCGATGTAGTTGATGTCGTGGCCGGGCTGTCCCGCGAAGGGGCCCGTCTGCCCGAAGCCCGTCATGCGGCCGTAGACGAGCTTGGGATTCCGCTTCAGCGCCGCTTCGGGTCCGAGCCCCAGGCGTTCCATGACGCCCGGCCGGAATCCCTCGATGAGCGCGTCGGCCTTCTCGATGAGGCGAAGAACGAGCAGCGTCGCATTTGGATCCTTGAGATCGAGGATCAGCGAGCGACGCCCACGAGTTTCAACGGAATGTCGGGAGTAGTGCCGACCGTCCCTGCGGTCGATGCGCAGGACATCGGCGCCGAGATCCGAGAACAGCATGCCGCAGAACGGCACGGGCCCGAGGCCCGCAAATTCCAGGATCCGGAGCCCCGTCAGAGGTCCGGAGTGCGTTGCCACGATGCGCCTAATCTAACCGATTGCCGGCTAGACAGGCGCTCGTCGGCAAATTTACCAGCGTCCGCCGCCGCCGCCGCCGCGTGGACCGCCGCCGCCGCCGCCGCGACCGCCGCGCTCCTGAGGACGCGCTTCATTGACCTTGAGGGCTCGACCGCCGAGGTCCTTGCCGTTCAGGCCGCTGATCGCCGCGTTAGCTTCCGCGTCGGAAGACATTTCGGCGAAGCCGAAGCCCTTGCTCTGGCCGGTGTCGCGATCCGTGATGATCTTGACCGACTCGACCTGGCCGAACTCGGAAAGCTTTTCCTGGAGCTCGTCTTCGGTGACCTTGAACGACAGATTGCCGATATAAAGTTTCTTTCCCATAAAGCCTCAGTAGAACGTCATTGACAGAAAAAACGCCGCAAACAGGCCGGCGCCGTGATGATCCATCCGGTAGTGGTTTTGCAGGTTCGGTAGTGCGTCCGGCAGGCCGGACTTGTACTGATATAGGCAGGCCAAAAGGTAGATCCGGGGCGGATGTTGCCCCAGACGGGGACGACTGGCAAGTACAGGAATCACCTGCATTGCCCGGGAATTATGTCGTCGACAGGGGGCGAACGGGGCTCGCGGGGTAGCCGGGGCCGCTGAACGGCCGGTCGGCGCAATCAGCGCGCGGGCAGGCGGTCGCGCCCGATGCGGATCCCCGCTGCCTCCCGGTCCCAGGTGTCGGCCGTGACGCCGGCCTGCCTCAGGGCTTGCTTCTCGACCTTCTGGGTTGGCGTCCTGGGAAGCTCATCGAGGAATCGCAGATAGCGCGGGATCATGAACGGCGCGAGCCGCCCGCGCAGGAATGCAATGAGCTCGGCGGGCGGCAGGCGGGCGCCGGGTCTTAGCGCCACGACCGCGAGTACCTCATCCTCCGGGTCGGCGGGAACAGCGACGACGGCAGCTTCGCGTACCTCCGGGTGCTCGAGGATTGCGCGCTCGACCTCGAACGAGGACACGTTCTCCCCGCGTCGGCGGATCCTGTCCTTGAGGCGGTCGACGAAGAAGTAATTGCCTTCGCTGTCGCAACGGAAGAGATCGCCCGTATGAAACCAGCCGTCGCGCCAGGCTCGCGCTGTCGCATCGGCATCGTTGAGATACCCGTGGCTGATCGTCCATGGATCGTCGGCGCGCACGATGAGCTCGCCACATGTCCCGACCGGCACGTCCTCGACCTCGGCATCGACGATGCGGAGCGCGAACCCGTCGCGCGGTCGCCCGCAAGTGCCCGGCAGCTGTGGGTCCGGTCCTGCCCAGAGCGGCACCGCGAGCTCCGTCATGTTGAATTCGGTGAACGTCGGGACGCCGAAGCGTCGGCCGAAGGCGATGGCGCTCTCGTCGAAGGGCGCGATGACGACCGAGCGCAGAGGGTGCCGGCGGTCGTCGGGAGATTCGGGCTGCTTCATCAGGAACTGCGTCATGCTTCCGAGCAGACCGACCGTCGTGACGCCGAAGCGCCGGACGACGTCCCAGAAGCGCGTGACGCTGAAAGCCTCGATGACGACGGTCGAGCCGCCATGGATCAGCGCCCAGAGGATGGCGTAGGGACCGCCGACGTGAAACATCGGCAACTGCATGAGATTGCGGTCGCCGGGCCCGATATTGCGAAAACCGGTGGCCGCTGTATAGCTGTGAATGTACGAGGACAGCACGCCCTTCGACGGTCCCGTCGTGCCCGAGGTGTAGATGACCATATGCGTATCGGTCGGCTCGATGGCGGCGGGCGGTGGATCGTCGCCGGCCGCGGTCAGCGCGCTCGCCGGCAGGAGCTGGAGGCCGTAAAGCACCGGCCGCTCGTCGCCGCTGACGACGACACGCGCAAGCTGCGCCCGGTCGATGGCGGCCAGGCGCTCGATCAGCCGGCCGTCCGCGATCATGAGCCGCGCGCCGGAATTCCTGAGCACATGCTCGAGCAGGGCGCCGCGGTAGCCCGTGTTGATCGGGACGTAGATCGCGCCGAGAAAATTGAGCGCGAGGAAGGTCGTCACTGCCAGGGGGCCGTTGCCTTGCCAGGAGAGCACAGGGTCGCCGGGCTTCACGCCGAGCCCGGCAAGGCCAGCAGCCTGACGGCGCGCGCGCTCGAGAGTCTCGGCGGTCGTCCAGGTCTCGCCATTCTCGAACAGGACGAGATCACGACCCGGATCGCGCGCGGCCGCCGCGATCAGGAGCTCGCGGACGACGCAGTCGGCGCGGGCAGGGAGCTTCGCGGAATGTGACATCGGTTCCCGGCCTCGCGCGGCAACAGGCAAGCCTGGCTTTTGGTAAGACTAATACACCCGGCGCAGCCCCCTGCCTATAGAAAGGTGTCCCCCTCGCGGATGTTCTGGCATCATGGCGCCCGTTTTTTGGGGCCCTGGAGTACGAGATGAGCAATAACAATCTGACCGCCGCAATCAAGGCGGCTGGTAGCCCGGTCAAGCTGCTGCGCAATTCAAAGGCCGGGATCTACGTCTACCCGGTAGTGGCGCCGGAGTTCTCGAACTGGCGCAGCGAGCAGGTGGCCTGGCGCAAGTCGGCCGTGCTCTTCGACCAGACCCACCACATGGACGAGCTCATCGTCGAGGGTCCGGACGCCGCGAAATTCCTCGACAGCGTCGGCATCAACAGCTTCGCCAATTTCGACCTCAACCGCGCCAAGCATTTCGTGCCCGTGACTCCGGCGGGTCACGTGATCGGCGACATGATCATTTTCCGTGAGCGCGAGGACAAATTCGTCCTTGTCGGCCGCGCCCCGACGGCGAACTGGGTTCGATTCCAGGCGGCAGTCGGCAAGTACAGCGTGCGACTCATTCACGATCCGCGTTCCGACAGCCGACCCGACGGCCGGGCGATCTACCGCACGCACTATCGATTCCAGATCCAGGGCCCCGAGGCCAACAAGATCTTCGAGAAGATGAATGGCGGCCCGATCCCCAAGGTCAAGTTCTTCCACGTCGATTGGGTCAATATCGGCTCGCGCAAAGTGCAGGCGCTCCGCCACGGCATGGCGGGTGCGCCCGGCCTCGAGGTCTGGGGGCCCTATGCCGACAAGCACTACATCCAGTCGACGATCATGCAGGCGGCGAAGGACGCCGGCGTCGATCTCCGCCTCGTCGGCAGCCGCGCTTACTCGACGAATACGCTCGAGTCCGGCTGGATCCCGTCGCCACTGCCCGGCATCTACTCCGGCGAGGGCATGCTCAAGGACTACCGCGACTGGCTCGGCGCCGACAGCTACGAGGCCGTCGGCTCGATCGGCGGCAGCCTCGTCTCCGACAAGATCGACGATTACTACGTCAATCCCTACGAGCTCGGTTACGGCTTCTACATCGGCTGGGACAGCGAGTTCATCGGCAAGGAATCGCTCGCGAAGCTCAAGGACGCGAAGAACCGGCAAAAAGTCACGCTCGAGTGGAATCGCGACGATCTGCTCAAAGTAGTCGCCTCGAATTTCGAGGAAGGTACGCCGTACAAGTGGATCGACCTGCCGCAGCCGAACTATGCGTCGTCGAACGCCGACAGGCTCGAGCGCGACGGCAAGCTCGTCGGCATGTCGATGTTCAACGGCTACTCCTATAATGAACGCTGCATGCTCTCGCTCGCGGTCGTGTCGCCCGACGTCAACGTCGGCGACGTTCTGACGTTGAAGTGGGGAGAGTCCGATGCCACGGGCAAGACCTCGATCGAGTCGCCGCACAGGCAGGCCGATATTCGCGTCAAGGTCGCGCCAACTCCGTACGCGCGCGAGGCCCGGGAGAACTATGCCGACAGCTGGAGAACCAAGGCGAAGTGAGCTCCATTGCGGACACGGAATCCGCGCCGGGCGCGAGGTTGGGCAGCGCGGTCTGAAATCACTTCTTGCCTTGCTCCTGCTGGTCGGCGCGAACGTCGCAGCCCAGGAGCCCGGCACCCCGGGCAGCGCGCGTTGTAACGTCATCGCTGGTTCCCCGGACGTAAACGCCGACGGCGAATTCGTCCGCCCGCCCGTTACGCCGGAACATTGCGCCGCGGCCGAGGCGCTCGTGGAGGAGTTTTTCGCGATGTCGCGCGGCGATTTCCGGCGCGTCGATCTGATCGAAGACATCCCCGGCAACGTCTCGGTCTACATGGGCCGGATGACGCCCTGGGGCGGCTCGGTTGACCAGCTGCCCTACAACCGACGCCACGGCGTGACCTGGCTGTCGGACCGCATCGTCGTCGTCGTCACTGAAACCTCGGATTTCGCCGGGCCGACGACGACCGTCGTGATCGCCAATATCGAGACCCGCCAGGTCTGCCGGTTCGAACGCTGGCCCGGCGCCGAGGATCCGCGCAACCTGACCGTCACGGAAATCCAGGAAGTGCTCGACCGGGGCTTGCTCGGCGGCCAGTCCGCGCCGGCCTGCCGTCTCGCCGAGCTGCCGATCGACTAGAGCGCGTCCGGCTCGCCGAATACGACCTTGCCGCCGACGATCGTCAGCACCGGTCGCAAGTCACGAATCGCCTCGTCGGGAACGGCTTCCTCGTCGAAGTAGTCGGCGCTCAGCACGAGCAGATCGGCGTACTTCCCGGGCTCGAGTGTGCCGAGGTCGTTTTCCTCGCCGAGAAACCAGCCGTTCGCCTGCGTGTACAGCGCGAGCGCCTCCCGGCGCGGCAGGGTCTGCCCTGCGTTGATGAGCTCGCCGCGCGCATTCATGCCGGTGACGACGTAGTAGAGTCCGAGCCAGGGATTCATCGGCGCGATCTGCATGCCGTCCGAGCTCATGCCCATCGGAATGCCGCTCTCGGCGAGCATGCGGAATGGCGGGCCGTTCTGTTGCGCGGTACCCGAGATGTATCGCCAGCCACCGAGCACGCTTACGCCGCCACCGAGCGCGCGCAACTTGTCCGCGTACTCACGCGTGATGAAGGGCACGTGCGCGACGACCCAGCGCAAATTCGAGATCCCGGGCGCGGGCAGCGCGTCGTGTACCTGCTGCCAGCCGTCGATGATCACCGGGAAATCGCCCTGCGTCAGCGAGTGGTTCTCGTTGCGCCAGCCCGCTTCGGCGACGCGCCGCGTGCCGGCGAGCCATTCGGGCGTCGCCTGCAGGATCATCGGGCTCGTGCCCGCCGTGAACTCGCCGATGCCGAGCGTGCGGAGCATCGCGTTGCCGAACTCCGGAAAGACGTTGTTGAGTCGCGCGACGAGCTCGGGCGTCGCGGGATCGGCTTCCATGTGCAGGAAATTGATCCGGATGCGATTGGTCAGTGCGCCCTCGGCGTGCAGCGCGAGCAGCGCGTCGTTGGCTCGATAGGGATCGAAGTGCGCCGCGCCGTCGGTGTCATTGCCGGCCGCCGGAAAGCCGCCATCGTCGACGTGCGTCGTGACGCCGATGCTCGCCGCGTAGCGCATTGCATCCAGGGTGCCGCGTTTCTGGTCGTCGAGGGTTTGCAGTTGCCGGAGCGCATGGAGCGTCCGTGTCGCGGCGCTGGCGCCGCCGAAGCCGCCGCCCGCAATGGCGCCATCGGCGCCGACTTCGATGCCGCGCGCCGCGAGAAACGTGCGTCCCGCCGAGTTCGTCGCGCCCGGCCCCGTGAACGAGATCTGCAGATAGACGGGATGATTCGGCACCGCGCGGTCGATTTCGGCCGCCGTCGGGAATCGCCCGCCGAGCTGCGGCAGGTCGAAGCCGCCTATCGACGTGATCCATTCGCCGCGTGGCACGTCGGCGGCGCGCGCGGTGAGGATCGCGAGCGCCTCGTCAATCGACTGTGCCGACTCGAGGCGCGTGTCGTGGCCGGGCCGCAAGCCCAGCAGGACGATGTGGTTGTGGTTGTCGATGATGCCGGGAACGACCGTGCGGCCCTCGAGGTCGATGACCTCTGTACAGTCGGTCTGGCCGAGGTCGCGCACGCCGGGTGCGCCGAGCCGGTGGATGCGGTCGCCGACGATGCGGATCGAGGAGAAGACCACCGGGTCCGTTCCGGGCTCGTCGGCCATCGTGTGAATGCGGCCGTTGCGGAGTAGCAGGTCGGTTTGATCCGGACAGATCTGGGCGTGCCCGGCAGTCGAGGCCGCGAGCGACACGGCACTTGTCAGGCACAAAGCGAGAGCCGGCGCGGGCGCGGGCTTGCAGCGAAACGAGACAGACATGGCGATTCCCCCCGTTCGAACGAGCCACGATCATACCCGAGGGGTTGCTCGCCGCTGCCGAGTCAAGCGGGACGTTAGTCTCACTAGAAGAACATCCGTTCACAATTGTGCCCGTAATCGCCGTCCGGCTATGATGTGACGCTCTAGCCACAGGAGTGCTTATGAACAACAGACTCAGGGTTCAGTTGGGGCGTGGCATGACGCTCCTGGCGTCGTCCGCTGTGCTGCTCGCGCTGTCCGGGCCGACCCTGGCGCAGGATCGCGATGAGACGGCCGAATTCGGCGTCCAGTTCGCCAACTGGAGCGGTGGCGACGTCTCCGGCATCTACGGCGCATCGCTCGACTTCAGCAACGACACGGCCATCGGCATCACCGGCGGCTACAACATGAATGAGCGCATGTACTTCGGCGGCGAGTGGACGTGGGCAGATCCCACCTACTCCATGCAGCGCGTTGAGGATGGGAGCCTGATTCCCAGAGGTTTCAATGCCGAAGCGGACATCTCGAGCTTCCTCCTCAAGTTCCAGTTCAATTTCCTCGAGACGGCGATCACGCCGTTTGTCGAGCTCGGTGGCGGCTGGATTCGTGTCGATTCCAACGTTGTCAGCGACGTCGATACCGGCTGCTGGTGGGATCCGTGGTGGGGCTACGTCTGCGCCAACTGGTATGACACCTACTCCGACACGCGTAGCGGCTATACCTACGCGGCCGGCGTCCGCTGGGACCTCGACGCGCTCGTCCTGCGCGCGAGCTACGGCATCATCGAGATGGACACCAATTACGCCGTCGACAACATCGACATCGAGGCGCTGCGCTTCCAGTTCGACTGGAAGTTCTGATTCCGCAGCGCTGTTCTTGAAGTCTGGGTTTGCCCGGCCCTTCGGGGCCGGGCAGACAGCGTGACATGCAGGACAAAGACGACGAAATGCTGCGCGCCTTCGGCGAGTTCGTCCGCGCCCAGCGCCAGCTTGCCCAGGTCTCGCAACGCAACCTCGCCCGCATGGCGGGACTTTCCGACTCCTATCTGAGCCAGCTCGAGCGCGGCAACTACCGGCCGTCGCCGCAAGTCGTCAAGGCGCTGGCCCAGGCCTTCGGCCTCGAGCCCAAGCAGCTCTACATGATGCTCGGGTTCATCGATGGTGATGAGGCCGGCAGCCGGACGACCGTCGAGCAGGCGATTCAGCTCGACGAGCGCCTGAGCCCTGCCCAAAAGGAGTCGCTGCTCTCCGTCTATCGTTCCTTCGTCGGAAACGACTAGAATCTGCCTCAAATGAGTGCATGAGCCTGGCGACCGGGGGGTCGCGCCGGGCCCGAGAATGACCCGCTGGAGCGACCCCGAATGAGCGATTCTCCCCGTCAGCCCTGGCTCGATCTCTATCGATCGGTGCCCCGGAAGATCCAGCCGAAGGCCACCACGGCCATCGGCATGTTCCTCAACACGTTCGAGCGACTGCCCGATCAGCCGATCGTGCACTACTTCGACCAGTCCCTGACATCGGCCGCCGTCGACACGGCCTCCGACGGACTCGCCTGCGCCTTCCGCGAATGGCGCATCGAGCCCGGCGATCGAGTCGCGATGTACCTGCAGAACATCCCGCAGGTTCTCATCACCGTGCTCGCCGCCTGGAAGTGCGGCGCCGTCATCGTGCCCTGCAATCCGATGCTGCGCGAGAAAGAGCTTGCCAAGATCCTGCGCGCCTCGGGCTGCCGCGTCCTCGTCTGCCAGGAGGATCTCTACCGCGACGTCGCGCAGGCGGCGCTGCCGCATACCTCGGTCGAGCACTCGGTCACGACCTCGCCGCTCGAATACCTCGACGCCCGTGCCGATCTGCCGAAGGTGCTCGCCGGCATGACGCGGGTTCGCGCGGCCGGAGTTCCCGATCTCTTCGAGCTGATTGGTCGCTTCAAGGGCCAGAAGCCCGAACCGGTCGAGCTCGACGCCGAGGACGTCGCCTTCATGGTCTACACCTCGGGCACGACCGGCGAGCCCAAGGGGGCGATGAACACGCACGGCAACGTCGTCTTCGCGACGTCGGTCTACGAGACCTGGATGGATCTCGACGACACCGACGTGATCCTCGGCCTCGCGCCGCTGTTCCACGTCACGGGCCTGATCGGCCACGTTGCGCTCGCCTTCCTGACGGGTGCGCCGCTCGTGTTGTTCTATCGCTTCGACGCCGGCACGGCCTGCCGTCTCGTCCAGTCGAAGGGCTGCTCATTCACTGTGTCGGCCGTTACCGCCTTCATCGCGATTCTCAATGACGAGGCGATGGCGCACTGCGATCTCTCCTCGCTCACCAAGGTCTACACCGGTGGCGCGCCGACGCCGCCGAAGGTGCTCGAGGATTGGCACGGTCGGACCGGTACGCGCATCCACCCGATGTACGGCCTGACGGAGGCGACATCGCCCACGCACGCGACGCCTTACGGACTGATTCCGCCGATCGATCCGCACACCGGAGCGATGTCGGTCGGCGTGCCCGTGCCGAATACGCACGTCGTCGTCATGACCGACGCCGGCGCGATGGCGGAACCCGGCGAGATCGGCGAGTTCTTCATCGCCGGCCCGCAGATCGTGCCGGGCTACTGGCAGAAGCCCGAGGAGACCGCGAAGACGATCACCGAGCACGGGCTCAAGACGGGCGACGTCGGCTTCATGGATGCCCAGGGCTGGTTCTATCTCGTCGACCGCTCGAAGGACATGATCATCGCCTCGGGCTTCAAGGTCTGGCCGCGCGAGGTCGAGGAGGTGCTTTACCAGCACCCGGCGATCCGCGAGGCGGCCGTGATCGGCGTGCCCGACCAGTACCGCGGCGAGACGATCAAGGCTGTCGTGAGCCTGAAGGCCGGCCATTCGGCGACGGCCGACGAGATCAAGGCGCATGCGCGCGAGAACCTCGCGGCGTACAAGTATCCGCGCATCGTTGAAATCATCGACGAGCTGCCGAAGACGACGAGCGGCAAGATCATGCGCCGGTTGTTGCAACCGACGGAGCGCGACCTGTCGATGCAGATGGAGGCCGCCGAGACGGAGCTCGCGACGGTGTCGTACCCGCAACTGCGCGCCGCGGTCGAGGCCAGGGCTGTCCTCGAGGCCGGCGCAATCTGGTTGCGTCTCTCGCGCGGGTCGATTCCGCGTCCCAAGGCCGAGGATCTGTACCAGAAGCTCCATGCAATGCTGGAGCAGGTCACGAAGGACGGATCTTTCGTCGACCGCGACGCGTTCCTCAGCGCCAACAAGGCCTACCATGCGGCCGTCGTTGCGCTGGCCGAAAACGAGCACCTGAATTCGGGATTCGAGAGCCTGAAGTTGCACCAGCTGTACCGCAGTGCGCTGAAGGGTCAGAAGAAGGCGACGCCGAATGTCGTCTATTTCCACGAGTACCTGACCGACTCGCTCGCCGCCGGCGATGCCAACGGCGCCCTGCAGGCGATCCTCTCCTGGGGGAAGAACGCGGCCGTCCGCGTGCGGCGTATTCTCGAGCAGGGCGGCGATGCGGTCAGCGATCTGCGACCCGGTGGCATCGTCGAGGACCTGTCACTGGGCTTCGCGAAGGAGCAGGAGAATCTGGCCGGGGACGTTGACGCTCTGGTACTGGCGCTTGATGCGCGCGCGGCGCTCGAGATCGGCATCACTCAGTCGCTCGGCGGCGCGCTCAATATCGAGGCGCAGCGCGAAGCGCTCGTCGGCCGACTCCGGGCTTTTACGCCGCTCGTGCGGGGCCGCGGTGCTGCGCAGGTCGCGCGCTACATTCGCGCCGACGATGCTTTCCACCGCGTGTTCCTGAGCCTGCTGCGCAATCAGTATCTGTTCGACGTCTACAACTCCATGGATCTGCCCGAGCTCATGCGCCGCGTTCTCGAGGTCGCGCCGCCATCGATCCGCGAGGCCTTTGACGACCACAAGGCGCTGACGAATGCGCTCAAGGCCGGCGATGCCGACGGCGTCTGCTCGGCGATCACCGCCCATGCCAATAAGGTGCGCATAGCACTGGCGGATTTCCTCGCGGACGCCGAGTCGGGAGAGGGCGGCAGCCCTGGGGCCGGCCGGGCCATTGGTGCTTGACAAAAAACGCAGATGCGTAGCATACTACGCACGCACTGGAAGCAACCCCCTCTAAAGGATTCAGCCATGTCCGAATATGTCAAATACGCAACGACGGCCGGCGACCAATATCTCGCGAGCCTGACCGAGATTCAGGAAGCCTTCGTCAAGAACATGACGCCCCTGACCCAGGCAGCCGCGAGCATCCCCAAGGCCCCGACCGCGGCCTGGATGCCCGAGCTGCCGACGATGGCGGAGGTCACCGAAGCCAATTTCGCCTTCGCCAACAAGTTTCTCAAGCAGCAGAAGAAGTTTGCCGAGAAGCTGTTTTCGATCTCGACCCCCGACGTGAGCTAAGGCTCGCGTGCGTCCGGCCGCTGGCACAGGGAGTGCCTCGGCCGGACGCATTCTTTAAGATGGCGACATGACCGACGAGAAGGCGGAAACCGAACCGACCCTGGTCGACAAGTGGATCAAGGAACAGCAGGAGTGGCAGAAGACCGCGACGGCTTACTTTGATTCCCTCGTCAAGAACGACGACTTCCTCGTCAATCTAGGCAATGCGATGCGCGGGTCGCTGCTGGCCGGGAAACCGTATCCGGGCAGCAAGCCGCAGGAACAGGCCGGCGCCACCGAGTCCCCGATCCCCGACGACCGCATCGACGAAATTCTCCATGCCCTGCACCGCATTCAGGGCGAGATCGCGGATTTGCGCATGACCGTCGCGGAGCTGGCCGCGCGGTTGCCCGCTTCCGCAACGAAGCCGACGCCTCCCGACGGTTCCCGAGGCGGGGCTTGATCGAGGAGCCTCCCGAGAAGACGGTCGAAGCGCTGCTCGCGCTGTCCGGGAAAAACCGGGCCCGGCTCGATCGCTTGCACGAGGTCCTTACGTCGCCCGGCCATTTCGGCAAGGGCGCAACGGCGGCCGAGGTTGTCTACCGCGAAAACAAATTGAGGCTGCTCCGGCTCCTCGACACAGAGGGCCGGCCGGGCACGGGCGCTCCCGTGCTGTTCGTGCCGGCTCCCGTGAGCCGCTATTTCATCATCGACCTCATGCCGGGACGCTCGTTTGCGGGCCACGTGCTCGCCGCGGGATTCGATGTCTACGTCGCCGATTTCGGCGAGCCCGCCAGGGAGGACCGCTTCTGCGACCTGCCGTACTACGTGGACGGGCTGCTGCGCCGGTCGGTACACACCATCCGGCTGCGGCGCGACGGTCTGCCGGTCGCGATCGTCGGCTATTGCCTCGGCGGCACGTTGTCGCTGCTGTACTCGGCGCTCTATCCGGAATCCGTGTCGCGCCTCGCGCTGCTCACGACGATGGTTGACGGCGATTACGAGGGCGGCATTTCCTGGATCGCCCATCGCATGGGCCTGGCGGGCGAGAGCTACGACGATCCGCGGCTCGTGCCCGCTGTCGAGGTCAAGAGCTGGTTCGAGATGCTGTCGCCGGGATCGAACAGCGTGCTCGGCCGCGTGAACGATCTCTGGAACCGGCTCGACGAATCGCCCGAGCGTCTGCGCGACGTGCGCACAATGGCGTCGTGGGTCGATGACGTCGTGCCGGCGCCGGGGCGCCTGCTCGCCGAGCTCTACCGGCAGTTTGGGCCGGGCAGGAACGAGCTCATGACGGGGCGGACGCGCGTGGGCCTGAAGCCAGTGACTCTTGCGGACATTTCCATGCCTGTGCTCTCGGTCTCGGCCGAGAAGGACACGATCGCCCCGGCCGACGCCGTCGACGCGATCAGCCTCGTCGTGCCGCAGGCCGAGGTGCTCAGGCTGCCGGGCGGGCATGTCGGAATCGTGGCAGGCCGAGCGGCGTCGACGCTGTGGCGGCGAACGGTCGAGTTTCTGGGTGCGTCGGTGGGGAGTCCTCATGCTGAATGAGTATGTCGAGTGGCGAAACAAGCGGATACATGTCCAGGTCCGAGGTCGCGGCGAGCCGCTGCTGCTGATCAACGGCCTGGGTGCCAACACGGACATGTGGGACGCTTTCGCCGCGCAGTTTCCGGATCGCAGGATCATCCTGTTCGACGCTCCCGGCACCGGCCGATCCACCGAGTCCACCTATCCGATGTCGATCTCGATGCTCGCCGAGCTCGCCGACAACGTGCTCGACTTCCACGGCGTCACGAAGACGGATGTGCTCGGCTATTCCTACGGCGGCGCGATTGCACAGCAATTCGCCTACGAATACGGCTATCGAGTCCGCAAGCTCGTGCTGGCCTCGACCAACTGCGGCGTCGGCGCGACGCTCGGCACGCTGCAGGCGATGGCTATCCTGGCGACGCCGTTTCGCTTTTACTCGAAGGCGTATTTCTACCGGATTGCGCCGTTGCTCTACGGCGGCCGAACGGCGCGCGAGCTCGCCGTGCGGCAACGCATGATGGAGTCGCGAAGCAAGTTTCCGCCGTCCTCGACGGGCTATTCGATGCAGATCCTCGGCGGCTCGACCTGGACCAGCCGTCCGTTCCTGAAGCGCCTCAAGACGCAAACGCTGGTGATCTCGGGCGACGACGATCCGCTGATTCCTCTCGCCAATCCGCGGTACCTTGCAAGCCAGATTCCGAACGCGAAGCTCGAGATCGTTCCGAATGCCGGGCATCTCATGCTCTGCGACGATGCGCCGCATCTGGCGGAGCGCATTCGCCGATTCATCGGGCCGGAGAGAGCTGAAGAAGCTGCAACTGCCGTGCGGCCGCTAGCAAAGGTCGTGTCGATCGCCGGCTAGGCTGGTTTGGCCGACTTTGCTTTCGCTTTACGCGAACAGCGAATCGAGCAAAACCTGCCGCACGATTTGCGTCGCCGCTTCGACGAGGAGCAGTTTGCCGGCCACCACGATGTACTCGAGACCGGTGCCCGGTGAGGGCAGCTGGACGAGCACATTCTGCGGCAGGTACTGCTTCGCAATTCCCGGGGGCAGCGGCTTGCCGCGCTCGAGATTGCGCGCGATACCCGACGGGAGGCCCCCACTTCGACCGCGGCCGTTACCCGACGCCGACTGTCCGTACCAGGCGCGGACGCGTACTGGACCCCGCTTCGACGGCGGGACCACGGCTCGCGCGCGGCGAGCTCGTGCCCGAGTAGGTGCTGCAGGCAGCAAGTACGAAGAGGACACACAGGGCGTATGAGGTTCGTGTCTGCATAGGCATTGAGTCCCGATGGGTATCCCGTGCACAAGCCTAAGAATGCGTGGGCTCGACGAGTGTGACGGGCTTCTCCGTCTCCTTTGGCCGGATTGTTCCCGGAACGGTCTTTCGGCCGGCCCGGTTTCCGGCTAGGCTCCGCCCCTGTCGCCGATTGCCGATGGACGCACGGAGAAACTTCAATGAGACTCCTTACCGCTGCACTAGTGTTGTGCGTTTCAGCCAGCGCAGCGGCTGCAGGTAACTGCAACCGAGAAGATCTCGAGGCCGCCGTGGACGGATATCTCGCGGCGCAACGCGCAGGCCATCGCGACGCCTTGCCCGCCGCGCCCGTCACCCGCTATTTCGAGCAACAACAGCCGATCTCCCCCGAAGCCAGCATCGTCAACACCCCGCTCGCGATCGACTTTCACCGCAGCATCCTCGACGAGACAAGCTGTCAGACCTTCACCGAGATCGTCGTCCTCGACGAGGCGCATCCCTATGCAATTGGCACCCGGCTGCGCGTCGTCGCGGACACGATCACCGAGCTCGAAGCGATGGTCACCGACGAGGGCGACTGGCTCTTCAATCCGCAGGTGACCTTCGATCGGTCGTCGGCGGAAGGCTGGGACATCCTGCCGGAGAGCGCCCGCAGCGATCGCGCGACGCTCGAAGCTGCGGCCAATGCCTACTTCGACCAGTTCTTCAGCGGGCCGGGCACGGTCGAGGTTCCCTGGGGAAGGCCGTGCAATCGCCTCGAGGGCGGCGCCTATACGGGCAATGGCAGCGCCGAGGACTCCTGCGACGTCGGCGTGCCGAGCGGAATGAACATCAGCCACCGCCGTTTCGTCGTCGACGAGGCCATGGGAGCCGTCGTCGGCTTCGTGCAGTTCGGGCCGAACGCGTTGCCGGATACGCACTTGTTCCGCCTCGAGAATGGCAGAATCCGTTACGTGCACACGCTGACGGTCTGCGCGCCGACGGGCTGCGCGTTCAACTAGAGGTCGGATTCTTGCGCCGCCGCATTCGCAAGGTCGTCAAGGAGATTTTCCGGCGCAAGGTCGTTCGCGTCGTCATCGCCTATTTGTCGATTTTTGTGGCGACTGTGCTGGCGGTGAGCGAACTCCAGGTCACGCTCGACTATACGCCACTCGTTCCGCGAGTCGTCATGATCGTCGGGGCTCTGCTGATTCCCGTCGTCATCTATCTGGCCTGGCGCTACGACATCGTACCGCCGCAGTTCGTTCGCGACGCCAACGACGTCCGCGCCGAGAATCCGGGCCTGAGCTGGGCGCGACAGCGCCACGAAGCCGGTGATGCGGGCTACATCCTGCTGTCGTGGACGGGCAACGACGGCGCCCGGATCGAAAAGCGCTTCTTTCAACCCATCGCAATCGGCCGCGAGATCGGCAACGACGTCGAATTCGGCGACGAGCGCGTGAGCCGGCATCACGCTGTGCTCTGGGCCGAAGACGGTTCCTGGCGCGTCCGCGACATGGACAGTGCCAACGGCACTTTCGTGGGGCATGCGCGTGTCAGCGGCTCAGCGGAGCTTCCGCAGTCCTGCGAACTCAGATTTCACGTCGCCGGACCCACGGTCGCGGTCCAGATTTCGCGGGCGGCGGAGACGCGCGTCAGCTAGATCGCCGCCGGCAAATCAGCGCGCTCCGTCAGTCGCGGGCGAACAGCTGCGGCGCGAGCTCGTGCAGGTAGCGGCTCCAGACTTCCGCGGTATGCGCGCCGCGCGTGACGCGGAACGTGTGCTCGACGCCAGCCGCTGTCAATTGCTCGGAAAACGACTTGTTGACGTTGAACAGCGTGTCGTCCGTGCCGCAGCCGACCCAGAGCAGATCGAGATTCGCGTTGATGGCTTCGGCATTCGTGAGCGCAGCCGGCATGTCGATACCACCCCAGTCCGTGCTGTTCGCGATCTGCATCGCTGAGCTGAAGCCGGCAACCGCGCTGAACATTTCCGGTCGCGTCAGGCCGATCGCCAGCGACTGTCCGCCGCCCATGGACAGGCCGGCAATCGCGCGATGCGACGGTTCGGCCACCACGCGGTACCTCGACTCGACGAGCGGCACGAGATCCGCGAAGAAGTCGACGGCAAACTCTTCCATGTCGGTCTTGTAGCTCGGGGGTCCGCCGCGACGCTGGCCGGGCTCGAGGCGCGAGGTGTAGCCGTAAGGCATGACGACGATCAGCGGTTGCAGCTCTCCCGCCGCAATCAGATTGTCGAGGATGACGTTGGCCTGCTGGCGGTCGATCCAGCTGCGCTGATCGCCGCCGGCGCCGTGCAGCAGATACAGCACGGGGTAGCGATCGCGATTGCGGCCGCGCTCATAGCCCGGCGGCAGGTACACCAGCGCCTCGCGTGCCTTATCGATGGAATCCGACTGGTAGTTGAGCTCCTCAACGGCACCGTGTGGCACGTCGCGCGTCTGCTGCCACTCGGGTGTCGGCGCTGTCGCCGGCAGCTCCTGCGCGTTCAGTGCCGCTGGCAATGCGCCGATGGCAAGGGCGCCCGTCAGTGCAAGGACTATTCTCGTTGTCATTGGGGCCTCGCGGTGTCAGTGGCGGTCAATCGATGGCGATCTCGCTCTCGGTCATGAGCTGGCGGATCAGGCTCGCGGTGTCGAGCAACGGGTCAGCCTTCGTCGTTCGGAAGTCTTCCTGGTATTCGCCCATCGCGACGTCGAGCGGCAACGCGCCCGACGCGTCGCGAATCGCCAGATTGGCGCCGTTCTCGACCAGCAGCTCGACGACGGAGTTGTACCCATGTTGGGCTGCGCCGTGCAGCGCCGTCGTGTGCGGCACGGCCTGCGGGCTCGGCACCTGCTGGCCGCGCGCACGGTACGTCGTTCCTTGCGCGAGCTGGCTGCCGTTGACGACGAAGCGGCGGCCGGGTTCCGAGATCATCTGCGCATTGATGTCGGCGCCTGCCTCGAGCAGTACCTTGATTGTCTCGATGATGCCTGCCTCGGTGCGATTGCGGCCACGCGTGACGCGCTGGCCGAACTCGACGCCGGCCGCGGCCATGAGCGGCGTGACCCCTTCCTTGCTCGGCAGGTCGACAAGCGCGCCATGCTCGAGCAGCAACCGCACGAATTCCACGTCGCCGGCGCGGGCGGCGCGCAGCAACGGCGTCGCGCCCTGGGCGAGGATCGTGTCACCGCCGCGGTCCTGGGGCACGTTGCGATAGGGCGGGCGACGCTTGAGGCGCAGATTGGGATCGGCGCCTTTCTCGAGCAGCAGACGCCCGATATCGAGCGCAGTCAGCACGTCCATGCTCGGGATCACGACCATCGCGCCGTTGCCCATGACCGGCAGCGTGTTCGTATCGGCCGCCATGTAGAGCGGCGAGCGGCCGTAGAGATCCCACTTGTCGATGTCGGCGCCGGCCTCGATGAGCGTGGCCGCGAGATCGTAGTGCAGGTTTTCGAGCGCGAGCACGAGCGGCGTCACGCGTTCGGGATCGTAGACGTCGAGATCGGCGCCGGCCTCGATGAGTGCCCGCGCGCAGTCGATGCAGCCCTCGCGTGCCGCATAGTGCAGCGCCGTGAAACCACCTTTGTTCATGTCCTTCGGGCGGGGCTCGTTGATGATCTTGCGCGGCCATTGACGGACCAGGCCGTGCGCATTGAGATCGGCGCCGTTGGCAGCGAGGAAGCGCACCATGTCGGCGTTGCCGCGCGCCGCGGCCCACATCAGGGCCGACTGGCCACCGAAGTTTTCGACGGCGTTGACGTTGGCGCCCGCGTCGATGAGCAGCTCCGCGGCTTCGATGCGGCCCGTGCGGGCGACGGCCATGAGTGGCGTCTCGCCCTCGGGATTGCGGAAGTTCGGATCTGCTCCGGCCGAGAGCAGGGCCTCGAGGACGGCGACGTCACCGATGATAGCGGCCTCGGTGATCGCCGAAGTGCCGAAGGCGTTCGCGAGGGTGACGTCGGCACCTGCTTCGACGAGTTCCGCGACCAATTCGACGTCGCCGTTATAGGCCGCATACATGACCGCTGTCGTCCCATCGGGGCCGCGCAGATTCGGATCGGCACCCGCGGCGAGCGCGGCCTGTGCCGCGGCAGCGTGTCCGGCTTCGGCGGCAGCGAGCAGTGTTTCGCTATCGGCGTCGGCTACCAGAGGTGTCGTGACGAGCACGGCAGCCAGCAGAGCTGTGAGCGAAGGCCCGCTGGCCGCACGTCGCGTTGGTATCCGCGGAATCATCGCCGCCTCAGACCTCGGCGAACGGCCCGTCGCTGTCGCCGATCGACTCGACGGGAATGTCGTTGCGATCGAACAGAGTGACGAGCAGATTCGAGAACTTCGCGTCCTGCGGATAGCGCAGGTGCTGTCCGCCCCGGATGCGGCCGTGCGCGCGGCCGAGGATCGCGGACGGCAGCGGGTCGTTGTTGTGCCGGTCGCTGTTCGACATGTTGCTGCCGAACAGGATCGTCGAGTGGTCGAGCACGGTGCCGTCGCCCTCGGGTGTCGCGGCCAGCCGGCCGATGAATTTGGCGAAGACCTCGGTGTGATACGTCTGGATCTGCACGAGCTTCGCGAGCGAGGCCGGGTTGTTGCCGTGATGCGAGAGCGGATGGAAGGCCTCGGAGATGCTCAGGTTCGTGTAAGTGCGCATGCTCGCTTCGCGATCCATCGAGAAGGTCATGATGCGCGTCAGGTCGGCCTGGTAGGCGAGCGCCATGAGGTCGAAAAGCATCTCGAAATGCGTCGTGATGTCGTTCGGGCGGCCGACGGGCGCGTCCGGGATGTCGAGATGGCTCATGTCCTGCTCGGAGGCCATCTGCACGCGGCGCTCGATCTCGCGGACCGACTCGAGGTAGTCGCCGACGACGATGCGATCGCCGGCGCCGAGACTCGACTGCAAGCGCGCGGCCTGGTCGGTGACACGATCAAGAATGCTGCCCGTCTCGGCGAGAATCGCGGTGCGCTCGTCCTCGGTGTCGCCCTGGCCGAACAGCTTGTAGAAGACGGCGCGCGGGTTGCCTTCCTGCGGCAGCGACTGCTTCGGCGTCCGCCAGGCGATCTGGGCGCCGACCTGCGCCGTCGTGAGCTCGAGCGAGGGCAAGCGCGTATCGAGTCCGATGTGCGGCACGGCGAACTGGTCCGCCGTGATGCCTGCGGTCTCGCCAATCACTCCGGCATCCCAGGGCGCGCAGCAGGAGAGCCAGGTGCGCTCGATATAGCCGTGCGGTTCGGGGCTTTCGGCCGGGGCGTTGCGCAGTCCCGAGACGATCGTCATGTGCTCGCGGTAGCGCTCGAGCGGCATCAGGATCGGCGACATCGTGTAGTCCGTGCCGGTTTGTTCAGGCGACCAGGAGTTCATGACGGCGCCGTGCGGGAAGCCGATGAAGGCGAGACGCTTCGGCGTCTGGCCGGCTGCCGTCTGGGCGAAGGCCGTTGCCGCCGGATTCATCGCGTCGAGCAGGGGCAGGGCGATGGCGGTGCCGACGCCCTGCAGCACGGTGCGGCGGGAAAGATGCTTCTTCGTGATGAACATCGGATTACTCCGCTCGCGGACTAGTCCGCTCGGTTCGCAAAGTCTATACCCGTTGATTCCATTCGTCGCAGGCGGAACTGGTCGCTGGCAACGATGGCCTTCACGATCGTTGCAAAGCGGTAGTCGTCGTCGGCCGACTCGCGGACGATGCGGCGCACCGTCGGCATGTCTCGATAGTCGATCGTCTCACCCGTCGCATAGGTCAGCAGGCCTTCGACGAAGGTCTGCACGAATTGCTCGGGCCGCTGCAGCAAGGCTTCGCGCAGATCATCGGGCCCGTCGACGGGCGTGCCGTCGGGCAGCTCGCCCGAGGCATCGATGACGACGCCGGCGTAGCGGTCGCGGTCGCGCCAGATGCCGGTCGCGTCGAAATTTTCGAGCGCGAAGCCGAGCGGGTCCATGATCGCGTGGCAGGAAAAGCAGGTCGGGTTTTCGCGATGCTGCGCCATGAGCTCGCGGACGGTCTTGGCCTCGACCGTGCCGATGTCGGCTTCGTCGAGCGCCGGCACCTGCTGCGGCGGCGTCGGCGGCGGCGAGCCCTGCAGGTGTTTCAGGATGAAGGCGCCGCGCAGCACGGGCGAAGTCCGGTTCGGATAGGCCGCGGCCATGAGCACGGCACCCTTGCCGAGCAGGCCGAAGCGCGCCGAGTCGTCCAATGTCACGCGCTGGAAGCGGTCGCCCTTGACCGTCGTGATGCCGTAATTGAGCGCGGTCCGCTCGTTGAGGTAAGTGTGGTCGGCGCTCAAAAGCTCGGCGACGCTGCGGTTCTCGCGGAAGATGCTGTCGGCGAAGAGCTCGAGCTCGGTCAGGTAGTCCTCACGCGGATCGCCGAGGCCCGAGGCGTAGGGGAAGACGTCGCGGTCGGGCACGACTTCGTCGAGTCGCCGCATGTCGAGCCACTGGTAGACGAAGTTGCTCGCAAGCGTCTCCGAGCGCGGGTCGGCGAGCAGCCGGTCGATCTGTGCGTCGAGCACGGCGGGATCACTCAAGTCGCCGGCGATCGCGAGCTCGCGCAGCTCGTCGTCGGGAATCGAGTTCCAGATGAAGAAGGAGAGCTTGGAGGCAAGCTCGAGATCGCTGAGCGACCAGGTCTCTCCCGGCGCAAGACCTTGCGGGACCTGTTCCGCGCGGTAGAGGAACCAGGGGCTCGCCAGGATGCCGGTGACGGCCGAGCGGATGCCCGCCTCGAAGCCGCCGTTGCCGGCGCCGTCGCGGTAGTAGGCCAGGAGCTCGGTCAGGTCCGCCTCGCCGATCGGCCGGCGATAGGCGCGCGTCGCGAGCGCCGTGATGATCTCCTCGGCGCAGAGCGCCGGATCGGCGCCGTCGTCGGGATGACAGACGAAGATGCGCTCGCGGCTCGGCGTGTCGCTCAAGCCCGTCGGATTGAAAGGCCCAAGGATCTGGAAGGAGCTCACGCGGTAGAGCCGGTCCTGGCCGCCGCCCGGGACGAACTCCTGCAGGCGGTCGTCCGATTCCGCGAAGGACTGGCGCCGGAAGGTCACGCCGACGCGGTGCGGCCCGGCCGTCGTCGTGAAGCGGATGTTCTTGAGGCGCACATTCACACGGTCGAAGGCGCCGTCGTTGATCTGGTCGTAATGGCGCGCATCGTCGTCGCCGCCGATCGTCGCCTCGTAGACGATCGCATTGTCGAGCGTTACGACGAGGGGGTTCTCGAACTCCATGCCGTTGCCCCAGATATGCGTCACCATATCCGCGACGTCGATGACGTACTCGCCGTCGGACGGGAAGTTGTGCTCGACGGCCATCCCGCCGCGCGTGCCGAGCGGCAGGCCTGGCACGTGGCTGCGCTGATTGCCGGGGCCTGCGTCGAAGGTCCAGCCCCCCGCACGCGCATCGGGTCGGCCGATGGCCTCGACCGCGATGCTGTGCGCGGCGATGACGTATTGCTCGATGAATGACGGCGAAACCTGGAGAGCGGAGGCATTGTTGTCGAAGCCGCCGGCGATCTCGTCGGCCGGCAGCAGCGTGGTCGCGTCGATCTCGACTGCGAGCAGGTCGCGGATCGCGTTCTGGTATTCGCGGCGATTGAGCCGGTGCAGCACGACCTGGTCCGAAATGTGCTCGTTGCTCTCGTTCGCATCGAGCGTGCTCTCGAGCCAGGCAACGACCTCGTCGACAGCCTCCGCATCGGGTTGCGGCTCGCCGGGCGGCGGCATCACGCGGGCCCGAAGCTTGCGCACAGCCTTCTCGTACATCTCGGCATGCGCGGCGACGCTTTCGGGAGTCAGGCCGTCGAAGCTAACCTCGGCCGTGAGGTCGACATCGTTGTGGCAGTCGGTGCAGAAGCCCCGCATCGTCGCCATTGCGGATTCCGGTTCGGGCTTCGCGCTGCAGCCTGCGACCGCCGTGGCCAGGACGGCGAGGGTGAGCAGGGCGCTGGCGGATTTCAGCTGCATCGCTTCAGGCGTCCGGTGACAGATAGGCCCAGAGGCTCTCGAACGAGCGCCGCACGAACTCGTCGGGCGGACCCATGACCGCGTCGAACTCGGCGGTCGGTTTTTCCGCGACCGCCTCGTCCGGTCCGCGCCCCGTATTGAGCAGGCGCGTCAGGCGCTCATAGATCGTATTGTACATTTGGAACTGCGCCTGGATGTCCGTGAGACCGAGGACCGGGCCGCGGGCCGGCACGACGCGGGTCGAGTCGTTCATGAGGCTCATGACGAGCTCGAGCGTGCCGACGATGCCGCCGATCCAGCCGCCGGTCCACCAGTCGACGAAAGGCCAGCCCTGGCCCGAGACCGCGTCGCCGACGGCGAGCAGGTTTTCTTCCGGGAAGAAGACGTAGAGGTCGCCATCCGTGTGCGCGGCGTGGCGCAGGTAGCCGTAGCGGATACCGCCCTCGAGCTCGCCGGTGTCGTAGAAGGTCTTGTTCGGCTGCGCGATTTTCGGCAACGGGTCGAAGCGCCGACTTTCGTCCCAGGGATAGACAATGTCGGTCGTCAACCAGAGCCGCGTGTTCTCCTGGGCGATGATCGTCGCGCCGGCTTCGCCGAGCGTGAGGTTGGAGCCCGTCTGCTCGGGGTGCCAGTGCGTGTTGAAGAGCGTCGTCACCGCGCCTGCGCCCGGCAGATCGCCGACCGCGTCGAGCAGGCTCGCCGACGATTCGACGGATCCGCCGTCGACGAGGAGCGTGCCGTTGCCGCCCGTCCGAGCCAGGACGTTGATGCCCGCCGCCGTCAGCAGATGCAGGCCTCCGCCGAGGGTCTGCGTGGCGACTCCTCCCTGAGCGTAGCCGATGGTCGGGCGCGCGAAGGGCAGGGCAACGCCCGCGGCCATAGCCCCCAGAATTGCCCGTCTTTGCGTGGAAAACGCCACGCGCCAATGATGCCGGATTTCCCGCACGCGCGGCCCCAAGAACTGTCGAGAAAGGGCTTATGTTCGATGCTGAAATGCTTCATTGCGGCCATGGCCTTCGGCCTGCTCGCGGGCCGGTTCCGGTGGCCCCGCCCCTCTAGGGTCCGACTCCCGTCATCGCGGCACTCAGCTCCCAGAGCCGGCGGGCCATTGCCTCGTCGCGAGCCGGGGCTGCCGGCACGACGGGTCGACTGACGGCGAAATACTCGCCGCTGGTGCCTGCGACATCGTCCGCAGTCGCGAGATGCACGGTGGTTGCAGCGCCCTTGCTCGATGACAGCAGGAACGGCTTGCTCACGATCCCGAACAGCCGGCCCAGCACTCCGAGCCCACTGAAAATGTTCGTCGCGACGACACCCGGGTGCAGGCAGTTCGCCGTCACGCCCGTGCCCTGCAGCCTTCTCGCGAGCTCGCGTGTGAACAGGATATTCGCCAGCTTGGTCGCACCGTAAGCGCCGAGAGCGCTGTAGGGTCGTCGCTCCCAGTTGAGATCGTCGATATCGAACGCCGCCCGATGGTGTGCATTCGACGCAACGTTGACGATCCGCGCCGGCGTGCTGGCCTTGAGCTTCGGTAGCAGGAGCTGCGTCAGGAGGTAGGGCGCGAGGTGATTGACGGCGAGCTGGCGCTCGAAGCCGTCGACGGTAGTCTCGCGCCGCCGCGTCGCAAGACCCGCGTTGTTGATCAGGACATCGAGGCGGCCGTAGCGCGCGTCAATTTCGGACGCGAGGCGGCGCACGTCGGCGAGCGAGGCGAGGTCCGCCACTATCCCGTCGACGGGGCCGCGACGGCCCGCAATCGAAACGACGACCCCAACCCGAAGCGTATCGCGTCCGTGCACGATCACGCGGGCGCCCGTTGCTGCGAGCGCTTCCGCGGCGGCGCGGCCAATGCCGCGCGTCGCGCCCGTGATCAGGATGACGCGTTCGGCCCCGACGGCTACTGCTCCTATCCTACGGTGACGGCCGTGCCGCTGACCGCGACCATCAGCATGGAGCCCTGGCCGACCGTCTCGTAATCGATGTCGATCCCGACGATCGCATTCGCGCCGAGCTCCTCGGCCCTTTCCGTCATCTCTTCGAAAGCGATCTTGCGCGCCTTGCTGAGCTCCTTCTCGTACCCCGCCGATCGTCCGCCGACGATGTCGCGGATTCCGGCGAAGAAATCGCGAAAGATGTTCGCTCCAAGAATCGCCTCACCGGTGACGACGCCGTGGTAGGCCAGAATCGTCTGGCCTTCAACCGTCGGCGTCGTCGAGTGGAGCATCGCTACTCGGAGCGTTTCGCAACGAGCTCTTCGGTAGCGAATTCCCCGACCATGCGCGTGAACTTGATCTCGTCGCCGGCGACGGTGCCCTTGTACGTGATCACGAGGTCCATGCCCTGGTAGTTCAGGTTCTCGACGAAGCTGATCGAATCGCCTTCGATCTTGCCGTCCTTGATCTCCGTGGCCATCTCGCTGAGCGAGTTCTTCGCGGTTCCCGTCAGCGTCGTGCCGTCGACCGCGAAGACGTAGACGTAGCTCTGATCGCCGATCTGCGTCGTGAAGGTCGCGGTCCAGGTACCGGCCACATCGGCCAGCGCAAGCAAGGGAGCGAATGCCAGCGTCGCAAGTAGTGCCAATCGTTTCATGGTCATCTCCTTTGATGATCTATTTAAGGTGCGGATTCCAGCCACTCGGTGACATGTAAGGTGTCATGAAGCCCATCGCCTCGATCTCGTGGATCCGGCCGCTGCGGATCTTGAAGACGTGCATCGCCGGCAGGTCGAAGGGATCGAAGCTTACTGCGCGCTCGGCGAGATTGCCGTCCGCGTCGTAGACGTCCATCGTTTTGTCGAGCATCGAATGGCGGAACTGCGAGATGCCGAAGACGAGACCGGTCGCCTCGTCGGCGATCCAGACGCGGCGCAGGTCGATGCTGTCGATATAGCTCATCGTCCGCGAGTCGAGCTGCGCATTGCAGCCCTGCCGCGGACCGCCGAAGGCGCTCTCCCCCGAAGGGCCGGCCGTGATCATGCCGTTTTCGCGGCGCTCACAGTCGTCGGCGAACAGGCTCGCGTCGCCGTCGCTCAATTCGATCGCGTCGTAGTAAGTCTGGCCGATCGCGATCATGATCTCGCGCGGCAGGCGCTCGCTCGACGGAATGACGTCGTCGTGGCGGAGCCCCGGTCGAAGCGTTTGCAGGTTGACGAGGCTCGCCTCGCGCACATTGCGCACGACCATGTGCTCGACTTCGGTGATTCTCCCCGTGTCGTCGATCGCGAGGCGCAGGCCGAACTGGATCGGCGCTCCGTCCGCCTCGAGCATGCCGATGTAGCCGATCATGCGGGAGACGGGATCGGGCACAAAGATCTGGAATGCCGTGGGACCGGCCGAGAGCGACTGCCACAGTCCCTCTCCAGGCCGCATCAACACCGTGTTCTCAGTGAAGCGGACGGTGTCGGCGAGCGGAACCGCGTCGGGATCGTGCGCCGCGAGGGCCCCGATGTAATCCGCGGCAAGATCGATGAGGCACTCGCGGTCGCAGGGACCGGGCTCATCCCAGAGCCTGGCCTGGCCCCTCGCCTGGGCATGCGCGGCCTGATAGCCGAGCGCGCCGACGCAGGCCAGCGCTGCTCCGAGAACTGCCTTTCCGGTCATCGCGAGCTTCCGCCGCTCCCGTTATTCGGTCGCGCATTTATACCACCGCCGCGCGATGAATTCCGCCAGCGGCCATGGCCGCCCGAGCGTTGCCGCGGCGCCCCGTGGGGATTACGGCGTGGCTCGGCCGCGCGCTGCGGCGCCTCCGACCGGTGGGCGCCGGGCCGCATCTCATAGCCCGGAACGACCTCGCGCCGCAGTTGGGTCCTGAGCAGACGCTCGATCGCCTTCAACAGGCTTTGCTCGTCAGGCGAGACGAGTGAGATGGCCTGGCCGTCCTCGCCCGCGCGGGCCGTGCGACCGATGCGATGAACATAATCCTCGGGCACATGCGGCAGATCGAAATTGACGACGTGCGGCAGGCGCTCGATGTCGAGGCCGCGAGCCGCGATATCGGTCGCGACCAGCACGCGCACCTTGCCGGCCTTGAACTCGGCCAGCGCGCGCGTGCGGGCGTTCTGCGACTTGTTGCCGTGAATCGCCATCGTGTTCAGGCCGTCCTGCTGGAGCTGCTTCGCGAGCTTGTCGGCGCCGTGTTTCGTGCGCGTGAAGACCAGAACCTGACGCCAGTTGCCCTCACCGATCCGATGCGAGAGCAGCTCGCGCTTTCGCGCCTTGTCGACGGGATACACGAGCTGGTCGACGCGCTCGGCGGCGGTGTTCTTCGGTGTCGCCGCGACCTCCAGCGGACTGCGCAGGAAATCGTCGGCAAGCTTGCGAATCTCCGGATTGAAGGTCGCCGAAAACATCAGCGTCTGCCGCTCCTTCGGGAGCGTCGACAGGATGCGACGGATGTCGCGAATGAAGCCCATATCGAGCATGCGATCGGCTTCGTCGAGAACGAGGGTTTTCACGACACGCAGGTCGATCGTCCGCTGCTGCATGTGATCGAGCAGGCGGCCCGGTGTCGCAACGACGATATCGACGCCGCGCTGCAGCTCCGAAATCTGTGGCCGGATGCTGACGCCGCCGAAGATCGTCGTCGTCCGGACCTTGAGGTGCCGGCCGTAGTCACGGGCGCTCTCCGCCACTTGGGCGGCGAGCTCCCGGGTCGGCACGAGCACGAGCACCGCCGGACGGCGGTCCTTGTGGAAATTGGGGTCAGAGCCCAGGCGCTGCAGCAGCGGCAGCATGAATGCGGCCGTCTTGCCCGTGCCCGTCTGTGCGGACGCGAGAACGTCGCGGCCGGAGAGAACGGCGGGAATGGCCTGGATCTGGATGGCGGTAGGTTCTGTGTAGCCTTGCGCTTCGACAGCACGCAGCAATTCGGCGGCGAGGCCGAGATTTGAAAATGACATGATTGGAAAAGTCTCCGAAAGTACCCGAGCCGCGTGCAGGAACTGCACAGGTTTCGGTCCGGGTTTGGGGTGTGAATCGCGGCGCGGCGGAACTGCCTTGCCGAAGACGGACGCAGACCGAATGTGCGTCAGGCGGGGCGCACTATAGCAGAAGGCGGGACGTGAGTTGCGGGAGATTCTTCACGGATGTGCGAATCGCAGGTCTGCGGCGGTGCGGCTATTATGTAGTCGCCACGGTCGGGGCTCGCGCCTTCGGGGACTTGTCACCATGCGAGCGAGCCCCGCACCCTTGAGGTGAGCGATGAGAGGAGTCTTCAGCGACTGCCGCTACGCCCTTCGTCTGCTGGCGCAGACACCGCTGACGTCCGCGCTCGCGATCGGCGCGCTGGCCGTCGCGATCGGCTTTGTGAGCTCGCTGCTGTCGCTTTACGTCGACCTCCGGTTTCGCGCGCATGCGGGATACGAAGACAGCGGGCAGCTCGTCACGCTCGGCCTGTCCGATGGCGAGACTCTGACCGGCCTGCCGTTCGGCTCGATTGAAACCATGGAGGAGGAGCTGGCGTCGATCGAAGCGCTTGCCGGCTCGACCGCCGGACGTCTGCTTGCGCCTGAATCAGGGGGCACGATAAACGTCGAGCTTGTCTCGCGCGGCTATTTCGACGGCCTGCGTCCGCGGCTCCATGCCGGCCGCGGTTTCGAGCCCGATGACCATCGGCTCGACGCAGAGCTCGTCACGGTGATCTCTTACCGACACTGGCAGGACGCACTCGGTGGCGAGGACGTCATTGGCACCACAATCGAGCTCGATTTGCAGCCGACAGTCTGGCTGAGCACTCGAGCGACCGGGCAGGCAGAAATCGAGACGCCACAGTTCCGCGTAGTCGGCATCCTGGCACCCGAAGCCTCCGGTTTCGTCGAGGAATCGGGGATCTGGCTCCCGATGGAGCGGGCATTGCCCTTCGATATCTCCGGCCCGCCCGACGCAGTGGATCGTTTCGTCCGCGATTCGACCGTATCCGTGCTCGCCCGCAAGGCCGAAGGCGCGTCGACAGACGCCGTGATCACAGAGATGCGCGCACGGTATTCGGACACCGTCGGTTCCGTGAGCCTCCGCTCGGGAAGGGTTCTCGACGCCGTCGACGGGCTGGTGACGGAGATCAGCGTGCTGCGTGAATCTCAACGGCAGCTACTCGTGCTGCTTGCCGCGAGCGTGCTTCTGGCCTTTGTCGCTGCGGCAAACATCAGTCTTTTCCTGATGGCGCGGGCTCCCGTGCGGCGTCGCGAGCTCGGCATCCGCATGGCAGTCGGTGCGCCGCTTGGGCGACTCGGGCGCCAAATTGCCACGGAGGCCGCAACGCTCGTTCTCATCGCGAGCGCGCTCGGAATCGCCGTCAGCTTCTGGATCAGTCACTTCTTGCGTGGCATTGCATTTCTGCGCCTGGCCAGGTGGAACGATGTCGCATTGTTCGACTGGCGAGTCCTCGCGGCTATCGCGTGCCTGTTGCTTCTGCTGACCCTGCTCGTCTCGCTCGCTCCCGTGCTCGGGCTCCGGCGGTTCAGCATCGACGCCGCCAGCCGCGCGGTCAGGGCCCGCGCTACGACGGCGCAGCGGATTGCGGGCACGATACAGATTGCGATTGCGGGGGCCCTTGGAGGTGCTGCCATTGCCTTCGGATGGCACATGAGCGCGATCTTCTTCAGCGATCCGGGGTTCGAGAGCGAGCAGCGCTTCGTGGCGACGCTCGATTTCAATTCCGCGAGTGAAATGTCACAAGGAATGACTGCGGCATTCGAGATGAGCTACGCCGAGCTCGCGCGCCATCGCGAAAGACTGGAGGCAATTCCCGGCGTGTCCGCGGTCACTTTCAGTTATCCCATCCCGGGCATCGAATACGATTTGCCCTCCCAGATGCCGAGGCTCGACAAGCCGGATGAATACGTGACTTACCAATCCGGCTCTATCGACAGTCGCTACCTCGAGGTGCTCGGATTGCGACTGCGTCACGGCCGTGCTCCGACCGGAACAGACGTCGGCGGGGTTCTGGTCAATCGCGCCTTTGCGCAAGCGATGTGGGGTCGCGACGATGTCGTCGGCGAGAGTACGCCTGCACGTGCCGGCATTTTCCCGCAACCGGCGATGCAGGTCATCGGCGTGCTCGAAGACGTCTCGTTCGGACACCCGCTGGCGGAAGTGCCCCCAAGGCTGTTCGCGGTCAGGGATCGACCGCCTTCGTACCTCACTACCATCGCGACGTCGCTGACTGCCGCCGAGCTCGAGCAGGAGCTTCGACGCGTGGTCGCTGAAGGCGAAGTCGAGTTCCGCGTCGAGAGCGTGCGGCCGCTCTCGCAGCTTCGCGCGGAGCTCGTCGCCCCTGACCGGGCGCGCGGCTTTCTGACGATGGGCACCGCCGGACTCGTCGTGCTGCTCGCCGGGCTGGGCTTTTACGGCACCGAGCGCTATCTCGTTGCGGCCGGACGTCGCGAGTATGCGATCCGCGCATCGCTTGGCGCGGGACCGAGAGCCATCGGGCGGCTGGTGTTGTCGCGAGCATCGCTGTTCGTGCTGCCGGGACTCCTCGCTGCAGCGCTGCTGGCCTTCGCGACGGTCGGCTGGTTGCGAGGAGACTACGTGACGCGCGAGGTTTCCCCTGGCGCCGTGACGGCGGCCGTCGTCGTCGGGCTCGTGGCCTTGCTGATCGCGGCCAGCCTCGGTCCGGCGCTTGCCGCCATGCGCACGCAACCGGCGCCGCTACTGCGGGAGGAATAGTCGCCGCGCTCAGCGGCGCTCGACGATCGAGATTTCGTAGCGACCCTTCGGCCCAATGAATCGTCCCGCGATCCAGCTCACGAAGACGAGCGTTAGCCAGCCGAAAAACGCAGCCAAGCCGCTCGAGACGGTGAATCCGTCGAGCAGCCAGGCGACGAGGCCGAAGAGCGCCGCATTGATGACGAGCAAGAAGAGACCGAAGGTCACGATCGTCAGGGGAAAGGTCAGGATCACCAGGAGCGGCCGGACGAAAGCGTTGACGAGACCCATGAGCAGTGCCGCGAGGATGAGCGTGCCGGGGCTGTCGACGGTGATTCCATCGATCAGCCAGGCGGCGAGCGCAATGCCGGCGGCGATGATCAGCGTGCGGACGATGATTCCTTGCATCAGGCCCGGCCCTGCAGCTCCGCGCGGACACGACGTTCCGCGCCATGCGGATCCATGACGAGCTTCGGCTCGTTGTTGAATACCATCGTCGCGCGCTGCGCGGCGTCGAACGCCTGCCAGCGCGGAATGCCGGCATGGTTGGGATCGCCGCTGCGCGCGAAGGCGGCGAAAGCGCCGCTCACGGCATCGGCGAGCGCGTAACGGTCCTGCCCGCCGCCGAGCATCGATGCCGCGACGTCGACGTTATTGAACGCAAACGGGATGTCGATGCAGTGATAGGACTTGAGCTTGCCGTCGCGCACGGGCGAGCGCCAGGTGAAGTAGTACTTGTATATGGACGAGCCCGTTTGCGCAGCCTTGCGCTCGGCCTGGGTGTCGGCGTTCGCGCCGAAGCGGAGGTCCGAGGCAAGGATCTGATAGATGTCGATCTCGCTGGCGTCGGGTCGGCCTTCGCGATACACGTTAATCAGGCGCTCGACGTCCTCGCTGCCGGCGCGCGTGGCCGTGGCAACGAGACGAGTGAGCTCGCCAGAGTCGATCGGATCGAGCGGGGTGTCCGGGAAGAAGTTCGACTCGGTTTCCGTGGTGCCGATCAGTAACGGAATGCGCGCCGCGAGCGCCGGCGCGGCGGGCGACCAGGGATGCGACGGCAGGCTCGTGCCGTCGACCGTCGGGCCCATCGTGAAATTGAGCCGCGTCGCCTGCGCGCTGAGCTGTTCCCAGGGCATGCGCTTGAGATCGGCGACGTTCGTCGCGCCGGCATCGGTCATGAAACGCCGCGTGAGCTCCGTCGCATTGGCATGGCTCGTCCCCTCGAGCAACGAGCCCGACATGACGATGGCCTTGTGGAAATTACCGGCCGCCGAAGGCATCGCGGAGAGCACGCTGACTTTGCCGCCGCCGCCCGACTGGCCGAATATCGTGACGTTGTCCGGGTTGCCGCCGAAGCTCGCGATGTTGGCCTGCACCCAGTCGAGGGCGAGCACCATGTCGCGCATGCCGACGTTGCTGGCCTCGGCGTACTCGCTGCCACCGATCTCGGGCAGGTAGAGAAAGCCGAAGGCATTGAGACGGTGCGTCACCGTGACGACGACGACATCCTGCGAGCGCGCGAGGTTCGCGCCGTCATAGAGGATCCAGTCGCCTTCGCCGCTCCAGAAACCGCCGCCGTGGAACCAGACCATGACGGGACGAGATTCGCTGTCGAGCCCGGGTGTCGAAATATTGACGTGCAGGCAGTCTTCGCTCATCGGATTCGCGCGATGCAGCGCATGGATCTCCGAGATCGGGCCCGGCAGCGGTTGCGGCGAGCGGAAGCCGACGTTGATCGTCTCGCGGACACCGCTCCAGGCCTCCGGCGCCTTGGGCGGCAGGAAGCGATTCGCGCCGCCGGTCGACGCGCCGTAGGGCACGCCGTAGAAAGCCTGGATGCCGCCGTCGGTTTCGACGCCGCGGATGCGCCCGGCCGTCGTGGAGACTTCACGCGTGAGCGCGCGGCCACGGATGTCCTGCGCGAAAGTCCAGGGTGCTGCGAGCGCGAGCCCCGTCGCACCGATGAACTGCCGGCGGCGGAATTTCGTGCCGGAACAGTCGATGCCGGGCGGCCCGTCGCTCCGCATCAGAAGTCTCCACCTTTCATGATCGTCATGGCATCGAGGTCGATATGCCGCTGCATTGCATCCCGCACCTGTTCGGGCGTCAGCGCCAGCACGCGGGCCTCGAGGTCGGCGTCCCACTGCATCGTACGGCCGTAATGCATGTGTGTCTCGATCTGGCCGACGAGCGAGCCGTCCTGCGAGCGGCCGACCTGTCGGTTCTGCGACCAGCTGCGCTTGGCGTTCTCGACCTCCTCGGCGCTGTAGCCGTCGCGCAGGATGGTCTCAATCTCGTCGCGGAACGAGGACTCGACCTGGGCAATGTTCTGCGGCGCCGCGATGGCCTGGCCTTCGAAGGAAGCGCCGTCGCCGAGTGTCGGCGCGCCGAAGCTTGCGTAGGCGCCATAGCTCAGGCCCTCCCGGTCGCGAATGCGTGCGAAAAGTCGCGAGCCGGCGCCGTCGCCGAGGATGTAGGCGCCGAGCACCATCGCGGGATAGTCCTCGTCCTCGTTGTTCATTTGAATCGGCAGCGCCGCCAGGAAATACGCGTTCTCCTTGTCGGGCGTGTCGAAGCTTTCGTTGACAGCGGGTGGAACGGGATCGGGATAGGGCGAAACGATCTGCACAAACGGCCGCGGGCTTTCCCAGTTGGCGAGACCCGCCTCGATCGCCGCCGCGAACGCCTCGGGATCGAAGTCGCCGACCGCGACGACATGCGCATTCGAGGCGCCGAGATACTGCGCGTGGAAGTCGCGCAGGTCCGCGAGACGCACGGCGTTCAGGTCCTCGATCGCCTCGTCGAAGGTCTCGCTGTAGCGCGGATCGCCGCGCTCGTAGTTCTGTCCAAGATGCCGCGACAATTCGAGCCCCGCGATCGCATCGGGCTCGCTGCGCTGCGCTTCGATCCCGGCAATCGAGTTTTCCTTGAGAGTCCTGAACTCGTCCTCGGGAAACGCCGGATTCCTGAGGATGTCGAAGGCCATCTCGAGGACTGCGGGAAGATTTTCGCGCGTCGATTGCATCGTTGCGCTGAAGGTACCGACACCGCCGCCGACGTTGAGGGCGCTTTGCAGGCGCGCGAGCTCGTCCTCGATTTCCTGGCGCGTGCGCGTCGTCGTGCCGCGCATCAGCATGCTCCCCGTCAGCGAGGCCGTCGTGGATTTGCCCATGAGGCTGTCGAGATCGCCGTAGTGGAGGCGGATCGTCGCATTGACCTGATCGCCGCGCGTCTCCTTCGTCAGCATCGCGAGCTCGATGCCGCCCGCCAGTGTGCGGCGCGTCGTCCGCGAATCGATGTTGGCCGGCGACGGATCGAAGGCCTCGCCGACCGAGCGGCCTTCGTCGCCCGTGTAGCCGTCGAGCAGGGCGACGAGATCGGGACGGTCCGGGATCTCGGTCCGGTCGGGCGCCGTCGTCGGCGTGAACACGCCGACCGTGCGGTTCGACGCCTTGAAGTAACGCAGTGCCGCGGCCTGGGCCTGCTCCGCCGTGACCGTGCGCACGCGGTCGCGGTCGAGGAAGAACATGCGCCAGTCGCCGATGGCCGCCCAGTCGCTGAGTTGCAGCGCCACCGCCTGGGAGTTGTTCATGAGCCTTTCGAGCGCCGAAAGCCCCTGGTTCTGTATCCGTTCGACTTCCTCGGCCGTAATCGGATTCGCCTCGAGATCGGCGATCGTCTCGAGCATGACCTCGCGGACGCGCTCGATGTCCCCGTCGGGGCGCGACATCGCAAAGAACATCACGATGCCGGGATCGCGGAGCTGCATCTGGTCCGAGCCGATCTGCGTTGCGAGCCCCGCTTCGACGAGGGCGCGATAGAGCCGTCCGGACGGCGTGTCGCCGAGCACGCCGGCAGCGATCTGCAGCGGCACGAAGTCCTCGTGCGTGCCGTCGGGCGCGTGGTAGGCGGCGATCACCGTCGGCAGATCGCCGACGCGCGCGAGCGAGACGACGCGCTCGCCGTCCTGCGTCGGCTCCGCGGTGTAGTGCTCAGTGAGCGCGCGCTCGGGCCGCGGGATCGCGCCGAAGTGCTCGAGAATCAGATCGAGCGTGCGTTGCTCCTCGATCCGGCCGGCCACGATCAGCACGGCGTTGTCGGGCTGATAGTTCCGGCGATAGAAGGCCTGCAGGCGCTCGATCGGCACGTTCTCGATGTCCGAGCGGCTGCCGATCGGCGACTTGCCGTAGCTGTGCCAGAGGTATGCGGTGCTCAGGACCCGCTCGTAGAGGACGTTGACCGGGCTGTTCTCGCCGCTCTCGAACTCGTTGCGAACGACGGTCATCTCGCTGTCGAGATCGGCCTGCGCGACATTGGCATTGATCATGCGATCGGCTTCGAACTCGATCGCCCAGGCAAGGTTCTCGTCGGTGCCTTCGAGCGTCTCAAAATAGTTCGTGCGCTCCCAGGACGTCGTGCCGTTCATGTTGGCACCCATGTCCTGGAGCTCCTTGAGAGGCTCCGGGTGCTTCGGCGTGCCCTTGAAGAGCATGTGCTCGAGCAGATGCGCCATGCCCGTCTCTCCATAGCTCTCGTCGACCGAGCCGACGAGGTAGGTCATATTGACCGTAACCGTCGAAGACGAGGGATCGGGAAAGAGCAGAACCTTGAGCCCGTTGCTCAGGCGGTACTCGGTGACGCCTTCGACCGAGGTGACCGGTTCGATTGTTGCCGGCGCCGCGGCCGCCGACGTTGCGGTCGAATCGGAGGACGAATTGTCGCAGGCGATGAGCAGCAGGGGCAGGACGAAAAGCGCAAGCCGGGACAGTCGCATTGTTATTCTCCGCAGCGTAGTCGAGCGGCCGACGATACCACGGTGAAGGGCGGCTTTCGCCTCCCCGGCGACCCGCCTCAGGCGACGCTGGTCAGGCCGCCGAAGCGGCGGTTGCGCTGCCGGAACTCCATGAGGGCCGAATGGAGATCGTGCTCGGTGAAGTCGGGCCAGTAGGTATCGACGAAGACGAGCTCGGCGTAGGCGCACTCCCAGAGCAGGAAGTCGCTGAGACGGCGCTCGCCGCCGCTCCGGATCAGGAGATCGACGTCGCCGGCCGGTGCGAGGGCGTGCATCTCGGCGCCGAGTGCGGTCGCGAGCTGGGCGCGGGCCGACTCCGCTGCCTGCTCGGCTGTGACGGTGCTTGCGCCATGCGCGGTGCCGGGCATTCGTTGCGCGCAGAATGCGAGCGCGTCGCGTGCCGAATAATCGACGGCCAGCCGCAGGACCATGCGCTGGCCGCAGGCTGTGATCGCTTCGGCGCGCTCGATGATCTCAAGGAGGCCGGGATCGAGGCGGTCGCGCCGGCCGATGACGTTGAGGCGCACGCCGTTCTCGATGCAGCGCGAGATCTCGCTCTGCAGATGCCACTTGAAGAGGCGCATCAGATGCGAAACTTCTTCGCGCGGCCGCGTCCAGTTGTCGGACGAGAATGCGTAAAGCGTCAGGCAGTCGATCGAGGAGCGGGCCGCGGCCTCGACGACGCGGCGCACGGCGCGCGCGCCCGCCTTGTGCCCGGCCTTGCGCGGCAGGCCGCGCCGCTCCGCCCAGCGGCCATTGCCGTCCATGATTATCGCGACATGCATGGGTCTACTCGCTCCGCGTTGCGGCGATCAGCGCTTCCATATGCTTGAGATGCTGCGCGAAGCTGCGCTTGCCTTTCGGCGTGAGGCTGAACTGGGTGCGCGGCACGCGGTCGGCGAAAGCCTTCGTGCAGACGATGAGCCCCGCATCCTCGAGGCGCCTGGCGTGCTTGCTGAGATTGCCGTCGGTCGTGTCGAGCAGCTCCTTGAGCTCGGCGAAGCTCATCGACGCATTGACGCTGAGTGCGCTCATGAGCCCGAGGCGGATGCGGTCGTACAGGAGTCGCGCGGAATCCCCGGCCTCGCTGTCGACGACTGCACCGGCCACGGCTCGCAGCCGTTTCGTCGCCGGCTGCGCAATGCTGGCCTTGACTGCAGCCTTCGCCATTCTAGCCACCGTGATCCCTCATGATCAGGAAGCCGAGCAAGAGGTGGATTCCGCCGAAGCCGAGGCCGAGCAGCGCCGGCGCCCAGGTTGGGGGAGCCGCGAGCGCAACCGTGCCGAGCCCCATGAAGGCGAAGCCCGCGATGAGCATGATGCCGAGCGAGAAGAGTCCGCAGGCCGCGATGCCGACGCCATAGAGCAGCAGCCAGATGCCCGCGATCGACTCGCGGCCGACGACATCCATCAGCGCAACAGTGAGCACGCCGCCGGCAACGAATGCGGGCGCAAGCGTGAGGAAAAAGCGTGTGGCAACGGTGCGCCGCAGGCTCAGGCCTTGAGCGCGCGCCTTTTCCTCCATGAAGAACAGCGCCACGGCGGCGGAGAGCACGGCGGCAGCCAGCCAGATCGGCAGCCAGTGATCTCGCAATGTCGGCAGGCTTTCGAGCACCGCGGCAACGACGGCGGCGGAACCCATCGCGATGCAGCCCTTGCCGGGAATCGTCGTGAAAGTCTGCGCCGCTTCGATCGTGTTGCGGATGTAGCGCAGATGCTCGGCGGCACCCGTACCGATCGATTCGGTGCGCGGCCGCGGGCGAAGCTCGGTGACTGGGTCCATGGGCCCACTGTACGGGTGCTTGGCGTTCAGTCAAGTACTTTGCGAAGGAAAGTAGACTTATGTCACGGTCTTGGGGGGCAGGTCGCAGTCAGTCGGCGACGGGGACTTCCCACAGCCGGTGGTGCAGACGGTCGCCGAGCGGGGACAGGTCATCATTGCCGGCATTGGCCCAGATCTCGAAGCGGATCGGGCCCGCCAGGGATGGCGGAGCGGTCCAGGTGACTCGCCAGCGCATCGCACCCTCTGCCTGCGGCAGCGTGCCGGCTCGCGTCGACCGAGCTCGTGCTCCCTGGGACTCCGTTGTCGCGTCGACGCTCGAGAGCATGCCGGCGGGTATATCCGCGGCCGTGACCGCGAGCAGGAAGCCGGCGATCTGCAGCGCCGGATCCGCGAGGACGATCTCGAGAGTGTAGGGCTCCGAAGGCACCACTCGCTGCGGTAGCCCCTCGATCGAGACCGCGGTGGAGTTCGCCGGGTCGGGCGAGCCCAGGTGGCAGCTGCCGCAGCCGGCGACATCGTCGATGACCGCCCAGTCGGCGCCCTTGGGCGAGGCGACGGCGGCTGCCGCGAGCAGGGCAGCCGCCACCAGAAACGGCGCGGACACCGCGACGTGCCCCGCGGAAATCCGCCAGCCTCCAGCCGGGATCCGGCGTTGTGCGCTCAGTCGGCCTTGACCCTTGCGCGGCCGAGCGTGTCTTCGTCGGTGCCGAACCAGATTGAGCCGGTCGACTCCTCGTAGTCCATGTGCCGCACGGCGCCGGCGCCGGAAGGAATCTCGGTGATCGAGACCACCGCTTCGCGTTCGGTATCGAAGCCGACGAACTGGTTCGGCATCACGCCCGTCTCGACGAGCCAGACGCGGTCCTCGTCGTCGAGTGCCATGCCGTAGGGGCGCGACCGCGCGCCGCCGGGCAGGGGCCACTCGCCAAACTCGTTCTTCGCGGGGTCGTAGAGGCCGATCGTGCCGCGCGCGAAATCGGCGTACCAGATCCGGCCGTCGCTCGTGATCTCGAGCCGGCGCGGGCGTGCATCGGCATTGGGCAGGTCGATCTCGGTGAGCGCCATCGTCGCCGGATCGACTTTCGCGAGCTTGTTGGTCCCGAAGAGCACGATCCAGGGCGTCCCGTCGGGAGCCAGCTTGATACCGTACGGTCGCGAGCTCGCGGTCGGCACGTCAATGACCTCGGTCTTGTGGTCGGCCATCGTCATCCGGCCGATCTGGTTGCCGAACTGCACCGTAAACCAGAGCGTCCGCTCGTCCTCGTCGAAGACGAGGGTGTGCGGATCCTGCGAACCGGGAAGCGGGAAAGTGGTGAACTCTTCGGACGCGGGCTCGTAGTAGGCGATGAGCTCGCCGATGGCATTGCCCGAATACCAGACGCGGCCTTCCGAATCGACCACATTATTATGAGGACCCGTGCCAGGCGGCAGATCGACTTTGACAAACTCCTCGGTCGACGGTGTGAAGCGAGCAAGGTAATGCCCTTGCTGGCCGACGAACCAGATTTCGTCGGGGCCGGCGGCATAGGGATCGCGTCCGTGGCCCGCGAAGGGCACGGGCCATTCCTGAATCGGAACGGGGTTCAGGGTTTCGCCGGCGACAGTTCCCGGCATACATGCCAGCAAGAGGGCGCTGGCCGCGCCCGATGCAACTGCGGCTAGTCGATATATATGGTTGATCCGACTGGTGTATTTCATTGTATTTCTCCTCCGGTCCAGCCCGGCCTCAGGCCTGAGCCCGCGGCAAGGCACTGATAAATTCAATCATGCGTTGCTGCTCGGCAGCATCGGGCAGCCGGCCCAGCGCGGCACCGAGGTTATCGAGCATGTGCTCGGCGTCGCTGGTCGCCGGAGTCACTGCGGTGACCGCGGGGTGCGCGGCGGCGAATTTCAGGAAGAACTGCGCCCAGGTCGTGGCACCAAGTTCGCGCGCGAACTCGGGCACTTCCCGGCCCGCCACGCGACTGAACAGGCTCGAGCGACCGAACGGCACGTAGACCAGCACGGCGATACCGCGCTCGATGGCCAGCGGAAAAATCTCGTTGGCCGCGCTCGTGTTGTCGACGGCGTAGTCGATGCCAATGAAGTCGAGCGGCTCGTCGCGCATCCAGCGCGCAAGGTCGGGGTACTGCCCCTTGTTCGTCGAGGTGGTGCCGATGTACCGGACGCGCCCCGACTCCTTATATTCTTTCAATATGCCGAGCTGGGTCGGGATGTCGGCGACGTTGTGCACCTGGATGAGATCGATCGTTTCGCCGCCGAAGCGCTGGAACGAGGTCTCGACCTGCTGGCGCGCGGCCGCCGGATCGGCCGTAGCACTGCCGCCGCCTCGACCGCGAAGTACGTTGAGCTTCGTGGCCCAGAACACTCGGTCGCGCACGCCGAGCTCGTTGACCAGGCGGCCGGCCACTTCCTCGGACGCGCCGTAAGACGGAGCCGTATCGAACACCGCGCCGCCGGCGTCGACGAGCGACTGCAATACGTCCCTGAGCGGAGTGACGTCGGCGCCGCGCGCGATCTGCCCGAAGGTGGCCGAGCTGCCGAGCCCGATGATCGGAATCTGCTCGCCAGTCTTTGGAATGGCGTGCTTGATGATGTCGGCAGGCTGGGCTGCGGCGAGACGAGGCAGCAAGGCAGCAGTGGACAGCGTGGCGGTATAGCCCAGACAGTCGCGGCGAGTTGGCATCGGCGTATCCCCCAGGGTCGAATCGATCTCTAGTTATCGGGGCAAGCCCCGGAATGCCGGGCCCTGCCATCCTGATGGACAGGCAGATGGTAACCCCAGTTCCGCTTATCCGAAATCCGCCCTGTCACCCAAGGGACACATGGACGCAGTACGATCCGACGCTTTGTCCCGCCGGGCCGGGCTCGATGCCAAGAAACACCTACAACGTCCTGTTTCTCTGCACGGGCAATTCGGCCCGCAGTATCTTCGCCGAGCGGCTCGTCGAGCGTCTCGGTCGCGGACGCTTTCGAGGTTTCAGTGCCGGATCTCGGCCGGCGGGCAAGGTGAATCCGCTGGCGCTTGCGGTCCTCGAGCACAACGACTTCCCGACGGACAGTCTGCGCAGCAAGAGCTGGTCCGAACTCTCCGGACCCGACGCGCCGCAGCTGGATTTCGTCTTCACTGTCTGCGATTCCGCGGCTGCCGAGCCTTGCCCGGTCTGGCCTGGCCAGCCCATGACGGCGCACTGGGGTATTCCAGACCCGGCGAAGGCCGAAGGCAGCGAGGCCGAGCGCATGCTGGCTTTTCGTCAGGCCCTCGCGGCGCTCGAGCGGCGGATCGCAATCTTCGTGAGCTTGCCGCTCGAATCGCTCGACCGGCTGAAGCTCAAGACCCGGCTCGACGAGATCGGCCGGATTCGCGACGAGAATTGAAAATCAGGCTAGGCCAGGTCGACTGGCGCGACCGCCGAGCTATCGGGGAACACGAGCGTGTCGAGCGCCCGCGCCGATAACCCGTACTGCTCGCCGAGCACGCCCTTGAACAACGCGCGCATGTCGAGCGTCGGCATGAGGTCACGGCCCTCGTAGAGATCGCGCTCGCCGAGGCCCGGCCAGTCGGCGATCACGCGCCCGCCCGCAACGGTGCCGCCCGCGACGAATGCGACGCCGGCCGTGCCGTGATCCGTGCCGCGCGTGCCGTTCGCCGCGACCGTGCGGCCGAACTCCGTCACGATGACGACGGTCGTGCGCTCCCAGATCGGTCCGAGCTCGGTCTTCAGGCTCGCGATGCCGTTGTCGAGTTGCTGGAGACGCTGCGCGAGCGTGCCGGCTGCGGCGCCCTGGTTCGCGTGCGTATCCCAGCCGCCGGACTCGAGCACCGCGATACGCGGGCCGTCGGCGGCAGCGAGGAATCTTCCGGCCGCGGTTGCGAGCGGCGCGAGCTGTTGTCCGCCGCCGCGCAAGCCGCCGTCCATGCCGGCATCGCCGGCAAGACCGCGGGCATTCAAGGCTTGCGTGAGCTGGGCCGCGAGTGCGGGATCGGTGGCCTCGTAGATCTCGCGCACGCGCGCGAGGGTGTCTTCATCGGTATCGGGGAGCCGCGACGGCGCCCAGGAGCTGACCGTGACCGGGCCGCGCAGGACGAGAGGCACGCTGTCGGCGAGCGCGATCGCGTCGCGACCGAAGCTCTCCTCGGCGAGCGCGGCGAGCGCGCGATTGAGCCAGCCGCCGTCGGATGTCTCCGGGCTCGTGCCGCCGGCCTCGAGCACCTTCTGCCCGTCGAAGTGCGAGCGCTCGCGATAAGGGCTCGCGACGGCATGCGCGATCGCGAGCTGGCCGTCGCCATACATGCGGTGCAAATTGGCGAGAGCGGGATGGAGGCCGAACAGGCCGTCGAGCGGGAGCACGGATCCGTCACTGCCCGGCGCGCCGAGCGCGAGTGGGCCGCGAAGCCGGGAGTATGTGCCTTCTCCGTACGGCGGCACGGCCGCGAGGCCGTCGAGCCCGCCGCGCAGAATGACCAGCGCGAAACGCGCGTCGTCGGTCGCCGCGGCAAAGGCGCGGCTCGCGAGCGGTCCCGCCAGCGCCAGGGTTGCGCCCGAGCTCAGCAGTTGCCGTCTGTCCATGGCCTCATCTCCTCTGAAACTCGGGCGCCGCAAGCAGCAGCGCGATGGCCTGGGCGCCGCTCTCGGCGCGCCGGACTCCGTTCCGTGTAGCGGTGCCCGCGACTTCGCCGAGAACGTCGTCGAGCCGCGCGACGGCGTCGATACGATCGCCGACCGTGGCGCCGAGCGTTGTCGACCACTCGATGCGTTTCAACAGCGCATCGCCGCTCGTCCAGTGGTCGGCGATGTCGGGCCAGCCGGCCGGCGAGCCCGGTGTCATCGGCCGCTGGCCGAGCTGGGTCGCGAGGGCGACGACCTGGTTCGGCGGCGGCGCCTGGTCGAGCGCGCGGAAAGCCGAGATCAGGTAGTCCTGCGGCGTCTTGTACTTGGCGAGCGGCTCGCGCCAGCCGTGCTCGGCGCGAATCAGCGCGCGGTAGACCGGCGCGAGCTCGCCGTCGTTGTCGAGATAGGTCTCGGCGAGCTTCGCGACCAGATTTTCGGGTGGCACGTCGGCGACGAAGTGGCGCGCAAGCTTGGTCGCGAGGAAGTGCGCCGTCTCCTCACGGCCGGCGAGAAAGTCGAGCACGGCCTCGGCCTCGTCGACACCGTCTTCACCGAAGCGCCGGCCGAGGATCGTCTTGCTGCCGGGCTCGTGCACGGCGCCGCGGAAAGTGAATTCACCGGGAGCGCCCGTGTCGCCAGCGATGCCGAGGCGCCCGGCCATCGCGCCGAGTCGCGCCGCAGGGCCGTCGTCCTGGCCGCCGACGGACCAGCCTGTCAGTGCCTTCGAAAACTCGATGACGTCGTCCTGCGTGTAGCCGCCGTCGACCCCGAGCGTGTGCAGCTCGAGGATTTCGCGCGCAAGGTTCTCGTTGAGACCTACTCGCCGGTTGCCCTGATTGGCACGGCTGCCGAGCAGAGAGCCCGGGCCGATCGACGTCTGGTTATCGAGGTAGAGCAGCATCGCGGGATGCTGAATACTCGCGCGCAAGAGGTCGCGGAAATTGCCGGCGACGTTCGGGCGAATGGCCTCATCTAAATAGAGTCCCGCAATGGCTCCGATCGGCTGCTTGTCAGCCGAGACAGCGAAGTGGTTGGCCCAGAAGAGAGAGAGGCGTTCGCGGAAAGGAGCGTCGGTCGCGATCGCGGTGGCGTAGAGCGAGCTGGCCTGGGCCTGATAGTTCTCGGCAATGGTCTGCCCGAACTCGCGGATCGCGGCGGGATCGACCGCAGCCTGCTGGCCGCCCGGGCGGGCCTGAGCGGCCTGGGCGGCTTGTCGCACGAGCCGGAGCTCCCGGATTTCGCTGAGGACGTCGGCCGATTTCGGGCGCGTCGCCGCGGCAGGTTGCGCGGTTGCCGGGCCGATCTGGGCATCGAGCCAGCCGGCCGGATCGTTGCCTATTCGCTCGGCATCGCCCGGTTTCGCACCCGTGCCGAAGCGGTTGGTCGCAATGGCGGTCGCCTGTGTCAGCATCGCTTCGCTCGCTTGAGGTCCTCGCTTACAGCAATGAACGCATGGAACGCGGCAGGGTTTACAGGGGCGTCGTCGCTCGCCGCGGCCGCCGCCGGAAATCCGCTACCATGGCCGTGGATGACGATACTTTCCCGGACATAATGGCCCAAGGATGCGCTCCAGAACACTGTTTGCAGCTGGCTGCCTGACGATGGCGCTCAAAGTTTCGGCAGAAGAGCAGCGCTGGCTTGGGCCGGCGGATCGGGGGCTCACGACGGATGGCAGCGTGCAGTCGATCGCGCTGCAGAGCAGCCCGACGACGCTCGCGATCGACGAGGCGGGACGTCTCTGGTTCACGCTGGGGCCGTCGAACGCCATCGGGCGCGTCGATCCCGACGGCACGGACTACGCCGAGTTCGCGACGCCGACGGCGCAGAGCCAGCCGCGGATCATTTCGTATGGCGCCGACGGCGCGATGTGGTTTTCGGCGCACGGCACGGGACAGATGGGCAGGATCGCCCCGAACGGTGCGATCAGCGAGTTCGCCTTGTCCTCGCCCAACAGCCAGCCGCGCGCGATCGCGCTGGGCGCGGACGGCAACGTCTGGATCGGCATGTTCGCGGCAGGTCGCGTCGCAAAGATCACGCCCGCTGGCAGGATCACGGAGTTCGATCTGCCGACAGCCGACAGCGGCCCGCGCGCGCTCGCCGCCGGGCCCGACGGCAACGTCTGGTTCTCCGAGTTCAAGACCAACAAGGTGGGACGCATCACGCCGGCAGGTGTGGTGACGGAGTTTCCGATGCCGCGTCCGAACTCCGGCCCGGGCGACATCACGACCGGCCCCGACGGCAATCTCTGGCTCGTCGAGCTCGGTGGCGTCATGGACGGCATCGCCGTCGACGGCAACCGCGTCGCGCGCGTCACGCCCACCGGCGAGATCACCGAGTTTCCGATCCCGAGTGCAGGCGGCACGCCGATCAACATCGCAGCCGGCCCCGACGGCAACGTCTGGTACACCAAGGGCGCCGCAATCGGCCGCGTCACGATGCGTGGCGAAATCACCGAGTTCCCACTACCGCCCGGCCAGGCCCCGGCCCGTGCAACCGGCATCTCGGCGGGCAGCGACCGCCAACCTCCCAACCGCCTCGTCAACCGCCTCTACATCGCCGACCCTGCGAATAACCGCCTTCTCTTCCTGACCTTCGACTGAAGCAGCGGTCAGAGCCCTTTTTCCCCACGATGTCACCGGCATCCCGGGTGTGGATGAAGGGGTGGGCGAGGGCGAGTTCCGCAGCGCGCCTACCCGGCGCGCGAGGACTGTCTGAGCCAGCGCCCACCCCTTCATCCGCAGCCGGGATTCGCCACCGCCAGCAACGGAGAAAGCGCTCTGCCCCCTGACGGCTATCGGGACGAAGAAGCGCCGAAGTAGAAGTGAATGCCCACGATGACCGTGGTGTCGCTCTCGTCATTGCGGATGCGGCCGCCGTACGACACGTTGCGCCGGCCCGAGAATTCGGCGCCGAGCTCCATCACGACTTCAGTGCTCGAGCTCGCGGAGTTGTCGAGCATCAGGGCGCCGTTGATCTCGACTCGCGGCGCGGCCCAGCCGCGGATGTCGAAGCCCAGGATGACGCCTTCCTCCTCGACCTCGACGCCGCGCTCGACGAGATCGTTGCCGCCAAAGCTTGCGCTCGCCATGACATCGATATTGGGCCGGATATTCCAGCGTCGGCCGACGCCGATCGCGAACAGATTGCGGTCCAGGTCCTCGTTAGGCTCGTAGTCGAGCCAGGTGCCGAAGACGACGAGCTTGTCGGTGACCGACGTCGAGCCTTTGAGCTCATAGCCGATCTCGTCGGCTTCCGCCGCGACGAAGCTCCCCGAGACATAGTCCCAGCGGACGGCACGAGACTCCTGTGCGGCGACGGACAAGGGCAAGGCGGCGGCCAGCAGCAGCAAGCAGAATCTCATGTAGCGAAGCGCCTCGGCGGGCTGTTCCCGATGCCGCAAGTGTAGCTCAGGCGGCGCGCCGCGCATGGAAAACCGGGCCGTCATGCTGTAGCGTGTCGGGTCTGATTTCGTTCCCCATCCCCCAAGGAAACTCCATGCGCAATTCACTACCCATCCTCGCGTCAGCGCTGCTGCTCGTCGCCTGTACCGCGCCCGAAGCGCCGGTCGTCGAGGAAGAGGCCGCGGGCACGACTTTCACGAGCGACAACGATCGTGTTCTCTACGCGATCGGCGTTGCGGTCGCCGAACAGCAACAGCTCTCGGAGTTCAATTTCACCGAGGCCGAGCTCGAGTTCATTGCCGCCGGCTTCGGTGACGTCGTTCTCAAGGCGCCTTATCAGGTCGAGATGGACGTCGTCGGTCCGCAGATCCAGCGCTTCGTCGAGGAGCGCATTCGCGCGACCCGCGAGGTCGCGGTGGCCGAACAGACGGCGGCGCTTTCCGCGGAGAAGGCCGCCTCGGCTGCCTTCGCCGACCAGATCGCGGGCCAGGCCGGAGCCCAGCGCAGCGTCACCGGCCTCGTTTTCGTGCCGATCACCGAGGGCACGGGCGAGATGCCCGATGCCGGCGACAGCGTGACCGTGCATTATCACGGCACGCTGCGCGACGGCTCCGTATTCGACAGCTCCGTCGAACGCGACATGCCCGCGAGTTTCCCGCTCTCGGGCGTGATTCCGTGCTGGACCGAGGGCGTGCAGAAGATTCGCGTCGGCGGCAAGGCACGGCTGCTCTGTCCGTCGGATATCGCCTACGGCGACGAAGGCCGCCCCCCGGCGATTCCCGGCGGCGCCGCGCTGCTGTTCGAGGTCGAGCTGATCGCGATCGAGTAGTCGCCCGGCACCAACGGAGGGGGTCATGAAGAATGCGGTGAGAATCGCGGGCGCTTCGCTGCTCGCCATGTTCGCGACGCTGGCCGCGGCGCAGCAGCAGGAGGGACTCTCGGGCAAGGTGGCGCTCGGCTACCTCGCGACGAGCGGCAACTCCGATACCGAGAACCTGAACCTCAATTTCAGCGGCGACTACTACGCCGAAGCCTGGCATCACAATCTGACGGGCCGCGCGATCCGCGGATCCACGGAAGGCATCGACACCGCGGAATCCTACGGCCTGAGCTGGCAGAGCGACCGCGAGCTCGGCGAGAAGAACTACGTTTTCGGTCGCGCCGCCTGGGACCGCGACGAGTTCAGCGGCTTCCCCGAGCAGACTCGCGAGGTCGTCGGTTTCGGCCGGCACTTCATCAACAATGATCGCCACGTGCTGAACGGCGAGGTCGGCGCCGGCTTCCGGCAGGCGGAGCTCCTCGACGGCACGAGCGAGGACGAAACGATCCTGCGGCTCAGCGGCGACTACACGCTGCAGATCAGCGAGACGTCCGAGTTCAAGCAGACCCTGGCCGTCGAGTCGGGCGATACCAACACCTATTCGGAATCGGTGACGAGCCTCAGCGCCGACGTCTGGACGAACCTGGCCGTCGTGCTCTCGTACACGATCAAGCGCAACTCGGACGTGCCCGTCGGGTTCGAAAAGAAGGACACATTTACGGCCGTGTCCCTGGAGTATTCGTTCTAAGGTCCGGTTTGGAATTCGACTACGTCATTGTCGGCGCGGGCACGGCGGGCTGCGTGCTCGCGAACCGGCTGTCGGCCGATCCCGATGTCGAAGTGCTGCTCGTCGAGGCCGGCGGCAAGGACGACTGGTTCTGGATCGACGTCCCCATCGGTTATCTCTACACGATCGGCAATCCGCGCACCGACTGGTGCTACACAATCGAGCCCGACCCGGGCTTGAACGGCCGCACGATCGGTTATGCGCGCGGCAAGGTCCTTGGCGGCTGCTCGTCGATCAACGCGATGATCTACATGCGCGGCCAGCGCGCCGACTACGACGCATGGGCCGCCGCCGGCAATCGCGGCTGGAGCTGGGACGAGGTGCTGCCGGTCTTCAGGCGGTCCGAGGACTATCAGCACGGCGCCGATGAGTTTCACGGCGCCGGCGGCGAGCTGCGCGTCGAGGAGCGGCGCGTAAGCTGGGAGATCCTCGATGCCTGGCGCGACGCCGCCGCCGCCTGCGGCATCCCGAAGATCGACGAGTTCAATCGCGGCGACAATTCGGGCAACGCCTACTTCCAGATGAACCAGCGCCGCGGTCGGCGCTGGAGCGCGACGCGCGCCTGGCTCCGTCCGGTGCTCGGGCGACGCAATCTGACCGTCATGACGAACGTCGAAGTGGATTCGGTGGAGCTCGAACGGCGCGCCGATGGCGGCTGGCGTGCCACTGGTATCCGCACCGTCGGAATGGACGGAACCGCGATCAAGGCACGGCGCGAGGTCGTGCTGGCGGCGGGCTCGATCGGCTCGCCGGCAATCCTGCAGCGATCCGGCATCGGCTCGCGCAAGACGCTCGAAGCAGCGGGCGTGCCGCTCCGCCACGAGTTGCCCGGGGTCGGCGAGAATCTCCAGGATCATTTGCAGATCCGCACGATCTATCGCGTCGCCAACACGGTCACGCTGAATCGACGAGCGCGCACGCTTCTCGGCAAGCTGGCGATGGGTCTCGAGTATCTGCTGTTCCGGACGGGACCGCTGACGATGCCGCCGTCGCAGCTCGGAGCGTTCGCGAAGAGCGATTCCGCGAGGTCTGCGCCGAATCTCGAATGGCATGTGCAACCGCTGTCGCTCGACAAGTTCGGCGCGCCGCTGCATCGCTTCGATGCGATCACGCCCTCGGTCTGCAACCTGAAGCCCACGAGCCGCGGGCATGTTCGCATTCGGAGCGCCGATCCCCTGGCGCCGCCGGCGATCACGCTCAATTACCTCTCGACGCCCGAGGATTGCGCCGTCGCCGTGCAGGGCCTGAAGTACACGCGCCGCATCATGGCGGCAGCGCCGCTCGCGCGCTTCGCGCCGGAGGAGTTGAAACCGGGGTCCGACGCGAGTTCGGACGAAACGATGCTCGACGCCGCCCGCAATCTCGGCACGACGATCTTTCACCCCGTCGGCACCTGTCGCATGGGAAACAACGTCGCCGGGGCAGGGCCCGCTGTCGTCGACGATCGGTTGCGAGTCCACGGCGTCGAGGCGCTACGCGTCGTCGACGCCTCGATCATGCCCGAGATCACGGCCGGCAATACCAACGCGCCGACGGTGATGATCGCCGAGAAGGGCGCGGAGTTTATCCGGCAGGAGTCGCGGTAGCGCGCTTTGAGCGCTGGCCGAGCACGAGCAGGCTCGGCGTCACGATCAGCGTCAGCACGGTGGCGAAGGCGAGGCCGCCCGCGACCGCCGTTGCGAGCTGCGTCCACCATTGCGTCGACGGACCGCCCATCTCGACGTGGCGATGGACGAGGTCGATGTTGAGACCGAACACCATCGGGATCAGGCCGAGGATCGTCGTGACGGTCGTCAGGAGCACCGGACGCAGGCGTTGGGCGCAAGTCAGCACGGCGGCCTCGATGGCCTCGGCCCCGGCCTCGCGCAGCCGGTTGAAGGTATCGATGAGCACGATGTTGTTGTTGACGATGATTCCCGCGAGCGAAATCACGCCGATGCCGCTCATGACGATGCCGAAGGGCTGGTCCGTTATCAGCAATCCAAGCAGCACGCCGATCGTCGAAAAGATCACGGCCGTCAGGATCAGCAGCGCCTGATAGAAGCTGTTGAACTGGATCACCAGGATGACCGCCATGATGAAAAGCGCCGCCATGAATGCGCGGCTCAGGAATTCCGTCGCCTCGGCCTGGTCCTCGGCCTCTCCCTTGAACCGGATGCGGACCTCGGGGTCCCAGCTGCCGGCAGCGGCGAAGTACTGCTCCAGCTCGGCAACCTTGTCGTCAGAGAGCACGCCGTCGGGCACGTCGGCTTCGACCGTCAATGTGCGCACGCCGTCGGTGCGCTGGATGTTGCCGACGCGCGGCGAAGCCGTGCGTTCGACGAAATTGCCGATGGGCACGCTGCCCGTCGGGGTGTTCACGGTCAGCGCGTCGAGTTGCGCGATATTGCGCATGCTTTCGGGAAAGCGCACGCGAATGTCGACTTCGTCGTCGGCATCGTTGGGCCGATAGTCGCCGATCATGATGCCGTTGGTCACGAGCTGGACGGCGCTTCCGATCGTCGAGATGTCCGTGCCGAATCGCGCCGCCTGCTCGCGGTCGACGCGCAGCGTCCAATCGATGCCGGGCAACGGCAGGTTGTCCGTCACATCGATGAGGTCGCCGACTTCCGTGAAGGCCTCGCGCACGCGGGCGACGCCCACACGGAGCTTGTCCATGTCGGCCGAGGCGAGCTCGATCTGGATCGGCTTGCCCTGCGTGACGCCCGGATCCTCGGTCTGCGGCTCGACGACGATGCCCGCAAGGTCGCTCGTCCGCTCGCGGATCTCATCGAGGATCTCGTCGGCCGGGCGGCGGAGCTCCCAGTCGATGAAGCTGATCTGGAGCTCGCCGATGACGTCTTCGGAGACATCGTTGCCGAGCTGCGTGCCGGCGCGCGCATACATGGACTCGAACTCGGGCATCCCGAGAATCCGCCCCTCGACCTGGCGCACAAGCGCGTCGCGCTCGTCGACGGAGAGATCGCCGCGCGCGTGGACGTTCAGCATCGCGAGCTCGGGCTCGATATCCGGGAAGAACTCGGTGCCGCGGCCGACGAGCCAGTAGAGCAGGCTGGTACCGACGAGCAGGGCAATCGTTGCGGCAAGTACGACCACCGGGCGCGCCAGCGCCATGCGCACGATGTCGACGTATCCGGCGGTGAATCCCCGCGCGTCGGCCAGCGACTGCCTCGCTTCGCCGAGCACGTCGACGGGGCGGTCCGAATCGTCGAATTTCACGCCGGGCCCGCCGGTAATCAGCGCGCCGACGGCTGGCACGAAGAGGATCGCCATGAACAACGACGCCGTCAGCGTAGCGATCAGCGTCACCGGCAGGTAGACCATGAATTCGCCGATCAATCCCGGCCAGAAGAGCAGCGGGAAGAAGGCCGCGAGCGTCGTGGCCGTCGAGGAGACCACGGGCCAGGCCATGCGCTGGGCGGCGAGCGTGTACGCGCGCCGCGGGCTGTAGCCGTGGCTCATGTTCACCGTCGCCGACTCGACGACGATTATCGCGCCGTCGACGAGCATGCCGACGGCCATGATCAGCGAGAACAGCACGACGATGTTCATGCTGTAGCCGATGAGGTCGATGACGAGGATTCCCGTGAGGAACGAGCCCGGGATCGCGATGCCGACGAGGCCCGCCGAGCGGAAGCCCAGCGCGGCGAGCACGACGACCATGACGAGCACGACCGCCGTCGCGACGTTGTTGACGAGGTCGTTCAGCATCGTGCGGACCTGCTCGGAGTTGTCCGAGGTGATCGTCACTTCGACCGTCTCCGGCCACTGCGATTTCGCGGCCTCGACGAGGGCCGTCACCGAATCGACGACTTCGAGAATGTTGGCGCCGCTGCGCTTGGTGATCTCGAGCGCGACTGTCGGCCGGCCGTCGAGCCGCGCGTAATTGGTGCGATCCTTGAAGGTGCGGCGCACCGTGGCGACGTCGCCGAAGGTCACGGTGCGCAGCCCGTCGGTCTTGATCGGCAGCGTGTACAGGTCCTCGAACCCTTCGAAGACGCCCGGGATCTTGACGCTAAAGCGACCCTGCCCCGCGTCGAGCACGCCGGCCGCGACGAGGCGGTTGTTGCGGGAGACGTAGTTCAGGATCTCCTCGTAGCCGAGCTGGTAGGTCTCGAGCGCGACGGGGTCGACGATGACTTCGAGCAGCTCATCGCGGTCGCCGCCGATTTCGGCGTCGAGCACTCCGGGCAGCGTCTCGACCTCGTCGCGGAGCGCCCTGGCAATCGTGATCAGCGTCCTCTCGGGCACGTCGCCATGCAGGTTGACGATGAGCACCGGGAACATCGAGATGCTGACTTCCTGGACGAAGGGTTCCTCGCTGTCGCTCGGCAGCTCGGCACGCGCGAGGTCGACGCGCTCGCGGACGTCGGCGAGCGCCTGGTCCGCATCGAATCCCGCGTCAAACTCGAGGATGATCGCCGCGCTGCCCTCGGCGGCCGTCGCGCGGATCTCATCGAGGCCGTCAAGCGAGCGGAGTTCCGTCTCGAGAGGTCGGACGAGCAGGCGCTCCGCGTCCTCCGGTGAGATGCCCTCGTGAATAACGTTGACGTAAATTTGCGGGATGACGATGTCGGGCTCGGCTTCCTTGGGGATGAAGACGTAGCTCACCGAGCCCGCGACGACGAGCAGGACGAGCATCAACAGCACCGGCCGGGGCCGGCTGACGATGGTCTCGATGAGGGCGTTCATTCTCCGCCTGCGCGTGTGTCCGCGGATTCTTCGACGGGAGTGACAACCTGCCCGTCCACGACGAATCCCTGGCCGACCGTGATGATGCGGGCTTCCGCCGGCAGGCCCGTAACGAGCGCGCGGCCGCCCGTCGCTTCGGCGATCTCGACCGCGACGAAGCGAACGCGATTACCCGACTCGACGATCTTGACTCCGACCGTACCGTCGTCGGCGAGAGTCAGCAGGCCCGACGACAGCACGTGGGCGGTGATCGCCTCGGCGCCGAGCAGGAGCTCGGCCGAGGTCCCGATGCGGAAATCTCCGTCGGAATTCGGGATTTCGAGCTCCACGCGAAAGCTGCGCGTCGCCTCATTCGCGACCGGCGCAAGATACCGGATGCGGCCCTCGACTTCCGAGCCGTTGAGTACGCGCGCGCGGCCCATGCTGCCGACGGCCAGAGCGCTGATGTCGCGCTCATTGATGTCGCCGACGACGACGATTGGATCGACGTCGACGAGCTCGGCGATCGTATCCCCGACGGCAACGTAGTCACCCATCTCGACGGGCCGGTCGTGGACGACCGACCCGAATGGCGCCGCGATCCTGGTGCGCTCGATGTCGAGCTCAATTCGCTCGCGCGCGGCGCGGGCGGCCACGAGCTCGGCATTGAGGCCTGCGACCTCGGCTTCGGAAATGAACTGTTGCTCGCGCAGCCTCGAGCCCGCTTCGTACTCGAGCTCACGCCGCCGGATGAGAGCCTCGGCTTCCGCGAGCTGCGCCGCGCGGTCGCGCATATCGAGTCGAACGATCGTCTGGCCCGCGGTGACGGACGCGCCGCGCTCGACGCCTATCTCGACGACCTGGCCTTCGGTTTCGGCCTTGAGCTCGATCCAGCGGTCGGGCTCGGTGCGCGCGCTCGAGACGATCGTGCGCGTCGTCGAGGTCGCTTGCGAGCGCTGAACGGTGACCCGCATCGGAGTTGTGCCGCTGTCGGAAGCTGATTCCTCGATTGCGGAATCCCCGAATCGTCCGCTCAGCAGCCAGAGCACCAGGCCGACGACAACGGCCGCCGAGAGTAGTATCGAATTTCGCCCCGAGGAGGCGTTGGCTGACATATCGGACCGGTCCCTGGCTTGAATGACGTGGCCGGCGAGAGACCTTGCAGGCGGAGCAAAGGTTACCCGAGCCGGACACGCTAGCATACGTTCTGGATCGGATGCTGTCAGCGCGGCGCTCTCGACTTCGCGGCCCCGGGGGCCGCTCGTCTGTCGCCGACGACGGCGGGCCGCTGTCGCGGCCCTTGTCTGGGCTCTCGACTTCGCGGCCCTGCGGGCCGCTCGTCTGTCACCTACGACGGCGGGCCGCTGTTGCGGCCCTTGTCTTCGTCGAGGGCGATGACCCCGCAGGCCGTGACGGCCGGAGTCGTATAAAAGCGGCCCGCGCTCCGGGCCTCGGGCGCCAGGGCGGCCCGCATCGCGTACCACATCGTGAGCTCGATGGCCTCGGTCCCGGCCACCTGCATCAGCTTCTCGGGCGAAATCTCGAGGAGCTCGTCCATCCGGCTCTCGATGCGCTCCAGAAAACTTAAGTCGAAGCGCTCATTGGTCATGCCGAAACGCGTGCCGTGAATCTGGTGCGACATGCCGCCCGTGCCGACGACGACGACTCGGGCGTCGCGGCCGTCGTTCTGGATTGCACTGCGCAGCGCCAGCCCGAGGTCTCGCAATCGGTGCGGCGTCGGCAATGGATGCATCAGCATGTTGACGGCGATCGGCAGCATCTTGATCGGCCACGGCGGTTCGAGCAGATAGGGCAGCCAGGAGAAGATGCCGTGGTCGAGCTCGAGCTCCTGGCAGAACGTGAGATCGAAGCCCGAAGCGACGAGCGAGCGCGCGATCGGCCAGGAGAACGCGGGATCGCCGTCGATGCCGGGGAAGGGTCGAAGGCCGTAGCCCTCGTCGGCTTGCGGAAAATGCCCGGCCATGCCGATCGCAAAGGTCGGATAGGTCGAGAGGTCGAAATAGTTCATGTGATCGTTGTAGATCACCACGAGATGCGTCGGCGCCTTGCGCGCTAGCCAGTCGCGGATGGGCCGCGTGCCGTCGTGCCAGCGCCGCCAGGCCGGATCCCAGGAGCCGGCCATGCCCTTGTCGTACTGGTAGCCCATCGACGGCGTATGCGCGATGCCGATGCCACCGAGCAATCGCGACATCAGCCGAGATCCTCGGGCATGACGTCGACGACGTGCGGCAGGCTCTGCTTGAACTCGTTCCAGTCCGCGCCGCACATGTGTGCGCCGACGTGCATGTGGCTTTCGCCGACAGCGGCCGCGATCTTGATGATGTTGAAGTGATGACCGCCGGCCGCGACAAGGCCGGTCCAGTCGCGGCGTCGGACAAGTTCTTTCTCCGTCGCCGTCAGGCCGAACTCATCCATCAACGCTGACGGTGCCTCAGCAAAGCGCTGGCGGTGTGCGGGAAACTTGAACGCGAAGGCGAAGCGGTTGAGCGCATAGGAGCGACTGCAGATCTCGCCGGTGAACATGAAGGTGCTCGGCGCCTTAAGGCTGCGATCGAAGGGCTCTGGGCGTTTCGGCATCGGATTCTGCTAGTCGCTCGTGAAGACGCGATGGATATGCCGCTCCGCGATTCGCCAGCGGCCGTCGGTCTCGCGGCGGTAGCGGTCGACGAAATCGCCGACGAGGAAGGGCTTCGCCGGCAGCGGCGGCAGGCCGTCGGCGGCAAAGGACAGGCAGACCGAGGTGCCGATTGCCTCCAGGTCCGATTTGATTTCGAAACGCAAACCGGAATAGATGTGCCTAGAGGTCCGCGGGCCCTTCGCGACCCGCTGTCGGAACAGCGCCTCGATAGCCGCGCGGCCGCGGCTCTCGCGCAGGCCGTTCGTGTAGAGCGCATCGGCGGTGAAGAGGTCGATGAGCGCCGGAATGTCGCCGTGATCGAGATGGTGCGTGAACGCGGCGTTGAGATCCTCGAGCGCAATCCGGATCGCGAGTCGAGCTTCGTTCGTGAGCTTGTCCGTCATTGCTGCTCTGCTCCTGGCCCGCGGTCGATCGCCCAGGTGATCGCGTAGAGCGCAAGGCCGATCAGCAGCAGCACGCCGGCGATCCGGTATTGCGCCGGGTCGCGTCCCGACCAGGGCGAGGCGAGCCAGGCGCAGGAGATCCCGCCCAGCACCGGGAAGACCGTCGGTGCGCGATAGTGCGCATGCGAAACCTTATGCCGGCGCAACACAAGTACCGTGACATTGACGACCGCAAACACGCAGAGCAGCAGCAGCGCCGTCGTGCCGCCGAGCGTGCGCACGCCGCTCCAGCTCGCGAGCAACAGCGCGATGACAGTAGTCGCGATAATCGCCACCCACGGCGTGCGGCGGCCCGCATGAATCCGGCCGAGCACGGACGGGACGGCGCGCTCGCGCGCGAGTCCGTAAAGCAGGCGCGACGCCATCATCAGATTGATCAGCGAGGTATTGCTGACGGCGACCATTGCGATGAACGCGAATAGCACGAGTGGAAACCAGGGTGCACCGATACGCACGACTTCGAGAAGGTCCTGATTGCTGTCGCGCAGGGTCTCGATCGGCACCAGCGCCGTCGTGAAGAAGGCGACGAGCATATAGACGATGCCCGTGATTGTGATGCCGATGAAGAAGGCGCGCGGAAAGTCACGCTGCGGATTCTCGGTCTCCTCGACGAGATTCACGGAGTCCTCGAAGCCGACGATCGCGAAGAAGGCGAGGCCCGCGCCGCTGACGATCAGTGCAAAGGGATCGGCGCCTTCGTTGAAGGTCAGCGCATTGCCGGCGTCGCCAATGCCCTGGCTCAGAGCGACGGCGCCGATGGCGATGACGATCAGCAAGCCGCTGAGCTCGATCGCCGTCATCGCCACGTTGGCCTTGACCGATTCCGCGACGCCGCGAAAGTTAAGGAGCGCAAGGCCGACGATGAATATCGGCACGAGCACGACGACGGGCGCCGCCGCAAACTGCTGGAAATAGCCGGCGAACGTGCGACTCGCGGCGCCGACGGAAGTCAGGCCCGAGCAGAGCACGGCAAAGCCGACGATGAAGGTCAGCAGGCGAATGTTGAACGCGTGTTTTGCGTAGAGTGCCGCGCCGGCGGCATGCGGAAACTTGCCGACGAGCTCGAGGTAGGACGTGGCCGTGAGCATCGCGACGAGAAAAGCGAAGCCGAAGGCGAGCCACGCGGCGCCGCCGACCTGGCCCGCGACGTCGCCCGTCAGGGCATAGATGCCGGTGCCGAGCATGTCGCCGATGACGATGAAGAGCAGGAGCTTCGGGCCGATCGCGCGGTGGAGCGTTGCCGGTTGCGCCGGCTGGGCGTTCGTCGTCATGCCGTGAAGCTAGCAAAATCCGCCGCCGTCCGCGATTGCTTTCCGGCGCGGCCGCGGTCACGCTAGCGCGGCGTCCGGGGGGAGTCCGAGCCGATGCCGAATCAGGTCAACGTCGCCGCGATCATAGACAACAGCAAGATCGGCGCCTTCCAGCTCGGCGTGTTCACGCTCTGTTTCCTCTGTCTCGCCATCGACGGCTTCGACGTGCAGGCGCTCGGCTACGTCGCGCCGGCGCTCATGGCCGAGCTCGGAATCACGCGCCCGCAACTCGGGCCCGTGCTGAGCGCCGCGCCGTTCGGAGTGCTGTTCGGCTCAATCGTCTTCAGCATCATTGCCGACCGCATCGGCCGGCGACCGGTGCTGATATTCGCGACTCTGCTCTTTGCCCTGCTCACTTTCATGACGGCCCGTGCCCAAACGCTCCGCGAATTGCTGATCGTGCGCGCGATCGGCGGCGTCGGCATGGGCGCGATCATGCCGATCGCCGTGGCACTCGTGAACGAATACGCCCCACGACGCTCGCGTTTCACGGTGACGATGGTCGTGGCGAGCGGATTTACGATCGGCGCCGCGATCGGCGGCTTCATCGCCGCCTGGATGCTGCCACAGTGGGGCTGGCGCTCGGTCTTCTACTTTGGCGCCGCCGTCCCGGTCGTCGTCGTCGTCGCGATGCTGTTCCGCCTGCCGGAGTCGATCCAGTTTCTGGCTCTCAAGCGGGGCAACAGCGAGAGGCTTGGGCTGTTGCTGCGCCGGATCGACCCGGCCGCGCCCATCGGCCCCGATGCCGCCTACGTGTTGCCAAGCGCGCACCGGCGCGGCGTCCCGTTCCTCGAGCTGCTTGCCGATGGCCGCGAGCTCGGCACGCTGCTGCTCTGGATCGTCATGTTCATGAACCTGCTCAATATCTATCTGCTGCAGGGCTGGCTGACGACCTTCATTGCAGGCATGGGGATTGCCCAGAGCACGGCCGCGATGATCGCGGCGATGGTGCAGGTCGGCGGCGTCATCGGTTCCTTCTCGCTCGGTCCCATCGTGCTCCGCCTCGGCTTCGCGCCGGTGCTGCTTGTCTGCGGGCTGCTCGCGAGCGTCAACATCGCGCTGATCGGCCAGCCCTGGATGACGGCTGCCACGCTATCTGTCGTGGTGTTCATCGCGGGCTTCTGCGTCGTCGGCGGGCAGTCGGCCATCAACACGCTGGCCGCGAGCTATTACCCAACTGAGCTCCGCGCCGGGGGCGTCGGCGCCGGCCTCGGCGTCGGCCGCGTCGGCGCGATCGTCGGTCCGATACTCGTGAGCTGGCTGGTGGTGCTCGAGTGGAGCGATGCGAGCATTTTCATGGCCGCCGCCGTGCCGCCGCTCATTCTCGCGATCGCGATGGCGCTATGGAATCGGCTCGCGCGGCCGCAATCGGCGGACGCGCCCGGCGGAGCGCACTGAGGCGGAGTCCCCGTAGCGTCGCGCCAACTCGCGGCACGATCGATAAGGATCGATAAGCCAGAATCGCGATCAGCGAGCAGCGCGCTTCGGCCGACGAACCGCGCGCAGCTTGCCGGTTTTTCCGCCGCCGCAATAGAACCGGTCCCTGCCGTCCGACTCGAGACCCGAGACGCGCACGCCGGCCGGCAGATCGAGCGCCTCGAGAACGTCTCCTGTGCTCGGGTCCACACGCCGCAATTCGCTCTCGTCGTTCTCGAGCGTGGCATGCCAGAGATCCCCGTCCACCCAGGTGACTCCGGTGACAAATCGATTCGACTCGATCGTGCGAAGTACCTTGCCGGTTTCGGGATCCACCTGATGGATCTTCCGCTCCCGATACTGGCCCACCCACAGCGTCCCTTCGGCCCACGCGAGCCCCGAGTCGCCGCCACCGCCCGGTGCCGGAATCGACCCAAGAACGCGGCCGGTGGCGGGGTCGATCTTCTGAATCCTCGACTCGGCAATCTGGTAGAGATGCAGACCGTCGAAGGCGGTCCCGGCATGCGACGCAGCTGCGATCGACCGGCTGATCTTGCCGCTCGAAGGATCGAGCGCATTGAGCTTGTCGCCAGAAGCGAACCATATCTGCTTGCCGTCGTAGGTGACGCCGTGGACCTGCTCCGCCCCGGGAAACGGGCCGTACTCCGCCAGGACTTCCGCTTTGGCTCTCTGCATGGGGTCCATGCTAGTCCGTCGGGAGCGGCGCCGGGAGTAACAATGTCGTCGTGAATCCCGGCAAAGGCGGGCTCACCCATTTGCGCGCTCGCCCGCGGCCGATCGCCTCCACCCTGCCGGCGGCGGCCAACGACTCGAGCGCGCGCTGCACCGTGCGCTGGCTGTTGGCGAGCGCCAGTGCGAGCGCCGAAGTGGACCAGGTCTCGCCGTCCGCGAGCAGCGCGAGCAGCTCTGGATATCGTTCCTCGACGGGTTGCGCGAGCATCACGACCGTGCGTGTGGCGCGCGGCGCGAGCACGAAGCCGCTCCGTGTCGCATGCACGCCGGCGAGCGGGCGCAGCGCCGACCGCAGCCGTCCGATCTCCACACGCAGGCGCGCGCGGTAAGAATCGTCGGCGCGCTTGCCGCGAAAGGCGCGCGAGATGAGAGTTTCGCGTGGCACATCCCCGGGCCAGGCCTCGCCGAGCGCGCATGCGAGCGCGAACAGTACCGGGCGGCGCGCCAGCACGACCGCAGTGCTTTGGTCGCGGACGACGTATCGGCAGGCGTCGATAATGAGTGCTTTCGAAGCGAGCAGCAGCTCGACCTCACCGAGTGTCAGGAATCGCTCCTCGCCGCGCACAAGCTGGCGCGCCACGGGCGAGTTCAGGCTTTGCACCGCAGATGCAACCTCCGCAACCAGCGCGGCGATTCCGGTCTGCTCTGCGGCCGTGCCGGCGCGGGCGAGTGCGGCGTGCGCGACCTTCGCTCGCACGCGACGCATGGCGATGCCGGCTGCGGCAAGCTCGTGCACGGCACGCCAGGCGGCCGGCAGGCGCCCGGGATCGATTTCGCCCAGGATGCGCTCGGCCTCGTCGAGCCGCCCCATGAGAAGGAGTCGGCGCACCTGGATATGCCGGGCGTGCGCAGCGTTCACGCGGTCTCCGTGCCGCTCGAGCACGGTTCGTGCCGCCTCGAGGGAATCTGGCACGGCAGTCAGATTGCGGGAGGCGAGCGCGACTTCTGCCTCGGCCACGACGCAGCGTGCGCGTGCCACGGGCTCGTTCTTGCCGAAATGTACCGCTGCCTTTCGCAACAGGATCTTCGCTCGAGCGAGCTCGCCGAGCTGCGCCATTGCAATGCCGCGCAGTGCGAGCGCCGGGGCATCGGAGCGCAGTGCGACGAAGTTCAGCGCGGTGAGTGGGTCACCGCCAGCGAGCGCGCGCGCCGCCGCCGTGATCAGCGAGTCCATCGAAATCGCGTCACACTTGTCACTCCCAACTCACGCGGCACAGGCAATACCGTGATCTCCGGAGTTTCAATCAATACGGAGACAGCAATGCCGGACATTCTGCACAAAGTCGAACTCAAGGCCTCGCCGGCCGCCACCTTTCGCGCCCTCGCAACGATCGGGGGACTCGCCGGCTGGTGGACCCGAGAGACCAAGGGCCGTTCCGAAGTCGACGGAACCATCGCGTTCCGCTTCGGCGAGCGTGGCGGATTCGAGATGCGCGTGCTCGAGCTCGAGCCGGAGAAGTGCGTGCTTTGGCAAGTCGTGAACGGGCCCAAAGACTGGATCGGCACGAAAGTGCGTTTCGACCTGCGCCCGAACGGCCAGGCGACTGCCGTGCTCTTCAGGCACGAGGGCTGGAAGGAAGCGATCGAGTTCATGCACCACTGCAGTACCAAGTGGGCGATGTTCCTGATGAGCTTGAAAGCATTCGTCGAAGGCGGCAAGGGCGCGCCGTATCCGGACGACGTGCATATCACGGCGACGTCGGATTGATCGGGGGCGCGTCGCCGCACGCACAATGCGGTAGGATTGCCGCGGCGACGCGCGTCCCCCGAGGTGGCCGGTTGATGAGTACCCAGGCGATTTCCGTTTCGCAAGCCGCGGCTGGAGCGCGAGCGTCAGGCCGATACCTTTACGTCGGAATGGCCGTCCTCTTCATCGCCGTCGCCGTGACCGGGTTTGGGCCGCGGTCGCTCGCGATCGTCACGGGCAACATGCCGGTGCCGCCGCCGATCATTCACCTGCACGCTGCGTCGATGGCCGCCTGGCTGCTGCTATTCCTCACGCAGACGTTGCTGATGAGCCGCGGGCGGGCCGCTCTCCATGTCTCGCTCGGCGCCGTTTCCTTCGTTCTCGCGCCGCTGATCACGTTTACGCTTCTGACGCTCGTCGTCACGAACGCTGCCGGCGCGCTTGCCTTGCCCCCGGGCGCACAGGCGCGCCTTTTCGCCTTCGCAGTATTCGTCATGGGCCGCGCGGCGATTCTGTTCCCGCTCTTTTATTTCTGGGCTGTCGCCGTGCGGAAGTCCGATCCCGAGACGCACAAGCGGCTCATGGTGCTCGCGGTCTTCGTCGTCATCGACGCCGCGCTCGGGCGCATGAGCTGGCTTCCGGGCGCGAGCGAAAACATGCTGACTGCAGCCGCAGGCTACACGCCGATCCACGTCTATCAGTTGCTGCTGCTCGGGCCACCGGTGATCTACGACCTGCTGCGTTTCCGCAAGGTGCACTTCGCCTATGTGTTCGGCGGCGGTCTGTTCCTCGCCTTCGCGCTCACGACCCATCTCGTCTGGAACGCGCCGGCCTGGCATCGGCTCGTGGCGAGCTGGGCAGCAGGGGCGTCCTGAGGCTACGGGGCGGTGCGGCTACGTCGGCCGCTTGCGCAGCAACGTCAGTCCCTCGCCGACGCTGAGCATCGCAAGATCCACGCGCTGATCTCCCTTCAGGGCTTCGTTGAGCTCCCGAATCGCCCGGGCATTCGCCGTCTCCTCCTCGAAGACCGGCACGCCGGACAGGGACAGGGTGTTGTCGATCGCGATCAGACCGTTTGGCCGGATCAGTTTCAGCAGCCGCTCGACGTAGTTGGCGTAATTCGTCTTGTCGGCGTCGACGAAGGCGAAGTCGAAGCGGCCGGCCTCTCCGGCGGCGAGCAGCTCGTCGAGTGTCTCGAGCGCGGGCTTCAGGCGGAGCTCGATGCGCGACTCGACGCCGGCCTCACGCCAGATGCGCCGGCCGACGGCGGTCCACTCGGCACTGACGTCGCAGGTGATGAGCTTGCCGTCCGCCGGCAGAGCGAGCGCCACGGCAAGCGCCGAGTAGCCCGTATAGGTGCCGACCTCGATGCATCGCTTTGCGCCGATCAGGCGGACGAGCAGGGCCATGAGCTCCCCCTGGTCGGCGCCGATCTGCATGTCGTTGTGCGCGACGGAAGCGGTCGCCGTGCGCAACCGGGCGAGCGCTTCGGGCTCGCGCGAAGAGCGCAGGATGTAGTCGAAAACTTTGCGGGGCAGCAGGCCGAGTCGTTGCGTCATGGGAATGCTCTGCAGGTTGTCTTCACTCGAGGCGCCACCGCCCGAGCGGCCGGTCCTCGATCACGACAGGATTCTCCTGACGCCCGAGCCCCTCGATGCTGACGACGACCGGACCCTCGACGGTCTGAAAGTTCGCCTGGTGGATGGATTTCCGGTTGCCGCCGGGCTTGAACGCCGTGCCGAGCGCGATCACGTCGCCGGCCTCGAGCGTCTGGAACTTGCTGATGAAGCTGATCACCTCGGCAACCTTGAAGTTGTAGTACTTCGTACTGTCGTCGGCGACCGTCTCGCCGCCGACGGTGCACTGCACGCGCAGGTCGTCCGGGTTCTCGATCTCGTCGCGCGTCACGAGCCAGGGCCCGAGCACGCCGAAACTGTCGCTGCCCTTATAGCGCGCCGCGTACGAGAGATGTTGCTCGACACGCTTCGTCTTTTTCGGGTCTTTCTCGTCCGCGTAGACGGCCCAGTAGTGAAAGCGATCCTCGGCGCGCATGCCGTTGCCTGTCACGTCGTTGAAGATGCTGTAGCCGAAGACGGCCTCGAGCGCCTCCTCGGGCTCGACGTCCTTCGTCTCGCGGCCCATGACGACGGCGAGCTCGGGCTCGGGATGCACGCTGCCGTAGTAGGGTCGGATCCGGATCGGGTCACCGTGGCCGATGAGGCAGGACGATGGCTTCAGGAAAAATGCAGGATGATCGGGCGCGCTGATCTTGCGCTCGTTGCTCGCGGAATTGTTCATCGCGACGCCGAGGATCTTGCCGGGCCGGCGCAGGGGCGGATACCACAGGTCCGGGGTCATCGCGCGCAGGTTCAGCGTGTCCTCGCTCGCCTGGCGTCCGGCGGTCTCGAGGTGGAAGAGCAGTGCGTCGCCGGCGGCGATCATCTCCTGCATCGTCTGCGGCGTCGTAATCGACTCGTCGCCAGCGAGGTCGAGCAGATTGCCGACTTCGATGACACTGTCATCGGTGACCTGTACCGCGACGACGTCGCGGTCGCCGATTCGAACGCTGGCCAGTTTCAAGACCGCCTCACCCCTTGTGCGTCGGCATGACGAATTCCGGTCCCGCGCTGCGAGTGCCCGGCCAGCGTTGCATGATCGACTTGTAGCGCGTGTAGAAGCGCACGCCCTCGGCGCCGTAGATATGGTGGTCGCCGAAGAGGCTCCGCTTCCAGCCGCCGAAGGACTGCCAGGCCGTCGGCACTGGGATCGGCACGTTGATGCCGACCATGCCGGCCTCGATGCGACGCGTGAACTCGCGCGCCGTCGCGCCGTCCGCCGTGAAGCAGGCGACGCCGTTGCCAAGCTCATGCGCGTTGACGAGCTCGATGGCCTCGTTGAGGCTCGCCACGCGGACGACGGCGAGCACGGGCCCGAAGATCTCCTCGCGATAGATGCGCATCGCCGGCGTCACCTGATCGAAGAGGCAGGGGCCGAGGAAGAATCCCTCCTCGTACCCGGCGACCTTGAGGCCGCGCCCGTCGACGATGAGCGTCGCGCCCTCCGCGAGACCCGATTCGACGAAACCGACGACGCGCTCGCGATGCGCGGCGCTGATCAGCGGACCCATCTCGGCGTCCGCATCGCTGCCCGGACCGATGCGCAGGGCCTTCATGCGCGTTGCCAGCCGTGCCACGAGATCGTCGGCGCGCTTGCCGACGACGACCGCGACCGAAATCGCCATGCAGCGTTCGCCGGCCGAGCCGAAGGCGGCGCCGACCAGGGCATCGGCGGCGAGGTTGAGATCGGCGTCGGGCGCGACGACGAGATGATTCTTCGCGCCGGCGAGCGCCTGCACGCGCTTGCCCGCGGCGTTGGCTTGCGCGTGGACCTGCTCGGCGACGGGCGTCGAGCCGACGAAGCTCACGGCGCGGACTTCGGGTTCGGCAATCAGGGCGCGCACCGTGTCGCCGTCACCCTGGACGACGTTGAGCACGCCCGGAGGCGCGCCCGCGTCGCGAAACAGCTCGGCGAGCAGCAACGAGGCGCCCGGATCGCGCTCGCTGGGTTTGAGCACGAAGGTATTGCCGCAGGCAACGGCGAGCGGAAACATCCAGAGCGGGACCATCGCGGGAAAATTGAAAGGCGTGATGCCGACACAGACACCGAGCGGCTGGCGCAGCGACCAGTTGTCGATGCCGCCGCCGACGTTGTCGACATGAGATCCCGCGAGCTGCCCGGGCACCGAGCAGGCGTATTCGACGACCTCGATACCGCGCTGCACC
>Ga0315912_10000246_pt1 | contig 112629 bp, 81 predicted proteins | sample VfabasoilMG_FD_204469 | JGI IMG/M metagenome (GOLD analysis project Ga0315912, IMG submission 204469) | Garden soil microbial communities collected in Santa Monica, California, United States - V. faba soil | ecosystem: Environmental > Terrestrial > Soil > Garden | place: USA: California... | reverse complement strand
CCGTGTCGATGCCGCCTGAGTCGCTGATCAGCGTTTGCTCGACCGGCCGGTCGATGAGGTAGGTGTCGTTGCCCGCGCCGCCTTCCATCGTGTCCACGCCGGCCCCGCCATCGAGCACGTTGTTGCCTGCGTTGCCCCGGAGCAGGTTGCCCGCCGCGTTGCCCGTCGCGTTGACGCTCGCGGTGCCGCTCAGGAAAAGATTCTCGAAGGGCGCATCCAGCACCATGGCGAACGGCGCGACGATGGTGTCGCTGCCCTCGCCCGGAACTTCCAACAGCACATCGTCCACGCTGTCCACGATGTACGTGTCGTCGCCCGCGCCGCCAACAAGCGTGTCGTTGCCCGCGCCCCCGTCGAGCACGTTGTTGCCCGCGTTGCCGCTCAGCACGTTGTCCAGGGCGTTGCCGGTCAGGTTGATCGGGGCGGCCCCGGCGGCCAGCATGTTCTCGATCGCTGCATGGGCCGCGATCGAATAGGACAGGCTCGCGATTACCGTGTCCGCCGTGCCGCCGGCGTCGACCAGCACGTCGAGCGCATCGACGACATAGCTGTCGTCGCCCGCGCCGCCATTGAGCGTATCGGCGCCCGCGCCGCCGACCAGGGTATCGCTGCCGCCGGCGCCCTCGAGCGTGTCGGCGCCGCCGCGGCCTTCGAGCAGGTTGTCGCCGGCATTGCCTTCGATGCGGTCGGCGAAGGCGCTGCCGATGGCGTTCTCGATCGTCACCCCGTACGCGATCGCGACCGTGCTGTTGGCGAGGATGTCGATGAGCGAGGCTTCGGCAAGATGGATCACCAGGCCCGCCGGCGCGAAGCTGGCGTCGAAAGTGTCGTTGCCGCCCGCGTCCCAGATCGCGCGCCGCATGCCGTCGGCACGCAGGAAATAGGTGTCGTCACCCGTGTGGAAGGAATTGTTCGCGCCATAGATGTACTGGATGGCGCGGATGTCCTCGAGCAGCGGCGTCACCGGGAAGCCGGTCCCCGGGGTCGAGGTGAAGCCCTCGATGCGCATCACCGTCAGCCGGGTGTTGTCGAGCGCGGCTACCGCGGGGTGGTCGCCCTGGGTGCCGTCCATGGGGTGCTTCAGGCCGAGGGCGTGGCCGATCTCGTGGATGAAGATGGCGCCGCCCACGCCGCCCGGCGCGACATTGCCGCTGCTGAAGGGCGCGGTCAGGTGGTCGAAGTAGACGTCGCCTTCGGGGTTCGGATAGTCCTCGCGGTTGTTGTCGAAACCGGCGAGGTACGCATCGGCGGCGGCGGGATCCGGAAAAAGGCCGAGCGCGGTCAGCTTGGCTTCCGAGAAGATCTGTCCCAGCAGGGTGCCCCAGGGCGCGAGCGCGATGTCGGCCGGGCTGAAGTCGATGTTGGAGCCCGGCGCGATCTCGCTGAAGCTCAGGTTCGCGACATCCGACCAGCCGGCGAAGGCGCGGCGCACCGCGTCCTGCAGCGCTGCGTTCCAGACGAAGTCGAACTCGGTCTCGACGGAGAACGAGTAGCTGAGCACGGGCGCGGCCTCGAATTGCCAGCGCGCGCCCTGGGTGAGGCCGTCGATCGACGGGTTGCCGCTGAGCGGGACCGCGTCGCCTATAGGGGTGGCCAAGGCCCGTTACCCCGTCAGCCCTTGACCGACCGCTCCGAGAGCCGGTGGATGCGCTCCAGGCGGATGATGTCTTCGGTGGCCTGGGACGGATGGATCAGCTCCGCGCCGCCATCGCGCGTGGCGTTGAGGAACTCCTTGGCCGTGTCGATGATGCGCGCCGGATGGCGCGCGGCCTGCGCGCGGTCGCGCACGTACACCGCGACGAAATCGTTCCACACCGCGTCCTCGGCCTGGCCGCCGATGAAGGATTCGAGCAGCAGCGGGTCGTAGCCGTTGCGCTTCGCCCAGGTCGCGAGCGCGCGCCCGCTGTCGGGGTAGAAGCGCCAGCAGTCGACCGGATAGCGGTGCACGCGCCCGTTCGAGGGCGCGTTGAGGTAGCACAGGCCCGCCGGCCTGAGCACGCGCAGGAGCTCGAGGAACAGCACCCAGAACATCTCCGAATGCTCGAAGCAGGAGCTGGTCACGACGATGTCGGCGGACTGGTCGGCGAAGGGCAGCTTGTAGGGGTCTTCGAGCACCACGTCGACGCCCCTGCCCGCGACGAAATCGACGCCGACGTACTTCAGGTGCTTCGGGCACACGTCCTTCAGCGAGCCGTTGATGTTCTGCGCGCCGATGTCGATCACCGTCGCGGCCTCGAAGTTGCCCCCGTAGGTATCGAAGAAACGCTTGCCTGACCTCAGTGCGCTGGCGTGCATTGCAACCGTTCCGATGTCACGGGGAAAGGCATCATAAACCGCCCCCCCTTTTGCGAGGTGAAAAAGCCCTCCCGCGCCGCGCGTGAATAAGCCGCCTCCGCGCAGTGAACTAATGCACATTCCGCGGCTTGCCGGCCCCCTGCCCGGGGACTAGAGTGGGGGTGACTCGCAGGGGGGTGGAATGGCAACCGCGTCATCGCAGGGCGACTACGCAATCGACATGAGCAAGGCGTTTACGGCCACCGGAACGGTGACCGTGAACCTGTTCACTTTCAACTTTTCGTTCGGCGGCGGCCTGCTAGCGTTCGACGACACCCACCTCGTCGTCAAAACGCCGGCTCCCAACAGCGACTTCCTCGAGGTCAACTGGAATATCAACATCAGCGCGATCCTCGGCGGCGCGGCCCCCGTCATCAACCTGACGAGCGTCAAGCTCTACGACGGAATAACGGAAAATTTCCAATCCTTTGCCGATCCGCTGATGTTCCAGGCGAGCGGGTTCACGGTCCCCATCAACCTGCTGACGAACGGGTTCAGCGCTTCCATAGGCGCGACCAGCGTCACGCTGGGAATCAACTTTGGTTCGATCGTATCCGGGGTGATGGCGGGCAACGATTCCATCACGGGCAGCAGCCACCCCGACAAGCTGCTCGGCTACGGCGGCAGCGACACGCTGGTCGGCGGCGGCGGCGCCGACACGCTGATAGGCATGGCCGGCAACGACACCTACATTGTCGGGAACGACGGGGTGGTGATCGGTGAAGTGGCGGGCCAGGGGACCGACACGGTGCTGAGCTCGGTCACGTACAACATCGGCGCGCTGAGCGGGGCGGGCGTCGGCGCGATCGAGAACCTCACCCTCACCGGCAGCGGCGCCGTCACCGGCATCGGCAACGAGCTCAACAATGTGCTCATCGGCAATGCGGCCGCCAACCGGCTGATCGGCGGGCTGGGCAGCGACACGCTGGCCGGCAACATCGAACTGCTGTCGGGCGGCGCGGGCGACGGCCAGGTCGACATCCTCATCGGCGGCGCCGGCAGCGACGTCTACTACGTGCAGAGCGGCGACATCATCGTCGAGGGCGCGGGCGGCGGCACCGACGTGGTGCTCGCGATCGGCAATTTCACGCTCGCGGGCGGCCTGGACAACCTGACGCTCGGCGGCACCCAGGATACGGAAGGCGTCGGCAACGAGATCGCCAACATCATCAACGGCAACAGCGGCAGCAACACGCTCGACGGCGCGACCGGCGCCGACACCATGGCGGGCGGCGGCGGCAACGACAACTATTTTGTCGACAACATCAACGACCGCGTCACCGAACTGGTGAACGGCGGCACCGCCGACACCGTGACCAGTTCGGTGTCGTTCACCCTCGGCACCGGCATCGAGAACCTGGTCCTCATCGGCAGCGCGGCGCTCAGCGGCACCGGCAACACGCTGAACAACAGCATCACCGGCAACAGCGGCAGCAACACGCTCGCGGGCGGCACCGGCAACGACGTGCTGGACGGCGGCCTGGGCCACGACCGGCTCGACGGCGGCGCGGGCAACGACACCATGGCCGGCGGCGCGGGCAACGACACCTATATCGTCGACAGCCTGCTCGACACCATCGATGAAGCGGCGGATGCCGGCTTCGACATCGTGCAGAGCTCGGTGACCTTCAGCATCGGCGCCGACTCGATCGAGCGCGTGCTGCTCACCGGCGGGGCCGCGATCCACGCCGCCGGCAACGAGTTCGCGAACGAGCTCATCGGCAACGGCGCGGCGAACTCGCTCACCGGCGGCGCCGGCAACGACAGCCTCGACGGCGGCGTGGGCAGCGACACGCTGGCCGGCGGCGAGGACGACGACCTCTACATCGTCGACGCGGCGGGCGACCGCGTGCGCGAGGATGGCACCACGGCCGGCGACGAAATCCGCTCGGCGGTGACGATCAACCTCGCCGACGGCTCCGCGAGCGCGGTGGTCAGCCTGGGCAGGGAGCTCATCGACCGGATCACGCTGACCGGCGCCGCGAACGTCAACGCGATCGGCAACGCGCTCGACAACATGCTCACCGGCAATGCGGGCGCGAACTCGCTCGACGGCGGCGCGGGCAACGACACGCTCGTCGGCGGCCTGGGCGCCGACACCATGACCGTCGACAGCGACGAGGACGTGGTCACCGAGGCCGCCAACGGCGGCATCGACTGGGTGCGCAGCTCGGTGTCCTTCGATCTCCAGATCCAGGCGCCCAACGTGGAACACCTCGAACTGCTGGGGACGGCTGCGTCAGGCTATGGCAGCGACGGCATAAACAACACCCTGAAGGGCAACGCGGCGAACAACACGCTCGATGGCCGCACCGGCGCCGACAGCATGGCCGGGCTCGGCGGCGACGACACGTATTACGTGAACGTCGCGGGCGACGTGGTGAACGAGACCGCGGCTGGCAGCGGCGGCACCGACACCGTGGTCTCGGATGTCAGCTACACGCTCGGCACCAACGTCGAGAACCTGACGCTGGGCAACATCGGCGCGCAGCTCAGCGGCACGGGCAACGGCCTCAACAACGTCCTGTCCGGCTCCGGCGGCACCCGCTTCGTCCTGAGCGGCGGCGCCGGCAACGATACGCTCAACGGCGGCGACGCCGGCGATACGCTCGACGGCGGCACCGGCAACGATTCGCTCATCGGCGGCGACGGCAACGACGTTTACGTGGTCGATTCCACGCTCGACCGCGTCAACGAAGGCGGCATCGGCGGCGACGCGGACGACATCGACCATGTGCGCAGCTCCGTGAGCATCGACCTGAGCAACGGCAGCGGCGTGGTCGAGACCTACCTCACGATCGAGAACGTGACGCTGCTCGCCAGCGGCGCGGTCCTGATCAACGCGACCGGCAACGACCTGGACAACGTGCTCACCGGCAATGCCGGCGCGAACACGCTGGCGGGCGGGACGGGGAACGACACGCTCGACGGCGGCGGGGGCAGCGACACGCTGCTCGGCGGCGACGGCAACGACACCTACATCATCGACCTCTCGACCGACCGCGTGATCGAGGCCGGCGAAGACGGCGGCATCGACACCGTGCGCAGCGCGGTGGCGATCAACCTGAGCAATGCCAGCGGCGTCGTCAACGCAGGCAACACGCTGATCGAGAACGTCACCCTCACCGGCGCCGGGGCGGTAAGCGCGATCGGCAACGACCTGGACAACCGGCTCACCGGCAACGCGGCGGCGAACGCGCTTTCGGGCGGCGCCGGCGCGGACACGCTCGATGGCGGCGCGGGCGCCGATTCCATGGTGGGCGGCGCGGACAACGACACCTACGTGGTGGACGTGGCCGGCGACATCGTGAACGAGACGCTGGCCGGCGGCGGCATCGACACGGTAAGAGCCTCGATCAACTACACGCTGGGTGCCGGGCTGGAGAACCTGGCGCTGACCGGGTCCGGCAATCTCACCGGCACCGGCAATGCGCTGGACAACGAGCTCACCGGCAATGCCGGGGCCAACACCCTCAACGGCGGGGCCGGCAACGACACCATGGCGGGCGGCGCGGGCAACGACGTCTACATCGTGGACAGTGCCGGCGACGTGGTGCAGGAAACGGCCGGCGAGGGCATCGACCGCGTCGAGAGCTCGGTCAGCGTGGATCTCGGCGCCCTCGGCTGGGACCAGGTGGAAAACCTCACCCTCACCGGAACGGGCAGCATCAATGCCACCGGCAACGCCCTCGACAACGTGCTCATCGGGAATTCCGCCGTCAACATCCTCGACGGCGGCGATGGCAACGACATGGCCGACTACTCCGCCCTGACTTCGATCGTCAACGTCGATCTGCAGCTGGGCACCGTCACCGGCGGCGATCTGCTCGCGAACATTGAATGGGTGCGTACCGGCTCGAATGGCGACATCCTGACCGGCAGCGCCCGCGACGAGACGCTCGACGGCGGCGGCGGCGCCGATGCCATGGCGGGCGGCGCGGGCAATGACACCTACATCGTGGACAACGTCGGCGACATCGTCAGTGAATCCGCCGCCGACGGCGGCTTCGACACGGTGCGCTCGTCCGTGACCTGGACGCTGGGCGACAACCTCCAGTACGTCGAGAACCTCGTGCTCACCGGCAGCGGCGCGATCAACGGCACCGGCAACTCGCTCGACAACGCGATTACCGGCAACGCCGCCGCGAATGCGCTCAACGGCGGCGCGGGCAACGACACGCTGAACGGCGGCGCGGGCGCGGACAGCATGACCGGGGGCGCGGGCAACGACCTCTACATCGTCGACAACGCCGGCGATGCCACGATCGAAGCCTTGAATGGCGGCACGGACCTGGTCCAGTCCTCGGTCACGCGCACGCTCGGCCTGAACCTGGAGCACCTGACGCTCACCGGGACGGCGGCCATCAGCGCCACCGGCAACACGCAGGACAACCAGCTCACCGGGAATTCCGGCGCCAACACCCTGAACGGCGGCGCCGGCAATGACACGCTCGCCGGCGGCGGCGGCAACGACACTTACGTGGTCGACAGCAATGGCGACGTGATACTCGAGTACGGCGACGACGGCTTTGACGTCGTGCAGAGCAGCGCGGCGAACTACACGCTGTCGGACTTCGTGGAAAACCTGCTCCTGACCGGGACTGCCGCGATCCACGGCAGCGGCAACGGGCTCGACAACGCGATCACCGGCAATAACGCGGCCAACTCCCTCCAGGGCGGCGCGGGCGCGGACACGCTCAACGGCGGCCTGGGCAACGACACGCTCATCGGCGGCGCGGGCAACGACGTGTATGTCGTCGACAGCGGCGTCGACCAGGCGATCGAGGAACCGGGCGGCGGCTACGATACCGTGCGCAGTTCGCTGAGCTTCACGCTCGGCGCCGAGATCGAGGCGCTGCTGCTCACCGGCGCGGGCAACACCGCCGGCACCGGCAACGCGCTCGACAACCAGATCACGGGCAACGCGGGCGCCAACACGCTCGACGGCGGCGCGGGCAACGACACGCTCAACGGCGGCGCGGGCGCGGACACCTATCTCGTCGACACGCAGGACGACGTCCTGGTCGACAGCGCCGGCGTGGACCTCGTCATCGCGGCCGTGGACTACTCCATCGCGGCCTACGCGGCGATCGAGAACCTGCAGGCGAAGACCGGCACGGACGCCATCGACCTCACGGGCAACGCGGGCGCCAACCGCCTCACCGGCAACGCGGGCGACAACATCCTCGACGGCGGCGCGGGCGTCGACACGATGATCGGCGGGGCCGGCAACGACGAATATCACGTGAATGTCGCGGGCGACGTGGTGCAGGAAACGATCGCCGGCGCCGCGGGCGGCAGCATGGATACGGTGGTCTCGCAGGTCAGCTACACGCTGGGCGCCAATCTCGAGAACCTGACGCTGGAGGGCAGCGGCAACCTGACGGGCATGGGCAACGCCCTGGACAACTACCTCACCGGCAACGCGGGCAGCAACACGCTCGACGGCGGCACCGGCAACGACAGCCTGGACGGCGGCGACGGCAACGACGTCTTCATCGTCAATTCCGTGCTCGACCGCGTGTACGAGAGCGCCAGCCCGGAAGGCGGCATCGACGAGGTGCGCAGCAGCGTGGACATCGACCTGTCCAGCGCCAGCGGCGTGGTGGTGAGCAACGAGCTCATCGAGCGGATCACGCTCACCGGAGCGGCGGCCAGCGCGATCGGCAACGGCCTGGACAACCTGATCACGGGCAACGCGAGCGGGAACACGCTGTTCGGCGGCGACGGCAACGACACGCTGTCCGGCCTCGGCGGCAACGACGTGCTGCACGGCGACGGCGGCGACGACCTGTTCGTGTTCGACCCGGCCGACATCTCGGCCAGCGGCGCGGTCTTCGGCGGCGCGGGCAACGACACGCTGGCCTTCGGCGCCGGCCAGACGCTGAATCTCGACGTGACGCCGGTGGCGCGCTACGCGGAGCTCGAAGTCATCGACCTCACGGGCACGGGCAACAACACGCTGCAGCTCAAGGCCTCCGACGTGCTCGCCCTCTCGGATACCACCGACATGCTGATCGTGAACGGCAACGTCGGCGACGTGCTCAAGTCCATCGGCCAGGGCTGGATCAGCGACGGCACCGAGTCGATCGGCAGCAATCTCTATGCGACCTTCCACGCGGGCGAGGCGATACTATGGGTAGACACGGACATCGGGTTCACCGTCACATGAAGCGCTGCGCCCTCGCTCTCGACGTGAAGCGCTCGGTCCTCGCCCTCGCGCTGGCCTCCGCCTTTGCGGCGCAGGCGCAGATCGTCCCCGCCACCGGCGCGGGCGCGCTGGGAACGGCGGTCTCGACGGGGCCCGCGTTCTCGATCACCGGCGGCACGCCGCAGGGAAGCAACCTGTTCCACAGCTTCAACGCCTTCAACATCAACACGGGCCAGAGCGCGACCTTCACCGGGCCCGGCAGCTACCAGAACATCATCAGCCGCGTCACGGGCGACGGCGCGACGGCCTCGAACATCAACGGCCTGCTGCGCTCGACGTTCAGCGGCGCGAACCTGTGGCTCATCAATCCCAAGGGCATCAATTTCGGGCCCGCCGCCACGCTGGATATCGGCGGCGCGGTCGGCGGCTCGTTCCACGCGAGCACCGCCAGCTACCTGAAGCTCGGGACGGGCGGGCGATTCGACGCGGGGAATCCCGGCGCGAGCGTCCTGACCACGGATGCGCCGTCGGCTTTCGGATTTCTCGACGCGCCGGCGGCGATCACCGTCGACCGCAGCCAGCTGAAGGTCGGCGGCTCGGCCCCGTCCCTTACCCTGTCCCTGGTCGGCGGCAACCTGAGCATCACCGGCACGTCGCCGTTTGTCCGTCCGGGCACCGCATCGACGCCCACGCTCTGGGCGCACGCGGGACGGGTGAACCTGGCGAGCGTCGGTTCGGCCGGCGAGGTGACGCTGACTGCGGGCGGCATCGGCGTGACGCCCGGCGCGGCCACGGGCAACATCAGCATCGTCAACGCGACCGTCCTCACCGAAGCCTCGACCGTCGGCCCGGTCCCGGGCCCGATCTTCATCCGCGGCGGCCGCCTGACGACCCGGGATTCGGCGATCAGCACGCTGCGCGGCGTGACCGCGCCCGGCGCCGATATCGACATCACGCTCGACGGCGACATGGAAATGAAGGGCGGCATCCTGCGCGCCTCGTCGGTGACGAACGTCGACGCCGGCAACGTGACGATCCGCGCGGCGAACGTCACCCTGGACAGGGGCGCCGACGTCGCCGGCATCGAAACCAGCGCCTTCGACTTCGTGAACGGGACCAGCGGCGGGCGCTCGGGCCAGATCTCGATCGACGCGAGCGGCGACGTCCTGCTGGCCGGCGGTTCCGCGCTCACCAATATCTCTTACCTCAGCACCAACCCCGCGGGCGACACGCGCATCAACGCGCGCGGCCTGGCCGTGACCGACAACTCCACGATCCAGGTATCGACCTTCGGCGACGGCGATGCCGGGAGCGTCAGGATCTCGGTGCAGGACCTGAAACTGTCGCGCGGCGGGCGCATCGACGCCAACAGCGAGTTCGACCTGAACTCCGTTCCCGGCCAGGGCGCGGGCGGCAGCATCTTCGTCGACGCGTCGAACTCGGTGGATATCGGCGGCAGCGGCTCGGGCCTGTTCAGCAAGACCACCAGCTTCGGCCCGGGCGGCTCGATCACGGTCACCGCGCCGGAGATCCGCATCCACGACGGCGGCCGCATCAGCAGCCAGAGCGTCGACGTCGTCGGCGCCGGCACCGGCGACGCCGGCTCGATCCAGATCAACGCGGCGCGCGCGCTGCGCGTGGACAGCGGCGGCGCGATCAGCACCGAGTCCGAGGGCGCGGGCGGCGGGCGCATCACGATCAAGGCGGGCGACCTGCTGTCGCTGGACAACGGCCGCATCACCACCTCGGTGAGCGTCGGCGGCGGCAACGGCGGCGACATCAACATCGACCCGGTGTTCACGATCCTGAACGCGAGCGACATCATCGCGCGCGCCGTGGACGGCAACGGCGGCAACATCTTCATCGTCACGCAGTTCCTGCTGCTGTCCCCCGACAGCAGCATCGACGCCACCTCGCAGCGCGGCATCTCGGGCACGGTGCAGATTTCCTCGCCCGCGAGCGACGTCGGCTCGCGGCTGGGCGTGCTCAGTTCGGCCTACGTCGATGCGTCGGCGCTGCTGCGCGCGGCCTGCGCGGCGCGCGCCGGGCGCCCGAGCAGCAGTTTCGTCGGCGTGGGGCGCGGCGGCCTGCCGGCCTCCCCCGACAGCGCGGCCTACGCGAGCTACGGCAGCGGTTCCGCCGCCTCCGCCGCCTGGCAGGGCATGACGGTGCGGGCCGCGTCCTGTCCCGGCCCGCAGGTCGGCTGATCCGGACAGCCTGATTCAATTGGATGAAGTGTTGGTTTCCAAATGGTCATTCCTTTTCAAGGGTGACCATTTCGTGAATGCGCAGCTTCAGTGCGTCGGCCACTTCCTGCAGGCGCTCGATGGAAACGCCAGCGTATTGCGTGGCTTCGTAGCGCTGAATCTGCTGTTCCGCAAGTGCCATGCGTTCGGCCAGCGCCTTTTGCGTAAGCCTTCGGATTATCCGGGCTTTAATCAGCACGCCACCGATGCCCACTAGTGAATTGGCATTCAGCGATGTGACATCTCCATTGCGCAACTTGTCGTACTCGGCCAATTGCCCTTCGAGTTCCGCGAGTTGACTTTGGGCGCCATCACGCATTGCCTTCAGTGCTTTCGGATGCAGCCCCCTTGCCGGCTCGGCAGCCAGCGCTGCGCGGAACTTCGCCGCTTGTGCCTGCGTGATCTGGTACTGCCGTTCGTTCGTGATCATGCAAAATCCTCGAGGTCGATCCGAATGATTCCCTTGGGCCTGCCATCCCGGTCATGCTGAAAGAAGTCGATAAAATCTGCCGTTGCAATAAAAAATTCGCCCCCGAACCTGGCTTTCTGCGCTTCACGGTGGCCGTCAAAATCTAGCAGCACGGGATCCAGCGCGTCGAAATCCACACCCGTCTGATCCCAGCATCCATCGAAGTCACCCGGGGTCGCTTCGAAGGGGGGAATCATGACACAATCCTATCGTTGTGTCATGTGCGTCGCCATGCCGGGACCGATAGGCAATCGAGCTGCCCAGGCGGCGCCGGACGCGACAAGCAGCCAATCTTGCCGGTCGCCCTACGAGATGAGCTGCGTCGCTTCCTGGTCGACAAACAGGGTGTAGTCGAGCCCGTTTTGCGTGTAGCTGTAGGACACGTAGAACACCGTGCTCGGGTCTTCGGGATCGCCCCCGCTGACGCCTTCAAGCTGCCAGCCCTGGCCCTGGGCATCGACGACGTCGAAGGTGTTGCCGTCGATCACCAGCTCGCCCGTAATGGCGCCGCCGAGCAGGGTCTGCACGCCGGCCACCGACAGCTTGAGCGTGTTGTTGCCGCTGCCGGTGATGTCCCAGCGCTCGATGCCGACGAAGTTGTCGGCCGCCGCCGCGGTGGTGAGGTCAATGATCAGGCCGCCGGCGTTGACCCGCACCATGTCGTTCGTGCCATCGCCGCCGTTCACCGCGCCGACTGCGAGGTCCGCCGCGTCGTAAATGAAGGTGTCGTTGCCGGCGCCGCCGATGAGGGTGTCGCTGCCGGCGCCGCCGATGAGGGTGTCGTCGCCGTCACCCCCCTCCAGCCGGTTGTTCGAGGCGTTGCCGGTGATCAGGTTCGCCCCGCTGTTGCCGATGCCCAGGACCGCCGTGCCCGACAGCGTCAGGTTCTCGACGAAATCGAAGGTCGTGAGGTCGGCGTTGGAGTTGCTGACCACGGTATCGGTGCCGCCGCCGTCGAGTTCGATCGCCTTGTCGCCCGCGCTGTCGAAGATGAAGGTGTCGTTGCCCGCGCCGCCGACCATCGTGTCGGCGCCCGCGCCGCCGTCGAGCAGGTCGTTGCCGCCGCCGCCGTCGAGCAAGTCGTTGCCCAATCCGCCCAGCAGCGTGTTTGCCCCAGAATTGCCGGTCAGGATATTGTCGAACGCGTTACCGGTGCCCACGATGTTGCCCGTGCCCTCGAGCACCAGCGCCTCGAGGTTGGCGCCGAGAGCGTAGGAGATCGTGGAATGCACGGTATCGAAGCCGCCGCTGCCGGCAATGGTTTCGTTCACCACGTCGCCCGCGACATCGACGTAGTAGGTGTCGTCGCCCGCGCCGCCCACCATCGAGTCGGCGCCCACGCCACCATCGAGCGTGTCGTTGCCGGCGCCGCCCGAGATCGTGTCGGCGCCCGCGAGGCCCGCGAGCAGGTTGTCGCCCGCGTTGCCGAGGATCAGGTTGGCGGCCGCGTTGCCCGAGCCGCTCAATGCGGCGCTGCCGAGGAGTTCGAGCTGCTCGAGGTTGGCGTTGGTGAGTGAATAGTCGATGCTGCTGCGTACCCGGTCGGTGCCGCCGGCCGCCGCCTCGACGATGGCGTCGCCGGCGCTGTCGATGACGTACACGTCGTCGCCCAGGCCGCCGCTGAGGTTGTCGTTGCCGTAGCCGCCGTCGAGCGTATCGTTGCCCGCGTCGCCCGCGAGCGTGTCGTTGCCGGCCCCGCCCGTGATCGAATTGTTGAGCGTGTTGCCGGTGCCGGTGCCGCCGGTGTCGAACGCAAGCACCAGGTTCTCGAAGTTGGCCCCCAGGATCCAGTCCACCGCGCTGAACACGATATCGGTGCCGCCGGCCGCGCCCGCGATGGTTTCCTGCAGCACGTCGCCGGCTTCGTCCACGACGTAGCTGTCGTTGCCGGCGCCGCCGGCCATCGTGTCGCTGCCCGCGCCGCCGTCGAGCTGGTTGGCCCCCGCGTTGCCGATGAGCACGTTGTTGGCCGCGTTGCCGGTCGCGTTTATCGCCGCGGTGCCGGTAAGGGTCGCGTTCTCGATCTCGCCCGAAGCGAGGACGCCGAGGTCCACGCTCACCGCAGTGTCGACGCGGTCGATGCCGCCCGAGTCCAGCACCACGTCGCCCGCGACGTCCATGACATAGACATCGTTCCCGCCGCCGCCATCCATGGTGTCGTTGCCCGCGCCGCCATTGAGCGTGTTCGCGCCCGAGGTGCCCGTGATGATGTTGGCCTGCACGTTGCCGGTACCGCTCAGGTTGCCCGTGCCAAGCAGCGTCAGGTTCTCCAGGCCGGCGCCTAGCGTGTAGCTGATCGAGGCAAACACGGTGTCGATGCCGCCGCCGCCCAGCGTTTCGTTCACGACGTCGCCCGCCACGTCGACGTAGTAGGTGTCGTCGCCCGTGCCGCCGACCATGGAATCGGCGCCCGCGCCGCCATTGAGCGTGTCGTTGCCCGCGCCGCCCACGAGGGCGTTCGCGCCCGAGTTGCCGGTGAGGACGTTGTCCAGCAGGTTGCCGGTCGCGCCCACCGCCGCCGCGCCGGTGAGCGTGACGTTCTCGATGAAGTTCAGCGAGTCCGCGAGGACCACGCCGCCCGCCGCGGCGAGATTGATCGCCACCGCGCTGCGAATGGTGTCGATGCCGCCGGTACCGGTCTCGCGGACCCGGTCGCCCGCGACGTCGACGATGTAGGTGTCGCCGCCGTCGTTGCCGGTGAGAGTATCGCTGCCGCCCGCGCCGTCGAGCACGTTGGCGTCCGCGTTGCCCGTGAGGCTGTCGGCGCCGCTGCCGCCCAGCAGGTTCTCGATGCCCGTGAGGGTGTCGCTCTGCGTGCCGCTGGCCGCGCTGCCGCCCAGGACGGCATTCCACGCCAGGCTGCCGCCGAGGATCGCCCAGTCGTCGCCGTCGCCGCCATCGAGCGAGTCGTTGCCGAGGCCGCCGTCCAGGGTGTTGCTGCCCGTGTCGCCGACCAGCGTGTCATCGCCCGAGCCGCCGCGCAGGTTCTCGATCTCCAGCAGCGTATCGGTCCCCGCCATGCTGTCCTGCAGGTTCGCCGTCACCCCGCTGACCTGGTCGGCGAAGTCCGCCCAGTCGTTGCCGCTGCCGCCCACCAGCGTGTCGGCGCCGGCGCCGCCGCGCAGCACGTCGCCGCCCGCGCCGCCGTCCAGGACCGAGCCGCCCGCGCCGGCCACCAGCGAGTCCGCGCCCGATCCGCCCAACGCGTTCTCCACATCGACGAGGACATCAAGCACCCCGCCGACGTTCGCCCGGCCCGCGGCGACGCCGAAGTGCGTGGCGGCCGACAGGTTCACGATCACCGGCGCGGCCGAATCGGCGTAGCTCGCCCAGTCGATATCGGCGCCGCCCTTCAGCGTATCGGCACCCGCGCCGCCCAGCAGCGTGTCGTTGCCCGCGCCGCCGTCGAGGGTGTCCGCGCCCGCGCCGCCGGACAGCGAGTCCGCGCCGTCGAGGCCCGAGATGTTGTTGGCCGCCGCATTGCCGGTGATCGCGTTGTCCGCCGTATTGCCGACGAGCGCGTTCGCCACCGCTCCCTGCAGGACCAGGTTTTCAATCAGGGGGTTCAGGGTGATCGTGCCGGCCGAGGTGGACTCGAGGATCACGGTATCCGTGCCGTCGGCGTCGAGGATGCCGGCGAGCTCGTCCTGGTCGTCGAGGATGTAGACGTCGTTGCCCGTCCCGCCGTCGAACTGGTCGAAGCCGCCGCCGCCCTTGAGCGTGTCGTTGCCGGCCCCGCCGGTGAGCGTCTCGTTGACGCTGCGCGAGCTGCTCACGAGCATGTTGTCGCCGTCGTTGCCCATGAGGCTCCAGCCGGGCGCGCCGACGTCCTGGCCGAGCGGGCCGACGGTGTCGGCGACGCGGATGTTCTCGACGTTCTCCCAGGTGGCGACATCGAGTACGCCGACGCCAGCGAAGGTAATGACCACGGTGTCGTTGCCAGCGTCGGCATCTTCGCTCACGACGTCGGTGATGCTGTCCAGGACGTAGCTGTCGTTGCCCGCGCCGCCTTCCAGCGTGTCGCTGCCCGCGCCGCCATCCAGCGTGTCGTTGCCGCCCGCGCCGATCAGCGTGTCGTTCCCCAGGCCGCCGGCCAGCGAGTTGTTGTCGTTGTTGCCTTCCAGGACATTGTTGCCCGCGTTGCCGATGACGTTGATGTTGCCCGTTGCCGTCACCAGCACGTTGTCGATCGCGGTGAGCGTGGCGATCGTATACGCGGGCGTGGCGAACGCGAGTTCGACCGTGTCCACGCCCCCCGAATCGACGATCACGTCGCCGGCGACGTCGATGACATAGATGTCGTTGCCGGCGCCGCCTTCGAGGCGGTCGATGCCCGCGCCGCCGTCCAGCCGGTCGTCGCCCGCGCCGCCGCGCAGCGTGTCCGCGCCCGCGAGGCCGACCAGCGTGTCGCCGCCGCCGCCGCCGGTGATCAGGTTGTTGAGCTCGTTGCCGGTGAGGCTGGAAGCATCTTCGCCGCCGGTCAGGTTTTCGATGCCCGCCTGCAGCGTGACAATCGTCTGCCCGGTGACGATGGTATCGATACCCGCCGTATCGATGACCGTGTCGCCGGCATCGACGATGTAGGTGTCGTTGCCCGCCAGGCCGATGAGGGTGTCGTTACCCGCGCCGCCGGTAAGCGTATTGGCGCCTGCGGTGCCGGTGATCAGGTTGTCGAGTCCGTTGCCCGTGCCGCTGAGCGCCGCGCCGGTGAGCTCGAGGTTTTCCAGGTCGGCGCCGAGCGTCCAGTTCACCGCGGCGCGCACCAGGTCGATGCCCGCGCCGCCCACCACGGTATCGGCCGCCACGTTCACCACGAAGATGTCGTTGCCGCCGCCGCCGGTCAGGAGGTCGTTGCCCAGGCCGCCGTCGAGCAGGTTGTCGCCCGCGTTGCCGGTGATCGCGTTGTTGGCCGCGTTGCCGGTCAGGTTGATCGCCGCCGAGCCGGCGGCAACCATGTTCTCGATCGCCGCGTTGGCCGCGATCGAGTAGGACACGCTCGCGATCACCGTATCGGTACCGGCGCTGTCCACGATCACGTCGGCCTGCGAGTCCACGCGATAGGTGTCGTCGCCCTTGCCGCCGTTCAGGGTGTCGTTGCCCGCGCCGCCGTCCAGCGTATCGCTGCCCGTGCCGGTACCCTGCACAAGGATGTTGTTGTTTACCGCATTGCCCGTGGCGCTGACGCCGGCGGTCGAGGTGAGGATGAAGTTTTCCAGGTTGTCGGCGAGCGCCCCCGGCAGCGTGTCGGCCGTGATCACCGTATCGATGCCGCCGTTCGCAGCCTCGATGATGACGTCGTCGCCCTCGAGCACGTAGGTGTCGTTGCCGCCGAGGCCGATGAGGGTGTCCGCGCCCAGCCCGCCGATAAGCGTGTTGGCGCCCGCGTTGCCCGTGATCTGGTTGTCGAGGCCGTTGCCGATGCCGGTCATCGCCGCGCCGGCCAGCACCAGGTTCTCGATCGTCGTGGCCAGCGCCGGCGCCGCGAGGCTGAAACTCACCAGCGAGCTGATCACGGTGTCCGAAGCGCCGCCGTCGTCGACGATCACGTCGCCCGCGACATTGACCACGTAGGTGTCGTTGCCCAGGCCGCCCACCAGCGAGTCGCTGCCGAGGCCGCCGTCGAGGAGATTGTCGCCCGCGTCGCCCGAGATCGTGTCGCTGCCGCTGCCGCCGGTCACGTTCTCGAAGTTGGCGAGCGTGTCGTTGCCCGCGCCGCCCGTCACCACGCCGGTGTCGAGGTTGACCGTCACCGCGGTGGTCGCCCCGGCATAGGAGGCGGTGTCGTTGCCGTCGCCGCCGTCGAGCGAATCGTTGCCCAGACCGCCTTCCAGGATGTCGTTGCCGGCCCCGCCGGTCAGCGTGTCGTTGCCCGCCGCGCCGAACAGGCTGTTGTTGCCATCGTTGCCGGTGATGCGGTTCCTGGCCGCGTTGCCCAGGCCGTTGATGTTGCCGGTGCCCGTGAGCGTGATGTGCTCGATCGTGTCGAGGCCCGCGAGCCCGATGTTGATCGTGAAATCCGCCTGGATCTCGTCGTTGCCGCCGCTGCCGGTGTCGATGACCTTGTCGGTCGTCGACCCCAGGATGTACGTGTCGTCGCCGAGGCCGCCCTGCAGCGTGTTGCTGCCCTTGCCGCCGTCCAGCGTGTCGTTGCCGGTCCCGCCCAGGATCCTCTCGCTCGCCTTGCCGCCCAGGATCTCGAGGCCCGAATTGCCGCCTTCGGTGTTGATGTCGGCCGACAGGATCTCGAGCTGGGTGTTGCCGCGCAGGTTGATCGAGGCCGAGATCACCGCCTGGTCGGCGGCGCCGCCGCTGACCTCGATCACCACGTCGTCGCCGCCGCTGATGATGTAGCTGTCGCTGCCCGCGCCGCCGAAGAGCGTGTCCGCGCCGCCGCCGCCGATCAGGGTATCGTCGCCCAGGCCGCCGAACAGCTTGTTGTTGTTCGAATTGCCGACGATGACGTTTCGCTCCACGTTGCCGCGGCCGATGTTGACGCCCGGCGCGTCGATCAGGACCAGGTTTTCGACGAACGCCGTCATCTGGTAGCTCTCGAGCTGGCTGCGCACGGTGTCGGTGCCCGAACCGCCGAACTCGAGCACGACGTCGCCCGCGTCGCGCACCCAGAAGGTGTCGTCGCCCAGGCCGCCGTCCATCAGGTCGTTGCCCGCGCCGCCGTCGATGGTGTCGTTGCCGGCGCCGCCGCGCAGCGTGTTGTCGTCGAGGTTGCCCACCATGTTGTTGGCGAGCGCATTGCCGAGCACGGTGAACTGCACGCCGCTGCCCTGCACGGTCAGGTTCTCGACGCCCGCCGCCTTCGCGGCAAGGTCGAAGGTGAACGGGTGCGCGACCGCGTTCGCGGCGAGGTCGAGGTAGCTCTGGGTCAGGACGACGGCGTCGACGCTGACGCCGGTGCCGTTTTCGAAAATCACGTCGCCGAGGCTGTCGAGGACGTAGGTGTCGTTGCCCGCGCCGCCCGCCATCGAGTCGGCGCCCGCGCCGCCGTCGAGCGTGTCGTTGCCCGCGCCGCCGTCGAGCGTGTCGTTGTTCGCGCCGCCCAGCAGGGAGTCGTTGCCCGCGCCGCCGGCCAGGGTGTCGCTGCCCGCGTCGCCGTCGAGCACGTTGTTGCCCGAGTTGCCGGTAATCACGTTATTGAGCGCGTTCCCCGTTGCATTGGGGTTGCCGCTGCCGTTGAGCGTGATGTTCTCCAACCCGGCCGCCGCGGTGACCGTGAGGTCGCTGAACAGGGTGTCGACGAAGGCCGAGCCGCCGAAACTCTCGATGTTCGTGAACGTGTCCACGCCGCTCTGGATGCCGGCGGTGTTCAGGTCGCTGTCCACGCCGTCGAGCGCGGTGCCGCCCGCGAGCGTGACCGCGCCCACGACGACCGCGGTCGTGCCGGCGTTGATGAACACGCCGGTGGCCGAATTGGTGAACACGATCGAGTCGTTGCTGCCGGCGCCGCCGTCGATGATGTCGTTGCCACCGGCGCCTTCGAACTCGTCGTTGCCGGCGCTGCCCGTCAGCGTGTCGTTGAAGATCGTGGCGCGGATCGCCTCGATGCCGACCAGCGTGTCGTTGCCGCTGCCGATCAGCGTATCGCTGCTGGTCGATATGCCGAAGCCGGGGTTGAAGCCGAGGTCGACGCTGATCGCCGCGCGCTCCCGCGAGTAGTCGGCGCGGTCGAAGCCGCTGCCGCCGTCGATGTAGTCATCGCCCCCGATGCCTTCGAAGGCCTCCAGCGCGTCGTCGGCCGGGTTGCCGCCGATCAGCGTGTCGTTGAACATCGAGCCGCGCACCTGGTTGACGCTGATCAGCGTGTCGACGCCGCCGTAGCCGTCGTTCGCCGTGCCGCCCGCGAGGTTGACGTAGACCGCGTCCGGCGAACTGCTGTACTGCACCTTGTCGTTGCCGCCCGCGCCGTCGATGATGTCGTCGCCGGCGCCGCCGCGGAACTGCTCGGTGGTCAGGGTGGTGTTGCTGCCGGTGAGGGTGTCGGCGAAGTCGGAGCCGACCACCATTTCGATGCTGGTGAGGCTGTCCTGGGTGCCCCAGCCGTCGAGCGCCACGCCGGTGGCGAGGTTGACGTTGACGCCCGCCAGCGAGCGCGTATAGGCCGCGATGTCGGTGCCGTCCTTGCCGTCGATGATGTCGTTGCCCGCTTCGCCCTCGAAGACCTCGTAGTCGTAGGCGGTGCCGGCGTTCTGCGCGCCGCCGCCGCCGGTGAGGGTGTCGGCGAATCTCGAGCCGCGCACGTTCTCGATGTTCACCAGCGTGTCGGTGCCGGCCTGGATGCCGTCGACGGCCGAGTTGCTGTCGGTGCCGTCGGCGGCGGTGCCCGCGGCCGCGCCGGTGCCCAGCTTGACGTTGACCCCGGCGGCGGCGGTGGAATAGTCGACGCGGTCCTCGCCGTCCTTGCCGTCGATGAAGTCGTTGCCGCCGTTGCCGCGGAAGGACTCGAACTTCAGGCCGCTGATGCCGCGGCTCGAGCTGCCGCCGATGAGCGTGTCGGCGAAGTTGCTGCCCTGCGCGTCGTCGATGTTGGAGAGGGTGTCGCTGCCGCCGCCGCCGGTGACGATGCCGGTGCCGAGGTTCACCACCACCGAAGCGGGAGACGAGCTGTAGCTGGCGATGTCGTACTGGCCGTCCTTGCCGCCGCCGCCGTCGATCAGGTCGTTGCCGAGACCGCCGCTGAAGAACTCGTACACGCCGCCGGCGCTCTGGCCGGTCTGCATCCCGGTGTAGACCTGGTTGTTGCTGCCCGTGAGGGTGTCGCTGAACGCCGTGCCGACGACCTGTTCGATGCCGATCAGCACGTCGGTGCCGAAAGCCCCCTTGATGCCGGTCCCGAGCGCGAGGTTCACGTCGACGCCAACGTTGGGCGTCTGGTTGTTGTAGCTGACCTGGTCGATGCCCAGGCCGCCGATGAAGGTGTCGCTGATCGACGTATTGCCGCCGCCGCCCTGGAAGAAATCGTTGCCGGCACCGCCGTCGAAATAGTTGCTGACGTCAAAGCCGCCGAGCATCGAGTCGTTGTAGTCGCCGCCTTCGACCGCTTCGAAGCCGCTGACGATGTCGAAACTGTTGTTGAAGACGTAACCGCCGTCCTGGCCTGACAGGAAGCCGTCGAAGGCCTGGCCCGGGCCTACGTTCAGGAACGGAGGGTTGCCGGTCAGGATATTGAAGACCGAGTTGCCGTCCTGGGTGAAGTAGTTGCCGCTGAAGCTGTTGGTCGCATGCAGGCTGACGAGAATCGCGCCCGGCGAATGCCGGAACGACAACGTGTCAAAACCGAGGCCGGCGCTGAGCGTGTCTGCACCGCCCATGCCTTCGAAGTAGTCGTCGTCGGCGCTGCCGGTGATCGAGTCGGCGTAGCTGCTGCCGACGATGCCTTCCACGCCGATGAGGGTGACCGTCGATACGCCGCCCGAGGCGTTCGTGACCGTGAACGTGCCGTCGCCGCCGCTGTTCAGCGTGCCGCTGACCGCGCCTTCGTCGAGGCTGCCATCCAGCGGATCGCCGACGTCGGAAAACACGACCACGGTGCCGCCCGAGCCGGCGCCGCCGGTGATGGTGTCGTTGCCGCCGCCGCCGGCGATGACTTCGAGTTCGTCCGTCGCCAGCACGCGGCCGGTGATCAGGTCCGCCCCGCTCGAGCCGACGATTTCCTCGACGCCGGAAAGCGTGTCGTTGCCGCCGCCGCCCGTGACGGTGTACCTGCCTTCGTTGCCCGCGCCGCCGCCCGTGATGGTGACCGGGCCCGTGTAGATCACGCGGTCGTAGCCGCCGTCGGCGTCGATGCTGTCGCTGCCCGCGCCCGGCAGGAAGACTTCGTCCGCGCCGGTGCCGATGAGGGTGTCGTTGAAGTCGCCGCCGATCACGCCTTCGATCGACTCGAGCATATCGGCGTTGCCGTCGCCCTCGCTCGCCGTGCCCGCGCCGAGGTCGACATGGACGCCCGCCGCGTTGCCGGAATAGGAGGCCCAGTCGGTGCCGGCGCCGCCGATCAGCGTATCGCTGCCGCCGTTGCCTTCGAAGAAATTGCCCGCGTCGTTGCCGATGAAGACATCGTTGCCGCCGGCGCCTGACGCGCCTTCGATGCCGGAGAGCACGTCAGTGCCGCCCAGGCCGTCCGTCGCGGTGCCCGCGACGAGATCGACCGTGATCGCCGAAACCGCCGTGCTGTAGAGCGCGATATCGATGCCGGTGCCGCCGGACAGCGTGTCGTTGCCGGCGCCGCCGCTGATGACATCGTTGCCGCCCAGGCCCTCGAGCGTATTGGCGCCCGTGCTGCCGTAGAGGTGGTCGTCGAATATGGAGCCGCGCGCGTGCTCGATGCTGATCAGCGTGTCGATGTCGCCGTAGCCGTCCTGCGCCGTGCCGGCCGCGAGGTCGACCGTTACCGCGCCGGGCGACTGGTTGTACATCGCCCGGTCGTTCCCCGCCCCGCCGTCGAGGGTGTCGGCGCCGCCGTTGCCGCGCAGCGTATTGTCGGCAAAGTTGCCGGTGATGAGGTCGGCGAAATCGGAGCCGACCACGCCTTCGATGCTGATGAGGACGTCTTTCGTGCCGAAGCCGTCGATGCCGACGCCTGCGATGCTGTCGGCGGCGCCAAGGGTTATCGTCACCCCGCCCGTCGACTGCTGGTAGATCGCGTAGTCGAAGCCGCCGAGGCCGTTGATGGTGTCGTTGCCCTCGAGGCCCTCGAAGGCCTCGTAGTCGTAGGTCGTGCCCAGGTTCTGCGTGCCGCCGCCGAACATCACGTCCGAGAAGCTGCTGCCGCGCACCTGCTCGACGTTGATGAGGACGTCGGTCGAGTACTGCACGCCGCCGGTCACCGTGTTCGTGTCGACGCCGTCGAGGGCGCGGCCGCCGCCGATGGTGACGGCGCCGTAGACCGAGCTGGCGATGACCTGCGCGCTGCTGCCGAGGTTGACGAACACCGGGCCCGAGGAGCCGAAGCTGTACTCGGCGCGGTCCTGCCCGTCCTTGCCGTCGATGGTGTCGGCGCCGCCGCCGCCGCGGAAGGCCTCGAACAGGCTGCCGTCGATGCCGCGGCCCAGGCCGCCGCCGGTGAGCGTGTCGGCGAAGTTCGAGCCGGCCACCTGGTCGATGTGGAAGACGCGGTCGGTGCCGGCCTGCAGGCCGCCGGTGACCGAATCGCCGTCGAGGCCGTCGCTGGCGGTATTGGTGCCGAGATTCACCGACACGCCGGTCTGCGAGTTGCCGTAGTTGATGCTGTCGTACTGGCCGTGGCGCGGGCCGCCGCCGCTGATGGTGTCGTTGCCGGCGCCGCCGAAGAAGCTTTCCTGGGTGGTGAAGGCGCCGGGGCGGAAGTAGCCGCTCCATTCCTGGTTGTCGCTGCCGATGAGCGTGTCGTTGAAATTCGTGCCGGAGACGTTCTCGATCGAGACCAGCGTGTCGATGCCGTTGCCGCTCTTGTTGGCGAAGCCGCGCGCGAGGTCGACGAAGACGCCGAAGCCCGTAGGCGTGGTGCCGTTGAAATTCACCTGGTCGAAGCCGTCGCCGCCGATGAAGGTGTCGTTCGCGGTGCCGCCGCCGCCGGAGAAGAAATCGTTGCCGCCGCCGCCGCTGAAGCGGTTGTTGATGCCGTTGCCGCCGTACATCGAGTCGTTGAAATCGCCGCCCTCGGCGTTCTCGATGTTGCTCAGCAAATCGGTGCTGTTGAAGATGTTGTTGTTGTCCGGGTCGGTTTCGTAGCCGTCGAAGGCCTGGCCGCCGGCCACCGTGATGAAATCGTTGCCGAGGGTGTCGCTGAAGTTGCCGATCCGGTCGCCGTCCCGGTTGAAGTAGGTGACGGTGACGTTGCCGCCGCTCAGGTTGACGATGACCGCGTCCGGGGCGCGCGAATAGGAGACCACGTCGGCGCCGCCGCCGCCGTCGATGGTGTCGCGGCCCTGCGTGCCCTGGAAGTACTCGTTGCCCGCGCCGCCCGTGAGGGAATCGCTGAGAATGCCGCCGACCACGCCATCGATGCTGAACATGTGCACATAGTTCGTGCCCAATTCGTCGAAATACTGGTAATCGAACGTGGAGACGTCGTCCAATCCGATATTCAGGAAGTGGCCGTGGTTGTTGTTGAGGAATGACAGCACCGTCTGGCCGGCGCCGCTGCCGCCGGTGATGGTGTCGTTGCCGCCGCCGCCGCCGAGGAACTCGCGCTCGCCCTGGCCGACCGGCGTGCCGGTGATGGAATCGTCGAACTGGCCGCCGACGATCGCCTCGATGCCCGACAGCGTGTCGTTGCCGAAGGCGCCCGTGACGGTGAAGTTGCCGTGCGCGCCGCCCGTGATGGTGAGCGGGCCGTCCGCCTCGCTGTAGCGCACGCGGTCGAAGCCGGCGCCGCCGACGACGAGGTCGTTGCCTTCGCCGGGCTCGAACCAGTCGTCCCCGTCGGAGCCGATCAGCGTGTCGTTGCCCGAACTGCCGACCACGCCTTCGATCGAGACGAAGGTGTCGGTGTAAGCGCCTGCCGGGCCGTGCGTCGCCGTGCCGGCGCCGAAATCCACCGAAACCGCATTGGCCTCGTTGCCGTAGTAAACCCAGTCGACGCCGCCGCCGCCGTCGTAACGGTCGTTGCCGGCGCTGCCGATGAAGAAGTTGCCGCCGTCGTTGCCGGCGATGGTGTCGTTGAAGCCGCCGCCGATCACGCCTTCGATGAGGGATAGGAAGTCGGTGCCGCCCAGGCCGTCGAGCGCGATGCCGGTCCGGAGATTGACGTTGACGCCGGTCGCCGCGTCGCTGTAGTCCGCGAAATCCTCGGCCTGGCCGTCGTGGTTGTCGCTGTCGCCGCCGACGAGGTTGTCGTTGCCGGCGCCGCCGCGCAGCGTGTCGCTGCCTTCCTCGCCGACCAGCAGGTTGTAGCCGGCACTGCCGACCAGCACGTCGTCGTACTTCGAGCCGATGGCGTGTTCGATGCCGGTAAATGTGTCGGTGCCGCCCCAGCCGTCCAGCGCGCTGCCGCCCGCTAGGGTGGTCTGGACGTAATCCGGGTGCGAGAAATTCAGGGTGCCCGCGCCCAGGTTGACCACGACGCCGTTGTAGCTCTCGTCGAAGAAGATGAAATCGTTGCCGCCGCCGCCGACGAACGAGTCGTCGCCGCCGCGGCCTTCGAAGCCCTCGAAGATGACGTGGCTGGCATTGCCGCCGATGAACGTGTCGTTGCCGCGGCCGCCGATCGCCATCTCGATGCCGACCAGCGTGTCCTGGCCGCCGTAGCCGTCGTTCGCCGTGCCGCCCACCATGTCGACAAACACCGCGCCCGGCGCGTTGCGGAAGGCCACCGCGTCGAGGTCCGTGTCGTGCTCGTCGAGGCGCAGCAGGTCCACGCTGTCGCCGCCGTCGATGTAATCGTTGCCGCCGCGGCCCTCGAACTCCTCCCATTCGGAGTTTTCGAGGTCGATGCTGCCGCCGATCAGCGTGTCGTCGAAATCGCTGCCCTGCGCGCCTTCGATCTCGCTGAAATTGTCGACGAAACCCCAGCCGTCGAGCGCGAATCCGTGGCCGAGGTCGACGTAGACGCCCTGCGGCGCGGCGCGGTAGGAGATGATGTCCTTGCCGCCGTCGCCATTGACCACGTCGGCGCCGCCGTTCGGTTCCCAGACCTCGCGCTCGCCGTTGTCGCCGCCGAAGAAGGTGTCGTTGCCTTGCCCGCCGCGGATCCCGTTGATGCCGAACAACCGGTCGACGCCCTGGCCAACGGCGCTCGCGACCACGGAGTTCGAAAAGACCGTGATGCCGTTGACGAACTGCGTATCGAAGCTGAGGTTGGCGATGATGCCGCCGCCGGTCGCACCCTGGTAGCTGACGACGTCGAAGTTGTCGTCGTCGCCATTACCGAAACCGAACAGGGCCTGCTGGTCGCCGTAGAAGCTGTCGTTGCCGCCGCCGCCGGCGAATACCTCGAAGCGCGTGCCGCCGAGGGTGCGGCTGTCGCTGCCGCCGATGAGGACGTCGTTGCCCGAGCCGCCGGTGACGCCGTCGATGTTGATCAGCGTGTCGGTGTTGCCAAACCCGTCGCTCGCAGTACCCGCCCCAAGGTTGACGGTGACCGGATTGAAGGAACTGCCGTAGTCGGCGGTGTCGAAATCGCCCCAGGATGCGCTGCCGCCATCGATGGTGTCGTTGCCGGCCCCGCCACGCCAGGTCTCGGACAAATCGGTGAGCAGGCCGGTGGCGCCTACGGAACCGTCGCTGCCGAAGAGATAGTCATCGCCTGCACTGCCGTGGACGCGCTCGATGCTGACCAGCGTATCGATGCCGCCCGGGCTGCCGCCGACGGAGTCGTTCGCGGTGCCGCCAGCGAGGGTTTCCCCGGCGAGGGTCTGGGTACTTCCACTCAGGTTGACGAACACCCGCGTGGAATTGCCGTAGTCCATCACGTCGATGTTTGTGCCAATGCCGTTCGGCGTGTACGCATACGACGGATCGACGCGCGTGATCGCGCGGCCGTCGATGAAATTGCCGAATCCCGGATTGCCGACGAAGGAGTCGGCGAAATCGCTGCCGAGTACATTCTCGATGCTGATCAGCGTATCCGTGTAGCTCTGCATCCCGGGCGTGACGTTGTCCTTGTCCCAGCCGTCCTGCGCGACGCCGGTCTGCAGATTCACATTGACGCCGAACTGCGAGCGGCGGTAGTCGGCGAAGTCGCCACCGGCGCCGCCGTCGATGGTGTCGTTGCCCGCGCCGCCGTCGAAGGTCTCGTTGGCAATGCCGCCGGTAATGGTGTCGCCGACTGAACTGTTCGAGCCGCGCACCTGTTCGATGCTGACCAGCGTGTCGTTACCGGTTGCGCCGCCGGTGGCAGTGCCAAGCTGGAGGTTTACGTTGACCGGACCGTTCCCCGGCGCGTCGTACTGCACCCGGTCGGTGCCGGCGCCGCCGTCGATGTAGTCATTGCCGCCGTCGCCGATGAAGGACTGGAACGTGGTCCCACTGCCGCCGTACAAGGTGTCAGCGTTCTGGCTTGCCCAGATGGCATCGATATTGAAGAACGTGTCGATGCCGCCGAATCCGTCGAGCGCGGTGCCGCCATGGACCGTGACATTACCCGCGCCATAGTAGTTGCCTACGACATCCGTCGATCCCATGTTGACGACGATGCCCTGCGAGGGCCCGTTGTCGCGCCACGACAGGATGTCGAAATGCTGGGGATTGCTGTCGCCGCCATCGATGTAGTCGTTGCCGGCGCCGCCTTCGAGCATCTCGAACGGATCGAGGCGCGGCGAGCCGATGAAGACGGCGTTCGCGTCGCCACCGCCGATGATGGTGTCGGCGAAGTCCGTGCCGATGATGCTGTTGATGTGGAGCAGCGTGTCGGTGCCGTTGCCCTTCAGGACGGTGCCGGTGCCGAGATTGGCGACGATCCCTTGCGTCTGAAACCCGTAGTAAACCTGGTTCAGGTTGCCGTCCGCGAGCGGCGGCGGCGAGCGCATGTCGGACTCGTTGCGCGGCCGATAACCGTCGATGGTGTCGTTGCCCCCGCTGCCACCGAAGAGGTCGTTGCCGGCATAGCCCTGGAGCCAGTTGTCTCCGGTTGAGCCCAGGATGGTGTCGTCGCCGCGCCCGCCGAGCACATTCTCGATATTTATGAGCGTGTCGTCGTAATGCTGCACGCCGGCGAGCGTGCTGTTGGAGTCGAAGCCATCCAGCGCGTGGCCGGCCAGGACATCGGTGTCCACGCCATTGACGTCGAACGGAACGGTGCCACTGCTGAGGTTAACGGCGATCCCGTTCGGACTGTCGAAGTAGGTCGCCCAGTCCGAGCCGCCGGCGCCGCCGTCGAGGGTGTCGGCGCCTTCGTGGCCGCGCAGGCGTTCGTTGCCGGACACCGACCCCGTCAACTTGTCCGCCGCCATGCCGCCCGAGACCTGCTCGATGCCGCTCATCGAGTCGGCGCCGTTGGCGGACGAAATCGTGCCTACGCCCTGTGCAGTGAACGTGACGGTGACGGCAGTACCGAAGCCGTTGAAGTCGACCATGTCGAACTGGCCCGAGCCGCCGATGAAGGTATCCGCGCCGGCGCCAGCCGACAGCGAGTCGTTGGCCATGCCGCCCACGAAGCGCGTGCTCGCGCTGTTGGCGATGAACACATTGTTGCCGGAATTGCCGATCAGGCTCGACGACGCGCCGATGCCCGACACGCTATCAACCAGCACGATGCGCTCGACGCTGGTGTAGGTCGAGGCGTTGATGCCGGTCCAGTCGCGCACTTCGTCGGTGCCGGCGCCGCCGTCGACCGAGTCGGAGCCGCGCGCGGCGACGAAGGTGTCGTCGCCCACGCCGCCCACCAGCGTGTCGCGGCCGCCATTGCCGCGCAGGAAGTCGTTGCCGTCGCCGCCCGAGAGGGAATCGTCGCCGTCGCCGCCGCGCAGGGTGTCGGCGCCGCCCAGGCCGCTGAGGGTGTCGTTGCCCCCGCCGCCCTCGAGATAGTCGTTGCTGGCGCCGCCGGAGAGCGTGTCGTTGCGATCGCCGCCGATCAGGCCTTCGATGCCCGTGAGCGTGGCGATCCCCATGCCGCCGCCGATGGTGACGGACGTGATGCTGCCGTTGATCGCCGCGTCGTGCTCGATCGGCGACAGGTTGAGGATGTCGAAGCCGCTGCCGCCGTCGATGGTGTCGTTGCCGAACAGGTCGCCCTCGCGCCCGCCGTGCATCCAGATCACGTCGTCGCCGCCGCCCGCGGAGATGAGGTCGTTGCCGCCCAGCCCGGTGAGGAAGTCGTTGCCGGCGCCGCCGGTCAGCGTGTTGTTGAGCTCGTCGTCGAAGCGCGCGGCGCTGTTGTCGCCGATGAGGACGACGCTGCCGTTGAGGCCGATGAAATTGGATGAACTGAGGCGCTCGGGGAAATCGATGTCGAGGAACAGGACGCGCTGCGCCGTGAACATGGCGAAGCCTTCGTCGCTGTCCTCATCGGCGTTGACGATGACCTGGCCGGCGCTGAGGCCCGAGCCGGTGAAATCGATGACGTCGGCGTTGGGATCGAAGGTGAACTTGCTGAAGAATCCCAGCGTGTTCCAGACATGCGTCGCCATGCTTTCCCCCTGATACTTCAACAGTGCGAAACTGCGGTGATTCTCCGCCCGACCTTAGCAAGGGCGGCCCCGGGATCACGTGAATTACTTCACCTGTCTACTGTGCGAAATTCACGGACTGCACTATTGTAGGCAGATGCCGGGCACCATAGGTTTCCAGTGAAACGCATCGCGGCAGCCGTGCTCCTGCTTCCGCTCGCCGGCACCACGCTCGCCCAGGTCACGGGCGTGCAGCGGGGGCCGGCCGAGCGCCCCGTGCTGCCCGGCTTCCGCGCCGAGCCGGCGCTGCCGGGCTTCACGCTGCCGCCCGCGCCGCTGTTCCCAGAGGCGCGGTCACCGGATATGTTAAAAACTGTCATAACGCGCTTCCGGGTCACCGGCTCGACCGTCTGGCCGGCGGCCGAGCTCGAGGCGATGCTCGCCCGCTACGCCGGGCGGCCGCTCGACAGCGACGACATCGAGGAGGCGCGGCTCGCGCTCACGCAGCGCTACATCACCGCCGGGTACATCAATTCCGGCGCGGTGATTCCCGACCAGGACCTGCGCGACGGGGTGCTCGAGATCCGCATCGTCGAGGGCCGCCTCACCGGCATCGTGGTCGGCGGCGAGAACGGCTTTCGCGACGGCTTCATCCGCGAGCGCATGGCGCTGGGCGCCGGGCAGCCGCTCAACCTGCTGCAGCTGCAGGAGCGCATGCAGGTGCTGCTGCAGAACCCGCAGATCGAGCGCATCAACGCCGAGCTCGCGCCGGGGGTGCGCCCCGGCGAGGCGCAGCTCAAGCTCGACGTGGTCGAGGCGAAGCGCAACCTGTTCGCCTTCGCGGTGGCCAACAACCGCTCGCCGTCGGTGGGCGCGGAGCGCGGCGAAGTGCAGATGGCCTGGCGCAACGCGCTCGGCCTGGGCGAATCCTGGGGCCTGCGCTTCGGCGCGAGCGGCGGGCAGGAGGAGCTGTTCGCGAATTTCGCGGTGCCGGTCAACGCCTACGACACGCTGCTCATGCTCAAGTACGAAAAGAACGACACGCGGGTGGTCGAGAAGCCCTTCGACCTGATCGACATCACGAACCGCTCGACCAACGTGGAGTTCGGCTTCGGGCATCCGGTCGTGCGCAACGCCGCGCGCGAAATCTTCCTGTCGGCGAACCTGGTGAAGCGCAACAACGAGAGCTTCCTGCTCGGCGACTCGTTTTCCTTCATCCCGGGCCTGCCGGACGGGAAGAACACGGTCGTCGCGCTGCGCCTGGCGGCGGACTGGAGCGAGCGCAGCGCCGACCAGGTGCTCGCCGCGCGCTTCATGCTGAGCCAGGGCCTGGACACGCTCGGCGCGACGGTGAATCCCGGCTTTGCCGATTCGCTCTTCACCTCGCGCCTGGTGCAGGCGCAGTGGGCGCGGCGCCTCGGCGCGCAGCTCGGCCAGGTGATCGTGCGCGCCGACTGGCAGCGCGCCAACGGCGCGCTGCTGCCCTCGGAAAAATTCGCGGTCGGCGGCATGCAGAGCGTGCGCGGCTACCGCGAAAACGCGCTGGTGCGCGACCACGGCGAGGTGCTGTCGGCCGAGTACCGGCACCCGGTGGGCCGCATTCAGGCAAGCGAACTGGGCAGCGGGCCGGACGACGGCGGGGTGGAGCTGGCGGTGTTCGCCGACGCGGGCAAGTCGCGCGACGACGGCGGCAGGGCGCAGAAGCTATCGAGCTGGGGCCTGGGGCTGCGCTGGACGCCGGCGGCCGGCATGCTCGCCCAGCTCTACAAGGGATTCGCGCAGCAGAAGCTGGTCACCCCGACGACGACGCCGTCGGACCGCGGCATCCACTTCCTCTTTTCGCTGAGCGCGCCGTTCTAGGGGCAAAACCTGGGTCCCCGCTTGAAGCCGCGGGGACGACGATAAAAGCCGTCATTCCCGCGACAGCGGGAATCCAGGTTTTTCGCTACTGAGCGGCTTTCCTGTCGAAGGCGGCGACGTCTTTCAGGCCGACCTGCTCGAGCAGCGCGGCGCGCGACTCGCGCAAGGCCTTGTCGCCGGGGCGCTGCTCGATCAGCTCCGAATACAGCGCGATGGCGTCGTACCAGATGCCCGCCGCCGCATAGAGCCCGGCCAGTTCGTCCTTCGAGGCGCCGGCCGTCTGGCGCGCCGCGATGTTCGCGGGCACCGCCACCAGTTTCAGCGCGCCGCCGGCCATCACGTCGCCAGAGCGCTCGTTCGGATTCGGCACCACCGCGATGGACCACTGGTACTCGGTGTCCGGCTTGAGCAGCACCTTGCGCGCGGTGAGGTCGACGCGATGCACCGCGGGCCCGTTGGCGTTCGTGATCGCGTACTCGACCAGCGGGGTCTCGCCCTTGTCGTCGATCAGCGTGACCTCGACGCGCACCGAGGTCGGCTTGGACAGGTACCAGTAGAGCGCGGGCGTCGCCGAGACTGTCAGGCCGACGTGGTCCGGCGCGAGCAACATGACGCTGGGCAGCGCATCGGCGGCGCCGCGCGAACTGCCGCCGACGCGGCGTTGCGGCGCGCCGCGCTGGGGCGGCGTGTAGACGGGGGCCTTGCCCGCGGCGCCGGCTGCCGGGGGTGCCGTCTGCGCTTCGGCCACGGGCGCCAGAAACACCATTCCCGCCAGTGCCAGGATGCTCAGGATCAGGTTGCGTGTCATGGGGCTGTCTCCATTTGACTGGGGCATTCTGCCACCAAGCGCCCCCCGGCGCACAGGCACGAGTGCCTTCGGAAAATGCTCAATATTCACGCACCAGGCTGTAAATCCGCACCGGCTGCTCCTTGCCCTTGAGCTTGACCTCGCCCACCGGCGTCGCCTCGAAGCCCTCGCCGAGCAGGCGCACGGTGGTGTCCCCGGCGATGATGCGGCAGACCCCGTCCTTCTCTTCGGCCAGCGCCTCGGGCGGCGCCTCGCCCGGCGCCAGCTTGAAGCTTTCCAGCCGGGAGGCGGTGTTCACCGTGTCGCCGATCACCGTGTACTCCATGCGCTCGGAGGACCCCAGGCTGCCCGAGATCAGCTCGCCCGTGTACAGGCCGATGCGGATGCCGATCGCCGGGATGCCCTTGGGCGCCCACTGGGCGTTGAACGTGGCCAGTCCCGCGCGCATCGCCAGCGCGCAGCGCGCGGCGGCCTTCGCGTCGATCGCGGTCTCGGCGTCGCCGTGGCGCGCCACCGGCACGCCGAACACCGCCATCACCGCGTCGCCGATGAACTTGTCCACCACCCCGCCGTGCTTCATGACCAACCCTGCCATCGTCTCCATGTAGGAGTTGAGCCAGTCCATGAGCCCGCCCGCGTCGAGCTTCTCCGACACTGCGGTAAAGCCCTTGATGTCGGAAAAGAGCACCGTGGCGACCAGGCGCTGCGGCTTGGGCCGGCCGCCCGACTCGAGGAATTCCTCGCGCCGGTTCCAGACGTCGGCGGCGAGGTCGCTCGCCATGTAGCGCGAGAAGATCGACATCAGCTGGCTGCGGTGCGTGCGCTCCAGGTGCAGCGAATAGGCGGTGACGAGCGCGAGCGAGGCGAGCCAGCCGACGTTCTGCGGAAAGAGCGGCAGCCAGTAGGCCTGCGCGAACGCCGCCCAGGACACCGCCACGTTGAGCACCAGGCCGCAGAGCGCGACGATGGCGAAATAGCCCATGCCGTGCGCGCGCGTGCCGGCCAGCGCGCCAAGCGCGCACCACAGCGCAAGCCAGGCGAGTTCCAGCCACTCGGGCAGCGGGCGCACCGGCTGCGTGCCGTCGAGCGACATGCGCAGCAGCTGCGCCACGACGTGCGCATGCATGGTGATGCCGTAGACCGTCGCCGCGCCATCGTCGAAGCTGTAGGGCGTTTCGAAGGAATCCTTCACGCTGGGCGCGGTGACGCCGACGATCACGACGCGGTCGCGGAAGGCCTGCGGCGGGACCTTGCCCTCGAGCACGTCGGCGTAGCTGTAGCGCCGGAACGGCGCCGCGCCGCCCGCGAAATCGAGCAGGAACTGGTAGCCGCCCGCGTCCGCGCCGATGTAGCCGCCGTCGCTGGCTTCGAAAGGCGCGATGCTGACCTTGCCCAGCTTGATGTGCGACGGGTCCGGTTCGCCCGGCGCGGGACTGATCTGCTCGTCCGCGAGGTAGAGCAGCGCGAGGCGCAGCGCGAAGGAGGTATGCGTGCCCTTGTCGTCGTCGAGGAACAGCATGCCGCGGCGCGCGACGCCGCCCGGATCGAGCGCGGTGTCGGCGAAGCCGACCTGCTCGCTGCCCTCCAGCGCGGGGGGCGCCGGCACGCCCGGCTCGCCGCCCGCGCCGCCGCCGATCTTGCGCACGACGACGAGGCGCGGCGCGTTTTTCATCAGCGCGGTGAACTGCTCCTCCCCGGGCGGCCGCGGCTGGTCGCGGTAGATGTCGAGGCCGACGCCGCGCGCGCCCTGCGCGAGGATCGCGCCGAGCAGCTTCGCCAGCGTCTCGTCGCTCGAAGGCCAGCCGTAGCGCCCGATGTCCTCCTCGGTCGCGCCGACCAGCACGACGCGGTCGCCGGCCGGGGCGGCGGCGCCGCGCCAGCTGACCACGCGGTCGTAGGCGGCGAGTTCGAGCGGCTGCAGCGCGCCGAACTGGCGCAGCGCGAACACGGCGACGAACCCGGCGAGGGCGAGCACGAGCCCGTAGGCGGCGGGCCGTTCACGCAGCGGCGTGCGCGTGCTCGCCATCAGGACGCCGCCATCAGACCGCCCACGCCATCAGAGCCAGTTGCCGATGAGCAGGAACGGCGCCCAGTAGATCGGGTGCCGGAAGCGCGCGTCGGCGAGCAGCTCGCGCTGCGCCTGCTGCAGCGCCTTCGCCTTCGAGGTCTTCGCGAGCCCGCGGTAGAAGTCGGCGATCAGCATGCCCGAGGCCTGGTCGTTGACGTACCAGAGCGTCGCCAGGGCGCTGCGCGCGCCGGCCTTGACCGCGACCCCGGCCAGGCCGAGCGCGGCGCGCTCATCGCCGGCGGCGGTGCGGCAGGCCGACAGCGTCAGCAGCTCGATCGGATCCTCGCGAAAGCGCGCGAGCCGCATCATCTGCTCCAGGCCGTCCATGTCGAGCCGCCCGTCGTAGGTGAGCACGAAGCTCTTCTTCGGGTTGCTGTCGAACTCGCCGTGGGAAGCGATGTGCACGATCGTGTAGGGCGTGCCGCGCATCGCTTTTTCCAGGCTCGACAGCTTGAAATCGCCGTCGCGCAGCACCACGCCGCCCGCGAACTGCTCCTTCAGGCTGGCGAGCTCGTCCTCGACGAACGGCAGCGCCGGATAGTTCTGCACCGCTTCGGTGATGCCGTTGACGAGGATCTGGAGCTGCGCGCCCTCCGCGATCGGCCTGGGCTCGACCAGCGTGAGGCCGGGGGCGGTGGCGAAGGCGTAGCGCTCGATGAGGAATGCCTTGCCGTCGTTGAGCGCCGCGACCGGGATGCCGCGCAGCGGCCCGTCGGGGATGAACACCACCGTGTCGATCGCGTTCTTCGCCAGCAGCGGCTCGAGCGGCGCGAACAGCGACGTGTACAGCCGCCGCGAGAAGGGCAGGTACTGGTTGGTGGTGCGCTTTTCCAGCATGCGGCGAAAGCCCTGCGTCTGCTCGGTGAGCGCGGCGCCATTGACCGCGAGCGTGACCTGGTGGATGCCGTCGGCGAGCCCGACCAGCATCTCGACCCGGTCGGCCAGCACCACCGGATAGACCACCGCGGTGCGCGCTTCCAGCCGGTCGATGTCCTTGGTCCGCGCGAGTTGCCCCGCCACGCACTCGTCCTGGAAGTAATCCTCGAGCTCGACCGCCTTCAGCTGCTCGATCGTGTTGCGCGCTTCGACGAGGCGCGCCTGCGGCAGGATCTCGCCCGCGTTCCGGCGCAGCAGCTGGTCGGCATACTCCAGGTAGAGGGGCCCCACCGTGCCGCGCCAGGATTTCGCGCCGGCGCGCAGGTCGTGGATCAGGTCCTGGCGCACCGCCTGCAGGCTGGTGAGCGCGCGCCGGTAGGCGGCGAGGGCCGCGTCGCGCTCGCCCGCCTTCGCCAGCAGGCGCGCCGACTGCCAGCTCCAGCGGTACAGGCTTTCGTCGGCGCTCGCCTGCTGCGCGTAGTACGCGGCGCGGCGCGACAGCGCAAGCGCTTCCGCGTCGCGTCCGGCGCCCGCGTACAGGTCGGCGAGATAGCCCAGCGCGTAGGAGGCGGCCAGCGCGTCGCCGCGCGCCTCCGAGCGTCGCAGCGCCTCGCGAAGCAGCGCGTGCGCGCGTTCCAGCGATGTCGGTTGCAGGACCTGGGAGATGCGGATACGTGCGAAATCTGCTTCCCTGGAGTCCGGCGCCCCGGCGAGCAGTTTTTCGGCCTCCTGCAGCAGCGCGTCGGCAGCGGCTCTGTCCGCGGCCGGCCATAGCGGTCCCGCGCTGGTTGCCGCCGCCGCGAAAACGAGCGGCAGGCGCGCCTCGCGCGCGGCCCGCGCGCTGTCGCGGTGCGCGGCGAGCGCCTCGGCGCGCTTGCCGGCGGCCTCGTGCAGGTGGCCGAGGTCGTTCAGCACCGCCGCCTCGACCGCGAGGGCGCGCTCGGCGCGCGCGGCCACGAGCGCGGCCTCGAGCTTCTGCCGCGCCTTGTCCGTCATGCCGGCGCGCAGGTACGCCTGTCCGAGCGCGCCGTCGATCGCCGCCGCGAGCGCGCGCGCATCCGTGCGGCCCGCAGTTGATCCGGCCACGAGCTGCGCGGCGCGCTCGAGATCCTCGATCGCCATCTGCCGGAAGCCGAGCCCCTGGACCGCGCCCGCGCGCTCGAGCAGCGCGCGCGCCTCGACGAGCGGATCCTCCGGCGCGGGCGCCTGCGCCTGCGCCTGCGCCGGCACGATGCAGGCCGCAGCCGCGAGCAAGCATCGCGCGCAGGCCCTGCGTAGTGCCGGTTTCATTCCGAAGCGCAGCATTTCAATCCCAGGAGTTCTCCGGATTCTAGCGATCAGCGCACTTCGGCGGCGAACTCGATCTTCGACCCACCCTCTGTCGTGCCGATGCTGGCGCGGTTCACGTAGCGCCCGGCGGGCCAGGGCGCGGCGCCGCGCTTGCGCGCGGTGAAGCGGAAGATGCGCGCCTGGTCGCGTTCGATGGCCTGGCGGTAGCTCAGCAGGCGCGTGCCGTCCGGGGCGTCGACCGTGATTTCGAGCACGTCGCCGGCCCTGACGCCGAACGCCTCCATCCATACGGCGTACAGCGGCGCCTCGGCGGCGAGGGCGCGCGCCCGATGCTCGCCGCGGCGGGCGGCTTCAGGCGTGAGCGGCGCGGCCGCCACGCCGAAGTTGTAGATGGCGCGCGGCGCATACGGCAGGGCCGCGAGCGTGCCCGGCGCCCAGAGCGGCGCCTCGCCCGCGCCGCAGCCCTCCGCCCCGCTCAAGCCGCGGAATGGATCGAGCACGCGGCCGCCGTGGCGCACCGTCCAGTGCAGGTGCGGATATTCGGTGAGGCCCGAGAGCCCGACCAGGCCGATCTGGTCGCCCGCGGCCACGGCGGCTCCCTTGGCCACCGTCACGCTGCCGCGCCGCAGGTGGCAGTACTGGGTCTGAAAACCGCCCGGGTGCTCGAGGAGGACGCCGTTGCCGCACTCGCGGCCGCTCACCGCCTCCCTGGAGCGCTCGCGCACGCTGACGTCGGGCTCGCCGTTGCGCATGCCCAGCACGCGGCCCGCCGCCGCGGCGAGCACCGGCATGCCCTCGGCCATCGCCTTGAGGTCCCGCAGCGCGAAGTCGACGCCGTTGTGCCCGTCATAGCTGAAGCGCGCGCAGGCGTAGTCGCGCACGCCGGGCCCCGGATCGAGGTCGACATGGTTCGCGATCCAGCAGTCGGCGCCCGGCGTGCAGCGCAGGGGCAGCGCAAAACCGGGAGACGGCACCGATTGCGCGAGGGCCGCAAGCTGCAGCAGCAGCCCGCACCAGAGACCGATCAATCGCAGGGGCCGGACTGGACCAGGCAGGATTAGCACAGGCGCGGATCATCCGCGAGAATACCGGCCTCGTCCAATGCCCGACCCGCTCCTCATCCACGCCTTGACCTTGCGCCCCGTCGCGGGCGTCAACGACGTGCGCATCCACCTGCCGTGCCGCGCGCTGGCGAAGCAGCCCGGCGTGCGGGTCGTGGTGCAGGAAACCGCCGCCGACCTCAGTCAGCGCGGCAGCGAGGCGCAGGCGGTGTTCCTCTGGCAGCGGCCGATCATCCGCTACGCGCAGATCGAGGGGATGCGGCGCCTCATCGCGCTCGGCTACGTGATGGTGGTCGAATTCGACGACCATCCGATGGTCTGGCCGGACATCGCGGCCAACGACAACCTCAACTTCCGCGGCGTGCACGCGGTGCAGACCTCCACCGACGCGCTAGCCGGGCTGCTGCGCCAGTACAACGGCAACATCGCGGTGTTCCCGAACGCGATCGAGTCCCTGCCGCCCCTGCGCGCGCGGCGCGGCGAGACGCTGACGCTGTTCTTCGGCGCGCTGCGGCGCGAGCAGGACTGGGCGCCGGTCATGCCGGCGCTCAACGAGGTGCTGCGCGAATGCGGCGAGCGCGTGCGCGTCGTCGTGGTCTACGACCGCGCGTTCCATGACGCGCTCGCCACCCCGCACAAGACCTTCTACCCGATGCTGCGCTACGACGCCTACCTCAGCCTGCTCAGCATCGCGGACATCAACCTGCTGCCGCTGCTGGACGACGAATTCCGGCGCATGAAATCCGACCTCAAGTTCATCGAATCCGCCGCGCACGGCGCGGTCGTGCTCGCCAGCCCGACGGTGTACGCGAAAACGGTCCGCGATGGCGAAACCGGGCTCATCTACCGCACGCCGGAGGAATTCGGCGCCCTGCTGCGCGGGCTGGTCGCAAACCGCGAGCGCCTGGACACGCTGGCGCGCGCGGCCTGGGACTACGTGAAGCGCGAGCGGCTGCTGGCGCGGCAGGCCGAGGCGCGGCTCGCCTGGTACCGCGAACTGTGCGCGCAGCGCGCAGCGCTCAGCGAACAGCTCTACCAGCGCGTGCCGCAGCTGCGTGCCTGACAAGCCCTCCAGACAGGTACTCCTCACCGTCCTCATCGGCCCGCCGGGCGCCGGGAAATCGCGCTACGCGCAAAGCCACTTCCCGGCCGACTGGATCGTCGCCGCCGACGACGTCCGCGAACGCATGACGAGCTGGCGGCGCGACGATCCGGTCGCCAGCTGGAAAACCGCGGCGCCGGCCCGCCCCTCGGTGGCGCGCGCGATGGGGACGGAGATCCAGCGCCGGCTGGCGGCGCGCCTGCCGACCGTCTACGACAACACCAACCTGAAGAAGGTAAACCGGGAGAGCCTGCTCAAGCTGGTGCCGCCCGGCATCGGCGTGCGCTACCTCGTTTTCGACCGCCTGCTGCAGGACAAGCTCGCCTCGCGCGACTGGCGGCCAGCAAGCCTGATCGAGCACCAGCACGCCCTGTTCCAGGCCGAACTGCCCGACATCCTCGCCGGCGACGGCCGCGACTTCGTCACCGTGGAGGACCTGCGCGGCGGCACGAGCCGCTAGCCTTCCCCGCGCTTTTGCAGGAAATCCGCGTAGGCGAGCGCGATGCCCTCGCGCAGGCCGGTGCGCGGCTGCCAGCCGAGCGCTTTCAGGCGCGAGATGTCGAGCAGCTTGCGCGGCGTGCCGTCGGGCTTGGAAGCGTCGTAGACGAATTCGCCGCGGTATTCGAGCACCCCGGCGATGAGCGCCGCGAGTTCGGCGATCGACTGGTCCTCGCCCGCCCCCACGTTGATGAGCGGCGCCTGCGAGGACGCCACCAGGCGGTCGAAGCCGGCATCCGGCTGGCGCATGAGGAACACGCAGGCTTCCGCCATGTCGTCGCTCAGCAGGAATTCGCGCCGCGGCCGGCCGCTGCCCCAGAGCATCACCTGGCGCTCGCCGCGCTGCTTCGCCTCGTGCACCTTGCGGATCAGCGCCGGCAGCACGTGCGAATTCCGCAGGTCGTAGTTGTCGCCGCGGCCGTAGAGGTTGGTCGGCATCGCGGCGAGAAAGCGCGTGCCGTGCTGCCGGTTGTAGGACCAGCACATCTCCACGCCGGCGATCTTGGCGAGCGCGTAGGCGCGGTTGGTCTGCTCCAGCGGCCCGCTGAGGAAGTAGTCCTCCCTGATCGGCTGCGGGCAGTCGCGCGGATAGATGCAGGAGGACCCGAGGAACAGCAGGCGCTGCACGCCGGCGCGCCAGGCCTCGTGGAGCACGTTGAGCTGCACCGCCAGGTTCTCGCGGATGAAGTCGGCCGGGTAGCTGTCGTTGGCGAGGATGCCGCCCACCTTGGCCGCGGCGAGGAACACGTATTGCGGCCGTTCGCGCTCGAAGAACGCGGCCACCGCGCGCGCATCGCCGAGTTCGAGCTCGGCGTGGCGCCGCAGCACGAAATTCGAGTGCCCCGCCCGCTCCAGCGCGCGCAGGATCGCCGAACCGGCGAGGCCGGTGTGTCCCGCAACGTAGATCCTGGCGCCGGGCTGCATCGGACCTCGCCCGGGCGCTACTCGCGCCCGCCGTAGGCGCTGTGGCCGTGGCTGCGCATGAGCGCGTCGCGCTCGGCGGCCTTGAGGTCCTCGCGCGCCATTTCGGCGACCAGCTCGCGGAACGAAATGCGCGGCTTCCATTTCAGCTGCCGGCGCGCCCTGGCGGCATCGCCAAGCAGCGTGTCGACTTCCGCGGGACGGTAGTAGCGCGGGTCGACGGCGACGATGACGCGGCCTTTCGCGTCGTAGCCCTTCTCGCTTGCCCCTTTGCCGCGCCAGCGGATCTTCATTTTCAGCTCCCTGGATGCGGCATTGACGAAATCGCGCACGCTGTGCTGCACGCCGGTCGCGATCACGAAGTCCTGCGGCTTTTCCTGCTGCAGGATGCGCCACATCGCCTCGACATAGTCGCGCGCGTGCCCCCAGTCGCGCTTCGCGCCGAGGTTGCCGAGGTACAGGCAGGGCTGCAGGCCGAGCTTGATGCGCGCGAGGGCGCGCGTGATCTTGCGCGTCACGAAGGTCTCGCCGCGCGTCGGCGACTCGTGGTTGAAGAGGATGCCGCTCGCCGCGTAGAGGCCGTAGGCCTCGCGGTAGTTGACCGTGATCCAGTGCGCGTAGAGCTTGGCCACGCCGTAGGGCGAACGCGGGTAGAAAGGGGTGGATTCCTTCTGCGGCGTCTCGCGCACCAGGCCGAAAAGTTCCGAAGTGGAGGCCTGGTAGAAGCGCGTGCGCCTGCCCAGGCCGAGGATCCGGATCGCCTCGAGCAGGCGCAGCGCGCCCAGCCCGTCGGCGTTCGCCGTGTACTCGGGCTCCTCGAAGGACACCGCGACGTGGCTTTGCGCCGCGAGGTTGTAGATCTCGTCGGGGCGGGACTCCTCGACCACGCGCAGCACGCTCATCGAGTCGGTCATGTCGCCGTAGTGCAGGATCAGCCGGCGCGAGGGCACGTGCGGGTCCTCGTAAAGATGGTCGATGCGCGCGGTATTGAAAAGCGAGGAGCGGCGCTTCAGGCCGTGCACCAGGTAGCCCTTTTTCAGCAGGAACTCCGCCAGATAGGCGCCATCCTGGCCGGTGATGCCCGTGATCAGTGCCGATTTTCTCTTCATCGCCTAGCCCCCGCGGTTTCCACTATAGCCGCCAGCAGTTGCAGCCTGCGCGGCGCAGCGCGTCCAGGTCGAGCGCCCCCTTGACGTCGAGCACGCTGCCGCCGGCTGCGAGCTTGCCGAGGAACTCGCCCGCGGCCTGCTGCCGGTATTGCCTGTGCGCCACCGCCACGATCAAGGCGTCTGCGCGCGGCAGCGCCGCCCAGTCTTCGAGTTCGATGCCGTATTCGCGCCTTGCCTCGGCCGCGCTCGCCACCGGGTCGTGCACATGGACCCGCGCGCCGAGCGCTTCCAGCTCGCCGCGCAATTCCGCCGCCTTGGAGTTGCGCAGGTCGGCGACATTCTCCTTGAACGTCAGGCCGAGCAGGTTGACGGCCGCGCCGCGCAGCGATTTGCCGCCGCGCCCGAGCAGCTCCGCCGCCTTGCCGGCGATGAACTTCGCCATGCCGTCGTTGATGCGCCGCCCGGCGAGGATCACCTGCGGCTGGTAGCCCGCCATCTCGGCGCGGTGGGTGAGGTAATACGGATCGACCCCGATGCAGTGGCCGCCGACCAGGCCGGGCCTGAACGGCAGGAAATTCCATTTGGTCTCCGCCGTCGCCAGCACCTCGCCGGTATCGAGGCCGAGCCGGTCGAAGATCATCGCGAGCTCGTTCATGAGCGCGATATTGAGGTCGCGCTGCGTGTTCTCGATCACCTTGGCCGCTTCCGCGGTCTCGATGCTGGCGGCGCGGAACACCCCGGCCGGGACGATCTCGCCGTAGAGCGCCGCGACGCGCTCCAGCGTGCGCGGCGAATCGCCGGACACGACCTTGACGATGCGCGCGAGGCTGTGCTCGCGGTCGCCCGGATTGATGCGTTCGGGCGAGTAGCCGACGTGGAAATCCGTTTTCCATTTCATGCCCGACGCGCGCTCGAGCGCCGGCACGCAGATTTCCGCCGTCGCCCCGGGGTAGACGGTGGATTCGTACACCACGGTGGCGCCGCGCTTGAGATTCGCGCCGACCGCGAGCGAGGCGGCGACGAGCAGCCCGAAATCGGGCTTCCTGGCCGCGTCCACGGGCGTCGGCACCGCGACGATGAGGAAGTCCGCTTCCTTCAGCGCCCCCGCGTCGTCGGTAACGCGCAGCGCCTTGGCGGCACGCAACTCGCTCGCATCGAACTCCCCGGTACTGTCTTCGCCGCGGCCGATCGCCGCGACGCGCTCGCGCGACCGGTCGTAGCCGATGGTCTGCCGGCGCGCGCCGAAGGCCACCGCGAGCGGCAGCCCGACATAGCCGAGCCCCACGACGGCAACGACAGCGCCCGCGCTCATGCCGCGCGCCCCTCGGCGCCCGCGTAGTGCGCGCGGTACCAGGCGACGAAGCGCTCGACGCCGGTTGCCACCGGGGTCGAGGGCGCGTAGCCGATTTCCGCCTGCAGCTTCTCCGTCGAAGCGAAGGTTGCCTTTACGTCGCCTTGCTGCATCGGCGCAAGCTCGATCTGCGCCTTCCTGCCGAGAGCCTGCTCGATCGCATGCACGAAATCCATCAGCTTCACCGGCGAGCCGTGGCCGATGTTGAACAGGCGCGACTTCGTGCCCTCCTTCGCGCCGGGATGCGGCCGTTCCACGATCGCGGCGACGGCATCGACGATGTCGTCGATGTAGGTGAAATCGCGCAGCATCTCGCCGCCGTTGAAGACGCGGATCGGCTTGCCCTCGAGAATCGCGCGCGTGAAGATGAACAGCGCCATGTCCGGCCGTCCCCAGGGCCCATAAACCGTGAAGAATCGCAGGCCGGTGCTGGCGATGCCGTACAGGTCGCCGTAGCTGTGCGCCATCAGTTCGTTGGCGCGCTTGGTCGCCGCGTACAGGCTCACCGGCGCGTCCACCCGGTCCTCCTCGCGGAACGGCAGTCGCGTGTTGGCGCCGTAGACGCTGGAGCTGCTGGCATAACAGAGGTGCGCGATTTTCGACTTCCGGCAGCCCTCGAGGATATTGAGGAAGCCCGCCACGTTCGCGCTGACATAGGCCATCGGGTTCTCGAGCGAGTAGCGCACGCCGGCCTGCGCCGCGAGATGCAGGACCGCGTCGAAGCGCCGCGATTCGAACACCGCGCCGAGCGCCGCGGCATCCGCGATATCGACCTTCTCGAATGAAAATTCCGGCAGGGGCCGCAGCTGCTCCAGCCTGGCGTGCTTGAGCTTCGGGTCGTAATAGGCGTTCAGGTTGTCGATGCCGAGCACCGCGTGGCCGCGCTCGAGCAGCCGCTTGCACGCATGCATGCCGATGAACCCCGCCGCGCCGGTGACCAGCAATCTCAAGGGGAAATTTCCGCCGGACTCAAGGAAGACGTTCGATTTTACTCGACGCCTTCAAGCGCCGCGCAGCGCCTGGCGCACCGCCGCGACGATCTGCTGCTGGGTGTTTTCGTCCAGGTCGGCATGCATCGGCAGGCTGATGACCTCGCGTGCGAGGCGCTCCGAAACGGGAAACGACCTGCCCTCCCAGCCCGCGGCGTAGGCCGGCTGCTGGTGCAGCGAAAGCGGATAGTGCACTGCGCTCGGGATGCCGCGCGCCTTGAGTTCCTGTTCAAACCGTGCGCGCTCCGCTACGCGCACCGTGTACTGCGCATAGACGCTCGTCCGGTCCGCTTTCACTTTTAGAGTCTTGACGGGAGAGGAAGACAACAAGGCGTCGTAGTGGCTGCCGATCTGCATCCGCTGCGCGATCTCCCAGTCGAAGCGCGCGAGTTTCGCCAGCACCACCGCGCACTGGATGGAGTCCATGCGCCCGCCGACGCCGACGCGCGTGTGGCGGTAGCGGCCGGACTGGCCGTGCACGCGGATCTCGCGCATCCCCACGGCGAGCGCGTCGTCGCTGGTGAAGAGCGCGCCGCCATCGCCGTAGCAGCCGAGCGGCTTCGACGGAAAAAAGCTGGTGCAGCCGATGGCCGAGAGGTTGCAGCTCTTCCTCCCCTTGTAGGTGGCGCCGAAACTCTGCGCCGCGTCCTCGATCACCGGCAGGCGGTGCCGCGCGGCGATGGCGTTGATCTCGTCCATGTCGGCCGGCTGGCCGTAGAGCGATACCGGCATGATCGCGCGCGTGCGCGGCGTGATCGCGGCCTCCAGCCCGGCGACATCGATGTTGGCGGTGTCCTCCTCGACGTCGACGAACACCGGCTTCGCGCCGATGAGGGCGATCATCTCCGCGGTGGCGGCGAAGGTGAACGGCGTCGTCACCACTTCGTCCCCCGGCTTCACCCCGAGCGCGAGCAGCGCGATCAGCAGGGCCTCGGTGCCGGAGGCGACCGCGACGCAGTGCTTCGCGCCGGTCCAGGCCGCGAGCCGGTCCTCGAGCTCCTTGACTTCCGGCCCCAGGATGTACTGGCCGTGGTCGAGCACGCGCTGGATGCGCGCGTTGATGTCCTCCCGCAAGGCGGCGTACTGCGTCTTCAGGTCGATGAAATCCATGCCGCGCAGTTTAGAGCGAAAGTCAGCGGATTGCGGCGAGCACCGCCGCCAGGCCGTGGCGCCAGTCGGGCAGCGCGACGCCGAAGGCGGCGCCGAGCTTTGCATTGTCGAGCACCGAGTATTTCGGCCGCCGCGCCGCAGTCGGGTACTCGTCGCTGCGGATCGCCGCCAGCGGCGTCGTCAACCCCCTGCCCTGCAGGATTGCGGCGGCGAAACCGTGCCAGGTGGTCTCGCCGGCCGCGCTCAGGTGATAGACGCCGGAGGCCTGCCGCGAATGGCCGGGATTCGCGAGGACCTGCGCGACCGCGGCGGCGATCGCGCCGCTGGAAGTCGGCGCGCCGTGCTGGTCGTCCACCACGCGCAGTTCGGGCTTCGTTGCCGCCGCGGCGAGGATGGCGCGCAGGAAATTGCGGCCCGACGGCCCGTAGACCCAGCTGGTGCGGAAGATGAAATGCCGGCAGCCGCTCGCGGCGATCGCGCGGTCGCCCGCCAGCTTGCTCTGGCCGTAGACGTTGAGCGGGGCGGGCGCGTCCGATTCGACATAGGGCGCGCGCTTGCCGCCGTCGTAGACGAAATCGGTCGAAAAATGGATCAGCAGGGCGTCGATCGATTTTGCCTGCCGCGCGAGTTCCGCGACCGCCTGGCCGTTGACCGCGAATGCGCGCTCCCTCTCGCGCTCGGCGCTGTCGACGGCGGTGTAGGCCGCCGCATTGACGATGACGTCGGGTCCCGCCGCGGCGATCGCCTCGCGGACGGACTGCGCGTCGAGCAGGTCGAGGCCCTGCCGGTCGAAGGCGCGCACCTCGCCCAGCGGCGCCAGCGCCGGCTCGAGCGCCGAGCCAACCTGCCCGGTTCGCCCGGTAAGCAGGAACTTCAAGCGAAAGTTTCGGCGGCGGCGAGCGGCTGGCCGCGCCGGTCCTTGTCGGCCAGCACCGGTTCGCCCGCGAGCGGCCAGGGTATGGCAAGCGCTGGATCGTTCCAGAGCAGCGTGCGTTCGTGCTCGGGCGCGTAGTAGTCGGTGGTCTTGTACTGCACCTCCGCCTGTTCCGAGCGCACCACGAAGCCGTGCGCGAAGCCGGCGGGAACCCAGAGCATGCGGCGCGACTCCGCGCTCAGCGTGGCGGCGACCCAGCGGCCGAAGCTCGCCGAGCCGCGGCGCAGGTCGACGGCCACGTCCCAGATCTCGCCCACCGTGACCCGCACCAGCTTTCCCTGCGGCTGGCGCAGCTGGTAGTGCAGGCCGCGCAGCACGTTGCGCGAGGAGCGCGAATGGTTGTCCTGGACGAACTCGACGTCCAGCCCCGTCGCCTGCGCGAAGCTCCTGCGGTTGTAGCTCTCGAAGAAAAACCCGCGCGCATCGCCGAAGACTTTCGGTTCGAGCAGCAGGACATCAGTGATCGAACAAGGTTCGACCTTCACGGCAGGGACTTCTCCGACAGGCAGCTGAGCAGGTATTCGCCGTAGCCGCTTTTCGCCAGCGGCCGCGCAAGCGAGCGCAGCTGCGCTGCGCCGATGTAGCCCATGCGCCAGGCAATTTCCTCGGGGCAGGCGATCTTCAAGCCCTGCCGCCGCTCGATCGTCTCGATGAAATGGGAGGCCTCGAGCAGCGATTCGTGGGTGCCGGTGTCGAGCCAGGCGTGGCCGCGGCTGAGCGGCAGCACCTCCAGTTCGCCCCGCTTGAGGTACTCCCGGTTGACGTCGGTGATCTCCAGTTCGCCGCGCGCCGAGGGCTTGAGCTTCTGCGCGATCCGGACGACGCGGTTGTCGTAGAAATACAGGCCTACCACCGCGTAGCGGGATTTCGGGCGCGCCGGCTTCTCCTCGATGCTCTTCGCCCTGAAGGCCCGGTCGAACTCGACCACGCCGTAGCGCTCCGGATCCTTGACCGGATAGGCGAAAACGGTGGCGCCCTTCCTGCGCGCCGCGGCTTGCGTGAGCAGCGCGGTGAGGTCGTGGCCGTGGAAGATGTTGTCGCCGAGGACCAGCGCCACCGGGTCCCTGCCGATGAACTTGCGGCCGATGAGGAACGCCTGCGCCAGCCCTCCGGGCGTGGGCTGCACCGCGTAAGTCAGCCGGATTCCCCAGGGCCTGCCGTCCCCGAGCAGCTGCCTGAAGCGCGGCGTGTCCTCCGGCGTCGAGATCACCAGGATGTCGCGGATCCCGGCCAGCATCAGGGTGCTGAGCGGGTAATAGATCATCGGCTTGTCGTAGACGGGCAGCAGCTGCTTGGAAACCGCGAGCGTCGCCGGATAGAGCCGCGTGCCCGAGCCGCCGGCAAGGATGATGCCCTTCACGCGGCGCCTTTCAAGACGAGGCTTCCTTTGCCGCGCGCCGCAGGTCCGCGTCCACCATCATGGCGACCAGCTCTTCCAGGCTGGTCTTCGGCGTCCAGCCCAGCCTTGCCTTTGCCTTCGCCGCGCTGCCGAGCACGGCGTCCACTTCGGCGCGGCGGAACAGCGTCGGGTCCACCTCGACATGCTTTTCGTAGTCCAGGCCGACGTGCGAAAACGCGACGCGGCAGAAGTCCCGCACCGACGCGTTGCGCCCGGTCGCCACCACGTAGTCGTCGCCCGCGTCCTGCTGCAGCATGCGCCACATCGCGTCGACGTAGTCGCCGGCGAATCCCCAGTCGCGCCTGGCGTCGAGATTGCCGAGCTTCAGCCGGTCCTGCCGCCCGAGCTTGATGCGCGCCACGCCGGCGCTGATCTTGCGCGTGACGAATTCCGGTCCGCGCAATGGCGACTCGTGGTTGAACAGGATGCCGCTGGAGGCGTGCAGGCCGTGGCTTTCGCGGTAATTCACCGTCAGCCAGTGGGCGAAGGCCTTGGCCACGCCATAGGGGCTGCGCGGATGGAACGGCGTGGACTCATCCTGTACCGGCGCCTGCACGCGGCCGAACACTTCGCTGGAGGTCGCCTGGTAGAAACGGATCTTGCGGTCGGTGCAGCGGATCGCCTCGAGCACGTTGGTGACCGCCATGCCCGAAACCTGCACCGTCACCGAGGGCAGGTCCCAGGACTTGTCGACGAAACTCTGCGCCGCGAGGTTGTAGAACTCGGTCGGCCGCGCCTGCTCGATGGCGCGCAGCAGCGACGACACGTCGGTGACGTCGCCCACCAGCAGCTTGACGTCCGCTTCCGCGCCGAGTTCCCGCAGGCGCCAGAGCGCGTCGCTGCCGCGGCGCGCGACCAGGCCATAGACCCCGTAACCCTTGTCGAGCAGCTGGCGCGCGAGGTAGGCGCCGTCCTGGCCGGTGACGCCGGTGATCAGGGCGCGCCTGCCGGACGCCGGCTTACCGTTTGCCAAGGTACCAGTCCACCGTTTTGCGCATCCCCGTTGCGAAGCTTTCCTTCGGCCGCCAGCCGAGCTCGCGCTCGATCTTGGCCGTATCCATCGCGTAGCGGCGGTCGTGCCCGGGCCTGTCCTTCACCATCGCGATGAGGTCGGCGTGGCGCCCGCTTTTCCTCGGGCGCGCCGCGTCCAGCATCCCGCACAGCGTCTTCACCACCTCGAGATTGGTCATCTCGCTCGCACCGCCGATATTGTAGGTCTCCCCGACCCGCCCCTTGCCGAGCACCGCGCGGATCGCCTCGCAATGATCCGCGACGTAGAGCCAGTCGCGCACGTTGAGGCCGTCGCCGTAGACCGGCAGCGGCTTCTCCGCCAGCGCGTTGGTGATCATCAGCGGGATCAGCTTTTCCGGAAACTGGCGCGGGCCGTAGTTGTTCGAGCAATTGGTGGTCAGCACCGGCAAGCCGTAGGTATGGTGGTAGGCGCGCACGAGGAGGTCGGAGGCCGCCTTCGACGCCGCGTAGGGGCTGTTGGGCGCGTAGGGGTTGGTCTCGCTGAATGCCGGGTCGGCGGGGCCGAGCGAGCCGTAGACCTCGTCGGTGGAAACGTGCAGGAAACGGAAGCGCGCCTTTTCGTCGCCCGCATTTTCACCCCCCGGCAGCGCCCCCCACCAGGCCCGCGCCTCCTCCAGCAGGCAGAAGCTGCCGACGACGTTGGTCTGGATGAATTCCGCAGGCCCTTCGATCGAGCGGTCGACGTGGCTTTCGGCGGCAAAGTGCACGATCGCGCGCGGCCGGTGCTCGGCAAGCAGCCGCCGCAGCAGCGCGCGGTCGGCGATGTCGCCCTTGACGAACGCGTGGCGGCCATCGCCCTCGAGCGCGGCGAGGTTCTTCAGGTTGCCGGCGTAGGTCAGCTTGTCGAGAGTGACGACCGCCTCGCCCGTTTCGGCGATCGTGGACAGGACGAAATTGGCGCCGATGAAGCCGGCGCCGCCGGTGACGAGTAGCATAGACGCGATTATCGCTCACCGCGGCTCAGGTCGCCGCCGCTCGCCGCGGCCTTACCGCGAGGGCGAGTACTCCGGGATCCAGTCCTTGAGCCGGGCGCGCACCGCTGCGGGCGCCGTGCCGGCGGCGGTCGCCGCCGCCAGCCACGCCGCCACCTCTTCCGGCAGGTCCGCGCCGTGCGGCGCGCGCGCCTGGGCGATGCGCAGCTTCGGATGCGGCGTCGGCAGCGTGGTCTCGCCGTCGAACAGGACCTCCTCGAACAGTTTCTCGCCGGGGCGCAGGCCGGAAAACACGATGCGGATGTCGTGCTCGGCGAATCCGGACAGCCGGATCATCTGCCGGGCGAGCTCGGCGATCTTCACCGGATTGCCCATGTCGAGCACGAATATCTCGCCGCCCCTGCCCAGCTGCGCCGCGAGCAGCACCAGCTGCGCCGCCTCCGGGATCGACATGAAGTAGCGCTCCATGTCGGGATGAGTCACGGTCACGGGGCCGCCGCGCGCGATCTGCTCGCGAAAACGCGGAATCACGCTGCCGGTCGAGCCCAGCACGTTGCCGAAGCGCACCGTCACGAAGCGGGTCGCCGCGCGCGGCTGCAGCGCCTGGCACAGCATCTCCGCCAGCCGCTTGGAGGCGCCCATCACGTTGGTGGGGTTGACCGCCTTGTCGGTGGAAACGAGGACGTAGGTCTCCGTCCCCGCGGCCTGCGCCGCGCGCGCCGTGACGATGGTGGCAAGCGCGTTGTTCGCGACCGCCTGCAGGGCGTTGTCCCTTTCCATCAGCGGCACGTGCTTGTAGGCCGCGGCATGGAACACGACCTGCGGCGCGTGGCTCGCAAACACCTCCTTCACGCGCGCCTCGTCCCTCGCATCCGCGATCACCGCGGCGAGCTCGATTCCCGGATGCCCTTCGCCGATCTCCTGCTCGATCAGGTACAGCGCGTATTCCGAATTCTCGAGGAGGACGATGCGCGCCGGCGTGAAGCGCGCGATCTGCCGGCACAATTCCGACCCGATCGAACCGCCGGCGCCGGTCACCAGGACCGACTTGCCCCTCAGAAACCCGCTCAGCTGCGCCTCGTCCAGCCGCACCGGGTCGCGGCCGAGCAGGTCGTCCAGTTCCACTTCCCGCAACTGCGAGACGCTCACTTTCCCCGCCACGATGTCGGCGTAGGCCGGCACGGTCATGACGCGCAATCCCGCAGCCTGGCAAAGGTCCAGCGCGCGCTTGCGCACGGCGTGCGTGGCGCCCGGCATGGCGATGATCGCCTGGGTCGCTCCCATGCGCTCCGCGATATCGCCGGCGCGCTCGAGCGTGCCCAGCACCTTGACATCGTGGATCGCGCCGCCATGCTTGCGCGCGTCGTCGTCGAGCAGCGCCACCACGCGCCAGCGGCTGCTGTTGGCGAGGTCGCGCAGCAGCGCCGAAGCGGAGGCGCCGGCGCCGAGCACGATCACCGGCTCGGCCTCCGGATGGCGCACGATGCCGAGCAGGCGCTGCTCCTTCCAGGCCCGGTACGCGAGGCGGCTGCCGCCCATGGCGCCGATGAGCAGCAGCGGCGCCATCAGGAAAACCGAGCGCGGCACGACCGGCACGGGAGCGACGAGCAGGATCAGCGCGGGCGCCGCCAGCGCCGCGACGAACACCGCGAACAGGATCCGCTGCAGGTCCGGCAGGCTCGCATAGCGCCACAGGCCCCGGTACAGCCCCAGGCGCCAGAACAGCAGCGCGTTCACGAGCGCGACCATGGGCAGCGTGGCGAGCGCGGTCTTCATGTAGTCGGGCGGCACGTCCAGGTTGAATCGCAGCCAGAAGGCCGCCAGCCAGGCCAGCGCGCCGGCCACCATGTCGTGCGTGAATCCGAGCAGGGCGCGGATCGCCGCGGGACGGCGCGGGTTCATGCGGCCGCGCCCCCCGAATCGCCGGCGGCAGCCCGGCGTTCCAGCCGCCCCCAGCGCACATCGATCCACAGCGCGATCGCGCTCAGTCCCAGCGTGGCCGCGCACAGCACGCCGATCTGCACGCCCGCCTCCGCCGTGCGCGCGAACAGCGCGAGCGACGCGCAAGCCGCCATGGCGGCATATTCGATCCACGCCGTGGCGCGATGGCCGTAGCCCATGCGCACCAGCCGCTGGTAGTAATGGTCCTTGTGCGCCAGCCAGACCCGGTCGCGCCGCAGCAGGCGCTTGAGCAGCGTCAGCGTCGCATCGCAGGCGAAGGGCGCGAATACCAGCGCCGGAAACCACAGCGGCCAGGCGCCCTCGCGCCAGCCGAGCACGCCGAGCGCGCCCGCGAGAAAACCGAGCGGCACCGAGCCCGCATCGCCCATGAAAAGCCGCGCCGGATGGAAATTCACCAACAGGAACGCGAGCGACGCGGCGGCGATGCTGCCGCTGGCGGTGGCGAGCGCCCCGTGGCCCGCCTGGTGCGCGGCCCAGGCGTAGGCGCCGAAGCCGAACACCGCCATGCCGCCCGCGAGGCCGTCGCTGCCGTCCATGAAGTTGTACAGGTTCGCGGACCACGCGATCGCGAGCAGCAACACCGCAAATGGCAGCGGCTCGGCGATGCCGATCCCCAGACTGAGCGCGGCGCCGGCCGCCGCGAGGTGCGCTGCAAGGCGCAACAGGGTCGGCAAGGTGTGCAGGTCGTCCGCGAGCGAGAGCACCGCAAGCCCTCCCGCGGCCGCGAGGATCGCGCCGATGCCCTGCGCCGCCGCGGATTGGCTCGGCGCCAGGGCGTACGCGGCGACGCCCGCGACGATCGCGATTCCTCCGCTGCGCGGCATCGCCCGCGTGTGCAGCGAGCGCTCGTTCGGCTGGTCCAGCATCAGCCGCCGGGCGAAGGGCAGGAGCAGGAGCCGCAGGCAGGCGAGCGTGACGGCGAACGCCGCGAGTGCGGGCTCAAATTGCATGGCCGGCATTCTAGCCGCCCTGCGTCTGGAACCACTCCGCCGTGCGGCGCAGTCCTTCCTCGAAGGCATGCGGCGGCGTCCAGCCGAGTTCGCGCCGCAACGCCGCGTCGTCCACCACCAGCGAACGCGTCAACCTGCTTGCGGGCGGCGCGAGTTCGAGCAGCGAGGGCGGAAATGAAAACAGCCGCGCCGGCCTGCCGAGCGCGGCGCCGAGCGCGCGGCACAGGGCCGGCGTCGACACCGGCGCGCCGTCGGTCACGCCGTAGGCCCTGCCGGCGGCCAGCGGCGATTCCAGGCAATGGACCACGGCGTGCGCCAGGTTGCCGGCGTAGAGGAGGCTGCGACGGTTCGCGATGCCCGCGAGCGGCAGCGGCCAGCCGCGCGCCACGGCACGCATCAGGGCAAGGAAATTCGCGCGCACGCCCGGTCCGTAGACGAGCGGCGGCCGCAGCACCGTGAGCGAGAGGCCGGGTACCGCACGCAAGGCGGCTTCCGCCTCCGCCTTGGCGCGTCCGTAGCCGTCCCGAGGCGCGGGCGGGCTCGCGTCATCGAAGGGCCGCTGCGGCGTTTCTTCGCCCAGCACCTTCACCGAGCTCATCTGCAGCATCCTCACGCCCGCCGCCGCCGCCGCCTCGCCGAGCGAGCGCGCCGCATCGACATTGACCGCGCGCAGGCGCGCCTCGTCCCCGGCGCGAATGTGGGCGAGCGCCGCGAGATGCACTACCGCGTCGGCTCCGTCGAGCTGCGCGGCCCAGCCGCTGTAACCGGCGATGTCGCCGATCGCACGCCGGTCGAGCGCGACCACATCGTGGCCGCGCGCGCGCAGCGCCGGCACCAGCGCCTGGCCGATGAATCCCGCCGCACCAGTGACGACGCAACGCATGCGTTCTATGCCAGCGCCTGCGCGGCCTCGAGCACCGGCTCGAGCGCCAGGTCGGCGAGCTTGTGCGATTCGGGCCGCAGCACGCGGTGCGCGACGCCCCAGGGCCGCCAGCGCACCACCGGCGAGTCGCCGAACAGCGCGACCACGGGTTTGCCGAGCGCCGCGGCGAGGTGCATGGCGCCGCCGTCGGGGCAGACCACGCGCGCCGCAAGCGACAGCGCCGCGATCAGGGTGGCCAGGTCGGGTGTCGCCACCGGAACCACCGCCGCCGGGCTTGCCACATTCGCCACGGCGAGGACTTGCCGCGCGGCTTCGTCGTCGCCGGGATGGCGCGGATTGTCCCGCGTCCCCGGCGCCCAGAGCAGCATCACCCTGCCGTGCTTCGACAGCTGCGCGACGAGCGCGGCATAGCGCTCCAGGGGCCAGCGCTGCGCCGGCCGCCGTGCGCTGATATGCACCGCGGTAAACGGCCCGGCGCCCAGTTCGATCGCCAGTTTCCGCGTCCTCGACGGATCGGGGAAAATCCGCAGCGGTCCCGGCACGCCCGCCACGCCGAGGGACCTGCCCAGGTCGAAAGTGCGCTCGACCTCGTGCTTGCCCGCGGGAAAGCTGGTGGGCGAAGCGAGCACCTGCCCCGGTTTCAGGCCGCGCGCGAGCTTCAACGCCTGCGGCGAGGGCGCCGGCACGAGCACGCAGTCGAGTTTGTGCTGCCGCAACCGGGACAGTTGCCCGAGGCGGCTCCTGAAATGCGAGATCAGTCCGCCGCTGCGGTGCTTCAGCTTTTCGAGGACGAAGATTTCATCCAGCGCCGGATTGCGCGCCAGGACTTCGGCGTTGTAGGTGGTCACCAGCGCGCCCAGCCAGGCGCGCGGCAATTGCGCGCGCAGGCCCGCGAGCAGCGGCGTCGTGCACGCCAGGTCGCCGATGTTGTCGCGGCGGACGATCAGGATGCGCGGTGCGCGCGATTTGTCGGCAGCGTCGACAGCCATGTCCCCAGCAGCAGCACGGCAAGCAGGCCGTGCTCATGGTGAAACGTCGTATTCACCACGCCGACCCCGGTGGTGACGATCCAGGCGCCCGCGGCGGCGCCCCACGCCAGCCACGCGAAATCGCTGTCCTCCGGCCGCGGCCGGCGGCGCAGCAGCGCGGCCAGCCACGCCAGCAGCAGCGCGGCGAGTCCCGCGAACCCGACCACGCCGCGCTCGGCGAGGGTGTTCAGGTACAGGCTGTGCGCGTGGGGAAACTGGATGTATTGCGACGCGTCGTAGTCCTTGCCCGCCTGCGCGCGCCAGGCGCGCACGCGCTCGTGCGATATCAGGGCGTAGTTGTCCTTGCCGACGCCGAACCATGGAAATCTCTCCCACGCCGCGATGCCCATGCGCCAGACGCCGTCGCGCGACGCCAGCACGTTCTGCTCCGCGATGTAGCCCATCTGCTTGCGGATGACCTCGGCGCCGAATCCGATCAGCGACGCCGCGATCACGACCGTCGCCGCGGCGCTCGCGATCAGGGGCGCGCGCCAGCGCGGCCACCATGCCGCGGCGAGCACGAGCGCCAGCAGGAATCCGGCCGCGATCGCGCCACGGCTGGCCGTCACTACCAGCGATGCGAAAACCAGCGCGGCGACGGCAAGCGCGAGCCCGCGCCGGCCCGCCGGCCAGGCGCGCCAGCGCGCAAACAGCCAGCTGGTGCAGATGCCGAACACCATCGCGAGATAGATCGCCGTGTGGTTCACGTGCCCGACGGAGTGCAGCTGCAGGTTGCCGCTCTTGCCCGCGCCGCTCCAGAGCCGCCAATAGCCGTACGCCAGGCCCGCAATGGTCGAGGCGACCAGGGCGCAGAGCACCCAGCGCAGTTCCTTCTCCGAGTAGCCCGCGCGCGCCACCAGCCACAGCAGCAGCGCATGCGTCGCCACGTCCCCCGTTTTTGCCCACGCACTGCCCTCCAGGCCGGCAAAGGTCGCGGCCAGGTAGGCCGAACCGATCCAGGCCACGACGACCGTGTCCCACCCGCGCCAGCCGCCGCCGGCCGATCCGCTGCGCAGCCGGTTGACGATCCATGCCAGGACGTAGCCGAGCAGGGCGGCGCCCTTCAGGAACTCGACGAGCGGCAGGAAAACGCAGAACGCGAGCAGCAGGCCGGTCTCCACCGGGAAACGGAGCTTCTTGAATTCAGCCAGCATGGCGCGCGAAGTCTAGCAGCCGTGCGGCGCGGTCCCGGTAGCCGTGATCGCGCGCCACGCGCGCGTGCGCGCGCTCCGCGATGGCGCGCGCCTCGTCGAAGCGGGAAGCGTAATGCAGGATCCGCGCGACGCACTCTTCCAGGCCGCCGTATTCGGCGCGTTCGCCGTCCGCGAAATCGTCCGCCGCGTGGCGCCGCCGGTCGCCAAGCAGGAAGCCGCCGCAGGCCGGCACGCCGTAGCAGCGCTCGGGCAGGCCCCAGCTCGGTTCGTCGCCCGCGTCGCATGCCGCGATGGTGGACAGGTTGATCCGGCTGCGCCCGATGATGTCGAGCTGCTCGGCATCGCTCAGGCCCGCGCTGTCGCGCCACAGGACCGCGAGCCTGTGCGCCTCCAGCCGGCCCTTCAGGACATGCAGGAACTCGACGCGGCGCGCATGCTCGCGGTAGCGCGCCGAATCCAGGTTGCCGATGAACGACGCATCCCATCGGTAGCCGCCCGGATCGCGCAGTTCCCGCAGCCGGGTCTCGTCCGCGCGGTACAGCGCCTCGCGCGCGGCGTTCGGGCAATACAGCGTGCGCGCGGAGAATTTCGCGGCAGACTGCATCGAGTGCGTCGCATAGCCGTCGAAGGGCCTGAGCCACGCCATGGCGGCAATCCGCGTCGGGTGGATGCCGCGGTTGAAAGGCGCGTCCCGGTTGAGCGCGACGAACGGCACGCCCGAGCGCCTGAGGCGCGCCCCGAGTTCGAGCGTGCGGCGCAGCTTTCTCGCGCAGTCGACGAAATCGGCGACGCACAGCGCGGCGCCCCGCAGCGCGGCCGCGTCGGGCGCCCACTGGTTTTCGAGCACCTCGCAACCCAGCGCTTCGAAGCCCTCCCGCAGCCCCGGAAATCCGGCGCGGAAATTCAGGATGACGCGCTTCATCGCGCCAGCCGGAGCGCTTCGGCCGCGACGGCGTCGAGCGCGACCGCGTGCATGCAGCGCGGCGCCGGGCACTCGGCCAGCGTCCGCTGGCAGCGCCGGATCCAGGCGATCTCGCGCTTGAAGAGGCGCTGCTGGTCGCGGCACGGAAAATCCTCGATGGTGACCGCCCGGTAGGGCATGTGGCGCAGGAATTCGCCGGGGCCGAACAGGGACGCCGGACTGGGCCCGAACAGCGCCACGGTCGGCGTGCCGGTGAGGCGGCCGATGTGCATCACGCTGGTGTCCGGGCAGACGAGCAGCGCCGCGCCGGCGACCAGGTGCCAGAGTTGCGCCAGGTCCAGCCGGTGGCCGAGCGCCGGGAACCGGCCCTTCGGGTCGACGCGATGCAGCAGCTCGCCGCCCGCGGGGCCCGCGCTCCATACAGGCTGAATTCCATTCGCGGACAGAGTTTCAGCCAGGGAAAGCCACTTGGCCTCCTCCCAGTGCTTCAACGGCGTGCTCGCCTCGACGTGCAGCACCGCATAGCGGCCCGCAGGCGCATCGAAAGCGATGCACGATGGGGCCGGCCAGTCCGACGGGCGGAAGGCGACCGGCGGCGCGCCCTCGGCCAGCCCGGCCACCATGTCGCTCCAGGCCGCGGGCGAGGCGCTGTACGGGTGCATTTCATCCACCAGCCAGCTCTTGGCCGCGGGGCGGTCGCCGGAAAACGCCACGATCCAGCGCGCCCCGGCCGCCGCCGCGAGCCAGCTGTAGCGGTTGTCTCCCGGCACGAAGGCGAGGTCGAATCCCGGCTCGTCGAACAACGCGTCCAGCGTCGCCGCGTCGCGCGGTTCGTAGACCAGCGCGCGCACGCCGTAGGGCCGCCCGGAGAACAGCGGCGCCACCGCGCGGCGCACCGTGATCGCGATATCCGCATCCGGATGGCGCTGGCGCAGCTTCGCGAGCAACGGCGCGAGCATCAGGACGTCGCCCGCGAGCAGGTGCTGCGCCACCAGGATGCGGCGCGGCGCGGCCGGGCGCACGCGGCGGTGCATGCGCAGGAAACGCCGCGCGAGGGCGCGCGGCAGCACCCGCATGCGCCCGCGCAACCGGCCCGGTTCTTCTCTAGCCAATGCCGGCGGCATTCCGGTAGATCGCTTCCATGCGATCGAGCATGCGCTCGTAGGAGTAGCCCTCGACGCAATGCTTGCGCGCGGCCTCGCCCAGCTCGCGGCGCAAACCCTCGTTGCGCGCGAGGCGCTCGAGCGCCGCGGCCAGGCCCGCCGCGTCGCGCGGCGCGACGAGCAGCGCGGTGCGCTCGTGCTCCGCGAGCTCGGGAATGCCGCCGACGGGCGTCGTCACGCAGGGCAATTCAACCAGCATCGCCTGCACCAGCGCCTGCGGCACGCCTTCGTTGGCATAGGAGGGCAGCGCGAAGATGTCCAGCGCGCGCAGCCACGGCAGCACGTCCGCCTGCTGCCCCTGCATGCGCACCCGCCCGCGCAGGCCGAGCGCCGCGATCATCTGCTCGAGCGCCGCGCGCTGCGGCCCGTCGCCGATGATCACGAGTTCGATGTCCTCCGGCAGCCGCGTCATCGCCTCGATCAGGAAGGCATGGCCCTTCCAGCTGCGCAGCGTCGCGACGATCCCGACCAGCGTCCGGTCGCCGGGCAGGCCGAACCTGGCGCGCGACGCCCGGCGTTCGCCGGGCCGGAACCGGCCGGCGTCGATCCCCGTGGGGACCGATTCGATGCGCGATTCGCTGAAGCCGTTGCGGTCCACGAGCGCGCGCTTGAGCGCCTCGCCCGTGGTCACCACGCGCGCCGCGGCGCGCGTGTAGAGCCATCGGGAGAGCGGGCCGCGCGGCACCGGCGCCGAAATGTGCCGCGTGCGCACGATCGGCGCCGGGCGGCCGAGAAACCGCAGCGCCAGCGCGGCGAGCCAGGAATCGGTGGAACTGTGCGTGTTGACGACGTCGCTGCGGTTGGCGCGCAGCCAGGCGGCGAGCGCGCGCAGGCCGCGCCAGCGCTTCTTCTCGATCGGCAGCGCCACGACGGGCACGCCCCAGTTCGGCGCTTCCGCATGGATGCGCGCCTGCGGCGGACAAAGCAGCGTGACCTGGTGTCCGCGCCGCATCAGGCCCTGCGCTTCGGCCAGGATCCGGATCTCCTGCCCGCCCCAGCCGAGCGAAGACTCGGTGTGGACGATCCGGAGCGGCGTCATGTTTTCCTGTTTTCCGAGGCGAATTGGGTCCGGTACAGCCTGGCGTAGGTGCCGTCCTTCGCCAGCAGCTCCGCGTGCGTGCCCGTCTCCGCGATCTGCCCGCGCTCGAGCACCACGATGCGGTCGGCGCGCTCGATGGTGGACAGGCGGTGCGCGATCACCAGCGTGGTGCGCCCGCGCATCAGCGTATCGAGCGCGTCCTGCACCAGCCGCTCCGACTCGGAATCCAGCGCCGACGTCGCTTCGTCGAGGATCAGCACCGGCGCGTTCTTCAGCAGCGCGCGCGCGATCGCGAGCCGCTGGCGCTGGCCGCCCGAGAGGCGCATGCCGTTTTCGCCGATCAGCGTTTCCAGGCCCTGCGGCATTTCGCGGATGAATTCCGCGGCATGCGCCGCCTTCGCCGCCGCCGCCACCTCCGCATCGCTGGCAGCGCCCATGCCGCCGTAGGCGATGTTGGCGCGGATCGTGTCGTTGAACAGCACCACGTCCTGCGACACCAGGGCGATGTTGGCGCGCAGGCTCTCGAGCCTGAGCGCCTGGATGTCGTGGCCGTCGAGCAGCACGCGCCCGGATTGCGGCGAGTAGAAGCGCGGCAGCAGGTTCACGAGCGTCGTCTTGCCGCCGCCCGAACTGCCGACGAGCGCCACCGTCTCGCCGGGCCGGACCGCGAAGCTCACGGACGAGAGCGCCGGCTCGGTGCGCGTCGGGTAGGTGATGCCGACGTCCTGGAATTCGATGTCGCCGCGCGCGCGCGCGAGCACCCCGGTGCCCCGGTCGTCTTCCACCGGCGCGTCGACCATCTCGAACACGCTTTCGGCGGCGGCCAGGCCGCGCTGCAGCGGCGCATTGATCTCGGTCAGGTGCTTGAGCGGCGCGAGCAGCATCAGCATCGCCGTGAAGAACGACGCGAATTCGCCCACCGTGATGCGGCCCGCGAGCGAGTCCTCCATCGCCAGGTACAGGATGATGGCCATCGCCGTGGCGGCAAGCATGTGGGTCACCGGCGTGGTGAGCGCCGCGGGCACGGTCTGGCGCATGTTGAAGCCGCGCAGGCGCTGGTTGGCGCGCTCGAAGCGCCGCGTTTCGTAGGCCTGGCCGCCGAAGACCTTGACCACCTTGTGGCACTCGATGGTCTCCTCGAGCACGTGCGCCAGTTCGCCCATCGAATGCTGCGCCTCGCGCGCCATGCCGCGCAGGCGCCGCGACAGCAGGCGCACGAAGAGCGCGATCAGCGGCCCCACCGCCAGCGCGACGAGCGTCAGCTTCCAGTTGAGGTAGAACAGCCAGGCCAGCAGCCCGACCGCGGCGATCGAGTCCTTGACCGCGACCGTGAGCACGGTGGTGGCCGCGGCCGTCACGCCGCTCACGTCGTAGGCGACTTTCGAGAGCACCGCGCCGGAGCTGTGGTCGTCGAAGAACCTGGCCGGGAAGCGCACCAGCCGCGCGAACATCGCCGCGCGCAGGTCGAGCACGACGCGGTTCGCGACCCAGGCGAGGAAATACGACGAGGCGAAGCTGAGAACCCCGCGCAGCACGAAAATGCCCACCAGGCCGGCGGCGAAAACGAGGGGCGGGAACATCGGCTGCTTGCCCGGACCGAAGCCGCCGTCCAGCAGCGGCTTCATCAGCGCCGGAAAGAGCGGCTCGGTCGCCGCCGCCGCGATCATGCAAAGCACGGCAAGGCCGAACGCCGTCGCATAGGGGCGCACGTAGGACAGCAGCCTGAAATAGAGCGCGCGGTCGCGCGTTGCGTTCATGTCAATGTGGCGTAGAGGTCGGTCAGCTTGCGGGCCATGTCGTCGATTCCGTAATTTTCAGCGGTGCTGCGCGCGGCCGCGCGCAAGGCGGCGTCGCGCCCGCCGTCGGCCGCGGCCTGCGCCGCCGCGCGCATCAACGCCGCCAGTCCGGCCACGTCTCCCGGCTCGCAGATCCAGCCGTTTTCCCCGTGGCGGAGGATTTCGGCCGCGCCGCTGCGCCTGCCGACGATGGCCGGCAGGCCCATCGCCAGCGCCTCCAGCACGGTATTCGGAAACGGGTCGTAGCGCGTCGGAAGGATAAAGCAATCCGCCGCCGCGTAGAGCGGCCGCACGTCTTCGCGCCCGCCGAGGAGCTGCACGCGGCGGCCCAGGCCGCGCGCCTCGGCCAATGCCGCAAAGCGCGCCGCGTCCCGGTCCCGCCCGGCCGCCGCCAGCCGGTAGCCGGCTTCCCCGCAGCCGGCGAGCGCCCCGATCGCGGCGTCCAGGCCCTTGCGCGCGAAGCCCGAGCCGACGAAGGCAAACAGGGTTTCCCCGGCGGCGATCCCCAGTTCGGCGCGCGCCGCCGCGCGCAGCGCCGCGCGCTGGCGCGGGTGAAAGCGCTCCAGGTCGACGCCGTTGTGGATTACGTGCAACCTGGCGTCGGCGAGCCCGAAGCGGCGCCGGATCTCCTCGCGCACCATGTTCGAATTGCAGATCACCGCGCGCAGGCGCGGATGCGCGAACATGCGCCGCTCGGCGGCGCAGACGTAACGATGGCGGGGATTGAGCGCGATGCCGAGACGCTCGAAATCCGTTGCCGCGGCGCGCCGGATATCGAGCCATTCGGCATGCACGCCGTCGCCGGCGCGGTACAGATCGCAGCCGGGGATGCGCTCGTGCGACTGCACGAGGTCGAAATTGCCCGCTTCCCAGGCGCGCTTCGCGGCGCGCGCGAACGACCGGTCGCGCCACAGGCTGCCGACGTGGAACGGATCCACCAGCGTCAGCTGGCGCGCTTGCAGTTCGGCCGCGCCGCCCTGCCACTCGCGCGCGATCAGCGCCACCTCGACGCCCGAGCGCTCGAGCGCCGGCAGGGCGCGCTCGATGAAGCGTTCGGCCCCGCCATGCGGGTCGTAGCGCTGCCGCACGATGGCGACGCGCACCCTCTCAATGCTCCGTGGCGTTCTGCCGGCGGGCGGCGAGCAGTTCTTCGGCTGCCGCGTGCACCTGGTCCACGCCCAACGTGGTCAGGCATTCGCTCACCTTGCCGCCGCCGCAACCGTCGTTGCCGCAGGGACGGCAGGGATGGCCGCTCGTGACGACGCGGTGCTTCACCCGCCATGGGCGCCATTCGTCTTCGCCGCTCGGGCCGAACAGCGCCACCGCCGGCGTGCCCATCGCCGCGGCGAGATGCATCGGCATCGAATCCACGCCGATGAACAGCCGCGCGCCCGCCGTCAGCGCGCCCAGTTCCTTGATGGAGAGTTTTCCCGCCAGGTTCACGGGCTTCGATTTTGCGTGCGAAACGATTTTCCCTATCAGCGACATTTCAGCCGGCTCCGGCGCCGCGGTGATCACGACGCGATGCGACGAGGAAAGGCGGTCGATCAACCCGGCATTGCGGTCGGCCGGCCAGCACTTGAAGTTCCAGCGCGAGGCCGGATGGATATGGATGTAGCCATCCTCCGCCAGGCCCTCGGCGGCAAGCAGCGCCGCGACGCGCGCGTGCGCTTCCGCGCCCGGAACGAACTGCGTGCGGCGCTCTTCCATCCCGGGCTGCAGGCCGATGCGCCGCAGCGCGTCGAGATTCGCCTCGACCTTGTGCCGGCGGCCGTTGCGCGCAAGGGGATAGAGGTGCGTGAAGCTCCGCGCCCAGAATTCCCCCCGCCCGGGGACAACCGGGGCGACGCTGAAGCGCGCGCCCAGCGAGCGCGCGAGCCAGGCCCCGCGCGGCTGCGCCGTGAGATGGACCAGCAGATCGTAGCGCCGCGCGCGCAACGCGCCGTGCAGCCGCGTTTCCGCGGCCAGCCGGGACAGCGCGCCCGCGTTCCTCCAGCCCCGCCCGACGGCATGCAAGCGGGCGAGCGCGGGAAGGCCTTCGAGCATCGGCGCGGTGTCGTCGTAGACGAGCCCGTCGACTTCGATCGCCGGTGCGTGCGCCTTGAGAACGTTCAGCACCGGCGAGGCGAGCAGCACGTCGCCGTGATGGCGCAGCATGACCACCAGCGCCCGCGCGACTTCCTTGAGCGGGACCGCGTCCTTCAGCATGCGGGGAAGATACCACCCCGGGTGGAGGGGCGCCCTAGAGGCCGGGCGTTACCGCAGGAACGCCCCGGACGCGCGCGCCGCTACTTGAAATGGTAGGCGGCGCTGACGTAGAACGTGCGCGGATCGGCCGGAAAGTAAAACAGCGCACCGGTGAAATGGATGCCGCCAAACGGCGCGTACTTCCGGTCGAGCGCATTCATCAGCTTCGCGCTGACGGTCCAGGGGCGCAGGTCCCACGCCGCCTGCAGGTCGACGGTGGTGTAACCGCTCAACTTGTCGCGCGCATTGGCGAGGTCGCCGCTGTAGTAGCGATCGCCGATGTAATTGACCGACATGCCATAGCGGCCACGGGCGCCGGCATTCCAGTCCAGCGTGGCGAAGGCCTTGCTGTCCGGCGCCATCGGCACGGCCTTGCCGCTGAACGCGCCTTCCGTGAACTTGGCCTCGGTCTGCGCCAGGCCGAGCTTCGCCTGCAGGCTCGACGTCATCTGCCAGCGGCCCTCGAGCTCGAGTCCGCGGCGGCGCGTCTTCGGGAAGTTCTCGTTGTTGCCGCTCACGTTGTTGAAATTTATTTCGTCCCGCAAGTCGAGCTGGTACAGGTTGGCCTGCAGTCCGAACGCTCCCCGGCGCAGGCTGGCGCCGAGTTCCCTGATCGGCCCGTGCTGCGGCTTCAGGTCGCCGCGAAACAGGGGCGCGAAGGTGAGCGGATCGAAGCCGAACAGTTCGTCGGTATTGGCGAAGCGGAAGGTCTCGCCTATTTTTCCGTACACGCGGGCGCCGGGCGCGACGTCGTAGCTCAGCCCGACGTCCCAGGCGGTCAGCGCGCGCGCCGCCGCTCCGCGCAGTGCCGCGGCCTGGTCGGTCACCTCCTGCTCCATGCGCTGGCGGCGCGCTCCCAGGGTCGCGTGCAGCGACGCCGCCAGGCTGGTGATGTTCTGCAGGTAAAACGCCGTGCTGTCCTGTTTTGCGGTCTGCCGGTTGCTGCCGGTAAAGGCGCCGACGCTGTCGCCCGCGATCTCGCCGCTGTAGAAATCCAGGCCGAACACCGTTTCGCTCGGCAGGCTGCCCAGGCCGTGGCGCCAGCGCAGGCGCGGCGTGAGCGACGTCGTCTTGGTCTCCCGGTCGAGGTTGAAGGCCGGCGAGCGGAAGCTCGTGTCGCCGCTGTCGTAACCCAGTTCCGCTTCCAGCGTGAGGTCGCGACCGAGCTCGGCGACGACGCCGGGCCGCAGGCGATAGCCGTTGCGGTTCTGCAGGAACGCGGGCTGGCGGGTAAAGCGCGGATCGTTGTCGTATTGCGCCTGGAACAGCGCGCCGGGCAGGCCGTTGGAATTCTTGTACGCGCTGTAGTCGACGAAGCCTTCGCCAAATCCGGTGCGCAGGCCGAAGCGCCCGGCCACGGACAACTCATCCTGCTGGCTGTTCTGGCGGTAGCCGTTCGTATCGGCGTAGTGGCCGGTGAGCGTGTAATACAGGCCGCCGCCTCCGCCGTCGCCACCCGCGATGGAGGCATCCGCGCTGCGATAGCCGAAACTGCCCAGCGAGACCGCGGCCGAGGCGCGCGGCTTGCCCGACTTGTCGGTGATGATGTTCACCACGCCGCCGGAGGCGCGGTCGCCGTACAGCACCGTGCCGCTGCCGCGGATGATCTCGATGCGCTGGATGCTTTCCAGCGGTATCGCGTTCCAGTTGATGCCGTCGCTGCTGATCGAATTGAGCCGCTGCCCGTCGAGCAGGATCAGGGTATTGGCGCCCGCGGCATCGCCGAAGCCGCGCATGTCCAGCGTGGCGTCGATACCGAGCGGCCCGTACAGCGTGCGCATCTCGAGCCCCGTCTGGCTCTTGAACACGTCGGCCAGCGAAACCACCGGCAGGCGCCGGATATCCTCGCGCGTGATGACCGACACGTTGGCCGGGATGTCCGGATTGGCCAGGGGAAAGCGCGTGGCGGTGACGACAACCGAAACTTCATCCTGGGAATGGGCGGGCAAGGCGAAAGCAGCAAGTACCGCCACGGCAAGGGCGTGGCGCGCCGGAAATCCGTGCATGGAAGTCTCCTATCGGCGTCGTCCCCGACACCTCAACAAGTTGAGAAAAACTCCAAGGCCGGTCTCCGGACTCGCGAGTGGCGGATCTTCATCCGCCGGGTGCACGCCTTCCCGCGACCTGCTCAGGGCTCGGGAGCCGCGGCTCCCGAATCCTTCACAGCATCGCAGTGGCCGGGTGTGCACCCCCTCGCTTACCGTTGCGGGGGCAGTCCAGGCTTTGCGCCGTCCCGATGGGGGCGGCAACGCACCTGATTCCCGTTTCACCCGCGGCGCGTGGACGCGCCGCGGACACCTTGTAGCTGGCTGAGGCCCCATTATATAAAGCAGCGCAGCATGATCAGGAATCACTTGCAGAAGCAGCCCTTATTTCTTGACGCTGTGGCAGTTTTGCAACATAGTTCCGGCGTGGATGCGGAGTTCAACTCCCTCGATGCAAAGGTCGCGCAGTTTGTCGGCCTGTGCGAGCGCCTGCGCGCCGAAAACCACGATCTGCGCCAGCAGCTGGCGAGCGCGAAGAACGATGCGAAGCGTCTGAACGAACGTATCGAGGGCGCCAAGGCGAAGCTCGAGAACCTGCTCGCGCGTTTGCCCGATTGAACGGGGCTGCCATGGCCGACGGCGCCAAGACCATCGAAGTCAGCATCCTGGGACGCAACTACAAGATCGCCTGCAAGGAAGGCGAGCGCGAGGCCTTGCTCGAAGCAGTCGCCTACCTCGACGGCAAGATGGGCGAAATCAAGAGCGCCGGCAAGGTGAGCGGCGCCGACCGCATCGCGGTGATGGCGGCGCTCAACATCGCGCATGAATTTCTCTCGACCAAGCTCGGCAACGGCTTTGACATCGGGCAGGCCAGGCGTAGAATTTCCCTGATCGAGGCGAAGCTCGACGAGGTGCTCGCCCAGCAGGACAAGCTGTTTTAGTTTCTTTGTCCCCTGCTGTGTTCGACAGGGCCCATATTTTCCGAACCGATAGCTTCCCCTGGTTGCGGCCACTAGTGCCACTGTTGTGATCGTCCCTCGCCGGGTCTTACGACTTGGCCCGCCGGACGAACCTGATGTGGCCGGTACGCGACCACCCTGATTAAGCAGGGTTCGGAGGCCGGGCCCACCGGCACGAGCGGGGGACACCCTTATTCTTTTCCAGAAGCCGCCATGAATGCCTGGCTCATGAAATCGGAGCCCGACGAGTGCTCGATCGAAGATGCGCTCGCGGCGCCGGAACGGATCACGCCCTGGACGGGCGTGCGCAACTACCAGGCCCGCAACTACATGCGCGACATGATGCGCGTCGGCGACGGCGTGCTGTTCTACCACTCCAGCTGCGCCGAACCCGGCATCGCCGGACTGGCGGAAGTGGCGAGCGCGGCCTACGTCGATCCGACGCAGTTCGACCGCAAGAGTCCGTACTACGACCCGAAATCCGACCGTGCCGCGCCGCGCTGGAGCTGCGTCGACGTGCGCGCATTGAAAAAGACCAGGCTGGTGCCGATAGCAAAGCTGCAGGCGCACGCCGCATTGAAAAACATGCTGACGCTGCGGCCGGGCAACCGCCTGTCGATCACGCCGGTCACGGCCGCCGAATGGAAGTTCATTTGCGGCAGGCTGATTTGAAAAACGACACCCTGCTGCGGGCGCTGGCGCGGCAACCCACTGAGCACACGCCGGTCTGGCTGATGCGGCAGGCGGGCCGCTACCTGCCCGAGTACAACGCGACGCGCGCCAGGGCCGGAAGCTTTCTCAAGCTGGCCAAGACCCCGGCGCTCTGCGCGGAAGTCGCGCTGCAGCCGCTGGCGCGCTTTGCGCTGGATGCGGCGATCCTCTTTTCGGACATCCTCACGGTGCCCGACGCCATGGGGCTGGGCCTGTACTTCGCCGAAGGCGAAGGCCCGCGCTTCGAACGGCCGCTGCGCGATGAAGCCGCGATCCTGCGCCTCGCGGCCCCGGACCCCACTGCCGAACTGCGCTACGTGCTGGATGCGGTGCGCGAAACCCGCAGCGCCCTGGGCGAACGCATCCCCCTGATCGGCTTCTCGGGCAGCCCCTACACGCTTGCCTGCTACATGATCGAAGGCTCGGGCAGCGACGACTGGCGCGCGGTCAAGGAAATGCTGTACGCCCGCCCGGACCTGTTGCACCGGATACTCGAGGTGAACGCGCGCGCGGTAGCGGATTACCTGAACGCGCAGATAGAGGCCGGCGCGCAAGCCGTCATGCTGTTCGACACCTGGGGCGGAAGCCTCACTGCGGCGCAGTACGAGGAGTTTTCGCTGTCCTACATGCGCAAGGTGATGGCGCAACTGCGCAACGCCCCGCGCATCGTCTTTACGAAGGGCGGCGGCGGCTGGCTCGAAAGCATTGCCGCCAGCGGTTGCGAAGCGGTAGGCGTGGACTGGACCGTCGAGCCGCGCGACGCGCGTCGCAGGGTCGGCGCCAGGGTGGCGCTGCAAGGCAATCTCGATCCCGCCGTGCTCACCGCGCCGCCGGCGCGTGCGCGCGAGGAAGTACGGCGCGTGCTCGACGCCTTCGGTACCGCGCCCGGACATGTCTTCAATCTGGGACACGGAATCACGCCAAATGCGCGCGTTGACACCGTCGAAGCCGTTGTAGACGAAGTACGCGCTTACAGCACTCGGCTCAGGGCGGGCGCTGGCTGACTTATGCACACGGGCATGGCAGAGGGAGAAACGGCGCTTCTCCCGGGCGTACGCCCGGGAATATCCGCGCAAGCAGTTGATCGCAGGGAACAAAACACCCTGAAATTTCGCGTTTTTTTGCGCTGCGACAGCAATCTGTGGATAACTGCCGGGGAGCGCCCCATGTTATTCACAGTTTTACCCACAGCAGGAACTGCATTGTCAAAATCTTCTTCTGGGGCAAGGAGAACGGTTGCATTCGCAATGCGAAAACTCAACTTTTGCTGATGAAGGTTTTGCGCGTCGCGCTCGACGTCCCGGTCGCGAAACTGTTTGATTACCTGATCGACGACACCAGCCTTGCCGCTGCCGGCGATCGCGTCGTGGTGCCGTTCGGCGCGCGCGAGCGCGTCGGCGTGGTGGTCGAAGTCGCCGACGCCAGCGCGCTTGCCGACGCCAGGTTGAAGCCCGTGGTGCGCGTGCTGGACGACGCGCCCAGGCTTTCCGCCGGCTGGCTCGAGCAAATGCAGTTCCTGTCCTCCTACTATCAGCGGCCGCTGGGCGAGACCGTGGCGGGCGCGCTGCCGGCGCGGTTGCGATCGCTCAAGGCATTGCCGAAGCGCAGGAAATCCGCCGCGCTGCCCGCCGCTGCCGCTGCGCATGACGCCATCGCGGATCACGAACCGAATCCGGCTCAAGCAGCCGCGATCGGGCGCGTCGGCAGCGCGCTCGGATCGTTCCGCCCGTTCCTGCTGCACGGCATCACCGGCAGCGGCAAGACCGAGGTCTACCTGCGGCTGATCGCGCAAGTGCTGTCCAAAGGCATGCAGGCGCTGGTCCTGGTTCCCGAGATCGGCCTGACGCCGCAGTTGGAGGCCCGGTTCCGCCGGGCGTTTCCGGACACGCGCATTGCCGTGCTGCACAGCGCGCTGGAGGAGTCCGCGCGCACCCACGCATGGCTCGATGCCGCCCGCGGCGAGGCGCCGATCATCCTCGGCACACGGCTGGCGGTGCTGGCGCCGATCCCGCGGCTCGGGATCGTGGTGGTCGACGAGGAGCACGACGCCTCCTTCAAGCAGCAGGAGGGGCTGCGCTACTCGGGGCGCGATGCGGCAGTGGTGCGTGCCAAGCTCGCCGGTTGTCCGGTCGTGCTCGGCACGGCGACCCCGTCGCTGGAGACCTGGTTCAATTGCCGCGCCGGCCGCTACGAGCTGCTCAGCCTGCCGGAACGCGCCGTGCCCGGTGCGCGGCTGCCGACGGTCCATACAGTGGACTTGCGCGTCGAGAGCGCCGAGCACGGACTCGCGAAGCCCGTGCTCGATGCCATCCGGGCGCGCCTGGCGCGGGGCGAGCAGAGCCTGGTCTTCATCAACCGCCGCGGCTACGCGCCGGTGCTCTCCTGCGAGGCCTGCGGCTGGGCCGCCGGCTGCGCGCGCTGCAGCGCGCGCCTGGTGCTGCATGCCACGGACCGCAAATTGCGCTGCCACCATTGCGGCGCCCTGGAACCGGTGCCGCGCGAATGCCCGAGTTGCGGCAACGTGGACCTGCGGCCGCTGGGGCGCGGCACCCAGCGGGTGGAGGAGACGCTGGCGGCGCTCTTCCCGGAGGCGCGCATCCTGCGCATCGACCGGGACAGCACCCGCAAGCGTTCCGAACTCGCGCGCGCCCTGGAGGGCGTCGGCCGCGGCGAAGGCGACATCCTGGTCGGCACGCAGCTGCTCGCCAAAGGCCACGACTTTCCAAACCTGACGCTGGTGTGCGTGCTGAACGCCGACAGCACCCTGCTTTCAACCGACTACCGCTCCGCGGAACGGCTGTTTGCGACGCTTTCCCAGGTCGGCGGCCGCAGCGGCCGCCGCGAGCAGGCCGGCGAAGTGCTGGTGCAGACCCGCTATCCGCTTCACCCGATGTTCCAGGCGCTCATCCGCCACGATTACGCCGGGTTCGCCGAATCGCAACTCAATGAGCGCGAAAGCGCGGGCTTCCCGCCGTTCGTCCACGAAGCCGCGCTGCGTGCCGAAGCCACCCGGCTGGAGACCGCGATGGCGTTCCTGCGCGGCGCGGCCCGGCTCATCGCAGTACCCGACAGCGTGCAGATCTACGACCCCGTGCCGCACGTCATCACGCGCCGCGCCGGCGTCGAGCGCGCGCAGCTGCTGCTGCAATCGGCCTCGCGCCCCGCGCTGCAGGACTTCCTGCGCCTCTGGTCCGCCGCCCTGCCCGCCTCCACTTCCACCGGCGTGCGCTGGCACCTCGACGTCGATCCGATCGAATTCGACTGACGGCAATCGAGGTCAGGAGATAATCAGGGTCAGACCACGTTTTGTTCGATTGCCGGGAAATCGTGGTCTGACCCCGATTTCCCGTCTCGCCAACGTATAATTCGCGCCCTCTTCCGATGGCATCAGATCCGAAAACCGAGATCGAACGCATCCTTGCCGATGGCGTTCAGGAAATCGCGCCAAATCTCGACAAGGTCTACGTCTTGCTCGAGAAACCGCGCAGGCCCGAGCACGGAGATTTTTCGAGCACCGTGCCCTTGCAGTTGGCGAAGGCCTTGAAACAACCGCCGCGAGAGATCGCCGAAAAACTCAGGAATGCGACCGCCGCTGCATTCGCCGCCGCCGGAGTTTGCGATCCGCTCGAAATCGCGGGTGCCGGGTTTCTCAATATTCGGCTGAACAAGACGGTCAAACAGAACGTCATTGCGGAAGTCCTCAAGCAAGGCTCGACCTACGGCCGCACCACGGCGAAGAAAACCGAAAAAGTCCAGGTCGAGTTCGTTTCGGCGAACCCCACCGGGCCGCTGCACGTCGGCCACGGGCGCCAGGCGGCGCTCGGCGACGCGCTGGCCGCATTGCTCGAATCGCAGGGCCACGCGGTCACGCGCGAGTTCTACTACAACGACGCCGGCGCGCAGATCCAGAATCTCGCGCTCTCGGTGCAGGCGCGCGCGCAGGGCATCGAACCCGGCGCCGCGGGCTGGCCTGCCGACGGCTACGCCGGCGACTATATCCGGGAAATCGCCGAGGACTTCAGCGCGAAGCAAGGCGATCTCGGCGATCTCGAGGCGGTGCGCAGGTTCGCGGTCGCGTTCCTGCGCGCGGAGCAGGACATCGACCTGCAGAAATTCGGCGTGAAGTTCGACGTCTACTTCCTGGAATCGAGCCTGTATGCCGACGGCAAGGTGGCGGACACGGTGCGCGGGCTGGTCGCCAGCGGCAAGACCTACGAGAAGGACGGTGCGCTGTGGCTGCGCACCACCGACTACGGCGACGACAAGGACCGCGTGGTGCGCAAGTCGGACGGCGGCTACACCTATTTCGTGCCGGACGTCGCCTACCACGTCGGCAAGTGGCAGCGCGGCTTCGCCAAGGTGATCAACGTCCAGGGAACCGATCACCACAGCACCGTCATGCGCGTGCGCTCCGGCCTGCAGGCGCTCGGCATCGGCGTGCCGGCGGGTTATCCGGACTACGTGCTGCACAGCCTGGTCAAGGTGATGCGCGGCGGCGCCGAAGTGAAGATTTCCAAGCGCGCCGGTTCCTACGTCACCGTGCGCGACCTCATCGACTGGGTGGGCCGCGACGCGGTGCGGTTCTTCCTCGTGTCGCGCAAGGCCGACAGCGAATTCACGTTCGACGTGGACCTCGCGCTCGCGAAAAGCGAGGAAAACCCGGTGTATTACGTGCAGTACGCGCACGCGCGCATCAGCAGCATGCTCGCGCAGCGGGCCGGCGACCCGGCGCAGCTCGCGCGCGCGGACCTGGGCCTGCTCGAGGGCGCGAAGGAACTGCTGCTCGCGCAACGCCTCGCCGAATTTCCGGAGATGCTGTCGGCCGCGGCGGCGGAGCTCGCGCCCCACGCGATCGCCTTCTACCTGCGCGCGCTCGCGGGCGAATTCCACAGCTACTATAATGCCGAGCGCATCCTGGTCGAGGACGAGGCCTTGCGCGACGCGCGGCTCGCGCTGTGCGCGGCGGTCCGCCAGACGCTCGCAAACGGCCTTGCGCTCCTCGGCGTGAGCGCGCCGGAGAAAATGTAATGCGCAAGCCAGTGAAACGTTCCGCTTCCCCGAGCCGCTCCGGCGGCAGCTTCCTGCTCGGCATGTTCGTCGGCCTGCTGGTCGGCCTGGGCATCGCGCTGGGGGTGGCGTTCTACCTCAACAAGACCCCGCTGCCGTTCCTCGGCAAGTCCAAGCCGCCCGCCGCCAAGGACGCGCCCGCCGAACCGGCGAAACCGGCCAGCGTTGCCGGCATGCCGCAGGGCATCGCCAAGGGGGAAAAGCCCAAGTTCGACTTCTACAAGATCCTGCCCGGCAACGAGGAGCCCGCGTCGGAAAAGGAGCTGAAGGACGCCGCCAAGGTGGCCAAGGGTCAACCGGAAGCCGTGCGGGGCGTTTTCTTCATCCAGGCGGGCTCGTTCCAGAATCCGGCCGACGCCGACAACCAGAAGGCGAAGATCGCGATTTTCGGCTTCGAATCGAATGTCGAGCCCACCGTCCTGCCCGACAAGGGCACCTGGTACCGGGTGCGGCTCGGGCCGTACGCGACGCTGGATGAGTTGAACAAAGTGCGCCGGACGCTGTCGCAGAACGGTATCGACGCCAACCTTGTCAAACTGAAAGACGCTGCCCAGGACAACCAGGGAAAGAACTGAACATGGACCGAATCCGCCGCAGAATGACCGTCGCTATCGCCGCCGCGCTGGCCCCCGTTCCGCTTCCCCTGCTCGCCCAGCCGGCGGAAAAACCCGGCTTCACCACGCTGCAGACCGGTCTGGCCGTGGAGAACCCGGCCAAGATCGAAATCGCCGAGTTCTTCTGGTACGGCTGCATCCACTGCTACAACCTCGAGCCCGTGCTCGAAACCTGGCTGAAGAAGCTGCCGGCGGACGCGTACTTCCGCCGCATCCCCGCGGTGTTCAACGAGCGCTGGGGGCACGACGCCTCCATCTACTATGCTTTCGAGTCGCTCGGGGTGCTCGAGAAGCTGCACGGCCCGTTTTTCGACGCGATCCACAAGGACCGGCTGAAAACCGACAATCCCCTCGCGCTCAACCAATGGCTCGCGAAGCAGGGGCTGGATCCGCAGAAATTCGAGGCCACCATGAAATCGTTCGCCGTGCAAAGCAAGATGCGGCGCGCATCCCAGCTGACCGGCGCGTCCCGCATCGACGGCACGCCCGCAATGATGGTGCATGGCCGCTACACCATCAGCACGGAACAGGGCCGTTCCCGCGAAGGCATGCTCGCGAATGTCGATCAGCTGATTCCGGTCGCGCGCAAGGTTCTGGCCACCATCAACAAATAGCGGCAGCTCCGCAGCGTGCGCCGCGTCTTCATCACCGGCGCATCCACCGGCATCGGCGCAGCGCTCGCGCGGCACTATGCCGGCACCGATAGCGCCATCGGCCTGTTCGCGCGCCGCCGCGACCTCCTGGAAAAGCTCGCGGCGGACCTTCCCGGCAAAAGCGCGGTCTACCCCGCCGACATCGCCGACACGGCGGCGCTCGAGGCCGCGGCGAAGGATTTTCTCGCGCGCCACGGCACGCCCGACCTCGTAATCGCCAATGCCGGGATCTCTATCGGGACCGATGGCGGTGATCTGCGGGACGTGGAGAAGCTGCGCCGTGTGCTGGATGTAAATGTCGCCGGCCTCGCCGCAACCCTCGCCGCCTTCGCCCCGGCGATGCGCGCCGCAGGCAAAGGCACGCTTTGCGGCATTGCGAGCGTGGCGGGATTCCGCGGCTTCCCGGGCGCCGGCGCCTACAGCGGTTCCAAGGCGGCCGCGATCGCGTGGCTCGAGGCGCTGCGCTCTGAACTCGCGGGCAGCGGCGTGTCGGTGGTCACCATCTGCCCCGGCTACATCGATACGCCGATGACCCGGGTAAACAGGTTCCGCATGCCGTTCCTCCTGTCCGCCGATGAGGCCGCCAGGCGCTTCGCGCGCGCGATCGAAGCCCGGCGCCGGCTCGCCGTCATCCCCTGGCAGATGGCGATCGTTTCATCGCTGATGCGGGCGATGCCGGGGTGGCTGTTCGACCGGCTCACCGCGCGCGCCCCGCGCAAGCCGCGAGACCTTCCCCTCTGACCCATCGCATCGTTTCGCTGGTTCCATCAATCACGGAACTCGTTTGCGAGCTCGGTCTCGCGGACGAGCTTGTGGGCCGCACCGGGTTCTGCATCCACCCGAAGGAAACCCTGCGGTCGATTCCGAAGGTCGGCGGCACCAAGTCGGTCAACCTGAAGAAGATCCGCGAACTCGCCCCCACGCACGTCATCGTCAATGTGGACGAGAACAGGAAGGAAACCGCCGACGCGCTCGCCGCGTTCGTACCGAACATCGTCGTCACGCACCCGCTCGCGCCGCTGGACAACCTCGCGCTCTATCGGCTGCTGGGGAAGACATTTGGCAGGGAAAAGGCAGCGGAAGAGCTTTGCGTGCGCTTCGATTCCGTGTACAAGAAAGTGCTCGAACAGAAATTCAAGAGCAGAAAAGTCCTGTACCTGATCTGGAAGGATCCGTGGATGACGGTGTCGCGCGACACCTACATCTCGCGCACGCTGCAGTTGTTCGGCATGCATACGGTGCCGGAAGAAGCGCAAAAGCGTTATCCGGAGCTGGAAAATCCCGACGTGGCCGGCGCCGACATGATTCTGCTGTCCAGCGAACCCTACCGGTTCAGGGAAAAGCACCGGGATGCGCTGCGAATTGCGCTGCGAAAGCCCGTTCACCTCGTCGATGGGGAAATGACATCCTGGTATGGGCCCCGCGCAATCCAGGGATTGGGTTATCTTTCCGTCCTTTCCGCCTCGCTCTGAATTGGAAGGAAGCCTTGACCTCCACCCGCCAGCAGCTGGGCTACGGGCTGCCCGACCAGGCGCAACAGCAGCCGGCGCCGCCCTCTGGCGCCGGGGACGCAGCGCGCGCGGGCTGGCTAGGCCACCTGCGGGGCGATTTGACCGGCGGCGTCGCGGCCGCCGTATTGACGATCCCGGTCAGCATGGGCTACGGCATGCTCGCGCTTTCCGGGCTGGGGGACGCCTACATCCCGCAGGCGATCCTGGCAGGGCTCTGGGCGCCGGTTTTCGGCTGCTTCGTCGCGCTGCTGCTCGGCGCGAACACGGCCATGATCTACTCGCCGCGGAGCATCGTGACGTTCCTGATCGGCAGCATCGTGCTGCAGAACTTCACGCATACGCACGTGCCGTACCTGGCGAACGCGCCGGGCGTGAGCTTGCTGGTGCTCCCGATGCTGCTGGTGTTTCTGGCCGGATTCTTCCAGCTGCTGTTCGGGCTGCTGCGGCTCGGCACCCTGGTCAAGTACATCGCCGCCCCGGTATTCGCGGGGTTCCAGAATGCGGCGGCGATCCTGATCTTCCTCTCGCAGGTCGACAGCCTGCTCGGCTTCCGCCAGCATGTCGCGCCGCTCGCAATTCCTGCCCACCTGGGCGAGGTGCAGCCGCTCACGCTTCTTGTCGGCATCATCACCTGCATGCTGATCCTGAAGGGCGCGCAGCTCACGAAGCGGATTCCGCCGACGCTCATCGGCCTGATCGGCGGCATCGCCGCCTATTACGCCCTGGCGTTCTGCGGGCTGGGCAGCGGGCTCGGCGCGCTGGTCGGCAGCATCCCGTTCGCCTGGCCTGACCCGCGTTTCTTCGCCGATTTCCTGAGATTTTTCGCCGACCCCAGGTTCCTGAACGTGGTCCCGGCGCTGGTCGGCGGCGCCCTGAGCCTTGCCATCATCGCTTCGCTGGACGGCATCGTCTGCGCCCGCCTGATCGAAGGCGACTCGGGCAACCGCGTCGAAGGCAACCTCGAGCTGGTCCGGCTCGGTGCCGGCAACATGGTCGCCGCCGGCTTCGGCGGCATTGCCAACGGCATCAATCTAGGATCGAGCTTCGCCAACCACCGCAGCGGCGCGCGCACGCGGCTGTCGGTGCTGGTGCATGCGCTGGTGATCCTGTTCGCGATACTCCTGTTCTCGCCCCTCATCAGCTACCTGCCGCGCGTGGTCATCGCCGGCATGCTGGCGATGGTGGCGATCCAGCTCGTCGACCGCTGGACGCTGCAGATCCTGGCCAAGCTGGTGAAGCGCGAGTTCTCCAGCAGCCGGAGCATGCTGCTGGACCTGCTGGTGATCGCCTCGGTCACGGCCGCGGCGGTGGCCGCCAACATCGTGGTCGCCGTCGCGCTCGGCATCGCCATCACGATCCTGCTGTTCCTCTTTCGCATGAGCAAGTCGGTGGTGCGCCGCGGCTACCGCTGCGACGGCGTGCGCTCGCGCAAGGCGCGCGATCCGAAAGAGATGGAATACCTGGGAGCGCACGGCGCGAAGATCGCGGTCATCGAGCTCGAAGGCCCGGTCTTTTTCGGCACGGCGGAGGACCTTGGCAGCCATGTCGACTCGGTCCTGCGCGAAGACACCTCCTGCGTGGTTTTCGACCTGAAACGCGTCAACGAGATCGACAGCACCGGCGCAAGAATCCTGCTGCAGACGCACGACCGCCTCAGGAAGGAAGGCAAGACGCTTCTGCTGAGCGCGTCCGGGGAGCAGGCGCGGCTTGCCGGTGTCCTCGAGGACATGGGTGTGTTCGCGGCGCTCACGCCCGAGCGGCTGTTTCAGGATACCGATCGCGCCATCGAGTGGGCGGAGGATCGGCTGCTCCAGGCCCGGCCGGAGGATGGCGGCATCGCGCAGGAGTACCCGCTTGGGCGACTCGACGTGTTTGCGCGCATGCAGGAGGCGGACCTGGCGGTCATCGGCTCCATGATGTCGCGCCGCGTTTACGGCAAGGGCGAGGTGATTTTCCGCGAGGGCGACGACGGCCGGGAGCTGTATGTGATCGCGAAAGGGAGCGCCAGCGTGCGCATGCGGCTCCCGGGCAGCAATCGCGCCACGCGCCTCATCACGTTCTCCGCGGGCACCGTGTTCGGCGAATTCGCGCTGCTCGACCTCGAGGCGCGCTCGGCGACGGTTGAGGCCGACGAGGCTCTCGTTTGCTACGTGCTGCCGCGCGCGGGTTTCGAAAGCCTCACGCAGCACCACCCGTCAATCGCGATCAACCTTCTCGTCAACCTCGGGCGCGAACTTTCGAGCCGCCTGCGCCGGGCGAACCGCGCGATCTACCAGCTGGAAAGCTGAATCGCGTCATGCGCCCTGCGCAGGCTTCGCCGCCAGCCGCAGCATGACGTAGCTGCCCGGGCCGTCTTCGAGCGGCTTGAGATCGCCATCGCCCGGCTTGCGCGCCGGGATTCTTTCGCCGGCATTCTGCCGCTCCATCCACGCCTGCCAGTCCTCCCACCATGAGCCCGGATGCCGGGTCGCGGTCTTGAACCAGTCTTCGGCGGAATCCGGCCGGGCTTCGTTGGTCCAGTAGTGGTACTTCTTCGCCGCGGGCGGGTTGACGATGCCGGCGATATGGCCCGAACCGCCGAGCACGAAGCGCACCTCGCCGCCGAGGTACCTGGAGCCCTTGTAGGTGGTCTTCCACGGCGCGATGTGATCCTCCGCCGTGGAGATGAAGTACGACGGCTGCTTCACCTGCGAGAGGTCGATCGGCACGCCGTCGAGCGTGATGCCGCCGGGCACGCCGAGGAGGTTCTTCAGGTACATGTTCCTCAGGTAGAAGCTGTGCATGCGCGCGGGCATGCGCGTCGCGTCGGAGTTCCAGTAGAGCAGGTCGAATGGAAACGGGTCCTTGCCCATGAGGTAATTGTTGATGACGAAGGACCAGATCAGGTCGTTGGAACGCAGCAGGTTGAAGGTCGCGGCCATCTCCGAGCCTTCGAGGTAGCCGCGCTCGTTCATCTTTTTCTCGAGGTTCCCGACCTGCGCCTCGTCGATGAAGACGCCCAGCTCGCCCGGCGCGGAAAAATCCAGCAGGCTGACGAAGAACGTGGCGCTGCGCACCCGGTCGGCCTGATTCCTGCTGGCCAGGTAGCCCAATGTGGCCCCCAGCAAGGTGCCGCCGAGGCAGTAGCCGATGAAATTCACCTGCCGCTCGCCGGTGGCCTTCTCCACCGCATCCAGCGCGGCGAGCGGGCCCTGCTTCATGTAGTCCTCGAACCCCATCTGCGCGAGCCTTGCGTCCGGGTTGACCCACGAGACGACGAACACCGTGTGGCCCTGGTCGAGCGCCCACTTGATGAAGGAATTCTTCTCCCGCAGATCGAGGATGTAGTACTTGTTGATCCAGGGCGGCACGATCACCAGCGGTATCCTGTATGCATCCGGCGTCGTCGGCTGGAACTGGATCAGCTGCATGAGGTCGGTCTGGAAAACGACCTTGCCCGGCGTCGTGGCGACGTTCTTGCCGAGACGGAAGGCCTTCTCGTCGGTCATGCTGATGCCGCCCTTCTCCATGTCGGAGAGCAGGTTGTTCAGGCCCTTGAGCAGGTTCTGGCCGCCGCTTGCCAGGGTCTCGCGCAGGACCTGGGGATTGGTGAGCGCGAAATTCGACGGCGAAAGCGCCTCCACGTACTGCCGCGTGAAGAACGCGACCTTCTTCTCCGATTCCGGGGACAGCCCTTCCACGTGCGCGGCCGCGTGCTGGATATGGCGCGCCGCGATCAGGTACGACTGCTTCACGTAGTCGAACATGAAGTTCTCGCTCCAGTCGCCGTCCCTGAAGCGGCCGTCTCCCTTCGCCGGCATCGCGACGGGTGTCGTCTCCATGCCCAGCATCCTCATCCAGCTCGACTGCCAGAGCTGCATGTAGTCGAGCATCATGTTGGTGGAGAAGGCGGCGATTCTCGCCGGATCCGACAGCAATTTCGAATACAGGTCCATGTAGGCCCTGGCGATGCCGAGCTCGTCGCCGGCCGCGGCCGACAGGCTGGAGGCATGGTCCTTGCGCGCGAAATCGGCGAGCAGTTTCGCCGAGCGCTCGGCGACCTCGTGCAGGACGCGCGCGGTCTCGTCCAGGTTTGCGGGCTGCGTCTTCGGGTCCAATGTTCCTCCTCTAGCCGGGGGCAAATCGCGCCACGCCGTCGGCGCCGACGCTGCGCGCAAGGCGCCCGTCGTATTGCAGGTAGTGCAGGTGGGCGATGGCCTCGCCCAGCGCGAAAAAAATCTGGCTCGTATCCAACTTGCGCTTGAACAGGACCTCGAGCACGTCGGCCGCCGCCCGCGGCGCCTGTTCACAGGCCGCTTGCAGTTCGGCCAGGCGCTCGGCATGGTGGGCTTCGAGCTGCGCGATGCGCGCGTGCGCGCCGCGGAACGGCAGTCCATGGGAGGGAAGGACCAGGACGTCTTCCGGCAGCGCCCGGTAGCGCCCGATGGATTCGAGGAACAGGCGCAGGGGATTGGAGTGCGGATCGATCGGCCGCACGGCGACGTTGGTGGAGATGCGGGGCAGCAGCATGTCGCCCGAGACCAGGACGTTCGAGGCCTTGCAATACAGCGAGACGTGTTCGGGCGCATGGCCGTAGCCGACCATCACCTTCCACTCGCGGCCGCCGATCGCGACCTGGTCGCCCTCGTAGAGGCGCCGGTGGGCGATCGGGAAATCCGGCACCAGGGTCCGGTACAGGCCGCCGCGCGCCAGCAGCGCATTCGCCTGCGCTGCGTCCAGGCCGTTGCTGCGGAACAGTTCCATCTGCGCCTCGGTGGTATAGCCGGCGGAACTGTTGCGGGCCGCATGCACGGTGAGAAACTCGCCGCGCGTCATCCACAGCTCCGCGCCGCTGCGCTGGCACAGCCAGGCCGCGTTGCCGGCGTGGTCCGGGTGATAGTGCGTCACCAGCACGCGCTTCACCGGTCTGGCGGCCAGCTTCTCGGTGAAGATCCGGTCCCACAGCGCGCGGGTCGGCGCGTTGCCAAGGCCGGTGTCGACGAGCAGCCAACACGGGTTTTCCTTCGTGCCGTCTTCCAGCGCCCAGAGATTGATGTGATCAAGCGCGAAGGGCAGCGCCATGCGCAGCCAGTGCACGCCAGGCGCAACCTCAAGGGTCGTGCCGGGCGCAGGCGGTTGCGCAATCGGATAGTCGGGGGCGGTCACGCGCGGGTTTGTCGAGCTAGAATCATTGCACCCTACCATGCAGCAAACCGAAAAGGAACGCGCCGAATTTTCCATCGGCGAGCTGGCGACCGAGTTCGACGTCACGCCGCGCGCGATCCGCTTCTACGAGGACCACGGCCTGCTGGCTCCAAAGCGCGCCGGCCAGCGCCGCATCTACTCGCCGCGCGACCGCACGCGCCTGAAGCTCACGCTGCGCGGCAAGCGCCTGGGCCTCACGCTGTCGGAAATCCGCGAGCTGATCGACATGTACGAGCCGGGACGCGACGAGCGCCCGCAGCTCAAGCGTTTCCTCGCGGTGCTGGAATCGCACAAGGCGAGCCTGCTGCAGCAGCGCCGCGACATCGAGGCGCAGCTCACCGAGCTGGAGGCCTTCGAGAAGAAGATCCGCAGGCAGCTCAGGCCAAATTGACGTTTACGTAAACGTCAAGTAGGGTATCGTCCCCCATGGAATATCCCTTCCTCCGATTCGAGCATGGCGACAGCATCGAGATGCTGCGCGCTTCGGTACGCGACTTCGCCGCGCGGGAGATCGCGCCGCGTGCCGCCGCGATCGATGCGAGCAACCAGTTCCCGGCGGATCTGTGGCGCAAGTTCGGCGCGCTCGGACTGCTCGGCATCACCGTCGAGGAGGCACTCGGCGGCACCGGCATGGGCTACCTCGCCCACATCGTGGCGATGGAAGAGATCAGCCGCGCCTCGGCTTCGGTCGGCCTGTCCTACGGCGCGCACTCCAACCTGTGCGTGAACCAGATCCGCAGGAACGGCAGCGACGCGCAGAGGAGGAAATACCTGCCGAGGCTGATTTCCGGCGAGCACGTGGGCGCCCTGGCGATGTCGGAGCCCGGCGCGGGCTCGGATGTCGTTGGAATGCGGTTGAAGGCCGAGCGGCGGGGCGACTGCTACGTCCTGAATGGCAACAAGATGTGGATCACCAACGGTCCTGACGCCGATGTGCTTGTCATCTACGCAAAGGGCGAAGGGATTACCGCCTTCATCGTCGAGAAAGGCATGAAAGGATTCAGCACTGCGCAAAAGCTGGACAAACTGGGCATGCGCGGCTCGAACACCTGCGAACTCGTGTTCCGGGATTGCGAGGTGCCGGCGGAAAACATCCTCGGCGAAGAGGGCAAAGGCGTGAAAGTGCTGATGTCGGGACTGGACTACGAGCGCGCGGTGCTCGCGGGCGGCCCGCTTGGCGTCATGGGAGCCTGCCTCGATGTGGTGCTGCCTTACGTCCACGAACGAAAGCAGTTCGGCCAGCCGATCGGCGAATTCCAGCTGATGCAGGGCAAGCTCGCCGACATGTATTCGACCTACTCCGCCTGCCGCGCCTACGTCTACGCGGTAGGCCAGGCGCTCGACCGCGGCGAAACCACCCGCAAGGATGCGGCCGGCGCGATCCTCTATGCCGCAGAGAAGGCGACATGGATGGCGGGCGAGGCGATCCAGGCCCTGGGCGGCATGGGCTACATCAACGAGACGCCCACCGGCCGCCTGTGGCGCGACGCCAAGCTCTACGAGATCGGCGCCGGCACCTCGGAAATCCGCCGCTGGCTGATCGGCCGCGAACTGTTTTCGGAAACCAGATGACCGACATCGCCGACCTGCTGCAACGCAACCGGGACTGGGCAGCGAGCATGCGCGCCTCCGACCCGGATTTCTTCCATAGCCTCGCGCACCAGCAATCGCCCGAGTTCCTCTGGATCGGCTGTTCGGACAGCCGGGTCCCGGCCAACCAGATCACCGGCCTTGCGCCGGGCGAAGTCTTCGTGCATCGCAACGTCGCCAACCTGGTGGTGCACACCGATCTGAATTGCCTGTCGGTGCTGCAATTTGCCGTGGACCTGCTGCGCGTGCGCCATGTCATCGTCTGCGGGCACTACGGCTGCAGCGGCATACATGCGGCGCTGCACGGGCATAAGGTCGGGCTCGCCGACAACTGGCTGCGCCACGTGCAGGACGTGCGCGAGCGCCACGCCGCGGAACTGGATGCGATCGTCGATCCCGTCGCGCGCGAGCGCCGGCTGTGCGAGCTGAACGTCATGGCGCAGGTACGGCACGTCAGCGAGGCGACGGTGGTCCAGGACGGCTGGGCGAGCGGCCGGCCGCTCGCCGTGCATGGCTGGATCTACGGCCTGGACGACGGACTGATACGCGATCTCGGCTGTACGCGGGAGGGGCCGGCCTAGATGAAGCTTTCCACGCCACTCTCGGCAAAGCTGGGACTTGCCTCGCCGATCGTCCAGGCGCCGATGGCGGGCGGCCCGTCTTCGCAGGAGCTGGTCGCAGCCTGTTCGGCCGCCGGCGTTCTCGGCTCCTTCGGCTTTGCCTACACGCAGCCCGATGAGATGAAAAAGCAGGCGGCATGGGTGCGCGCGAAGACCGATCGCCCGTTCGGCATCAACCTGTTCACTTCCCCGGCGCCGGGCCAGGTCGACGCCGGGGCGCAGCGCGGCGCGCTCGATGCGGTCGCGGCCTACTACAGGGAACTCGGCCTGCCCGCCCCCGAGCCCGTGAACGCGCCCTATGCGCCCGACCTGGAAGCGCAGCTGGATGCGGTGGCGGAGATTCAGCCTCGCGTTTTTACCGTTCACTTGAATGATTTGAATGAAAATCGAATCAAGGAATTCAAAACCCGCAACATTCTGGTCGGCGGCAGCGCGACCTGCGTCGCGGAGGCGCAGCGCCTGGAATCGCTGGGCTTCGATTTCGTCATCGCGCAGGGCGGCGAGGCGGGCGGCCATCGCGGCTCCTATCTGCGCGATCCCTACCAGTCGCTCACCGGCACGCTGGCCCTGGTCCGCCTGGTGGTGCGCGCGGTCAAGCTGCCCGTGATCGCGGCGGGCGGCATCATGGATGGCGCCGGGATCGCGGCCTCTCTCGCGCTGGGGGCACAGCTGGCGCAGCTGGGCACCGCGTTTGTCGTTTGCCCGGAAAGCGGCGCAGCGCAGGTTCATAAGGATCTTCTGCTGAAAGCCACGGAAGACACCACGCGCGTGACGGAGAAGTTTTCGGGCAAGCCGGCGCGCGGGCTGTCGAACCGTTTCATGGCGGAAATGGCGAACGCACCGCAGCTCGCCTTCCCGGCGCAAAACGCGGTCACGGGCAAACTGCGCCAGGCCTCTGCCAAGGCCGGCAAGCCCGACTTCATCGCCCTGTGGGCCGGCCAGGCTGCGCCGCTTGCGCGTGCGCTGCCCGCCGCCGAGCTAGTCGCAAGGCTGGAGTCGGAAGCCATCGAATCGATCCAGAAGTTGAAAGGAGCCCTCCATGAAAGCTGATCCGGTCGTCATCGTTGCCGCCGCCCGCACGCCGATGGGCGCGTTCCAGGGCGAACTCAAGAGCTTCGCCGCGCCCGAGTTGGGCGCCGCCGCGATCCGCGCCGCCGTGGAGCGCGCGAAACTCAAGCCCGAAGACGTGCAGGAAGTACTCATGGGCTGCGTACTGCCCGCCGGCCAGGGCCAGGCGCCGGCGCGCCAGGCCGCGCTCGGCGCCGGGCTCGCGCTATCGACCGGCTGCACCACCGTGAACAAGATGTGCGGCTCCGGCATGAAGGCGGCGATGATCGCGCACGACGCATTGCTTTCCCAATCTTCCGAAATCATCGTTGCGGGCGGCATGGAATCCATGACCAACGCACCGTACCTGCTGCCGAAGGCCCGCACCGGCCTGCGCATGGGCCACGGCCAGGTGATCGACCACATGTTCTACGACGGCCTGGAGGACGCCTACGAAAAGGGCCGGCTGATGGGGACGTTTGCCGAGGCGTGCGCCGGGTCGTACGAATTTTCCCGCGCAGCGCAGGACGATTTCGCGATCAGCTCTTTGAAAAGGGCGAAACAGGCCAACAGCGACGGCTCGTTCGCCTGGGAAATCACGCCGCTGGCGATAAAGTCGGGCAAGGAACAGAAGTTCGTTGAGATGGACGAGCAACCGTTCAAGGCAAACCTGGAGAAAATTCCGACGCTCAAACCCGCGTTCCGCAAGGACGGCACGGTGACGGCGGCGAATTCGTCTTCGATCTCCGACGGCGCCGCCGCGCTGGTGTTGATGCGCCGCTCGACGGCCGAGAAACGCGGCCTCGCGCCGCTGGCGACGATCATCGGCCACTCGACCCATGCCCAGGCGCCCGGCCTGTTCACGACGGCGCCGGTGGGGGCGATAAGGAAATTGCTGGAAAAAGCCGATTGGACGGCCGGCAGCGTGGACCTCTACGAAATCAACGAGGCTTTCGCCGTCGTGACCATGGCGGCGATGAAGGAACACGGGCTGCCGCACGACAAGGTCAACGTGCACGGCGGCGCCTGCGCGCTCGGCCATCCGATCGGCGCGTCGGGCGCCCGGATCCTGGTCACGCTGATCGGCGCGCTGCGCAAGCACAAGGGCAGGCGCGGCGTGGCCTCGCTGTGCATCGGCGGCGGCGAAGCCACCGCGATGGCGATTGAGCTCGCATGACGGCAAGCAAGGCGGCGCTGCGGAAGCTGCTGGGACGATCGCGTTTCGTCAGCAACTACGGGTTCAGGCTGGTGTCGGTTTCCGACACGGAATGCACCATCGCCATGCCGTTCCGCAAGGCATTCGAGCGTCCGGGCGGCACGGTCAACGGCCCGGCCTTCATGGCGGCGGCCGATTGCGCGATGTGGCTCGCGATCAAGCGCCACATCGGCATCGAGCACGACGCGGTGACCTCCGAATTGAACACGGCCTTCCTCAACGCCGCGCGGCGACAGACCGTGTACTGCAGCGCCCGGGTGCTCAAGCTCGGCAAGCGCATCATCTATGGCACCGCCGAATGCCACGACCGCCGCGGCAAGCTGTTCACGCACCATAGCGTCACCTACGCGCGGATCTGAGGAGCCCGAGCCGATGCCGGTCATCAAGAGCCAGCTCAATCCCCGCTCGGCGGAGTTCCGCGCCAATGCCGAGCGCATGCGCGGCCTGGTGGAGGACCTGCGGCAGAAGGCGGCCCAGGTTTCCGCCGGCGGCGGCGAAGCGGCGCGCAAGAAGCATACGGCGCGCGGCAAGATGCTGGTGCGCGACCGGGTGCGCACGCTGCTCGATCCGGGCTCGCCGTTCCTCGAGATCGGCCAACTCGCGGCGTGGGGCATGTACGGCGGCGATGTGCCCTCGGCGTCGATGGTCGCCGGCATCGGCCGCATCTCGGGGCGCGAATGCATGGTCGTCGCCAACGACGCCACCGTGAAGGGCGGCACCTATTTCCCGATGACGGTGAAGAAGCACCTGCGCGCGCAGGAAATCGCGCTGCAGAACCGCCTGCCCTGCGTCTACCTGGTGGATTCCGGCGGCGCCAACCTGCCCAGCCAGGACGAGGTGTTTCCCGACCGCGAGCATTTCGGGCGGATTTTCTACAACCAGGCGAACCTGTCCTCGCTCGGCATCCCGCAACTCGCCTGCGTCATGGGTTCCTGCACCGCGGGCGGCGCCTACGTGCCGGCGATGTCGGATGAATCGATCATCGTCAAGGGCCAGGGCACGATCTTCCTCGGCGGACCGCCGATCGTGAAAGCGGCCACCGGCGAGGTCGTGACCGCCGAGGAGCTGGGCGGCGCCGAGGTGCATACCCGCGTCTCCGGCGTATCGGACCACTATGCCTTGAACGACGCGCACGCGCTCTCGATCGTGCGGAGGATTGTTTCGGGTTTGAACCATGAAAAAGGGATAAATCTTCAAGTAAAGGAGCCAAAAGAACCCATTTATCCCGCCGAGGAAATCTACGGCGTGATCCCGGCCGAGGCGCGCAAGCCCTACGACGTGCGCGAGATCATCGCGCGGATCGTCGATGGCTCGGAGCTCGACGAATTCAAGGCGAACTACGGCACGACGCTCGTCACGGGCTTCGCGCACCTGTACGGCTACCCGATCGCGATCCTCGCCAACAACGGGGTGCTGTTTTCCGAGTCCTCGCTCAAGGCGGCGCATTTCATCGAGCTCGCCTGCCAGCGCGGCATCCCGCTGCTCTTCCTGCAGAACATCACCGGCTACATGGTGGGCAGGAAATACGAGGCCGGCGGCATCGCCAAGGACGGCGCCAAGATGGTGACCGCGGTAGCGACCGCCAAGGTGCCCAAGTTCACCGCCATCATCGGCGGCTCCTACGGCGCCGGCAACTACGGCATGTGCGGGCGCGCGTATTCGCCGCGCTTTCTCTGGATGTGGCCGAACGCGCGCATTTCGGTGCTGGGCGGCGAACAGGCCGCCAGCGTGCTGGCGACCGTGCGCCGGGATGGAATCGAGGGCAAAGGCGCGACCTGGTCGAAGGATGAAGAGGCGAAGTTCAAGCAGCCAATCCTCGAGCAGTACGAGCGCCAGGGGCATCCCTATTACGCCAGCGCACGGCTCTGGGACGACGGCGTCGTCGACCCGGCCGACATGCGCCGGCTGCTGGGGCTCGCGATTTCCGCCTCGCTGAACGCGCCGATCGAAGAGACAAAGTTCGGCGTGTTCCGGATGTAAGGCCATGCCGGAATACCGCGCAACCGTCGAGTGGCAGCTGCAGGGCGAGTTCAAGTACGCGACCTATTCGCGCGCGCACAGCATCGACCTCGGCCATGGCGTGCGACTCCCCGGGAACGCGGCGCCCTGGAACATCCCCAAGACGGTGCCGTGGACGCCCGGCGCCGATCCCGAGCAGCAGTTCGTGGCCTCGCTGTCGACCTGCCACATGCTCTGGTTCCTGCATGTCGCGCACGACGCCAGGTTCGTCGTCGAACACTACCGGGACGAGGCCTCCGGCGTGCTGGCGAAGAACGCCGAGGGGCGTCAGGCAATGACGCAGGTGACGCTGCGCCCGGTGGTGAGCTTCGCCGGGGCGAAACCGGCGCCGGAACAATTCGCGCAGCTGCACGAGAAGACGCACGAGCGCTGCTTCATCGCCAATTCCGTCAAGACCGAAATCATCCTCGAACCCCGCATCGCCTGAGATCCCCATGCCCGACAACCTGATCGTCGAAAAAAGAAACCTCGTCGCCATCGTGACGCTCAACCGTCCCGAGCTGCGCAATGCCTTCGACGATGTCTTGATTTCGGATTTGACAAGGGTCTTCCTGGATCTGGACAAGGACGAAACAGTCCGGGCGGTGGTGCTCGCGGGCGCAGGCAAGGCCTTCTGCGCCGGGGCCGACCTGAACTGGATGAAGCGCATGGCCGGCTACGGGCACGAGGACAACCTCAAGGACGCGAACGCGCTCGCACAGATGCTCAAGACGCTCGACCGGATGTCGAAGCCCACGGTCGCGCGCGTGCACGGGCCCGCCTACGCCGGCGGCGTGGGCCTGGTTGCCGCCTGCGATATCGCCATAGGATCGCAAGCCGCCGAATTCTGTCTTACGGAAGTAAAACTGGGGCTCTCCCCCGCCACCATCAGTCCCTACGTCGTGCGCGCGATGGGCGAGCGCCTCGCGCGCCGGTACTTCCTCACCGGCGAGGTGATCGACGCGGGCGAGGCCTACCGCATGCGGCTGCTCTCGGACGTGTCCACCGTGGACGAGCTCGACGGCAGCATCAACGCACTGCTCGGCCACCTCGTGGTTGGCGGCAGGGAGGCGCATCGCAGGATCAAGGACCTGCTGCGCGTCGTTGCGGCGGGCCCGGTGGACGACACCCTGATCGCCGACACCGCGAAGCGGATCGCCGACATCCGCGTCTCGCCTGAGGGCAGGGAGGGCATCGCGTCGTTCCTCGAGAAAAGGAAGCCCGCCTGGGTGAAGGAATTCGAGGCGGTGCGCGTCAAGCCGCCGAGGAAGAAGAAGTAGTGTTCCGCAAGATCCTCATCGCCAACCGCGGCGAGATCGCCTGCCGCGTCATCACCGCGGCGCGCGGCCTGGGGATACGCACGGTGGCGGTGTATTCGGACGCGGATCGCGATGCGCGGCACGTCGCGCTTGCCGACGAGGCGCGTCGCATCGGTCCGCCGGAACCGCGCGCGAGTTACCTGAACGCGGAGGCAATCATCGCCGCGGCGCGCGACGCGGGCGCCGAGGCGATTCATCCGGGTTACGGTTTCCTTTCCGAAAACGAGGGCTTCGCGGCCGCCTGCGCCGCGGCCGGCATCGTTTTCATCGGCCCGTCGCCCGAGGCCATTGCCGCGATGGGCGACAAGTCCGCGGCCAAGCGGCTCATGGAAAAAGCCGGCGTGCCGCTCGTGCCCGGCTACCATGGCGTGAAGCAGGACGCCGCGCTCTTGAAGAGGGAAGCCGACAGGATCGGCTATCCGGTGCTCATCAAGGCGTCCGCGGGCGGCGGCGGCAAAGGCATGAAAGTCGCGCAGGACGCAAAAGGGTTCGCCGCTGCGCTCGAATCCGCGAAACGCGAAGCCAAGTCCGCGTTCGGCGACGAGCGCGTGCTCATCGAGAAATACCTGGACCGCCCGCGCCACATCGAGGTGCAGGTCTTTGGCGACAGCCACGGCAACGTGGTCTACCTCTTTGAGCGCGATTGCTCGGTGCAGCGGCGCCACCAGAAGGTCCTCGAAGAGGCGCCCGCCCCCGGCCTGAGCGCGGAGCGGCGCAGGGCGATGGGCACGGCCGCAGTCGCAGCCGCCAAATCGATCAAGTACGCGGGCGCAGGCACGGTCGAGTTCATCGTGTCCCGCGACGGGCCGTTCTACTTCATGGAGATGAACACGCGCCTGCAGGTGGAGCATCCGGTGACTGAAATGGTTACCGGCCTCGACCTCGTCAAGTTGCAGCTCGCGGTCGCCGCCGGCGGCAAGCTGCCCTTCAAGCAGAGCCATCTCGAATTGACCGGGCACGCGATCGAGGCGCGCATCTACGCCGAGAACCCCGCCAGCGGTTTCCTGCCCTCGACCGGGACGCTCCGGCACCTGCGCGCGCCGCAGGGCATCGAATTCGCCATCGGCGGAGGGACGGTGCGCGTCGACTCGGGCGTGCGGCAGGGCGACAGCATCACGCCGCATTACGACCCGATGATCGCCAAGCTGGTGGTCTGGGGCGAGGACCGGGACGTGGCGCTGGGCCGCATGCGCGCCGCGCTCGCGGCCTATGAAATCGTCGGCGTCGCCACCAACGTCGATTTTCTTGCGCGGCTGGTGGCCGGCAAGGCCTTTTCCGCCGCCGACCTCGATACCGGACTGATCGAGCGTTGCCGCGCAGAGCTGCTTCCCGCGGACTCCGGGCCAGGCGACGAGGACCTCGCCGCAGCCGCGCTCGCCGAACTGCTGGCGGAACAGGCCCAGGCGGCTGCCGGGGCAAAGGCCTCGGGCGACCCGCACTCGCCCTGGAACATCGTCGATGGCTGGCGCCTGAACCTGGGCTCGCACCATGAACTGGTGTTCGCGGACGGCGAGCGCCGCCACCATGTCGAGATTCACTTCACGAACGCGGGCCTGAATTTTTCCAGCAACGGCACGACGCGGCTGCTGGCCGGCAGCGAAGAAGACGGCTTGCTGCAGGTGACGCTGGGAGACGCGACGTTCCGCGTCCGCGCGGTGCGGGATGGTGCCCACTGGCACCTGTTCCGCGACGGCAGGCACCGCGTGCTCGCGCTGCAAAGCGCGCAAACGGCGCCGGAACCAGATGCCGCCATCGGCACGCTGGCCGCGCCCATGCCCGGCAAGGTGCTCCAGGTACTGGTGCAGACCGGTGCCAATGTCTCCAAGGGGACGCCCCTGGTGATCCTCGAAGCCATGAAGATGGAACATACGATTGTGGCGCCGCACGATGGACTGGTCGCGGAGATCCACTTCAAGGCAGGCGAGCAGGTGAATGAAGGCGCCGAACTCCTCAGGCTGGAAGCAGCGTGAGCCTGCCGAAGCGCGCCCGAATCGTCGAAGTAGGCCCGCGCGACGGGCTGCAGAATGAAAAAGGCGAAGTCCCTACCGCGGTCAAGCTCGAGCTGATCGAACGCCTCGCCGACGCGGGCCTGGGCACGGTCGAGGCCACCGCCTTCGTCTCGCCCAAGTGGATACCGCAGATGGCCGACCACACCGAGGTGCTGGAGCGCATCCGGCGCAAGCCCGGCGTGTCCTACCCCGTGCTGACGCCCAACCTCAAAGGCTACGAGTCAGCGAAAGCGGCGGGCGCGACGGAAATCGCGGTGTTCGGCGCCGCCTCGGAAGCGTTCTCGAAAAGGAACATCAATTGCTCGATCGCCGAATCCCTGGATCGCTTTCGTCCGGTGGTTGAAAATGCGTTGCGGGACAACATCAAGGCCAGGGGCTACATTTCCTGCGTCGTCGCCTGTCCCTACGAAGGCGAAGTCATGCCGGATAAGGTAGCCGATGTCGCGGGCGCGCTCTTTGACATGGGCTGCTACGAAATCTCGCTCGGCGACACCATCGGCGCGGGCACGCCGGGGAAGACGCAGGCCATGATCAGGGCCTGCCTCAAGCGCGTGCCCGTCGAGAAGCTCGCCGGGCACTACCACGACACCTACGGCCAGGCGCTCGCCAATATCTACGCCTCGCTCGAACTCGGCGTCGCCACCTTCGATTCGTCGGTGTCCGGCCTGGGCGGATGTCCGTACGCCAAGGGCGCTTCGGGCAACGTCGCCACCGAGGACGTGGTGTACATGCTCCACGGCCTAGGTATCGAGACCGGGATCGACCTCGATATGCTGGTCGAGACCGGCGCCTGGATCTCCGCCTTCCTCAAGCGCGAGCCCGGCTCCAAGGCCGGGCGCGCCATCGCGGCGAAGAAAGCAACGGCAGCTTGATCGAATCTCCCTGCGTCAAGGTCTGCGTGATGGACGCCGAGCAGCGCTACTGCGCCGGCTGCCTGCGTACGCTCGACGAAATCGCGCGCTGGGGCCGGATGGGCGACGCCGAGCGCGCCGCCGTCACGGCACAACTGGCCGCGCGCCGATCCGCATCTTCCTCAGATATCGCCGAAGCTCCCGCCGCGCCCCTTGCCTGAGGCGAAACGCGCGGCGCCTGCGCGGCCCTCGGCGGCGAGCGCGGGCACGCCGTTCTCCCACTCGTAGCGCATCGCCTCGCGCAGGCCGAGGGCCTCCTGGTGGTACACGGAGCGCCGGTCGGCGCGCATGCAGGCCTGCGGAAAGCGCGCGATCTCCTGCGCCAGCGCCTCGGCACGTTGCCGCGATTCGCCGTCCGGCACGACGTGTTCGCAAAGGTTTATGCGCAGCGCCTCCTCCGCGGTCACCTTGCGGCCGGTAAGTACGAGGTCGAGCGCCCTGCCCCGGCCTACGATGCGCGGCAGGCGCACGGTGCCGCCGTCGATCAGCGGCACGCCCCAGCGGCGGCAGTAGACGCCGAAGTAGGCGGATGCCTCCATCACGCGCAGGTCGCACCACAGAGCGATCTCGAAGCCGCCCGCCACGGCAGGACCGGCGACGGCCGCGATCACGGGCTTGTCGAGCACGAGGCGCGTCGGGCCCATGGGCGCACGAGGCAGCGGCGCCTGCACGTCGGCCGGGTAGGACTTCGGATCGATGCCGGTGCCCTGCGCAGCATGCTTCAGGTCGAAGCCCGCGCAAAACGCGCCACCCTCGCCCCAGAGCACCGCGACGGCGGCTTCCGGATCAGCGTCGAAAGCGAGAAACACCTCCTCCAAAGCCTCCGCGCTCGCCGGATCCACCGCGTTTTTCGCTTCCGGCCGGGAATGGATCACCGTCCATACCTTGCCTTGTTTCTCGACCCGTACTGTCATGGCTTTCTCCCGCTAAGGTCGCGCTAGGATAGCAATCCATGCGCACCGCGATCTGGTATTTCGATTTTGTCTCGCCCTTCGCCTACATCTGCCTGCACAGGCTGAAGGAACTGCCGCCCGAGCTGTCGATCGAGTACCGGCCGGTGCTGTTCGCCGGCATCCTCAATCACTGGGGCCAGAAGGGCCCCGCCGAACTGGCGACCAAGCGGCGCTACACCTACCGCTGGAGCCACTGGTGGGCGCGCAGTCTCGGGATACCGCTGCGCTATCCCGCGGCGCACCCCTTCAATCCGCTGCACCACCTGCGCCTGGCGCTCGCCCGCGGCTCAAGGCCGGAGGCGGTCCGCACAATCTTCGACGAGATCTGGACCACAGGCGCAGACGCCGCGGACGCCGCGCGATTTGCCGCGCTTTCGGCGAAGCTCGGGGTCGCCGAAATCCGTCAGGAAGTGAAGGACCAGCTTCGCAAGAACACGGACGAAGCGGTGCAGCGCGGCGTGTTCGGCGTCCCGACGTTCGGCGTGGACGGCGAACTCTTCTGGGGCGCCGATTCGATCGAGTTCCTGAAGGAATTCCTGTCCGATCCGTCGGTCATCCGCAACCGGGAGGTGAAGCGGTTGGACGACCTGCCCGCAGCGGCGGCGAGGAAGGCGTAGCCGTTCCTACTGATACTTCCTGAGGTCTTCAATCACCTTGCCGTCGTTCGGCAGGGAACCCGCCTCCACCAGTTCCACTTCTCCGCGCAACTTGGTGCAGTCGCGGATCGACACCACGATCGCTTCCCGCAGTTGTGCTTCGGTGCCCGCCGGACGGCCTTTTACTTCGCACTTCAGCGTCATCCGGTCGCTGCCGACCTCGCCCTCGATGACGAGCCGCGCCCTGAGGATTTCCGGGTGCCGCCGCGCGATCTCGTTCACCTGCCTGGGCGTCACGAACATCGCGCGCACCTTGGTGCTCTGGTCCGCACGCCCCATCCAGCCCCTGATGCGCGTGTTGGTGCGCCCGCAGGGGCTTGCGCCGGGCAGGATCGCGGAAAGGTCGCCGGTGCCGAAACGCACCAGCGGGTAATCCCGGTTGAACGTGGTAATCACCACTTCGCCGACCTCGCCCGCCGGCACCGGATCGCCCGTCCCCGGCCGCACGATCTCCAGCAGCAGGCCTTCATCGAGAATCATCCCTGGATTGACCGACCCGTCCGGCGCCAGAGTTTCATAGGCGATCGAGCCCAGGTCCGCGGAGCCGTAACTCTGCGTCACGCGGATGCCGCTGCCGAGCATCGCCTCGCGAAGCGACGGCGGCAGGTATTCTGCGCCGACGTGCGCCTTCTTCAGGGACGAAATATCCCACCGCAATTCGCCCGCCTTCTCCATGATCAGCTTCAGAAACGAAGGCGTGCCGACGTAGGCGTCGATCTTCAAGTCGCGAATTGCCGCCACCTGCAGTTCAGTCTGTCCGGTGCCCGCCGGAACCACGGTGCAGCCGATCGCGCGCGCGCCCGATTCGAGCATCGATCCGGCCGGCGTGAAGTGATAGGCGAAGGTGTTCACGACCAGGTCACCGGCGCGGAAACCGCCCGCATGAAGCGCGCGCGCGGTGCGCCACCAGTCCTTTGCTCGTCCCTCTGGTTCGTAAATCGGACCGGGCGACATGAAGACTTTTGCGAGCTTCTCGACCGGGGTCGCGTTCAGGCCGCCGAGCGGGCGTTCCCTCGCCTGCAACTCCGCGAGGTCCGATTTGCGCGTCACCGGCAGCGCCGCGAGCGCCGCGCGGCTCCTCAGCTTTTCCGGTCTTGCTCCTTCGAGAATTCTTGCGAAACCAGGAGCCCGCCGCATGGCGTGCGCGATCTGCTTCGGCAGCGCGGCCATGAGCGCGGCCTCGCGCTGCTTCGGTGTGCGCGTCTCGAGCTTGTCGAAATGCTGATTGCGGATTTTCTTCAAAGCCAGCGCATTTAAAGCCACCTTTTTCGGCGGCGGTACGATTTGACGTCGCGGAAGCTCTTGCGGCCGCCGGACGAAAAACCAAGGTAGAACTCCTTGACGTCCTCGTTCTGCGCCAGCGACTGGCCTTCGCCATCCATCACCACCCGGCCGTTCTCCAGGATGTAGCCGTAGTCGGCGAAGCGCAGCGCGATGTTGGTGTTCTGCTCGGCCAGCAGGAAGCTCACCTTCTCCTTCGCGTTCAGCCCCTTGACGATCTCGAAGATCTCCTCGACCAGCTGCGGCGCAAGGCCCATCGATGGCTCATCGAGCAGGATCATCTTCGGGCGCGCCATCAGCGCGCGGCCGATCGCGGTCATCTGCTGCTCGCCGCCCGACGTGTAGCCGGACTGCGAACCGCGCCGCTGCTTCAGGCGCGGGAAATACGTGTATACCTTCTCCAGCCCGTCGCGCGTCTCCGCGCCGCTGCGCGTATAGGCGCCGGTGAGAAGGTTTTCCTCCACCGTCAGGTGGGCGAAACAGTGCCGGCCCTCCATGACCTGGACCACGCCGCGCTTCACCAGGTCCGAGGGGGTCAGGCCTTCGATGCGCTCGCCGAGATACTCGATGTACCCCTTGGTCACTTCGCCGCGCTCGCCCTTGAGCAGGCTGGAAATCGCGCGCAGCGTCGTCGTCTTGCCGGCGCCATTCGCGCCCAGCAGCGCGACGATGCCGCCTTCCCGCACCGTAAGGGAAACACCCTTCAGCACGAGAATCACGTGGTTGTAGATCACCTCGATGCCGTTTACCGACAGCAGCACGGGAGCAGCGGACATGCCAGTTCCTCGAAAAAACGGCGCCGGGGACCAACCCGGCGCCGCTTTAAGCGTCAGGAGCGAAGGATCAGCCGGCTTCCTTGGCGCAGTCGCGCTTGGTGAGCTTCTTCTCCGCCGCGTACTTCTCGGCGGACGAGCGGATCATCGGCTTGATGATGCTGTTGTCGGCGTGATACACGCCCGGCTGCACGTTCCACTTCTTGCCGTCCCAGGAGTGGATCGTGGCCTGCGCCTCGCCGGCGTGATTGACGCAGCTGGTGCTCACCGGCGTCATGAAACCGGTGAAGCCGAGCTTCTTGATCGCCGCGTCGTCAATGGACAGGTTCTCCAGGCCCCAGCGCACCTCCTCGCCCTTGAGGGGTTTCTTGCCGTACTTCACCTGCGCCTTGCGCACCGCCTCGACGGTCACCATCGCCGCAGCCATGCCGCGGTTGTAGAGCACCTCGCCGACTTCTTCCTTCTTGCCGGCGCCCTGGCCCTTGTCGTAGACATACTTGATCATGTCCTTGTGCACCTGGCCCTGGCCCGCGGGCGCGAAGAACACCAGCGAACTGTAGCCCTTGGCGCCATCGCCGGCCGGCGTGACGTCGGGCTCGGCGCCCGACCACCACACGCCGTACATCTTCTCGCGCGGATAGCCGGTGGCGACCGCCTCCTTGATGGCGGTCGAATTCATCACCCCCCAGCCCCAGAGGAAGACATAGTCCGGACGCTGCTGGCGGATCTGCAGCCAGGTCGCCTTCTGCTCCACGCCCGGATGCGTCACCGGCAGCAGCAGCAGCTCGTAGCCGTGCATCCTGGCGCGCTCCTGCAGCAGCGCGATCGGCTCCTTGCCGTAGGGCGAGTCGTGATAGACGAGCGCGATTTTCTTGCCCTTAAGCTTGTCCAGGCCGCCTTCTTTCTTGCCGACGTGCTGCACCAGCATGTCCGCGGCGTCCCAATACGTGCCGCCGAGCGGGAAATTCCAGCCGAAGACGGTCCCGTCCACCGAATCCGCGCGGCCGTAGCCCGTGGTGATGATCGGAATCTTGTCGGCGAACGACTTGTCGGTCACCGCGAAGGTGATGCCGGTGGACAGCGGATGGAACGCCGTGGCGCCGGTGGATCCCTTGCCCTTCAGGCGCTCGTAGCACTCCACGCCCTTGTCGGTGGCGTAGCCGGTCTCGCATTCCTCGAACACGACCTTGACGCCGTTGATGCCGCCGTCGCGCGCGTTGATCAGCTTGAGGTAATCCACGTAGCCGTTGGCAAACGGGATGCCGTTGGGGGCATAGGCCCCGGTCCGGTAGGACAGCACCGGAAAGAACTGCTCGCCGCCACCCTTTGCCGCGGGCGCTTCGGCCTTCTTGGCCTGCGCCAGCGCCGCCGTGCTGCCGAACGCCGCAGCCACGGCAAAGCTCGCCGCCAGCACCGCGTATTTCGCTCCTTGTTTCATTTCAACCTCCTCCAGTAGGTTCCGAATCAGATCATAACCCCGTCAGTGGGGGAATGGCCAAAGACGCAGTTTTTCCTTGCCGATGGCCCACAGCCGGGCCAGGCCGTGGGGCTCGACGACGAGGAAAAACACGATCAGCGCGCCGAAGATCATCGATGCCAGGTGGGAGGCCATGGCGGTCGATATCGGCACCCCCAGCCAGAGCGGTACCTGGTCCAGGATGATCGGCAGGGCGACGATGAATGCGGCGCCGAAGAAGCTGCCCAGCAGCGATCCCATGCCGCCAATGATGATCATGAACAGCAGGTTGAGCGATACCGTGAGGTTGAACGCCAGCGGCTCCCAGGCGCCGAGATGGACGAAACCCCACAGGGCACCCGCGATCCCGCAATAGAAGGCGCTCACGGCGAAAGCGGTCAGCTTCGCGTACACCGGACGGATGCCGATCACCTCGGCGGCGACGTCCATGTCGCGCATCGCCATCCACTCGCGGCCGATGTGGCTGCGCACGAGGTTTTTCGCCACCAGCGTCAGCACGATCAGCACGCCGAGCAGGAACAGGTATTTCTCGGCAGGGGTATCCACCGTCCAGCCGAACATTTCGATCGGCGCCGTGGACACCGAACCGGAGGACGAATAGTTCGTGAACCATTTCACCCGCGCGAACAGCCAGTCCATGAAAAACTGCGCGGCGAGCGTCGCCACCGCGAGATACAGCCCCTTGATGCGCAGGCTCGGTACGCCGAACAGGATGCCGACGGCCGCGGCGATCAGGCCCGACAGCACCAGCACCACCAGAAAATTGAGCTGCGGGATGCGCAGCGCCAGGTTGTAGGCCGCGTAGGCCCCTACCGCCATGAAGGCGGCATGGCCGATGGAGATCTGGCCGCAGTACCCGACCAGCAGGTTGAGCCCGATCGCCGCAAGCGCGAGGATCAGGAACGGGATCAGCAGGGACAGGAACACATAGTCCGACACGACGAACGGCGCGGCGCCGATCGCCAGCACCAGCAGCCCGAGCATGAATGCCCGGTCCTGCAGGATCGGCAGCATCTGCTGGTCCGACGCGTAAGTCGACTTGAACTGGCCGTTTTCACGATAGAACATGCTTAGACCCTGTCGATATTCTTTTCGCCGAAGAGGCCCTCGGGCCGCACCAGCAGGAACAGCAGCGCCAGAACGTAGGCGAACCAGTTTTCGATGCCGCCGCCGGCGAGATCGAAGGCCTTGACCAGGATCGGGCCGAGGAACACCTCGGCCATTTTCTCGCCCACGCCGATGACCAGCCCGCCGACGATCGCCCCGGCGATGGAGGTAAAGCCGCCGAGGATCACGACCGGCAGCGCTTTCAACGCCACTTGCGAGAGGGAGAACTGCACGCCGAGCTGCGAACCCCAGATCACGCCCGCGACCAGGGCGACGAAGCCGGCGACCGACCAGACGATCACCCAGATGCGGTTGAGGGGGATGCCGATCGACTGCGCCGCCTGGTGGTCGTCCGCGACGGCGCGCAAGGCGCGCCCCGTGGCGGTCTTCTGGAAGAACAGCACCAGGCCCGCCACCAGCGCGGCCGCGACCAGCGCGGCGACGAAATCCTCCTTGTTGACCAGGATGCCGCCCTGGAAGATCTTGTCCAGGATCATCACCGGTTCCTTGGCGATGCCCAGGTCGATCTTGTAGATGTCGCTGCCCCACACGGTCTGGCCGAAACCGTCGAGGAAATAGGTGACGCCGAGCGTCGCCATCAGCAGCGCCACGCCCTCCTGGTTGACGAGCGGCCGCAGCACCAGGCGCTCGATCAGCCACGCGAGCACCACCATGATCACGGTTCCCGCCAGGATTGCGACCCAGAGCGGCATCTGTTCGGCGAGGCGCGCGACCGACAGCGCGGCGAACAGCACCATTGCCCCCTGCGCGAAATTGAACACGCCGGAGGCCTTGAAGATGAGCGCGAAGCCGAGCGCCACGAGTGAATACAGCACGCCCGCCATAAGGCCGCCGAGCAGGACTTCGACGTAGAAACCGGCCGGCGAGGCGCCGGTCGCCAACGGCAGCGCGAGGCCGATCAGCAGAACCGCGCCGAGCGTGAGGACGGGCAGGTGTTTCTTCATCGCGTCAGTGGCTCACGCCGAGGTAGGCATCTATCACCGCCTGGTTGGCGCGCACCACGTCAGGCGTGCCGTCGCCAATCTTCTTGCCGTAGTCGAGCACCACGACGCGGTCCGAGATGTCCATCACCACGCCCATGTCGTGTTCGATCAGTACGATGGTGGTGCCGAACTGGTCATTGACGTCGAGGATGAAGCGGCACATGTCCTGCTTCTCCTCCATGTTCATGCCCGCCATCGGCTCGTCCAGCAGCAGGATGCGCGGCTCCATCGCCAGCGCGCGCGCGAGGTCGACGCGCTTTTGCAGGCCGTAGGGCAGGCGACCGACCTGCGTCTTGCGGTAGGCCTGGATCTCGAGGAAGTCGATGATGCGCTCCACCACCGCGCGGTGCTCCATCTCCTCGCGCAGCGCGGGTCCGATGCGCAGCGCCTGCAGCAGGATGTTGGACTGCATCTTCAGGTTGCGCCCGGACATGATGTTGTCCAGCACCGACATGCCCTTGAAAAGCGCGAGGTTCTGGAAGGTGCGCGAGATGCCGCTGACGGCGACCTCGTGCGGATCCATGTCGTGGTACTCGCGGCCCAGGTAGCGGATCGTGCCCTGCTGGGGGTGGTAGACGCCATTGATGACGTTCAGCATCGAGCTCTTGCCCGCGCCGTTCGGGCCGATGATCGCGCGCACCTCGTGCTCGCGCACGTCGAACGAGACGTCGGAGAGCGCCTTGACGCCGCCAAACGCGAGCGACACGCCGTCGAGCGCGAGGATGACCTCGCCAACGCGTTCTGCGCGTTCCTTCATCGCTGCGCGCGCCCGCTCGCCGCTTCCGCCATCAGGCCGCTTTCTTCGCCGCCGCCGGCGCGTAGGTCTTCGCGTCGCGGATTTTCAGGTCCGCCGAGATCGACCCCGTGCGTCCATCTTCGTAGCGCACCTGTGCCTCGACATGCACCACCGGCCTGCCCGCGTACATGGCATCCACGAGGGAGGCATACTTTTCACCGACATGCAGCCGCCGCACCTTGCTGGTCCGGGTGAGTTCGCCGTCGTCCGCCTCGAGCTGCTTGTGCAGGATCAGGAAGCGGTGGATCTGGGACGCGGCAATCTCCGGTTCGGTGGCAAGGTCGGCATTCACTTTCTCGATGCATTCCCGCATCAGGTCGTATACCTCGTCGCGCGACGCAAGATCGACATAGCCCGAGTAAGGCATGCCGCGCTTCTCGGCCCAGTTGCCGACCGCCTCCATGTCCATGTTGACGAAGGCGCACACGCGGTCGCGGCCGTGTCCGAAGGCGACCGCTTCCTTGATGAACGGGAAGAACTTGAGCTTGTTCTCGAGGTACTTCGGCGCGAAGAGGGAGCCGTCGGCGAGCTTGCCGACGTCCTTGACCCGATCGATGATCTTGAGGTGCCCGTCGGCGTCGACATAGCCCGCGTCGCCGGTGTGGAACCAGCCTTGCGCGTCCTTCGAAGCCGCGGTCGCCTGCGGGTTCTTGTAGTACTCCTTGAAAAGGCCCGGCGAGCGAATCAGCAGTTCGCGCTGCGGCGTGAAGGAGAGCTCCACGCCCTTCACCGCAGGACCCACGGTATCCGCCTTCACCTGCCCATTGGGCTGGACGCAGACGAAGACGCTGGTCTCGGTCGAACCGTAGAGCTGCTTGAGGTTGATGCCCAGCGAGCGGTAGAAGCGGAACAGGTCCGGGCCGATCGCCTCGCCCGCCGTATAGGCGACACGCACGCGGCTCATGCCGAGCACGTTGCGCAGAGGTCCGTAGATGATCGCGTCGCCGAGCCGGTAGAGCACGCGATCCAGGGCGCCCACGGGCTTGCCGTCAAGGATGTCGCCGCCGACCTTGCGGGCAACCTCCATGAAATAGCGGTACAGCGAGCGCTTGAGGGCGCTCGCGTCCTCCATGCGGATCGAGACCTGCGTCAGCAGCGCCTCGAAAACTCGCGGCGGCGCGAAGTAATACGTGGGGCCGATGTCGCGCATGTCCATCATCACGGTTTCCGCCGACTCCGGGCAGCAGACGCAGTAGCCAGTGACAAAGGGCTGCGCGTAGGAAAAGATGTTCTGGCCGACCCAAGCCGGCGGCAGGTAGGCCAGCACCACGTCCGTGTCGTTCAGCCCCTCCATCTCCGCGGCGGCCTGCGCGCGATCGATGAGGCTGTGATGGGTAAGCACGACGCCTTTCGCGACACCGGTGGTGCCCGAGGTGAAGAACATGGCCGCCGTGTCCGAACCCGCGCCCTTAGCGATCTCAGCCTCGAGAAACGCCGGAACGCGTCGCTGCGAGTCGGCACCGATCTCGAGCAGCTTGTCGCAACTCATGAGCTGGGGCTGGCTGTAATGGCGCAGGCCGCGCGGCTCGTCGTAGTAGATATGCGCAAGCGTCGGGCACTGCGGCAGGATTTCGAGCAGCTTGTCGACCTGCTCCTGGTCCTCCGCCAGCGCGTGGGTGATGCCGGCGTTCTGGATTGGAAACGCAATCTCGGCGGCGATCGCGTCCTGGTAAAGGGGCACGGGAATGCCGCCAAGGCACTGCGCGGCGCACATCGCGGCGTAGACGCGCGGGCGGTTGTCGCCAACGATGGCCAGGTGGTCGCCGCGCTTGAAGTCCTGCGCCGCCAGCCCGCAGGCAAGCGAGCGCACTTCGTCGGCGAAGCGCCGCCAGCTCCAGGTCTGCCAGATGCCGAGATCCTTCTCGCGGATCGCGGGACGCTCCGCGCGCACCTTGGCGTGGTGCAGCAGAAGCTTCGGAAATGTATCGAGCCCGGAAAGGTCTTCCGACATACTCGCCCTCCTCCAAGGACTTGTAACGGCAGGTATTCTAACGTTGCTTGACGCGAGCAGCACTGTAGCGGATTCTCGGCGCAAGAATGTCACCGTCGCGACAATCTGCCCCGTCCGCTTCGCGTTCGCTGCGCGACCTATTGGAGGTTTCCCACTGGACCCGGAATCTCTCGGGCGAGCAGCTGGCCCGGGTGCGCGCGGAGACGGTGGAGCGCTTCGTTCCCGCGGGAAGCTATGCCTGCCGCAAGGGCGAAGCGGTCGAGCACTGGGTGGGCGTTGCCGAAGGACTGCTCAAGCTGAGTACCGATTCGCCGGACGGGAAGACGGCGACGCTCGCGGGCGTCGCGGCGGGCGGCTGGTTCGGCGAGGGCTCGTTGCTGCGCACCGAACCTCGCCGGTACGATGCGGTGGCATTGCGCGACAGCAAGGTGGCATTGATGCCTCGCGCCACCTTTGCCTGGCTACTCGACAGCAGCATCGCGTTCAACCGCTTCCTGCTTGACCAGTTGAATGAGCGCCTGGGTCAGTTCATCGGATTGATCGAGAATGAGCGACTGCTGTCTCTCGAAGCCCGTATCGCCCGATGCATCGGAATGCTGTTCAATGCGCACCTCCAGCCCGGAGTAGAGGCGCGCATGCAGCTTTCGCAGGAAGAGATCGGGTACCTTTCGGGGGTATCGCGCCAGCGCGCGAACCAGGCCCTCAGCGTCCTCGCCGAGGCGAAGCTTGTACGGCTCGAATACGGCGGCATCACCGTTCTCAACGTGGAAGGACTCAAGAACTATGGCGGGTAGCGAACACTGGACCACTAAAGGCGACGTTCGGCTCTTCCTGTGGCGAAAGCCGCCGTCGACCGGGCAGGCGCCTAACGGCACCATCCTCTTCGTGCACGGGTCGTCGATGGCTTCGCAACCGACCTTCGACCTGCAGGTGCCGGGCCGGCCGGATTCATCCGTCATGGACTGGTTCGCGGCGCGCGGTTTCGACACCTGGTGCCTCGACAACGAAGGCTACGGCCGCTCCGACAAGAAGCGCCCGATCAACTTCGACATTTCCAACGGGGCGGACGACCTGGCGGCCGCGTCGGACTACATCTGCGGGGAAACCAGGCAACGGAAACTGCTCGTCTACGGCATCTCGTCGGGAGCCCTCAAGGCGGCGCTGTTTGCCGAGCGGCATCCGGCGCGCGTGGCGCGGCTCGCGCTCGACGCGTTCGTGTGGACCGGCGAGGGCAGCCCGACGCTGGCCGAGCGCAGGAAGCGCCTGCCCGAATTCATCGCCAGGAACCGCCGTCCGATCGACCGGGCGTTCGTAGAGAGCATCTTTGCGCGCGACCATCCCGGCACCGCGGACGCCGCCACCGTGAGCGCGTTCGCCGACGCAATCCTCGCGCTGGACGACTCGGTGCCGACGGGAACCTACGTCGACATGTGCTCGAAGCTGCCGCTGACGGATCCGGCGCGCATCACGGTGCCGACGATCCTGATGCGCGGTCAATGGGACGGCATCGCGGGAAGCGACGACCTGATCGAATTCTTCAAGCGCCTGCCCAATCCGGACAAGCAGTTCTGCGTCATGCCGGGCATCTCGCACGCGAGCTTCCAGCAGAAGAACTACCTGATGGTCTACCACATCCTGCATGCGTTCTTCAGCCAGCCGGAACCGGTGTATCGCGGATGAAACGGCTCTGCGCTCTCGTCGCCGGTTTCTTTCTTTCGACCGGAGTTTTGTCGCAGACCTATCCGTCGCGCCCGATCCGGATGGTGATACCGCTCTCGCCGGGCGGCTTCGCGGACGTGCCCGGCCGACTGCTCGCCGCGCGGCTTTCGAGTGCGCTGGGGCGGCAGGTCTACGTGGAGAACAAACCCGGCGCCGGCGGAACCATCGGCGCCGATGCCATCGCCAAGTCTCCGCCGGACGGCTACAGCATCCTGTTTACCGGTACCCCCCACGTCATATCGCCGTGGCTGTACCGGAGCATGCCGTACGACGCGTTGAAGGACTTCGCGCCCGTCGCGCTGGTCGCCACGGGCCCCTACATCCTCGTCGTCAATCCGCAACTCGGCGTCAATTCCGTGCGCGAGCTCGTGGCGGCCGCCAAGGCCCAGCCCGGGAAAATCGACTACGCGAGTTCCGGCAACGGCAGCGCGCAGCATCTCGTGACCGCGCTGTTCAGCACCGCGGCCGGGGCGCCGCTCAACCACGTGCCGTACAAGGGCAGCGGCCCGGCGATGCAGGACCTCGTTTCCGGACAGGTGAAGGTCTCGTTCGCGGGCATCCCGAACGCGCTCAACCACCTGAAATCCGGGCGCCTGCGGGCACTTGCGGTCAGCACGTCGAAGCGCTGGCCCGACCTGCCCGAAGTTCCGACGGTCGCGGAAGCCGGAATTCCCGGCTTCGAGGCAACGCTGTGGCTCAATCTGGCCCTGCCTGCAGGCACGCCCAGTGAAATCGTGCATCGCCTGCACACCGAGACTGCGAAGGCGCTGCAGGATCCGGAACTTCAGACCAGCTTCCGCGCATCGGGAGTCGAAGCACAGGTTCTGGGGCCGCAGGAACTGGCCGCGTTCATAAGGTCCGAACACGACAAATGGGGCAGGGTCGTGCGCGCGACCGGCGCCACGGTCAATTGAATCGGACGCCGGGACAAGCCGGCGGCGGCGCCGGGCGCTAAGCTTTCGCGGGGAGCCGGAATCCGACCGGCGCGCGGAGGGGGCGGTGACGCGCGAGATCGTCGAGACGCTGAAGAGGATCCTGAAGGCCCGCAGCATGACCTATGCGGACCTGGCGGGCGCGTTGCGCGTCTCGACGCCGACCGTCAAGCGCCTGTTCTCGCAGCGCAGTTTCTCGCTCGAGCGCCTCGAGGAAATCCTCAAGGTGCTCGAAATGGATTTCTACGAACTGGCCCGCATGAGCCACGGCCGGCCCACCGGCCCCGTCGAACTGTCGCTCGAGCAGGAAACCGCGCTCGCCAGGGATGCGCGCCTGTTCTCGGTGTTCTGGCTGATCACGAACGAATGGCGCTTCGACGAGATCGTCGCCGAATTCAAGCTCGGCGCCGCGCAGATCACCGCCTACTACGCCCGGCTCGATCGCCTGCGCCTGATCGACTGGCGGCCCGGAAACCGCGCAGGCTTGCGCGTCCCCAAGCACTACATCTGGCGCGCGGGCGGGCCGCTGCGCAAGGCCTACGGCCTGCGGGTGGTCACCGAGTTCATGCGCTCGCGCTTCGACGCGCCGCACGACGCGTTCCGTTTCGAGGCGCAGGAGCTCTCCAGCGAATCCGCCATCGTCGTAAAGCGCCGCATCGAGCGCTTCGCCGCCGAGATCAACGAACTGGTGGAGATGGACGCCGGGGTGCCGGCCAAGAAGCGCGTCACGCTGGGCGTGCTGCTCGCCTGCCGGCCGTGGGACATCTCCATCGTCCACGCATTGCGCGCGGACGCGGAGGTTTCGAAAAAACGCGCCGCCTGAACGGCGGCGCTACATGTTGCGGCGGTACTCGCCCCCGACCTCGAACAGCGCGTGCGTGATCTGCCCGAGCGAGCAGACGCGCACCGCGTCCATCAGCACCTCGAACACGTTCTGGTCCAGGATCACGGCCTGGCGCAGCCGGTCGAGCATCGCTTTTGCATGGGAAGAGTTGGCTTCGTGAAAGGCGCGCAGGCGTTTCAGCTGGGATTGCTTCTCGTCCTCGCTGGAGCGGATCAGTTCGATCTTCTGCGGCACCGCGTCGGCCTGCGCGTTGCGGAAGGTATTGACGCCGATGATCGGATACGAGCCGTCGTGCTTCTGGTGCTCGTAGTACATCGACTCTTCCTGGATCTTGCCGCGCTGGTACCCCGTTTCCATGGCGCCGAGCACGCCGCCGCGCGAGCTGATCGCCTCGAATTCCTTCAGCACCGCTTCCTCGACCAGGTCGGTGAGTTCCTCGATGATGAAGGAGCCCTGGTTGGGGTTCTCGTTCCTGGCCAGGCCCCACTCCTTGTTGATGATCAGCTGGATCGCCATCGCGCGGCGCACCGATTCCTCGGTGGGCGTGGTGATCGCCTCGTCGTAGGCATTGGTGTGCAGCGAGTTGGTGTTGTCGTAGGAGGAGATCAGCGCCTGCAGCGTCGTGCGGATGTCGTTGAAGGCGATCTCCTGCGCGTGCAGGCTGCGGCCGCTGGTCTGCGAATGGAACTTGAGCTTCTGCGAGCGCTCGTTGGCGCCGTAGCGGTTCTTCATCGCCACCGCCCAGATGCGGCGCGCGACGCGACCGATGACGCTGTACTCCGGGTCCATGCCGTAGCTGAAGAAGAACGACAGGTTCGGCGCGAAATCGTCGATGTCCATGCCGCGCGCGAGGTAGGCCTCGACGAACGTGAAGCCGTTGGCGAGCGTGAACGCGAGCTGGCTGATCGGGTTCGCCCCGGCTTCCGCGATGTGATAGCCGGAAATGGACACCGAGTAGAAGTTCTTCACGCCGTGCGCGATGAAGTACTGCTGGATGTCGCCCATCACCTTGAGCGAGAACTCGGTCGAGAAGATGCAGGTGTTCTGCCCCTGGTCTTCCTTCAGGATGTCGGCCTGCACCGTGCCGCGGACAGCTGAAAGCGTTTGCTTTCTTATCTTTTCGATTTCGTTTGAATCCGGCAGGCGAGAATTCAATTCCCGGAATTTTTCTACCTGCTGATCGATGGCCGTATTGAAGAACATCGCAAGAATGGTCGGCGCCGGCCCGTTGATGGTCATCGACACGGAATTCGTCGGCGCGCAAAGATCAAAGCCGGAGTAGAGCACCTTCATGTCGTCCAGCGTGGCGATGGACACGCCCGAATTGCCGACCTTGCCGTAGATATCGGGCCGCTCGTCCGGGTCGAAGCCGTAGAGCGTGACCGAATCGAACGCCGTCGACAGGCGCTTGGCGGGCAGGTCCTTCGACAGGAGGTGAAAGCGCCGGTTGGTGCGGAATGGATCGCCCTCGCCGGCAAACATGCGCGTCGGATCCTCGTTCTCGCGCTTGAAGGCAAATACGCCCGCGGTGTATGGAAATTCGCCCGGCAGGTTCTCGCGCCACCGCCAGCGCAGGATTTCGCCCGCGTCCTCGAACTTCGGCAGCGCGACCTTGGGTAGCTTCGTGCCCGAAAGAGACGTCGTGGTGAGCCTGGTGCGGATCTCGCGGTTGCGCACCTTGCTCACGAACTCATCGCCGGCATAGCTCCTGACCGTTTCCGGCCAGTTGTCGAGCAGCGCCTTCGACTCCGCGACGAGTTGCGCGTCCTTCGCCACGATGAGCCTGTCGAGCGCGTCCGTGCCGCCGCTGGTGCCGAGCATGTTCTTTGCCGCCTGCAGGCTCTGCCGGTCGCGCGCGATGCGCGACTGCGCCAGGCCCAGCGCGTGGTAGGCGCGCACCGCTTCGGCGATCTCGGCCAGGTAGCGGCTGCGCCTGGGCGGCACCACCACGTTCACGTTCGAGGAACTGCGGCCCTTGATCGCGGGCAGGATGCCCGGCTCGAGCCGCAGCCCCTTTTCCTTCAGCCGGTCGGCGACGTCCCGGTAGAGCGCGGTCACGCCGTCGTCATTGAAGCGCGAGGCGATGGTGCCGTAGACCGGCATCGATTCCGGCGGCTGGCCGAAGCCCTGCCGGTTCCTCTGCACCTGCTTGCGCACGTCGCGCAGCGCGTCCTCGGCGCCCCGGCGATCGAACTTGTTGATCGCGATGAAGTCGGCATAGTCGAGCATGTCGATTTTCTCGAGCTGGCTCGCGGCGCCGAATTCCGGCGTCATCACGTAAAGCGATACGTCGACCAGCGGCACGATCGCCGCGTCACCCTGGCCGATGCCCGAGGTCTCGACGATCACGAGGTCGAAGCCGGCCGCCCGGGAGGCGGCGACCACCTCCGGCACGCAGGCCGCGATTTCCGCGCCCGAGTCGCGCGTGGCCAGCGAGCGCATGAAGACGTTCGGGCCGTGGATGGCGTTCATGCGGATGCGGTCGCCCAGCAGCGCGCCGCCGGTCTTGCGGCGCGTCGGGTCGACCGAAACGATCGCGACCTTCAGGCGGTCGCCCTGGTCGATGCGCAGGCGCCGCACCAGTTCGTCGGTGAGCGAGCTCTTGCCGGCGCCGCCGGTCCCGGTGATGCCGAGAACGGGCGCGGGATCGCGCTTCGACTTTTCCCGGATCTGCTGCCTCAACTTGTCGTCAACGGCGCCAAGTTCGAGGGCGGAAATCACTTTCGCCAGGGCGCGGAAGTCTCCCGGCTTCAGCCCGGCGGGCGCGCGCTCCACCGGGTTGAAGTCGCAGCGCGCCAGCATGTCGTTGATCATCCCCTGCAAGCCCATTTTCTGGCCGTCTTCGGGAGAGTAGATGCGCGCGACGCCGTAGGCATGAAGTTCCTCGATTTCGGAAGCGACGATCACGCCGCCGCCGCCGCCGAAGACCCGGATGTCGCCGCCGCCGCGCGCGCGCAGCTGGTCGACCATGTACTTGAAGTACTCGATGTGGCCGCCCTGGTAGGACGAGATCGCGATGCCCTGCACGTCCTCCTCGAGGGCGGTGGTCACGACGTCGTCGACCGAGCGGTTGTGTCCGAGGTGAATCACCTCCGCGCCGGAAGCCTGCAGGATGCGCCGCATGATGTTGATCGAGGCGTCGTGGCCGTCGAACAGGCTCGCCGCGGTGACGAAGCGGATCTTGTGCTTCGCCTTGTAGACCAGATTCTTGGACTGGGACAAATCGGTCATGAGAATCCCCTCCTCAGGGGATGACGAGCGTACTTGACGTTAACGTAAACGTCAACCTGGACAAGCCCTTAACGCAGCAGGAATTCCCTCACTGCCGCAATCTGATTGTCGCTCATCAGCGCCGGGGCGTGGCCGATTCCCGGCAACTCCAGCACCTCGACCCCGGGCCTGCGCGACTGCATCTGCACCAGCGTGTCGTGGGAAAGCACGTCCGATTCGGCGCCGCGCAGGACCAGCGTCGGGCAACGAACCTCCGACCAGACATGCCAGAGATCGACGCCGGAGAGGAAGTTGAATCCCATCGGAAATTCCGGGTCGGCACGCGCACTGCGCATCGTGTCGCCGATGGCCGGGTCGTAGCGCAGGCGGTAGCCGCCGTCCGCCGTTCCGGCCACGCTGTGCTCGGCGAGATGCCGCCATTGCTCGTCGGTCAGGGGCCCGAACTGCGCGCAGGCCTCGCGCATGTAGGCCTCCGCCTCGGCGATGCTGCGGATCGCGCTGCCACCCGCGACATGACCCTTGAGCCGATACAGCGACCCCCAGGGAATGAACGGCCCTACATCATTGAGCACCAGCCGCCGGATCGGCGATCCCGGCTTCGCCGCCAGCAGCATGCCTATAAGTCCCCCCATCGAGGTGCCGACCCAGTCGATCTGCGCAAGCCCGCCGGCCGGCTTGCGGCGGTCGCGGAACGTGCCGAATGAAACGGGCGGCTGGGGTGCCGTGATGCGCGCAATCAGCGCCGCCGCATCCGAGAGGTAGGTCGAAAAGCTGTAGTCGTTCTTGTCCGCGAGCCACTCGCTGTCACCGCGGCCGACGACATCGGGGCAGACGACGCGGCAATCGCGCGCCAGGTCGCGCGCGAGATAGTCGAAATCGCGGCAGTTGCGCGACAGGCCGTGCACGCAGACAACCACCCGAGCCGCCGACTGCTTGCCCCAGTCGAGGTAAGCGATGCGATGGAAGCCAGCCTGCGACAGACTGAGAAAGGAACCCTGAATGAAGTCCACGGGCATACGCCCAAGCATAGTGCATGCCCATTGCCATTTCGGCTGGCACGCTTCCTGCAGCGTTGGCTTGTGGACATCCCTCGCGTCGGAGCCGAATTCATGCCCATCGAAGACAGGATCGAGAAATATGCCCACTTGGTCCTCGTCGCGCTGCTGTTCGCGACGCTGGGCTGGATCGTCTAGCTCGACCACCGCCAGGATCCCAGGGGCGAGGCGCGTGCGGGTCCTGATTGTCGATGAATCGGAGGAGCGCGCGGCAGTGCTGCGCGAAGGTCTGTTTGCCGCCGGTCACGAAGTGGCCGCGTCGCTGTCTTCGCCGCTCGAACTGCTGCGCGCGGTGGAGGAACTGCGTCCCGACGTCATCGTCATCGATACTGAATCGCCGACGCGCGACGTGCTCGAGCACGTGGTCATCGTCAGCCAGTCGAGCCCACGGCCGATTGTGATGTTTGCCTCTGATTCGGGCAGCGAGGCGATACGCGACGCGGTGCGCGCCGGTGTTTCGGCCTATGTCGTGGATGGCCTGGACAGCGGCCGCGTCAACAGCATTGTCGAGGTCGCCTGCGCCCGCTTCGAGGAATTTCAGCGCCTGAAAGTCGAGCTCGCCGACGCCAACCTCAAGCTTTCCGAACGCAAGCTGGTGGAGCGCGCCAAGGGCATCCTGATGCGAGCTCGAGGCCTCGACGAAGACGGCGCGTACCGCGCGCTCAGGCGCATGGCGATGGACCGCAACCGGCGCATCGGCGAAGTCGCCCAATCGGTCATCGACATGAGGGACCTATTGGGCTAGCTGTCGCCCGAATCCTGTGCGTCGCGTGGCATCTCGCACCGTTGCAGTGCAGCAATCCCGGCCAGCTATGGATCATTCGCCTTTTTAGATACTGAATTTACTGTGTAATTCTCTGTTGGCATATCTATTGCATCGCACCAGTTAACCCGTCCGAAAGCTTGGTGCGGGCAAGGACAAAGACGTCCAGGTCGTGTGCGCATGCACGCGTCTGGACGTTTTTTTTTGGAGAACGCATTTGGCAGCCGTGCTCAAGCCGACCTTGCAGGAGTCCGCGCATGCGGCACCGGTCGTCATCGTCGGCAGCGGTCCGGTGGGCGTACGGTTGGCGCAGGAACTCGCGCGCCGCGCGCCGCGGCTTGGCGTCGTCCTGTATGGCGCGGAAACTCGCGAACCCTACAACCGGGTCCGCCTGTCATCGCTGCTGGCCGGCGAGTTGGGCTGGGACGCCCTGACCCGCGACTTGCGCCTGCCCGAGCATGCCGGATTGGAGTCGCGCCTGGGCTGCGCCGTGGTTTCAATCGACCGCGCGGCGCGCTGCGTGCAAGACGCAGCCGGGCGGATACAGCCCTACCGCGCGCTCGTGCTCGCGACCGGATCCACTCCTTACGTGCCCGATATTCCCGGCGTAGGCCTCGCGGGCGTTTACACGTTCCGTAACTTCGAGGACGCGCAACAGCTTTTCGCCCGCAGCATTCGAAGCCGACGCACTGTCGTGCTGGGCGGCGGCCTGCTGGGCCTGGAGGCTGCGCGCGCCATGCGGCGGTTTCATACCGAGGTGGTGGTGGTCGAACAGGAAGGCCGCCTCATGCCGCAGCAGCTCGACGAGGAAGGCGCGCAGGCACTGCGCATGCATGTCGAGAAACTGGGCATCACCGTGATCACCGGCGACGGCGCGCGCCAGGTGAAAGGCGACCTGCGCGTGGCTTCCGTGCGCCTGCGCAGCGGCACCGAAATACCTTGCGATACGCTGGTCGTCGCCGCAGGCATCCGCCCAAACATCGCCTTGGCCCGCGCGAGCGGCATCGCCGTCGGCCGCGGCATCCGGGTGGACGACTGCCTGCGCACGAGCGATGCGGCCGTCTATGCCGCGGGCGAGTGCGCGGAGCATCGCGAGACGGTCTATGGCCTGGTCGCGCCCGGGCTCGAGCAGGCATCGGTGATCGCGGCACGGTTCGCCGGCGGCGAAGCGCTCTATGCCGGATCGACGACCGCGACGCGCCTCAAGGTGCTGGACCTGCCGGTTTTCAGTATCGGCCGCGTGCGCGAGACCGACCGGCTCGACCTCGCGCGCAGCCGCGTACACCGGCCCGCAGGCGGCTACGGCAAGATCGTCACCGAACGCGGGCGCCTCATCGGCGCCATCGTCGTCGGCAAGGGTGGCGACATCGGGCGGCTGCAGGAAGCGGTCGCACGCACGCGGCGTATCCTGCCCTGGCAGGCGTGGCGCTTCGCGCGCACCGGCTCGCCCTGGCCCGAGCCGGAACACGCGAGCGTACTCGCCTGGCCGGACAGTGTCGCGGTGTGCAATTGCACCGGGGTGACGCGCGGGCAGCTCGGCGCCGCGCTGGCGGCCGGATGCGCGACGGCTGAATCGCTCGCAGCCGCGACCGGCGCATCGACCGTATGCGGCTCATGCCGTCCGCTGCTCGTCGAACTGGCAGGCAACGGCGGCTCTCCCGTCCCCGTGCGCGGCGCGAATGTCCTGCTCTGGACAGGCGGGGCGGCGCTGGCGATCGCGCTGGTCGCCCTGCTCGCGTCGATACCCTACGCCAGGACCGTGCAGCTGCCCTGGCAATGGGACCTGCTCTGGCGCGACGGCTTCTGGAAGCAGGTGAGCGGCTACAGCGTGCTGGCGCTCGCCGTCCTCGCCGCGATCCTGTCGCTGCGCAAGCGCATTCGCCGCTTCACCTTCGGCGATTTCGCGCTCTGGCGCGCCGCGCACGCGCTGCTTGCGGCCGCAACGCTCGCCGGGCTCGCCGTGCACACGGGCGGCCGCCTGGGCGCCAACCTGAACCTCGCCTTGATGGCGACTTTTCTCGGCGTCATTGCGCTGGGTTCGGTCGCCGGCGGCGTGGTGGCGCTCGAGCACAGGTTGGGCGCGCGCGGCGCGCGCCTGCGCCGCGGCTGGACCTGGGCGCACCTGCTGTTGTCATGGCCGGTGCCCGTTTTGCTCGGCATGCACGTGTTCAAGACCTACTACTTCTGAAGACCACCTGGATCTACTGGGGAGCAATGACCATCGCGATCGGCAGCTACCTGGCGGCGGGGCTCCTGCTCAAGCGCTCGGCCGACGATCGCTGGCTCGCGCCCGCGCGCTCGATGCTGCTTCCCGGCAAGACCACGCACGGCCACCACCAGATCGAGCTCGCCTGCGAAAGTTGCCACAAGCCATTCGGCGGCAAGCAGGCGCTGCAGGAATCCTGCGAGCGCTGCCATGCCACCGAGCTGAAGTCCGCCAACGACACGCATCCGCTATCGAAATTCACCGATCCGCGCAACGCCGACCGCCTGGAGAAGCTCGACGCCACGCTCTGCGTCACCTGCCACACGGAACACCGTCCAGGCATCACGCGGCCGATGGGCGTCACGCTGGCGGGCGATTTCTGCTTCCACTGCCACGCCGACATCGCGAAGGACCGCCCGAGCCACGCGGGACTCGCGTTCAACAGCTGCAACAGCGCAGGCTGCCACAAGTACCACGACAACCGGGCGCTCTACGAAGACTTTCTCGCCAAGCACCTGAACGATGCGCCCGTCGCCGCCGCGCCAATACTGCCGCGGCGCGCACTGCGCGAGGCGATCGCGCAACTGCCGGACTACCCGGCCGACCGGTTTCCGCTCAAGGCTCTCGACGCGAGCGCGCAGGACGCCCCGGCGGGCTTGAGGGCGACGGCCGGAATGATGCGCGACTGGCTCGAGACCTCGCATGCGAAAGCGGGCGTCAACTGCGGCGCCTGCCACCAGGCCGACAAGGGGGCGGCCTGGACCGAACGGCCCGGGCAGGCGGCGTGCGCCGGCTGCCACGGCACCGAGACCAAGGGATTCCTCGCGGGCAAGCACGGCATGCGCGTCGCGGAAGGCTTGTCGCCGATGACCCCCGCGCAGGCACGACTGCCGATGCAACCGGACGCGCGCGACCGGCAACTCGGTTGCACCAGCTGCCACGGCGCGCACCGCTTCGACACGCGCAAGGCCGCGGTGGAAGGCTGCCTTGGCTGCCATGGCGACGAACACAGCCTCGCCTACAAGCGCTCGCCGCACTACGCGCTCTGGCAGAAGGAACTCGCGGGTACGGCGCCGGCCGGCAGCGGCGTGAGCTGCGCCAGCTGCCATCTGCCCAGGGTCGAGCACCGGATCGAGGATCTGGGACTCAAGCGCACGCTGGTGCAGCACAACCAGAACGGCACGCTGCAGCCGAGCGAAAAAATGATCCGGCCGGTATGCCTGTCCTGCCACGGACTCGGTTTCGCCATCGATGCCCTCGCCGACCGCGCGCTGATATCGCGCAATTTCGCCGGCCGGCCCGGCGGGCACGTCGACAGCCTCGACATGGTGACGCGCCGCCTGCGCGAGCTGCGGGACAAGCGCCGCAAGCCCGAGGACAAATCCTGAATCCCGTTTCCCAGCAAAGGAGCCGCAAATGAAAGCACGCATTGCAATCGGAATCGCAGGCCTCACCTGTGCCGCCGCCGCGTCGGCGCAGGTCTCCTACAAGGAGCTGACCGACGCGCTGCACCTCGTCATGGAGTCCGACCGCACGGTCTACACGCGCCAGGTGGTCAACCGCCTGCAGAACGAGGAGAAAGTGATCAAGGCGAGCGAGCACTTCAAGGACGACAAGGCGCTGCCGCTGCCGGCGCAGATGTTCCGCTTCGGCTCGGAAATGGTGGCCGAAAAGAAGCCCGCCTTCAGCTACTCGCTGCTCTCGCTCTGGCCGATCAACAAGCAGAACGCGGCCAAGACGCCGGCCGAGAAGGAGGGCCTCGATGCCGTGGCCAAGGACCCGAGCAAGCCGTACTACAAGGAGGAAACGCTCGGCAAGGTGAAGTACTTCACCGCCGTGTACGCCGACCGCGCGGTCTCGCCCGCCTGTGTCAGTTGCCACAACGAGCACAAGGACACTCCGAAAAACGACTTCAAGCTCGGCCAGACCATGGGCGGCGTCGTGATTCGCGTGCCGATGAAATAACCGCCATGTCCCGCGCCTTCCTTGTCCTCGTCTCAGCGGCGCCGCTCTGGGCCCAGGCCCAGGGCTATCCGCAATTTCCCGAGCCCCGCCTCAGCGCGGGCCGCGAAGTCTGGCTCGGCACCTGCATGGTCTGCCACACGGAGCCTGCCTCGGGCGCGCCGCAGATCACGGACAAGGCGGCCTGGGCGCCGCGCATTGCAAAGGGAAAGGAGGCGCTCTATCGCAGCGCGCTCGGCGGCTTCACGGGGCCCAAGGGCACCGAGATGCCGGCGCGCGGCGGCAATGGCTCGCTTTCCGAAGAGCAGGTCCGCATGGCCGTCGATTACATGACGGCGGCCGCATCGAAGTCTCCGTAGTCCTCACATGGGAGCAATGTCATGACACCGAAGCAAGTCGAACTCGTACAGGGAAGCTGGAAAAAGGTGCTGCCGATTGCGGACACCGCCGCGGAATTGTTCTACGGCCGTCTGTTCACTGCCGACCCCGCTCTCAAGCCGCTGTTCAAGGGTGATATGAAGGCGCAAGGGCGCAAGCTGATGACGATGATCGGTACTGCGGTCAACGGCCTCACCAAGCTCGACAGCATCGTTCCGGCAGTACAGGACCTTGGGCGCCGCCACGTCAAGTACGGCGTCAAGGACAAGGACTACGACACCGTCGGTGGCGCATTGCTTTGGACGCTCGAGCAGGGACTGGGAGATGCTTTCACCCCCGAAGTCAAGGAGGCATGGGCGACGACCTACGGCGTGCTGGCAAAAACCATGAAAGATGCGGCTGCGACTGTCGCGGCCTGAACGCGGCGTGGCCCACGAACGGAAGAAAAGACGTGAATTCCTGCGCCGCAGCGCGCTGCTTGCGGGCGGCAGCCTTGTGACAATGACGCCCGAGGGTCTGCGCGCCGCAGCCTGGGCGGGGGGATCCGACGCGCCAGAGAAGCGCGAACTGCGCATTGGCTTCATGCCGCTCACCGATTGCGCGCCGCTGGTGGTCGCCTCGGCGCTGGGCTTCGACAGGAAATACGGCGTGCAATTCCGCCTGTCGCGGCAAGCGTCGTGGGCGGCGATCCGCGACAAACTGCTGGCCGGCGAACTCGATGCTGCGCACGCGTTGTACGGCCTGCCCTACGGCGTACAGCTCGGTATCGGCGGCCCGCGGCGCGACATGGCGGTGCTGATGACGCTGAACGCCAACGGGCAGGGGATCTCCGTGGCGCGTTCGCTGGCGGACGACGGCGTGATCGACGGCGCCTCGCTGGCGGATCGGGTTCGCCGGCAACCCGGAAAGCTCGTCTTTGCGCAGACTTTTCCCACCGGCACGCATGCGATGTGGCTGAATTACTGGCTGGCGGCTCACGGCATGGATCCGCTGCGCGACGTACGCACGATCGTCGTTCCGCCGCCGCAAATGATCGAGAACGTTCGCGCCGGCCACATCCATGCGTTCTGCGTCGGCGAACCCTGGAATCATTACGGCATCGTCGACGGCTCTTCCGTGCACCTCGCCAGCTCGCAGGACGTATGGCCGGATCACCCGGAAAAGGTGCTCGGTGCCACCAGGGATTTTGTGCGCAGCCACCCCAATACGGCGCGAGCCATGATCATGGCGCTGCTCGAGGCCTGCCGCTGGATCGACGCCTCCCATGAGAACCGCGAGCGCATGACGGAGCTCATTGCGGCTCCGACCTATGTGAACGTGCCGGTCGAAGTCATCGCCGACCGGATCCATGGCCGCTACCAGAACGGCCTGGGCCGCACGTGGAACGATCCCAGGCCGATGCGTTTTCACGCCGGGGGTACGGTCAATTT
>Ga0315912_10000245_pt1 | contig 114412 bp, 95 predicted proteins | sample VfabasoilMG_FD_204469 | JGI IMG/M metagenome (GOLD analysis project Ga0315912, IMG submission 204469) | Garden soil microbial communities collected in Santa Monica, California, United States - V. faba soil | ecosystem: Environmental > Terrestrial > Soil > Garden | place: USA: California... | reverse complement strand
TGGACCGATCTTCGTGTTCACGAGACCGATCCCCGTGTTCATGATGGACCGATTTTCGCGTTCACGAGACCGATCCTCGTGTTCACGATGAACCGATTTCCGCGTTCACGATCGACCGAAATCCGCAGCGTACGTTTCCACCGCTTGCGAACCCCCGCGAGGGCTCGATCGTCACGGATAGTCAGTTTCGCACGGGTGACAACCTCGCTCAGAGTGTTGCCCGACATGTGCGAGACGACTTCGCAGCGCTCACAGCTTGTGGAGAGGCTCCTTCGGATGACTGTGCGCGTGCGTACGTGACGTCGACGGCCGGACACGCGTTCCGTCGCCCGCTGACCGCCGAGGACATGTCTGGCTTGCTCGGTGTCTACGATACCGTGCGCCTGGACGGGGGGAGCGTCGTCGAGGCGACTCAGTACGCGACCTACGCGATGCTGGTCTCTCCGCACTTCACCTACCGCACGGAGCTCGGCGACGATCCGGTCACAGCGGGTCCTCTGACGCCTCTCGAGCTGGCCAGCGCGCTTTCCTATTTTCTGTCCAACGGACCGCCCGATCAGGAGTTGTTCGACGCAGCTCAGTCGGGTGTCCTCGACACCCCGGAGGGGATCCGTGGGCAAACCCTTCGCATGTTAGCGCTCCCCGAAGTGCGGCAGAACCTGGAGCAGGCAATGTTCGCCTATTTCCAACTGGGAACGCTCGAGAGCGTCGTGATCGATCCTGCGCTCGTGCCCGCATTCGACGAGGGCCTTCGGAACTCGATGTATCGCGAAGCCGAGGTCTTCATTCGAGACGCGATGTGGGACCGAGTCGCCAACTTGCTGACTTCCCGCGAAACGGTCGTGAACGAGCGTCTCGCCGCGGTGTATGGGATCCCGTTCCCGCCTTCGGACGTGATGCCGGACGCAGATGGGTTCGCATCGGTTACGCTGCCCGAAAACCGGGCGGGCCTGCTGACGCTCCCAGGCTTCCTCACCTCGCGGTCGCGCCCCGATCAGCCGAGCGTCGTGGGCCGGGGTCTCGCGGTCAATGCAGCGTTTCTGTGTGCCGAGAACCCTCCTTTCCCAGAGGCTCTGGCGCCCGAGATCGACGCGGTCGCGGAGGAACTCAGTGCGCTGACGGAGCGTGAGAAATCGGAATACCGCATGAGCACTCCACAGTGCATGGGCTGCCACATCGGGTTCGACCCCTACGGTCTGGCCCTCGATCGTTACGACATCATCGGGCAATACCGTGAAGTCGATGGCGAAGGGCGCATGATCGATGCGTCGGTCACATTGCCACCCAACGCAGGTGGAGCAACCGTTGAGGGGGCCCCTCAAATGGCGGCCGTGCTCGCCCAGACCGACGCATTCGCCACTTGTGTGGTCAAGAACTTCTTGGCCTACGCCCTCGCGGAGGGTGGAGCCTCGACGCGTAGCTGTGCCACACAATCGATCGCAGGGCGATTCGCCACCAGTGACGGGAGCTTCGCATCGCTCATCGCCGAAGTCGCCGTAGCCGAAGCTTTCGTCCAACGTGCTTCTGGAGAGGGAGAATAGACGCCATGATATCGTCCTACCGCACGAAGCGGCGTAGGTTTCTTGCCGGGGTGGGGGGAGCACTCGGCTTTCACGCGATGCTCAACCAAGTCGAAGCCATCGCTGGGGGAGCTACATCACCCCCGCGTTTCTTGATGATGCATTGGCCGGTGGGAACCATTCGCTCCCATTTCGTCCCTTCGGGTGGTCGAACGGATTACGCGATGTCGCGTATTCTGCAACCATTCCAGGATGCAGGGTTGCGCGACGAAATGTCCATTCTCTATGGCCTGTCCCATTTCGGTATTGGAACTGGACAGGGTGGGGGTCACGAAGCAGGCACGCCGATGGCTTCGACCGGAGCCGATTGCCCGGGTACCCGCCGCAATGGTGGGGAGGCGGATGACGCATCGGCGGGTGGTCCGTCCTGGGATCAAATCCTTCTCAACCACATCCCAGAACTGCAGCGACCTGGTTCCGGTTACGTCAACGTGATCTGCGACGCGCGGGTCGATTCCCTCGAAACCTCGACGCAGTGCCTTTCCTATGGCTATGCGAGGCGCTCCATCATCGCTGAACGCCCGCGAGCGGGGGCGATGATCGACGAGAACATCCCGCTGTTGCCAACTCTCAGCCCGGTTCAGTCTTATCTGAACCTGTTTTCTGGGTTCATGCCTGGAGGTGATACACCGGAGAACCTCGCCGAGCTGCGTCGCGCCCTGATCGCTCGCAAGAGCGTGCTCGACTACGCATCAGCTGAGCTCGCACGAATTCGCGGGTTGGCACCAAGTAGCGAACGCTCCAAGCTCGAGCTGCATGAGCAGGCCGTTCGTTCCGTGGAGCGTCAGTTGTCTGCCCAGCTGGACGAGGGAACGTTGACACCGGCGTGTGTCATTCCCGAGCCTCCGCCAGATAGTCTGCGTGGCCAAACCGGGTCGCGCTTCGACTACAATTCACCCGAGACTTCCGCGGCTGACGACCCTTTGCACGCCGAGATCGGGCGAGCCCATATGTCGATCATTCGCGCGGCCTTTCAGTGCGACTTGATTCGTGTCGCGACGTTCCAATGGTCACCCGGGACGAATCATGTGTCGTTCGCAGGCCTGTATCCCGACAATCCGAACGCGGTCTATATGCACCACCCACTCAGCCACCGCATCGCGAATCGGGATCAGGTCATCGGTACGCCACCGACCAATGGCGAGGCCGCGTCGATCGTGGAGTTCTTGACCGAAGTTCACACCTGGTACAACCACCGGATGGCCGAGCTATTCGTCACGCTGAAGGAATCGCAGGACGCCTACGGCGGGAATCTCCTCGACTACACCGTTATCCCGTGCATCACAGAGGTGGCCGAAACAACCCACAGCCGATCACCCCTACCTGCCCTTCTCGTCGGTGGACGTGCATTGGGCGTGCAAGGGGGCCAGTATCTCAACTTCGAACAGAACCCTCGCAACCACAATGACCTCTGGGTCACGGTCGCGCAGGCGTATCTTCAAACGTCAGATCCGCTCACGGAGCTATCCGACGAGGTCTTCTACAAGGACGGGGTCTCGCCGATCGATGGGCTCTGGGTCCCCCTGTGATGGCGTTCTCGTGTCGCGAGCTGCCTGGCGGGATCGCACGGCCCGTATACGAGGAGCAGTTTTCCGCCAACCGAAGTTCCCTCGCTCATTTCGACACCTTTGCATTGCATCGTTCGCGACTGAACCGCCTCCTCTGCGAGCGAGCTCCGCATTCGGGTTTGGGAAGCGTGTGTTTGTTGGGGGCAGGCAACTGCCACGATGTTGAACTTCCCGAATTGCTACGAACGTTCGGTTCCGTGCACCTCGTCGACTTGGACGAGCGGGCGGTGGCAGGTGCCCGTGCTCGGGTTCTCGAGTCTGAGCGGGATCGGGTCATTGTGCATGCACCGATCGATCTCTCTGGCATGCTGGCGCGACTAGGGGATTGGCAAGCGTGTCATCTGCAGCCCGAGGAGATGATTGGCTGGTCACGAGCGACGGCCGAGGGCATCGCCGAAGGCGTCGGGCAGAGCTTCGACGTCGTCGCATCCATGTGTGTGCTCAGCCAGATGCAACTGGGCCTCGTTCAAGCACTCGGCGATCGGCATCCGCTGTTTCAGGCGGCACGCTATACGCTCGACATCACTCATTTTCGCACGCTCTGGCGGCTTCTGACACCGAGTGGACGAGGCATTCTCGCGACCGACGTCGCTTACGACCCCGACCGCACCCATAGAGAACTTTCCGATGATGGGGATCTCCGGCCGCTCTTGCGAGACCCGACGGGAAGAACCAAACTGATCGACACCACGCACCCTGAGTTGCTCCGGCAGATGTTTTTGGAGGACCCTGTGCTGCGTGGCCAGGCTGTGCTTTCCGAGCCCATCGACGCTTGGCTCTGGCACAACGGTCCCGTACGGACGTTCTTGGTCTACGCCCTCGAGCTCCGAGGGTCCCGCAATAGATACACCACGGGACAAAACGAACCTCGGAACTCCGGGGCCTTTCGCGATCGAGAGTGACATCATGAAGCGCTTACACGGCATACGGTATAAGGTATTTGTCGGGATTGGCCTGGCCCTGACGGCCTGCATTGCCGAGGCTCCCGATGGTCTCGGTATGGAGGGTAACGCCCTCGAATCGTCGAGTGCGGAGACGCCTGATCCGTTGCCGGGTACCACGCGTCCAGGAGGTCTCACGGTGACTACGGACGATGTCGCGACTTCGGACAGGGACCAGAGCACGAGCGGTGACGAATCGAATATGTCGACGACCATGTCCGTTGCGACAGACGGAGACGAGGGGTTCGTCCCTGGCGTTCCGGGCGAGCTTCCCGGGCGGGCTGCGTTGGACTGCGGACCGACCGGCGTTGCGATCGTGGACGCGGGGCCGATCGCGAATCGAGTGAACTACGTCATCATCGGTGACGGATACACCGCCTCCGAGGTCGACACCACCTTTCTCGAGCATGTCGACTTCGCCATGGCCAAGCGTTTCGACGAAGTCATCGGACAACCCTACCTACGATATCGTAATTTCGTGAACATCTGCGCGATCAAGTTGGCAAGCCCGGGATCGATCTGTGGCAACAGCGCGCTCGGGTGCTGTGGGGACGACGATTCGAGGTTGGCGAGTTGCGATAGCGACGCCACCAACCAAGCTATGGTCGATGCTCTCCCCGAAAACTTCGAGATCGATTGGAAGGCCGTTGTGCTCAACGGCTCCAGTTGGTGGAACACGGGCTCGGTGCTCATGCTGTGGTCGGGTGGAAACGTCGACGCGGACGGTGCCGCCCTGCACGAGGGAGGACACGGCTTTCATCAGCTTGCCGATGAGTATGCGGGCACGAGTACGAATGGCTGCACCAACGAGCGCTACGAGGTCAATAGTACGTCCAACCCGCTGCAGACCGGGGGCAAGTGGGACCGTTGGTTGGGTTTCGAACAGCTTCCCGGAACCGGGATCCAGGATGTGTTCGAAGGCAGTCGCTATTGCAACAATGGTCAGTTCAGATCTTCCGAGAACTCGATGATGAACTCGCTCTTCGGGGACGAGGACGACACGGCATTCAACGCCGTGTCTCGCGAGAAGATGGTCATGGATATCTGGAGGGTGGTCGATCCTATCGATGCGGCCGATCCACCCCCTGGTCTCGTCGAGAATGCGACGACGCTCACTGTTTGGGTCATCGATCCTGAGGTCATCGACGTCGATTGGTACGTGGACGGAACCTTGCGGGCGAGCGACGGTGGAGCATCCTTCGATGTCGCGGCCGCCGGTCTCACCGGAGGGCATACGGTGGAGGCACGTGTCCACGACAACGCCGGCGAAGATCTGGTGCGCTATCGGGATGGGGGTGAGTTCGGGCGCGACAACTGGGCTCGGTCCAAGCAGTCGGTCTCGTGGACACTGATCACGACCGGCGCCACGCCTTGAAGCGCAATGTCACGGTCTTCGTCGCTGTGACGGCGACGACTGCGGTATTCACGTGGCTTCGGGTGAGCGAGCAAATCCGGCCTATGGCCGAGTTCGTCCCGTCGTTCGCGACGGCGAGGTCGACCCTGGCGAGGCGGCACCCCACCGTTTCGGAGCGGTCTGCGAACCCTACTGAGATCGCGTCGCGAGTGAACGAAGTGGCCGACCCGGTGGTTCCATCGCAATCCTCGGACTCTCCGGAACGACTTCGTCCGTCGCACCCATTCACGTCGGAGCATCGACGGATCGAGCACGAGCTCGATCTCATCCGCCGCCTCAACGATGCCTTCGACCGGCGGGACCCCGCGAGGATGCGGTTGCTGCTCGAAACGTACCTCGACGCGCACGGCGAGGATCCTCACGCGATGCAAGAGGGGTACGAAATCCTGGCGGATTGCATAGATTCAAGCCGTTCGCACGGAGTCACCGAGAGAGATCGAGCTCGCGACTACTATGAGCGAGAGCCCGCGTCCACGCTTCGTCGCCTCGTCCGGCGGACCTGCGGCATACGTCATCCCTCCCAAACGCCGGGCGGATAGGTGAGCGCGAGTGGTCGGGATCCCGAGATTCCAAGCATGGGTCGAACCGGTCACTGCGGCGCGTCGAGCCAGAGGTCGTCTTCGACGTTCCTGGCGCCAACGGTCCCCTTGGCGACGCCAAGGACCGCTCGCAGCTCGGCCCAGGAGTGAACAACGCCCGAGAGTTTGACGCGCCCGTTCCTCACCTCGATGCCGACGTGGTGGGCTTCGCGGTGGATCTGCCGTTCGAGCATGACGATGTCCGCAAAGTCATCATCGAATGCCCGGATGCGTCGTGCTTCCCGTTGGATTTGCCGTTCGAGGGCATCCTCGATCGCGCATTGGATGTCGTGCACGGTCGCGGCCGGAGCCTGGACTTCGATGTTGTTGATCACCCCGCGGACCTCCATGAGACTACGAATCGACCGCTCGGCTTCCTCCCGTTGGGTCCGGGTTTCGACCGTGCCGTGCAGCATCACCTGTCCGGCGGAGATCGTCGAGTGGATGGAATTCAGGGGGAAACCGAACTCGTCCCAGTCGAGCGTATGCCGGACGGCTCGCGCGAGGTCGATGTCGGTGATCTCGCCGGTCTTCCGTGGCTTCACTTGGAGGTCGTTGGTGACGTCGAGAACACCGAACACTCGATGGGCCGCTTCCTTGGCGGCCACGCGCTTTGTCCAGCTACTGACTGTGCCCGTGAGGGTAACGATCCCGCCGTCCACTTCGACGCCGATTTCCGTCTCGGCCACAGAGCTGTCGCGTTTGAGCTCGCGCAAGACGAGCTGCTGAATCTCCGAATCCGTTTTCTTCATGCGTCCTCACTCCGCCCACCCAACTTTCGTGTTCGTCAACAACGCCGTTGCCGTCGGGTGGAGAACTACGGCCACGCGAAACTCTAGACCATCTAGCATTGTCCGATTCGTTCGCGTCGCGTGTCGCAACGTTTGCTCGCCGCATCGCGCACCTCCGATCGTATCCGCTCATTTTCACCTCGTATGAATGCGAGCATGGGATAATCGCCACCTTGAGACGATGAGGTCGGCTGCTATCGCTGGCCTATCTCGTGCAGGCTCGTTCCGGATGGCCAAGAAACGACAAAAGATTCGCTATGCGGTCGTGGGAGCCGGCAACATCGCCCAGGTTGCGGTCTTGCCGGCGTTTTCTCATGCCGTGGAAAACTCGCAACTGGTGGCCGTCATATCCGGCGATGCGGACAAACGATCGACATTGCAGAAGACTTATGACCTCGAGTGGGTCGGCGACTACGCTGACTTCGAGCGCATTCTCGAAGATGGTGGCATCGACGCCGTATATATCGCTACACCCAATTCGTTGCACAAGGACTTCTGCTTGCGAGCGGCCGCCCTCGGTGTGCACGTGCTCTGCGAAAAACCGCTCGCTCCAAGCGTCGCCGATTGTCGCGATATGGACCAGGCGGTAAAGCGACACGGAGTGAAACTCATGTGTGCGTATCGCCTGCACTTCGAACGAGCCACACTCGCAGCCCTCGACATCGTGCGCTCGGGGCAACTTGGCGACGTGCGCCTGTTTAGCTCCTTTTTCACGCACGTGGTCCGACCGGGCGACATCCGTATGAACTCTGAACTCGCCGGGGGTGCTACATACGATATCGGCGTTTACTGCATCAACGCCGCGCGCAATCTTTTCAGCGCCGAGCCCATTCGCGTGATGGCCGACAAGGTCGAGCTCGGCGGCACCGATCATACGACGACGGTTCTTCTACGCTTTCCGGACGACCGCCTTGCTCAATTTTGCGTTAGCAACTGTGTTGCCAGCGTGTCGAGTTATCGGGTCGCTGGGACTCTGGGTAACCTTCGCTTGGAACCAGCATACGAGTATGTCGGCGAGCTCGTCCACTATCTCACAATCGGCGAAGAGACGAAGAGGACAGCGTTCAAACCTGGCGATCAGTTCGCTCCGCAACTTCGCTACTTCTCCCACTGCATTCTCGAAGATCGCACGCCCGAGCCGTCCGCGGAGGAAGCCATTTGCGATATGCGCGTCGTCGAGGCGATTCTCGAGTCCGCGCGGACGCAACGACCCGTGGATCTCCCACCCTATACCCACATCCGTCGGCCTTCGTCTCGGCAAGCCGATCATGCATCGCCTGTAGAGAAGCCAGGGACGATCAATGCGCCGAGTCCATCGCTCAGGTAAAGCGCGTGCACCTCGAGGATTGGGTCGTCCACACCAACGATGAGTGCCCGACCACGAGCGGCGGGCCCGGCCGAAGGCCTCGCAGTCGAGTGACGGCGTGGAGCTGCAAAGTCGCGTACCGTCGACCGTACGATGCTCTTGTCGACCGGCGGGCAACCGATACCTTGCACCCCCCCGGGGGACTCCGGCCAATCCAGTACACGATTCGGCTCAAGCCTCGCGTTCCGAGCCGGTCGTGTGCGGCAATAGAGTAGGCCGGTCGGGTCGCGACCGCACGGGCGTTCGGTGGACGTCGGCGAGGCTCGGAAACCAGCCGAAGAACACTTCGAGTTGCTGCTTTTGTTCGGGGGTCAGGTAATCGAAATTGGTGCCACGATCGTTGACTTCCCAATATTCGCGGGTGTCGAGGCTGCGGAGCTCCTGCCAGATGCTCTGCAGGCGCTCCGCTGGCTCGTCCTTCATGTCCCGCTCGATCTGGCGGGCAAACTGGGGGGCGCCGTGAAGCAGATACGTCGTCGCGAGTTTGACCTGCGCTCGCCGAACGCCACGCAAGCTCTTCTCCTGATCCTTGGTTTCGGCGTGTTCGTCGACGGCCAAGAACACTGCGAGGAGTTCACGGTGCGTGTCGATCCCGAGGTTGAAGGCGAACTCACACAACGTTCCAATGTCGTGTGCGATGACCTCGGTCACGAAGGTCATTCCCCGCTCGTAGCTCACGGAGCTGTAATAACGCATGAACTTCGCGAGCTGGAGGGCGCGGGCCTTGATGTTCTCGCCGCCTCGACCTTGTTGGGTTTCGCCGTGTCCATAGCGAAGGGTGAACTCGCCGAGTTGACGATATTGATGGAGGATGTTGTAGGCCGTACGAATGTCGCCTGCATTGATCGTCGCGCGTAGGTACGTATTGAAGAACTTGATCGCGAGATCCAGGGCATGGAGGTCGCTGCGGTGACAGGCGGCCTCGCCGAGTCGACGCGTATCGATTGCGATCAAGTAGCTGCTGTCTTTGATGTGACCGAGGCTTTCACCGAACAGCATTTGGTATTGACGGAGGAGCTTCCATTCCAGCCAGGTCTCGCGGTGGGCCAGGTCACCGATGGCTTCGTTGCTCAAACTGACGAAGTCCGGACTATGACGATTCCACTTGGGGATATTGTACCAGTCTTTGCTCATGGCCGACTTGGACTCGCCGTAGAGGATCCCGAGGTCGCAGAGCGACTCGATCGCACTCGAGGCGATGCCTTTGTCCTTTTGCTGGAGCGCATTGAGGCCGATGTTGGCGAGGTGCTCCACGGCTTCGCAGACCCGCATCTTGCGAGCATCCAGGCTCGACGCTTGGGTGGTACGCGTGGTCGCGGCGACGAGGCCGTCTTGCATGATGCGTCCGACGATTTTGGCGGGGTCGAGAAAATCGAAGACGTAAGCGAAGTAGGGGAACAGCAGCAACAAGCTGGCGGTCATGGCCAGCATCGAGAACAACACACCAAAGCGAGGAACGTAGTTGTCGCCGAGCGAGAAGTTGACCCAAAGTACATAGACGCTCGATGTGACGAAAAAGCCGAGGATGACGAGGTTCGTGCGGGCGCGAAAAAATAGCGACGTAATGTGCGGAGTGAACCGAGTGGCAGCGAGCTGCACGATGATCGAGCTGACCGTGAGCGCGAGCCCGAGCACGGCCGCCATGACCTCGCCGAGCCCTCCCAGGGTATTGCGGGCATGCGTCACGTCCTGATTGAGCAACGAGGCGAACAGCTCGACGACGGTCGCACCCGCGGACGAAGGGCTCGTGAGCACGTCGAGCCAAAACGAGGTCAAGTAGAACGTCGTCGCAATGGCCAAGATCGCGAGAAAGGGCAACGACCAGGTTTTGACGGGGGTGGCCACGAACGGCCGCACTCCGTGGTGCTCGACCGCATCGCTTCGGTCAGGGTCACGAGGGTCGGTGACGCGCGATCCGGTTTTCGTTGGAGGCGTCGACGAGGGCACCGGAGCGTCGTGCTTGGCCACGACGCGAGAAGGTAGCAGACAGCTGTCGCGCGAGGTACAGTACGCGGATGAGCGCGGTCGCTTTGGTTGGCCTCGTCCACGTGGTGAAGCGCCCATGCTGCTAGCGGTCGACGTTGGAAATTCGCATACGACGGTCGGTGTGTTTGCCGGCACGGAGCTTCGCTGCGAGCTCCGGTTGAGCACTCGCCTCAATTGGACGCGCGATGAGTTCGCAGTCGCCCTACGGCAGGCCTTGCAGCTGGCCGGTCTCGGCTTCGAGGCGCTCGATGATGCGGTGGTCGCCTGCGTGGTGCCGCCGGCTCTTTCGCCGCTGCTCGATGCGCTGCGCCGCTACGCGGACATCGAAGCCCTCGTGGTCGGGCCGGGAATTCGCACGGGCATGCCGATTCGTTACGAACCGCCGCAAGACGTCGGGGCAGATCGGATCGTCACCGCGATCGCGGCTCATGATCGCTATGCCAAGAACGAGGGCGGCGAAGCGACCGGACTCATCATCGTAGACTTCGGGACGGCCACCACATTCGATGTCGTGTCGCCGACGCCCGAGTATTTGGGTGGGGTGATCGCTCCTGGAGTGGGGATCAGCGCGGACGCGTTGTTCACCCGCGCGGCGAAGCTCCCTCGCGTCGATGCAACCCGACCAGCGAACGTGATCGGACGCAACACGGTGGCCGCGATCCAGTCGGGTCTCGTTTACGGGTACCTCGGATTGGTCGAAGGGCTCATCGCTCGCATTCGAGCCGAAGTCGATTGGCCTGTGAAGGTGATCGCGACCGGAGGCTACGGCAACACGGTTGCTCGCGACGCTTCGGTCATCGACGCGGTCGACGATACGCTGGCACTCGAAGGGTTGCGTCTCATCCATCAACGCAATCGCGGCCAAGGAAGTCGGGGTTCCTGATGGGCTTCGAACACGCATCGTTGCCGGCCTCGGCGTTGTCTCCCGCGATCGCGAAATTTGCGGGTCCCCAAGCAACTCCACCCATGCGGATGATGGCCGCCCGCGGCCTCGCTCCATTGCTGCCCCGCGATCTCCTTATCGTGCTCTACCAGTTCTGGGTGAACCAGGAGCCGCCGCTCGCTGAAGAAGCCGCGAAGACGGTCGCGGGGTTGCCTGTCGGGATTGTCACGGGTGCGCTCGATGACCCGACGTTGCCAGCAGGAGTGCTCGACTTCGTCGGACGGAAGCTCACGCGTCAGGATGCCGTGTTGGAACGCATCGTCCGACATCCGCAGGTCCACGACCAGACCCTGGTGGGTCTGGCGAGGACCTGTTCGGAGTCGATTTGCGATCTCTTGTCGGAGAACGAGCGACGCTGGCTGGGTTGCCCGGGGATCGTGGAATCGCTGTACCAGAACCCGAAGTGCCGGATGAGTGTGGTTCATCGCATGCTCGAGCTCGCCGTCCGTCAAGGGATGGAGCTCAAGCTGCCCAACATGGAGGAGATCAGGACGGCGCTGTTCGAGGGCAGCGCACCCGATCCGGAACGGGACAAAGTGTTTGCGGCGGTGACGGGGCAGGAGGTTTCGGAGGCGCACGAGCGATTCGTCGATACGGTCCAACAGTCGAGTCCAGAACTTGCGGTCGATCTGGATACGGTCCGCGATTCCGTCGAACCAGAGTTCGATCTCGACGAGTGGTTGGCTCATACCCCTGCGGATGACCTCTTGCTCCCGCTCGAAGCCGATGCGCCGGCCGAGCCACCGGAACCCAAAGACGAAGTGACGCCCGAGGGCCCGAGGGGCGACCGGGTCACGCAAATCGCGAAGCTGACGACGATGGAGAAAATTCGCCTCGCGCTGCTCGGGACCGCGTTCGAACGCAGTGTGCTCATCCGCGATTCCAACAAGGCGGTGTGCATGAGCGCGATCAAGTCGCCGCGGGTCAAGGAAAACGAAGCGATGGCGTATGCATCCAACCGTGCGCTCAATCTCGAGGTGATCCGGTTCATCTCTCGACGACGCGATTGGATCAAACTCTATCAAGTCAAATACAACCTGGTCTTCAATCCGAAGACTCCGATCGCCGCGGCGATGACCTTTCTCAGCCACCTGCACGCGCACGACGTCCGCAAAGTGGCGCGTTCGCGAAACATCCCGTCGGTGTTGGCTCAGGCCGCGAAACGACGCGCCGCCCAACGGAATTAGGATCGATCCATAAGGGGCCTTCGTCGTGAAGTGGGCACTGTCCCGGGCTTCAGCCGGGGGGGAGGGCTCGCCATTCGCCGGCTTGGTCTTCGGCTTCGAGTAACGCTTGGGCGGCGATTCCCTTGGCCGTCCGGGTGGCGCGATGCAAGTTGAGGACACTGCGGGCGATGAGCAGTCCCCCGAGGGCGGCGAAGCCGAGGCCTCCGAGCCACAGCATCGCGGAGCCGAAGAGCCAACCGAGCCCCACCAAGGTCGATGTCACTCCGACGACGCCGGTCGTCACGAGCGCTTGGGTGCCCCGGCCTTGAGTCGGATCGATGTCGATGCGGGCGAGTGCACCGTTGCTGCCGTCGCTTGCGGTGCGGATCCGATAGGTGAGGCCATTGTCGTCGTCGACGATGTCGGCCTCTTCGCTTCCCTGATAGTGGCCACCCTTCGTCGTTTGGCGTTCGATCGAGACGCGAACCGCATCGAGAACGTCTTTGCGCGTCATGCCGATCCTACCTTCGACGAAGTTCGCCGAGATGCCCCGGGAAGGGGGCCCGATGACCGATTGGCGCGTGGGATCGGGAACACCACCGTAGCGCTCCGCCAGTGCGACTCGCAATTCGCGAGGGGAGATCCCTGCCTCGGCGGCCGCCTGCCGTAGCTCCTCTTCAGATAGGTTCGTCCCCATTTTGTCGACCGATCGTAGCTCGTCTTACGGGTACGTGTCATGTCGCGACGGCGACGATGGCCACCGACTGTCGCGTGAGCCTATCTGCGGTGATCGGTTTCGCAGCCGCGGCTGCGGCGAAAGGATGGAGTCAAGACCGGCCGCAGACGCGGTTCCGACCGCCCCGTTTCGCGTCATACAGGTAACGATCGGCTTCCTCGATGAGCTCGACACTCGCCGTGTGACGCTTGGGATCGAAGCTCGCGATGCCGAGCGACATGGTCACGGGCAACTCGTCGCCGCCATAAACGAAGCGCGTTTTTTGGACGAGCTCACGCATGCGCTCGGCCAATGTGATCGCTTCGGCAGCCGAACAGTCGCGCATGATGATGCCGAACTCCTCACCACCGATCCGACAGAAGGCGTCATCCGAGCGGAGCGATTGCATCACGGTCGCGGCGAGCCGTTGCAGGACATGATCACCGGCCGGATGCCCGTGGCTGTCGTTGATGCGCTTGAAGTGATCGACATCCATGATGACGAGCGACAGGTTGAGCTCGTGCCGGGCGGCGTGGCGAAAGTCTTTGTCGATCTGGTCGTTGAAGAAACGCTTGTTGTAGGCCTGCGTGAGCGGATCGCGGGTCGCCGATTCGTAAAGCTGTTGTTGGAACTGCTCTTCGAGCGAATCTTGGTAGCTGAACTTGAGAATCGTCACCGATCCGACTTGAATGCGGTCGCCATCGGTGAGTTTGGATTGCCCGATCTTGTGTCCGTTGACGTACGTTCCGTTCGTCGAGTCGAGGTCGTGCAGGACGACCGAGCCATCTTCGTCGCGCTGCATCCGTGCGTGGAGACGAGACACCCCTTCGTCTTCGAGCCGAATGTCCGAGTCGAGTGACCGGCCCAACTTCACTTCGCCAATGGGCACTTTGAACATCTTGCCGACCGATCGGCCGGAGAGCACGATCAAGTAAGCGTTGAGATCGCTCGAAGTCCAGCCTTCCTGGACGATCGGCTGCCGGCGCCGAATGACGGTTTGTTCGTCGTTCACCCTTGTCTGCTCATCGTAGTTCAGTCGCCGCGGTGCCGCTACCCGGCTTCGGTACCGCCGCAGCACCGATCCCGTGGCGTAGGATGCCGTGATATACCGGCCGCTCGTGGGCGGCACCCCAACGGATGCGAGGGTCGAAGCTCTCATCGACCGCGGTGTGACCGTGGTCGATGCGCGTCAAACCTACGTTGGCGACGAGGTACGACTGGAGCGAGTCTGTGCGGGAGTTGTGCTGCATCCCGGTTCACGACTCGTCGGTCCACGAACCTTTATTGGACCGAATGTGGAGATCGGCGTCGAGGGCCCAGCGGTTCTACGGAACGCGGTCCTCGGGGCAGGAGTGAGAATCGATGGGGGTTTCGTCGACGGGGCCGTCATGCTCGATGGCGCGCGGGCCGGGGCAGGGTCTCATTTTCGACCGGGGACCTTGCTCGAAGAAGGTGCCTCGACCGCGCACACGGTGGGACTCAAGCACACGGTCCTCTTGGCGTTCGTGACCCTCGGATCACTCATCAACTTTTGCGACTGCCTCATGGCCGGCGGTACCTCTCGGTCCGATCACTCGGAGGTTGGAAGTGGGTTCATCCACTTCAACTACACACCTTGGGGAGCAAGCGGCGACAAAGCGACCCCATCGCTCATCGGCGATGTGGTTCATGGAGTCTTCTTGCGTGAGCCAAGAATCTTCCTTGGAGGCAGTGGAGGGCTCGTGGGGCCGGGACGGGTCGGTTTTGGGTCCGTCGTTGGCGCGGGTCAGGTGGTCCGCCGTACGGTTCTGGACCGTAGATTGGTACTCGAGCCCACGCCGTCGATCGATACCCAACGAGACCCTGGCTACCTCGACGGGGTCGAGCCGCGGACCCGCAAGAACGTCGAGTACATCGGCCAGCTCGTCGCGTTGCATCGCTTCTACAAGCACGTGCGACGACGCCGGATCGCTGCACGCCCCATGGCCCAAGCCGGCAACCTCGTCGTGATCGATGAAGCGATGGCGAACCTCGAGCTGTGCATCTCCGAACGAGTGCAACGACTTGGGTCATTCTTGAGTGAACGTGGGTGTGAAATGCCATCCCTCGATCTGCATGCGGACCCTCCTTGTCCACTCGAGGTGGTCCCCTCAGAGTTGGCGCACGTCGACTGGGTCAAGCAACTCAGCGACACCGAGGTCGAGCGTGGGATCGAGTGGCTGCAGCAGGTCGTCAACGTCGTTACGGCCGCTTGAAGGCCTGCTGCGATGAACGGTTCCACCTCGCTGCAGAACTGAAGCGGATCCAAGGGTCGGATCGGAACCGTGGCTCAAGTGGATGCGCGGCCGCCCGATTGTACATACCGACGACGCGAGCGCAGTCGCTGCGCCTCGCCGACCCACGGACGCACGGAAGGCAAAGGCAATGAAGACTTTTCGAGTTTTATTAGTGACGGGTGTGATGGCGCTCTCGGCTTGCACCGACGATGGTGGGGTGAGCCCACGCAAGGCCATCGTCGACACGGGAGCCCTGTCTGCAGGTGTCACCGTAACCATCGACGGTAATCTCGGTTCGGTGTCGGTGCCGTTCACGACCGCGGTCCCTGAAGGAGTTTCGGTCGCCGAATTCGAGGACGAACTCGACGGGGCGATCTCGTTGCTCATCACGAGCTCGGTCACAGGAATGTCTGCCGACATCGTGTCCGGTTCGCTCGTCGATACGACTCCGGCCATCGCCGGCGAGTTCACCTGGGAAATGGCACCCGATCGCCTGTCGGTGACGCTCACGTTCTTCAATGAGACGAGCACTGGGTTGAGCCTTCACGCCGGTTCGACCTACGTCGCGCAATTGTCGATCAGCACGAATGAATACGTTCAACGCCTTTCGGCGATGTCGTTCGACACGATCGCAAATGCGAATTGATCGAGGTGCCGAGGTTTGAAGCGGCGACGCGGTGCCATGATGGGGACTCGCTGGTTCCTCGCATGGATGGTGTTCGGCGGTAGTCGGATCGCCCTCGCGTCGCCACCACCCGATCCCGGTGATGTGCGGGATCCGGTGTCGCATGACGGCGGGGGGACGATCGTTCCCGACGTCGGGGAGATCCGATACCGCGATCCGCGAGCAATGCGGCAGATCTGGGCCGGGCTCGCAGTTTCGGGCGTCGTGTTACCCCAGCGTCTCGGATTGTTCGATCGGCGGGTTTGGACTGCCCGGGTGCATCCGACATGGGCCATCGCCCTCGCGAAGGGGGTTGCGATCGGCGGTCGACATGGCCTCACGTGGTACGACGCCACCTCGGCGGCGTCCTCGGTTCGTTCGCGAGTGCACGAGCACGAGGTCGAGTTTTCCGTGTCACCACTGCGTTGGCTTGGTCGCGATCGGGCCGAGGACCGATTGGTGGTGGGCTATGGGGTCCACAGCATCGAAACCGTCCGAGTCGGGGGGCAAGACTTCAAGTTTGGTGGATTGCGCGATTCAGCGTTGTCGCTCGGCTATGCGCGCGAACACAAGGTCGGTTACCGCTGGGCGTTGGCTTGGCGGATCGACGGGCGATACGTCTGGGTTTATCTCGATACGCAACGTCAGCTGCGGGCGAGTGCCAGGATCACCGTGACGCTCCGGACTCGCAGTCGTGTTTGGCTCGAGGGCATCGTCTACGGTGTCCATCGCGACGAAGATCAAGCCGGCAATCCGCTTCCTCGACTGAGTGCCCATGGACAGTTTCGTTTGGGCTACGGTTGGATGAGCGCCTACGGCGTGGGTGCGATCGTCATCGCGCGGCTCAACACCGGCTTTCTGAGCGGCGAGGCTCCCGTTTACGAGATCCGCGAGGAAGCGTTGAATACCGTCTACGGGGAGCTCCTCGTCGGCCTCCAGGCCGTGTTCTAGGCCTCGTCCATAGGACGTTTCGCAAGTGCCCTCGCTATGGCAGCGAAGCTGCCTCCGCACACCCCAAACGGGCGCCTACCGGCGCGTCGTGGTGCAACGCCATGGGTGGCGTTCGTAGCCAATGGCGGGGCCGGCAGGGCCCCGAAACTATTGCCGCGAGTCCATCGGGAGCCGCTCGTCGTCGCGATAGGGGCGGCCGTCCGGCGTCGGCCGGTGCAGGTCGCTGCCGACCTCGTCGACCCAACCGCGGGCGAGCAGTATCGCGAGGAACTTGCCGCGCGGTCCTTGGCCGGGAATGTTCGCTTGGCCGACGGTGCGGTTGACCTGGAACTTCACTCCGATGCAACGCAGGTCTTCGAGCAGCTCGAGACCTTCCTCGGTTCGCAAGTACTGGTAGCGCTCCACGTGGGCCATGAGCGGAGTGAAGCCGCCGCGGGTGAGGGCGGAGATGACCGCGTGCAGCGATGCCGGCGGATGTTCTCCGGTCGGCGTCTCGAACAACACGTAGCGCTCCGGTCCGAAGGGGAGGATGTCGCGTCGTTCGATCCGCGCGGGTAACGAGTCGTCGCAGTAGTGCTCCGCACCGAGTTCGATCTCGATGTCGATACCGGCGTTCGCGCGAGCCTCGTCGAGCTGGGCGAAAGCGTCGCGCAGCGGCCCCGGCTCATTGTCGAACCGCCCCGGATAAATATGTGGTGTTGCAATCACTCGACGCGCGCCGGCCCCCTTGAGGAGGCGCAGCATCTCGAGAGACTCCTGGGTCGAACGGCTTCCGTCATCGACGCCGGGTACGATGTGACTGTGGCAATCCCTCGGGCGTAACGGGACTGTTTCGGGGGTTTTGGCTCCACGGTTGCCGAGCGCAAGCCGTCGCAGGAATCCTCGCATTGGAACCTCCGACGGGCGCTGTAACACCATCGTGCGGCTCCGCCAGCCGTCGTCCCATTTGAGGAACCAAAAGCAAAACCTCGGGGTTCATCCGCGACACTCATCCTTTGGAATGCACGATTTCGTTCGGCACGGGCAACTCGGACCTTCATGTCCGATGGGACTGATTCGGCCCGTGGTTCGCGGCTGCCTGACGCGCCAGCGCGTCTCGCGAGGCGAACCGCTATGATTCCTACGATCTGGAACCCGGGGACGAACTGGCCGGTGTTTCGATCCGCACGGCGAGGGCACGCATGATCGAAGCGCGACGGCACGACGAGAGGAGGAGTGGGTGAGTCGCGCGATCCGTTTTTTGCTCCACCCCATCACCCGCAAGTCCGGGGGCAAACTCGTCTTCAAGATCGCCGTCGACGGATTGCTCGTCGCGCTCGCCGTCGTTGCGGCCTACGTCACACGATTCGAACGGATTCCGGTCGGCACGTATGGGACGCAGATGATGCTGATCGCTCCCGTGCTTTCGCTCGTCCGCGTCACCGCGTGGCGTGGCATCGGCGTCTATGCCCAGAGTTGGCGGTTGTTCGGCATGCGCGAGGCGATCTCGTTGGCGGCTGGAACCTTCGGCGTCAGCTTCGTGCTCCTCTTTGCTCGAGCGGCGATGCCTTATGTAGCCCCGCGTTTCGTCGCGGTGCCGTTCAGCGTGATCGCACTCGAAGGGTTGTTCACTTTGACCGGGGTGACCGTCGTGCGAGTGATCGCGCGTCTGTTCGATGAGCACAGTTTGCGCGAGTTCAATCGCCGAGAACCCGGCTACACCATGAGACGAGCTTTGTTGGTCGGCGCAGGGCGAGCGGGACGATTGGCTGCACGGGAGCTCCGCAATCGCCCGGACACGGGGTACGAGGTCGTCGGGTTCCTGGATGACGATCCGGCACGCCGAGGCCAAGTGATCGAGGGCGTGACGGTGCTCGGCACGACGGACGCTGCCGCGGAACTGGCTGCGCGCACCGAAGCCGAATTGTTCATCCTGACCATGCCTTCGGTCACGCGGCCCCAGGTTCGGGCCGTCGTCGAGCGCTGCCGCAAGAGTCGGCTGCCCGTGCGTACGGTGCCGGGCTTCTACGAGTTGCTCGGCGATCGGGTGGAGATCACCAAGATCCGGCCGCTTCGCGTCGAAGACCTGCTCGGTCGAGCGGTCGTGAACTTGGACGACGAGGCGTGGGAGCAGGTTCGATCGGCCTTCGCCGGTAAGCGCATCGCCGTCACGGGCGCGGGTGGATCGATCGGTTCCGAGTTGTGCCGACAATTGGCGAAACTCGACCCGAGCCTGCTTCTCCTCGTTGAGAACAATGAGAACAATTTGTTCGATATCGACAACGAGATGCGGTCCTCGCTCGGCGATCGTGCGGTCGCCTGTTTGGTGGACGTTCGTAACGAATCGGATATCGATCGATTGTTTCAATCCTACCGTCCGGAAGTCGTGTTCCATGCCGCGGCGTATAAACACGTTCCCATGATGGAGTTGCACCCAAGCGCGGCGGTGGATAACAACGTCCGAGGAACCCGATGCATCGCTCGTGCCGCTCATAAGTACGGCGCAGAGCGGTTTCTGATGATCTCGACCGACAAGGCGGTACACCCGGCCAATGTCATGGGAGCTTCGAAGCGCGTGGCCGAAATGGTGGTGCAGTCTTACGCTCTGCGCAGTCCAACGAAGTTTTGCTGTGTGCGATTCGGGAACGTGCTCGGATCGCGGGGATCGGTGTTGCACACGTTCAGCCGCCAGATCGAAAGCGGCGGCCCTGTGACCGTCACGCACCCCGATGTCACCCGCTTTTTCATGATGATTCCCGAAGCCGTTTGTCTCGTGATCCAAGCCGGCGCCGTCGGTGAGGGTGGTGAAGTGTTCTTGTTGGATATGGGCGAGCCCGTGAAGGTGGCCGACATGGCTCGACAGATGATCGAGCTCGCCGGATTCACCACCGACGACATACCGATCGAGTTCATTGGCCTGCGACCCGGCGAAAAACTGTATGAGGAGCTGCTTCGCGAAGAAGAAGGCGCGGAGCCAAGCAAGGTCCAGGGTATCTTTTTGGCCAAACTCGCCCCAGTGGAAGCTGTCCAACTGGAGACTTCGATCGCGCGCCTCGAACGAGCCGCGGATGCGCGGGACCACGTCACCATTCGTCGCATTTTGGCGACGTTGACGGGTTATCGCGCGAGTCCCGATGCGCCTGTCACCGATGACCCATCGTCCGCTCGCACGGCCTCGATGCAATCGCGGTTCGAACCGATCCAAGGCGATCGTCGTCTGGGTCACGCGTGACGCATCGTTGCGGTGGTCGTCCGCAACGAGACGAGCGACCGATCGCGTTGACTTGAGCTGGGACTCACCGCAGAATCGGCCGATGCATTCCGATGGTTTGCGTCGATGGATCCCGTTCGTTCGGGGCATAGCCCATGCTTGTTTGCCGGCGATCGCGATCATGGCGGCAATGTCTTCGCCAGCGTGTCAGGTGACCCGGACGGACGACGATTCGGACGATGAGGCGGCGGTTTGCGAGCCCGTCGGTGACCCACAATTTGGCAATTGTGGAGAGCGAGGGTTCCAGGAGTGTGGCGCCAACACGGGGTCGATCTGCATGTATAGCGATCTCTCGACCCGCGACTATTCGGTTTGCATCGTTCCCGATTGCAATTCGACGTGCGATTGCCCAGAACAACCCCTCTCCGGCAATGCGCCCGTGATGTGTGCAGAAGTCCTCACGGATGGCCGTCGCGCGTGTGTCATGGATTGTCGGAATGGGCAGACCTGTCCCGGGGGGATGGAGTGCGTCGAAGGTCTGTGTTACTGGCCGGTGATCAATCCTGTGGGCGGCGATCCTCAACCGCCCTATGGCGATTGCACGAGTAATAATGGGCGGTGTGAAGGTGAGAGCGGGTGCGTCTTGTTCAACCGCGACCCCCAATCGAGCGCGTGCGCTGAACCTTGTAGCGATGCCTCCGACTGCACGGCTGCCCCTCCTGGGGGCACCGTGACCCCGTCGTGTCTGCCACTTCCGAATGATACGGCGATCTGCATCTTGGATTGCACGGACGCGGAATGCCCTACCGGTATGGCTTGTACGGCAACGGCGTTGGGGATTTCCATTTGTGGGTGGCTCGTTCCTGGCCACGACGTGCCGCTCGACGACACCGGGACCGGTGACTCGACCGATGGCGGCGAAACGATCGGTGCCGAAGGAAGCACGGGCGATGGGAGCACGGGCGATGGGAGCACGGGCGGACAAGCCAGCACGGACGAAGGGAGCGGGGGACCCGCGAGCACGAGCGGCGAAGGCACTGGTGAGAACGGGACGACGAGCGGCGAAGGGTCGACGGGCACGGGTGCGACGTAGTGCACCTCGTGTCATCAGTCCGCGATTCGTGACATCAACGACGCCGCCTCGAACGACTCTCGGCACGGAGGTCCACTCCAAGGCCTGCGTCGACGCAGGCGACCGCTCAGTGACCCCCAACGCAAGCGGTTAGGCGTGGAAACGGCTCCCTCCGAAGATCGGGCGAAACCCCCCTCGCAGACGAATTCATTTCCGGGGGTGCCGCCGGAGGGTGACCACCGCCGTACCGTGGCCGCCACCGACCAAGACGCGCCATGTCGACGTCCCCGATGGCGGCAGGTTCGAGTGCACGATGTGATGATCGACAGAGGTATAGACACAGTGCGCCGGCGTCATCTCGGGATGCCACGTGGCCACCAGTTTGCCGATGGTCTTTTGTCGGAACTCGCCGCTCTTGCTCCGTTCGTAGACCTGGATTTCGATCGCGCTGCCGTTGCACTCGTCCTCGTGAACATGAGTGGTATCGATCGATCCGAAGATCGAGAACCGGTCGTCGAAGCCCCACGGTGGGGTCGAGTTGGCTGGAACCTTGAAGTCGGCGACGTAGGACTTGCACGTTCGGGTGGGCTCGGGCTCGTCGGCGGACGAAGGCGGGACGGTCGGATGGGGCTCGCGAATCGTGGCCACGTATTTGCCCGCGCGCAGGGTCTTGGTCTGATCGGCATCGCGAGTCAGACAATCCGCAAGTCCCGAACCATCGGATGACGACTCAGCCACAGGCGCTGGCGTTGGGGTCTGCGTGGCCGTCTCGGGAGCGAGCACCATCACGAGCCCGAGGACGAGATGTTTTGGAACCGACCCCATGGCGGGGAATTTGCCACGGGTTCGTCGGCGGCGACAGGCACTGAGACTCAAGGCGCCAAGTTCCGCTTGATCACTCGCGCCGGAACACCCACGGCCGTCACACCGGCCGGAAGATCGCGAACGACCGCCGCGCCAGCCCCGACGACCGACCACGCCCCGATGCGCAGATCTTGAATAATAGACGCTCCGGTCCCGATCTCACATCCTTCGCCGAGCGAGACATTGCCCGAGAGCACGGCTCCGGGCGCGATATGGCAATAGTCGCCGACGACACAGTCATGGCCCACCGTGCAAAGGCGATTGAGGTGGACGTGAGCGCCGAGGACGATCCGATTGGTCAATACGACGCCAGCGGTGATCACCACTCCGGGCCCGAGCTCCACGTATCGAGTGATCTCCGCCCGCGGATGCACGACCGACGCAAACCGAGCTTGCCGCTCTTGGAGCTGCGTCGCGATCCTGCGTTTGCTCGCGGGCGATCCGACCCCGAGGACGACCGCGACGTCGGGATGGTCATGCAGCCATGGTTGGCCGCCGAGGACCGGGAGGTCGACGAGGCTCATGCCGTGGCGGCGTTCATCATCATCGAGAAACCCGAGCAGATCGAACGCTTGACCGGAATCGATACACGCACGCACGACGTCGGCGATCTCTCGCGCATGGCCGCCGGAGCCAAAGACGACGATCGCGGTCATCGGTACCGAGCCTTGGAATCGGGGACGTGGAAGTCCGGTTTGGTGGCGTGACCGGGTTCGGTGATCCCCTCGCTTCGCGCCACGACCATGAGCGTTTCGACCAGGATGCGGAGATCGAGGGTGAGGCTCATGGTCTGCACGTATTCGAGGTCGAGCTCGAAGCGTTCGCTCCACTCGAGCGCGTTGCGTCCCCGCACTTGGGCAAGGCCGGTGATCCCGGGGCGAACCGCGTGACGACGGATCTGGCGATCGTCGTACCGCTCGAGATAGGCCATGAGCAGTGGGCGTGGGCCGACCAGGCTCATCTCGCCTCGCAGCACGTTGATGAGTTCCGGCAGCTCGTCGAGGCTGGTGGCCCGCAGCCAGCGTCCGAACGGGGTCAGCCGGTCGGCGTCCGGGAGCCAATGGCCGGCCTCGTCGCGAGCGTCGGTCATCGTCCGGAACTTGAAGATCGTGAACGGTCGACCGTGGAGGCCGGGGCGAGTTTGGCGGAACAGGGCCGGGGGGCCGAGCTTCCGACGGACCGCGATGGCGAGTACCACGAGCACGGGGCTGAGCACGGCGAGCACCGGCCCCGCGATCGCGAGGTCGAGTACGCGCTTGCCTCCGTTCGCATACCAACCGAAGTGGGGGCCGAGCATTCCTTGATCCCTGGTGGACGGATTAGGCGGTGGCGACGGAAAAGACCTTTTCGACCGCGGCTGCCGTGTCGTCCATATCCGCATCGTCGAGGGTTGGATGGACCAAAAACGAGAGTGCCGTATCGAACAGCTCGGCGGCGACGGTTCTTGGGGTCGTGGGATGCAGCTCGGTGGGGAAGGCTCGCTCGCGATGGATCTCGCTGCAGCTCCCCACTCGGCATGGGATCCCCTCGGCTTCGATTGCGGCGAGGATTCGATCTCGCGTCCACCCGGAGCGGAGCCGTTCGGGCCGCAAATAGGCATAGCAGCGATACATGGCGTGGACCATCGGATCGGGCGGGGCCGGAACCCGCAACGCAGGGATGTCCCGCAGGCGCTCGATGAGACGGGCTCCGTTGCGGCGGCGGATCGCGATCCAGCGGTCGAGTTTACGGAGCTGGAGCCGACCGATCGCGGATTGGAGTTCGGTCAATCGGCCGTTCGTACCGATCGTTTCATGGACCCAGCGGAACCCCACGGGATGCTCGCGCTCGTACATTGCCGTCCAGCTCTTGCCATGGTCCTTGTAGGCCCAAGCGTTCCGAAAGAGGGTTTCGTCGGAGGTGACGATCATTCCGCCCTCGCCCCCGGTCGTCATGATTTTGTCCTGGCAAAACGAAAAGGCACCGAGCGTGCCAAAGGATCCGACCGGCCGATCGGCGATGCGGGCTCCATGAGCCTGGGCGCAGTCTTCGATCAGCGCGAGGCCGCGTTCGCGGCAAACGTCGACGATGGGCAGCAGGTCGACCGGCCACCCCGCCAGATGCACGACGATGATGGCTTTGGTTCGGGGCGTGATCATGGCCTCGATCGTTTGGCGCGTGACGTTGCCGCTTTCGCGATCGACATCGGCGAACAAGGGACGGGCTCCGCAATGGCAGACCGCGCTCGCCGTGGCGACGAACGTGCGGCTCGGGACGACGACGTCGTCGCCCGAACCCACCCCGAGAGCTCTCAGACACGCCTCGAGTGCGACCGTCCCATTCGCGACGGCAATGCCGAAGCGGGTGCCGATCGCTGCGGCGAACTCCCGTTCGAAGGATCGACCTTCGTTACCGGTCCAGTAGTTGACCCGTCCCGAGCGAAGGACCGCGGCCGCCGTCTCGACTTCGTCGGTTTCGAAGCGAGGCCAAGGGGGGAGCGGCTTGGTGCGGACCGCCGGCCCTCCGGCAATGGCGAGCTCGAGCTCGAGCGCGAGAACCGAAGGGATGGCCACGCACGAATTGTGTCGATCGTTCGCCCCGACGTCCAATCGCGATCGAAGCACTGTTCGAGCCACCCATGCCGGGTTTTGAACCCGATCGGCGTACGTCACAGAGCTGCAGCTCAACGGCCTCTACGGGTGCTTCGGGTATCTGAGGCAATGGGCTGGGAGCGAAGCGACGACGCATGGAGACTGTGGGGAGATACGGTATGCCGTGTCTCCCCACAGTCTCCATCGCGCGGAAGCGCCGGGGCCCCCCGAAAACCAGAACTAACTCAAGCCGCCCGAAGGGCCGCTCGAGCTTGTTGGACGCAATAGCGGCAGGGCCCGTTCGGCCCCCATGGTCACGAGCAACGAGCCCAGCTTGGGTCCCTGGTCGCGATCGAGGAGGAGATCGTAGACGACGGGAAAGAACACTTTTCCGTCCAATCCGACATCGGCGGTGAGTCGCTTGAGCGCGAGTCCGAGCCCGGTCTCGTCGAGTTCGGGCTGCGTCTCCAAGACGTGCACGAGGGCGCGCAAAGCGTCGTGCACGGGTCCTTGGATGGAACGGGTGACGGGTTCCGAACGGATCCGATAACGGAAGTCCGGGGGCGCATAGGTCTCGATCCAGAACCACACCCGCTGTGCACGTTGTTCGAACCGCCGAGCATCGTCCTCGCCGACGAGGCTCCCCGCGCGCTGGAGATACGCCTTGGTCTTCGCGATGTCTCCATCGAAGGTCTGCAACAGGGTGCTGACGTGACGGAAAGGGATGAGTTCCGGGGGGGTGGAGCCCGGAACGATCGCTCGTGGCACGACCAACGAAAACTCGACGGCACGCCGGGTCTGCTGCCGCTTTTTGTCTTTGGTCGACCCGTCGTCGGCCTCATGCGCGGTCCGGACTGCGCGATCGTAGTCCTCGTAGATCTTGACGACGTCGAGGTCGAAGGAGATCGCGAACTCGGTATTGGGGCGGTAGCTGGCGAACAGCCAGCGCAAGACTTCGGGTTCATAGACCTCGAGACAGTCGGCGACGGTGATGACTCCGCCTTTGCTGCTCGAAATCTTGCCGCCTTGCCCTTTGATCGAAACGAAATCATATCCAACGTATTGCGGCGCGGTCCAGCCGTAGATCTCGCGAACGATGTCCTTGGCGGTGTCGTAGCTTCCGCCCGCAGAGCTGTGATCTTTGCCACCCGGTTCGAACGCAACTCGTTCGACGCCCCATCGCATCGGCCAGTCGATCCGCCACGGCAGCTTGATGTTGCCGCCTTGACGGAGATCGACCTCGCGCGCATGACCGCACGCGCGGCACGTGTAGGGGAGGGTCCACTCGCCATCCCACCGGATGTCGAGGTCATCGCGTCCGCAGGCATCGCAAAATCCGGAGATCGGCAGCCAATCGTCGTCGATCAGGCTCTTGGCCCCGTTTTTCCGGCGCGAGTCGTTGAGGATGTTGCGAATCGTATCAGCGTGGACGAGCGCCGCACGGATACCTTCGGCATAGACTCCCGCGCGATACCTGCGATGCTGGCGAATGAATTCGGGGGCAATGCCGAGCTCCCCGAGGCTGCCTTCGAATGCGGCGATGTGATGAGAGGCGTAGCTGTCATGCTCGCCCCATGGATCGGGGACGTCCGCGATCGATCGGCCCAGGTTCTCGGTCAGGAGTTCTTGCGCGGGTGCGTCCGCGGGTACCTTGCGGAACACGTCGAAGTCGTCCCACGAATAGATGAAGCGGACATTGGCCCCTCGATCGCGCAGCGCTCGTGCCACGAGATCGACGGTGATCACCTCGCGAAAATTGCCGACGTGGACGACCCCCGACGGGGTGATTCCAGCCGCCACGACCACGGGTTGGTTGGCAGGTGCGGTTTCGAGGGTCCGCAACGCGGCCTGGTCGGCCCAGTGATGGGTCGCCATCATTCTTCCGGAGTTTCGGGGGCGGAGGGTTCCGCACCAGCGTCACCATCGGCGAGCGCGAGCCATTCGCACTTGAAATCGGCGGCGAGCAGCGAGGGACCATCGAGCAAGAAGTCCGAAGCTTGCGCGGCCTTGAAATGGGCGACGGCGGCCTTGGTGTGTTCGCACACGCCTTCTTGATCTCGTTGATAGCGGGCGATCGCCGCAAGACCTTCCTCGACGCGGCCCTTGAGGACGTCGGTCTCGATGCCCGAGTCCGCGGTTTTGGCCGTTTGAGCGTACGCTGCTTTGGCGGCCTCGAGATCGGCCGGATTCTCCACGGTTTCGCTGTCGGCCGAGCCGAACGCGGTGCCGATCAGGGACTCGGCTCGCAGCGTGTTGGCGAGAGCACCTTGCAAGCTCCCTGGCGCGGCTTTGGCCGCATTGTCGAAGGCTCGCTTGGCTCCGACGAAGTCCTCGTTCCCCATCAGCATCGATCCGCTCGCGAGCTGCGCGACCGCCACGACTTCTGGATCGAGGGTCTTGTCGGCCATCGCCATCGCGTGGCGCGAGGGCTCCTGACCATTCTCGAACACCCCTTGCGCATGCGCCATCGCGAGCCATCCGCCCGCGAGACCACTGGCTCGGTACTGAGACCGCTCCTTCAAGCTCGCGTAGAGGGGTTCGAGGATCGTGATGGTCTCGTCGTAGTGACCGAGCACGTATTCGTGCGCAGCTCGAGCGATCTCGGGCGGATCTGGTTCCTGCGCAACCTCGGGTTCCGCGGCGACCGTCCCTGGCTTCGCCGTGTCTTCGGAGTTGTGATCGCAGGCGACCGCGGCCACGAGCGTGAAGGCGATGACGTATCGTTTCATGAAGGATCCTGCTCTCTCGTCGATGGGCGCGGGGGTTCGAGCAAGCGAACCTCCAAGCTTCCGCGCGGGTGGAGGGTACCGTAGACGCGTGCGCTAGGGTCGCGATCCGAAGGCCCCGAAAGGGGCAGCATGAGCACGAACCTGCCCGAGACTTCGACCTCGTCGCCGACGTGCAGCGAGACATGTTCGTGATGGGGGCTGTAACGCGACGGACGAGCGATCACGACCGCGGTCTGCAAGCCTTCGATGAGCGCTCGGCCCGTTTCGTCCGCAATGACCATCGTCTCCGCTGCGACGGCGGATTGCGGCCTTGCCCCCACGCGATTGCGGAAAATGCATTCTCGGCCAGGTGCGCCACCGAGGTGTCCACTCGCTTCGACGATGCGGCCGTGCAGGCGGATGTCGCCGGCGCTTGCCGTCGCGATCGGCGATGGTTCGGCGTCGCGGTCCGAATGCAGAATCTGGCCACGCGCAACCCCGAACCCGCTCGATCTCCCTCGAGGTCGCAAGCTGCCGCCCACCTGGGTTTGTTGGCGGCGACCGAACCAGAATACGACCACCGCGACCGGCAGCAACGCGACGAGGAGGATGAGTTTCTGCGCGCCGAGCCAAGCGAAAGCCGGGTCCCCACCTGCGAGGTCGAGGACGCCGATCACCAGTACGCCTCCGCGAGAACCAGCTGATAATGACCCTTCGAACTCACTTTCCCGGTGCTCGCCCGGCCTTCGACGAGGGAGCGTCCGGTACCGCCTGGTTCGATGCGGCCGATCGATTTTCCGCGTAAGGAGGGGCCGTCGGTGAAGCTCACGACCGGGGTGACTTTATTGATCGGTACGGTGCCGCGATTGTGAACGACCACGACCCAACGGATGCGGCCGAGCCAAACCTCGGGAGCGCCATCGAGCTCCATCTCGACCATGGGCTCGATGTCGTACGCGCGATTGAGCCGTGCCGACACGTTACGGGGGACGAGCAGGGTTTCGCCGCTCATGAAGTCGATCTGAACGAAGAATCGACGCATGACGTTTTGGCCGAGCAAGCCCGCGTGACGGCTGTTGACGCAGCCATCGCAGACCGACACGAGCAGACCATCGACGCGCACATCACCCAACCGCAAAGCCGGCAGATAGACCATTCGGCTCTCGCGTGGACCGCTCGCGGTGTTGAAGGTGAGGATGGGAGCATCGCGTGGGATGGCGATGCCTAAATCGGCGGCGGTCTGCGTGCTGATCGTCGTGAACGACGCCCCGGTGTCGAACAGATATGGGAGTTCGACCTTGCGATCACCGAATCCCTCGAGCGTAGCGTCGATGAAGATCGCGGTGCCTCCATCCGCCATCGGGATGCTGAGCGCCTGGGACATGTCGACGTCCCGATCGCGTGGCGAACTCGTCTCGGGAAGGGTGGGGTCGACCGGTGCGGTCGGGGCCACGACGTCGGCCGCCTGATGGCCCAAGGCGGACAACACACGTGTCGCGGAGTGGGTCTGTCCGAGGCTTTCTTCCGTGGCCCAAGCACCGTGACCACGAAGTGCCATCCCGATCGGATCGGGGATGAGTTGACTTGCAAAGAAAAGGCCGCTCGCGTTCCACAGCATCGGCCACCAAGCCATCGTGAAACTGATGCGGTTCGAGTCGGCTCCCGCCTGCCACACCGCGATTGCGATCGGAGCGACGACCGTGATCAAAAGGCCAATGATCCACGCCCAGGGCATCGCCCACGGACTCGCATCGCTTCCGACGGACGCTCGCACGAGCGCGATCGAGATCCAGAGGGCAACCGTGGTGGCGGCGATGGACCCGAGTGCAAGGAGCACCCAGAGCAGAGCACCTACCAGCGATGAATTCGGCGAGAAGGTATTCGAGTATCCCACCCGGTTTCGACGGTTCGAACGCGACTTGGGTCGCCGCGGCCCGGACGGAGGGTGCGGCCCGTTGGGCCCCGCAGGGGGTTGAGGGCCGTTCGGCCCGGAAGAGCCGTGCGGGCCGGAGGAGCCGTGCGGGCCGGAGGAGCCGTGCGGGCCGGAGGAGCCGTGAAGTCCATTCAGGCCGGAAGGGCCGTGAAGTCCATTCAGGCCGGAAGGGCCGTGAAGTCGAGAGCCTGGATTCATCGCTGCAACGCTGCGGTTGGACTGCGAAGCCCGTCACACGAAGTTCGGCCCAGTGTAGCGCAATCGCCTGGTGAGGCCGACGGGAGAGGCGCGCAGCGGATGCGAACCATGGGATGATGCCCAAACGGTGTCGGCTTCGAGCAGCGACGACGCGAAGACTGCCTGGAGGGAAAGCAGTCCGGCGTTCAGTGTGCGGTTCGGATCGCATGACGATTTTTTGGTCGAATACACCGACAGGTTACGACATGGCGTCGTCAAGCTGCCGCTCGGCCGGAGCCTCGCTGGTGCAACACCTGTGCGCTTGCGGTTGACCTTGCCGAGTGGCGTCGACCTCTACCTCACGGGCAAGGCCCAAGCCGACCGGATGCATGCGGGCGACGGGTTCCGGCTGATCGACCTCGATCCCCTATCGACCTTGCAGCGAAAAGCGCTGGCCGATTGCGCTCGCGGGGTCATGGGGACGCATCACGAACCGACCGAAGCCGCAGGCGCGGAGCGCATCAGCGTTCTGTTGGTCGACGATTCGGTCAGTCTACGCATCGAGATCGGCGACGCGTTGCGCGATCGGGGGTTCCGGGTTCGTGTGGCCGAAAACGGCTTGTTGGCCCTGTCGGCCGCGCTCAAACGGAGCCCTGACCTGATCCTGACCGACGTCGAAATGCCCGAAATGGACGGTTGGTCGCTGCTTCGTGCGGTTCGCCGACGTGCGCAACTGCACCATGTTCCGGTCGTGTTTTTGACCCGCTTGAGCGACGAGTCGCTACGTTTGCGCGGCTATCGAATGGGCGTCGACGACTATGTCACCAAGACCGTGGGACCCGACGAACTGGCCGCGCGCCTGCGGGGCGCGGTGGGCCGACGTTGTCGTGTCGATTTGGATGGCAAACCTCGTGGCCTCCGCGGCAATCTGGCCGATGTTCGCTTGGGTAGCTTGTTCGCGTTTCTCGAGTCGGAGCGCTCGTGCGGGTCACTCGCACTCCATAACGGGCGCGACTCGGCGACGCTGCACCTGCGCAACGGATCCCTGTCCAAGGTCGAAAACATGGGTCGATTTCGCGATCCCAACGACCGGGTTTTCGAGCTCCTCGGTTGGGGCGAAGGGGAGTTCGAATTCGTCGCGGATTCGCTCGGTGCGGTGCCCCGTCGTGCGATGAGCGAACCCGAGCCCATGTCGACTCCGCTCTCCTATTTACTCATGGAACACGCCCGACGAACCGACGAAGCGGGAGCGCCCTGATCCCGTTGATCCGGTTGATCCGGTTGATCCGGTTGATCCGGTTGATCCGGCTCATCCGAGCAAAGAACGAGTCCCTCTTACTTGACCAGGTCCTCGCGCGCACCCTTGACGGCACACGCTCCCGAAACCCTCACGCCTCCACCGGTTGGCTCGGGATCGTTCGACAAGATGTAGAAATGGCTTCCTGCTTGCCCGCACCGCGATTGGGCCGCTTGCATGGCTTCGGCAATCGTCGGGGCCTTACCGCTGTATTCGCCGAGCTTCGTCCACTCCGTCGAGAGATCTTCTGCTCGGCGGACGATCTTGACGTTTTTCGCCGAGACGGGCTTCGGTTGAACGTCGTACTCGGTCTGCTTGTAGAAGGATGAGTACGCGCAGCCGGTGGTCGCGAAGAGGACGGCAAGGGCGAAGGGGATGACGCTCGTCCGGGGCTGAATCGAGAGTTGAGGCATCGGGAGGAACTCCTGACGGTGGTCGAGGCAGAGTATTCGAGCGGATGCGAGGTGAGCGATCGAGCGCCCACTACGAGGCGGGTGCGACGAAGGCCTCGCTCGGAGACGGGAGGGTCACACGAAATACGGCGCCGGGGGAATCATGCCCAGGCAGCGGCGAGCGGGCATCGGCGGGGAGACAGACGAGCGTCCCGGTCATGCTTTCGACCAAGCCTTGGCAGATCGCAAGTCCGAGTCCGGTGCCTTGCCCTGCCTTTGCCGTGGTGAAGAATGGCTCGAACAGGCGCGGACGCACCTCTTCGGGCACCCCGTGGCCAGAGTCTTGCACTTCGATCCCGACGCCGTCCTCGGTGCGAACGACCGCGAGGCGGACCTCGGCCGGCGGTTGTCCCTCACGGGCTGCACGGGCCGCATTGAGCACGAGATTGTGCAGGACTTGGTCGAGGTGAACGGGATCCGCTCGGACCGTGAGCGATGGTTCGGCGTCGATCGTGAAGTCGATTCCCTTGCATCGCGGGTCGTGCCGCAAGAGCGCCACCAAGCGCGACAGAGCGGCTGCAACCGCGACCGGTTCGGCTGCGATCGTGGACGGACGGCTGCAATCGAGGAGTTGTCGCACCAGGCTTTGGATCCTCGCGATCTGGGTTCGCGTACGCTCGAGGAGCTCCTGCGGTTCGGCCGCGAGAGGGGGCTGGTTGCGGGGGTCGAGCAGTAGTTCGACATAGCCCAGGATCGCCGCGAGCGGATTCCCGACCTCGTGCGCAATTCCAGCGGCCACACGGCCGAGCGAGGCCAGCTGTTCCGAACGCAACAACTGCTGCCGTTGACGTTCGACCTCCGCCACGCGATCGGCGAGCGTTTCGGTCATGCGATTGAAGTCGTGGGCGAGAGATTGGAGCTCCGCTCCGCCTTCTTCGGCCGCTCGAGCGGAGAGATCCCCTCGGGCGACCAATTCGACGGCGTTTCGCAAGTGCGCGAGCGGTCGGAGGATCTGGCGTTCGAGCAGTGCGGCGCCAAGGATCCACAGGACGAGGCCGACTCCCGCCGCGAGCACGAGCGTACCGGCCCAATCCCCGCGTCGCGTCCACGGGGAGGGGCGTGCCACCAGTTCCAGGGTGAAGTAGGGATCGCTTGGCTGACGGCGAAACGTGGGAATTCGCTGATCGAGCACCAGCAGGTCGTCGATCGTCCGAAGGCGGGTTTCTTCGTCGCCCGCGAGATCGCTCGAGAGGGTCGGAAGGACCGGGCCGAGGCCGAGATCCACGACGGCTTCGCTGCGCTTGGCCGTCGACCGATGGATCCGAATGCTTTCGATCCCCAGCATGCCCAGGCTCGGTCGGAGGGTCGGCTCGAGCTGCTCGAGGCGCGCAGGTCCGCGTGGTGCGAGCCCTGTTGCTGCAAGGGCCGCGAGGCTCCGTGCGTGCCGTTCGAGCTCACTTCGTTGGCTCGTCTGATGGCGGCGGCGAGCCATCAGCTCGGCGGCCAACGAGAACGAGATCGTGGCCATCATGAGCACGATCGTAAGCACGGCGAGCACCTCGAGCCGAATCGACAGGCGTCGACCCGCTGGATTTGCGGTCATGCAGCCAAACCGTCAGCGCAAGACGGGCAAGTGCCTGCGTCCTGGCCCCGACGAAGCGGACGAGCGCGGCGAACACCCTTCGCAACTCTTCGCCTTCGAGCTCGTGAGGAAATGACGAGCGACGAATGCGACGGCGAGGAGAACCGCCAAAGCGGTGGCGAGGTCCTGAAACCAGTTCAGCCCCTGTGGGGCGTGAAACCAGTTCAGCCCCTGTGGGGCGTGAAACCAGTTCAGCCCCTGTGGGGCGTGAAGAAACGTCAAGAGCGTCGCTCCTTGTCGTTTTCGTTCTGCTGCCCTGGGCAAGACCCGCCCTTGATTCCGCGGGCCCGTGGACAAAGCCCGTAGAGCTCGTGACGATGTCGCACGACGTTGAACCCGAACGTTCGAGCGACACGCTCTTGTTCACGCTCGATCTCTTCGTTGTGGAACTCGAGCACGAAGCCGCATTCGAGACAGATCAGGTGATCATGGTGCTCGGCGTCACCCGCCGTTTCATAGGTGGTCTGACCTTGTCCAAAGCGCCGCTCCGCGGCCAGCCCACACTCCGTGAGGAGCTTGAGCGTGCGGTACACGGTGGCGTAACCAACTCGTGGCGACTCTTGGCGTGCGAGTGCCAGCAGCTCCTCGATGCTCATGTGTCCTCCGGTCGAGAAGAACTGTTGAGCGATCACGTCGCGCTGACGCGTGGACTTGAGACCTTTCTTCGTAAGATAGGCGTGGAACTGGCCCATCATCGCGTCGAGGTCGATTTCGTGCTCGGCCGCACCGGGCATGTGTCGAACAACCTAGCGCGCTCACTCAGGTCGACGCAAGCGTTTGCCGCGCTCGCCGACACGAAGGATTTCTCCACGCTGCGCCTGGGCGGATGGTGCTTCGAACCCGTGAAGGGGCGATCATCCTTTCAGTTTCCGAAGGCCTCCGCGCGTTGCGGAGCGATGACGTGGGCACCTATACTCGCGCGAAGTGGCGCGATCCTCGGAACACCCGCTCAGCATCGACGCGTTGCTGCGCGGACTCGAAGCGGTGGTCAAAGAGCTCGAAGGCGGAGAATTGCCGCTCGAAAAAGCTCTTGAGCGCTTCGAGGAAGGTGTGCGACTCGCCCGCCGAGGGAGCCAAATGCTCGACGCCGTCGAAGAGCGGGTCGAGATGTTGCTCTCGGATCGTGAAGACACGGTCCCTCTTCCGCCCAAGCCCGCGGGCGTGGCGGAGGGCGGAGACCCCAACACCGAGGCATGAGCGGAATGAGTTTCGATCTCGAGGGATACATGCGTGTGCGACGAGAACGGGTGGACCGGGCGCTGTCCGGGGTCCTCGCGCCACCGAGTGGTGCCGATCCGAGGCGTCTGCGTGAGGCGATGCGCTACGCCGTTCTCCTGGGTGGTAAACGCATGCGACCGCTCCTCACGGTCGCGGCGTGTGAAGTCGCGGGCGGTACGATCGAAACAGCGCTGCCTGCGGCATGCGCGATCGAAATCGTGCACGCGTACTCGCTCGTGCACGACGATCTCCCGGCGATGGACAACGACGTCGAGCGCCGCGGTCAACCAACCGTTCACATCGCGTTTGGCGAAGACAACGCGATCTTGGCGGGAGATGCCCTGCTCACCCTCGCGTTCGAAGTGTTGGGGCGCGGGGTGGATGCGCCGACCCAAGGACGCGTCGCCGAAGCGCTCGTTCGTCTCGCACGCCACGCAGGTATCGATGGAATGGTCGGCGGACAAGCGATGGATCTCGATGCGGGTCAAGACCTGCAGGACCTCGAGCGTCTCGAGGCCGTCCACGCAAAAAAGACCGGTGCATTGTATGCGGCTTGCGGAGCGATGGGAGCCCTGCTGGCCGGCGCGGAAGATGCAACCGTCGATAAACTCGAGAGTTGGGGCCTGAAGTTTGGCATCGCGTTTCAACACGCCGATGACGTCCTCGACGACGATCAGCCCGCGCTTCGAGCTCAGGCACTCGCGCGCATCGAGACCCTCGTTCGGCAATGTATGGATCTCACGGCGGAGTTTGGGTGCGAGGCCGATCCACTGCGTGCCATCGCAGCGTGGGTCGACGAGCGTGCCCACGCCGCGGCGCGCGGGGAGAAGCGGGACTAGAGTGTCGAGTAGGGGCCGTTCGCAAAAGGCCCGTCGCCCTGCGGCAGAAGTGCCTCCGTTCACGGGAATCCACGCCTACCGGGGGGGGTGAAGTCGAAGTCGTTCGCAAGGGCCGGCCCCTCGCCCTTGCAACGCCTGGGCGCGCTGGTCTTGCTCGAGGTGAGCCGAAGGGGCCGTTTGCAAGGGCCCCTCGACCCCCAAACGTCCGCGACCCGGCGGTGTCTTGCGGACAAACGACCTCGTGGCACGTAGCCGCGGCCTTTGCGTAGGAACTCGCTCGATAGGTACGGTCGAGAAGGAATCACAGGTGCCCACTCGAGGCTGGTAGCCGCAGCGCTCGGCGTTGGTTGATCGGTGAAACAGTGTCCAACGTCGTTCCGGAGCGGAACATGGGGCGTTGGGCGATTCGGATCCGCATTAAACATCGTTTCATAGATCCATTCATGGAAACGAATGATCCGATGCGTAATGAACGACGTTCTCAAGCAGTTAAACATCGTTCAGATCGAGGTGGGGTGAACGGCGGATGGGATCTGCGGGAAATCGCACATCCCCTCTCGCGAGCATCACACGATTCGAAATCAACATGGGTTCTTCTCTGGTTGGGGCGCGAGAGCGTTGGGAAAGCGTGTCCGATCCGTTTGCGAACGGATCGGACGGAGGCGATGTGCCAGTTGGCCGGTTGGTTGCTGTTGGCGCTCGCTCTGAAAGTGGATATCAAGGCGGCGCTGTCGCGATAGACCCCGTATTTCGGGACGCCAGCGCGATTCTTGCTCTGCGAGATTTTGCATCGAAAGCTGGTCGGTTGGACTCCAAGCATTCTTTGCGGCTTGGAACGACACGCATTTTGTTCGGTCAATGGTAAACCGCATCGGTTCGATGGATGGCCGCGCGCCGCTCTAGCTGTATGACCCAATCCAGGAGCATCAGACAGGCGCGTGTCCACGAAATGACCACTGGCGCTTCGTATGACGAAACCAAACGCGCCTTGAACCTCGGCGCGAAGCTATCGATTCAAAACGATCGTCGAATTGCGCATTTCGAAGAAAAGCGTTCAGCGATGACCACCCAAGGACAGCATCCCGAAGTGACTCATTCGATGAATTACCAATCCGACGATACTCATCGAAAGACGCATTCGCCTACGCTGATCCGACCGAGAGCGTCGATCGACGAGGCGCGCGAAGCTGAAAAAGCGATCGACGATCACTGAATCCGTGATACCATCGCCGGCGCTGGCTTACCTGTGATCCGCTTACCTTCGATCAGCCCGCATTGAAACTCGGGTGGGCTGCCCGGTGTCAGTTCATTGCAACGGCCCACTTGAAGCGCGTGGACCGAGAATTTGTCCCTGGCTGTACCGAGCAACTGCTCTGATTCGGCCAATCGCACCCCTGCGCTTTCGTTGGACCGCGAGAGATCGATATGACTTCCATCAGGAATGAACAACTCGGATTGCGTCGCATTGTCGCGTTGCACCTCTTCGTCCGAGATCTCGAGCGAGCACGGGAACACTATTTGGACAAGCTCGGATTCACCGAAGTCGCCGTGAGTACGCGCGAGTTCGAGCTAGAGCAACGCGCTCGGGCCAGCGTCGTCGAAGCCGGAGGGGCACGACTCGTGCTCCTCGAGCCGCTCGGTTCCCGCGGTGAGAGCTTCGCGTGGCTCGAACGGCATCCTGAAGGGGTGGCCCGGATCGTCTTCGACGTCGAAGACGTGGAGCACACGTTCGACGTCCTGATGGCACGGGGGGCTACCTCGACTTCCGGGATCCGCCGGCGCGACGTGGACGGTAGCCGGGTGCTTTGGTTCGATATCCCGACGGCGATTGGCGACACACAGTTTCGGTTCGTGGAGCTCAATGGGCGAATGCCCCTCATGCCCGATCTCGAACGCATCGAAGGCGCCGCGAGCAACAATGACTGCGGGATCGAGGGAGTCGACCATATCACGTGCAATTTCCTCACGCTCAAGCCCACGACCCTGTGGATGCAGCATGTGATGGGATTCGAACCCTATTGGGAGATCGCGTTCCACACCCAGGATGTACGCAAAGGGCAATACAGCGGATCGGGTCTCAAATCCGTCGTGATGTACGATCCGGAATCAGGGGTCAAATTCGCGCTCAATGAGCCGGCCGCACCGTGCTTCGAGGCCTCGCAGGTCTACCTGTTCTGCCATGATCATCGCGGTCCGGGGGTTCAACACGTCGCGTTTTCGGTCCCAGACATTCGCGCATCGGTCCGTGAGCTCAAACGCCGTGGCGTCGGATTCGTGCGAACGCCGTGGGCCTACTACGATGCGTTGCCCAAACGCTTGATCGAGTCGGGGATCGGTCAAATCGACGAACCGTTGGACGAACTGCGCGATCTCGAGATCCTCGTCGACGGCAACGCCGAGCACGGGTACCTCTTGCAGATCTTCATGAAAGACGCAGCGGCGCAATTCGGCGATCGGATGGCCGGCCCGTTGTTCATCGAACTCATCCAGCGCCGAGGCGATCGCGGCTTCGGGGCGGGGAATTTTCGCGCGCTGTTCGAAAGCATCGAACGCGAACAGCAAGGCGCCGGTCGCATCTAGAACCAACGACTCTTTCGCGGAGAGCGGCCACGGACGGCCGCATTTGAACCTGAAGGCGTGAAGGATTCACGCCCATCCACAAAGGATCGCGAGAACATGCCTTCCCTTCCGTTAGATTTTCCATGGGTCCCGGGGCGTGCCCGGTCTCCACGAACCCACGCCTTCACCGTGAACGGGTCGAGTCTCGGAGGATCGGAGCTCGACGTCCGGCTCCGGCTCGTGGGTGCGGTGGCAATCACCTTGTCTCGCTATTTCCACAGCGAGATTTCGCTACTGCAGGTTGCGGAGGTCACAACGGTCTCTGCGGAGGGAGGCACGTCCGACCGGTTTGGCGAGCATCCCGAGCATGAGGAGGCGCTGAGCATTGCGAGGTCCGGCGCGCGCTCGATCTCCATCCACGTCGACGAAACCGCCCCGGTACGGGCATTGATTGCCCAGATCGACGGGTTGCTTGCTGCGGCGCAACCAGTCCGGTCGACCGAACTCCAACTGACATTGTTGTCCGGATCCGACGGTTCCATCGATCAGGTTTTCGAGGTTCTCCAACTCGGCTCGGACGCCGATGGCCCGGATGTGCATCTCATCGCGCAACGCCGAGGAAGCGATTGGGATTGCGTTCTGCAATACGATGGGGAACTGTATCGGCCAGAGACGCTTGCCCGCTTTGCCGAACATGTCGCGGTTCTGACCTGCGGCATGGCAACCTCCGAGGTCTCGATCGCACAGTTGGCGATGTTCGAGGGGGCGGGGGCACAGCTCGCCGTCGCGTGGCGAGGTCGTGCGGTCGAGCGTGAACGCGTCACGGTCCTCGACTTGTTTGCGCGACAGGTGCGAGCGCGTCCGTGGGCGCCCGCCGTCACGTTCGGTGGCGAGACTTTGAGCTACGCCGAACTCGAACTTCGGGTTCAGCGATTGGCGCACTACCTTCAGACTCGAGTCGGCGTGGAATCGGGCTCGCGGGTGGCCGTGTGCGTGACGCCTTCGTTCGACATGGTCGTCTGCCCGCTCGCGCTGTGGCTGCTCGGTGCGGTCTATGTCCCCCTCGATCCGTCCTATCCGGCGGAACGGCTCGGTTGGATCCTCGACGACACCAGCCCGTGGATCGTGTTGACACAGACTACCGTGGCCGGGCGATTGCCCACGTCGGGGGCACGGCGTGTTGCTCTCGATGCAGCGCTCGTCCGCGAAGCGATCGACTCCTGCGTGGGCGAGGTTCGCCCACTCGAGACGGACGACCAGAGCACCGCCTACGTCATCTACACGTCGGGCACGACGGGACGCCCCAAGGGCGTCATGGTCAGTCACGCGAATCTTGTCCATTTCGTCCAAGTCGCGCAAGCACGCTATGCCTTCACGGAGGGGGACGCGTTCGTGGCGCTCGCACGTTACACGTTCAGCATCACGATGTTCGAGGTGTTGGGTCCGCTCGTGGGCGGTGGCCGCCTGGTGGTGCTCGATCGAGACCACGTCCTCGATTTCCCGCGGCTGATCGATACATTGCGTACGATCACGGTATTGCACGCTTCGCCGAGTTTGCTGCGGAAGTTGCTCGCGTATTTGCGCGATCATGCGATCGATCCCGCGGTACTCCGCGGGTTGCGGCACGTGTCGTCAGGGGGAGACACCGTCTCGGCACAGCTCATCGAATCGCTCAAGGCCGTGTTTCCCGCAGCGGAGCTGTTCGTCATCTACGGATGCAGCGAGATCAGCTGCATGGGTTGCACGTACGAGGTGCCCCGTGATCGAACCGTGATCCGCAATTACGTAGGTCGGGCGTTCGACAACGTCGCCGTTCGACTCTACGATTCGCGACGAAATCTGGTACCCACGGGGGTCGTCGGTGAAGTGTATTTCGCGGGTGCCGGCGTCACTCAGGGTTATCTCGGACGCGAAGAGCTGACCCGCGAACGATTCGTCGAGATCGATGGAGAGCGATGGTATCGCACGGGTGATCTTGGGCGATTCGACGCCGAAGGCCAGCTGGAGCTACTCGGACGAGAAGATTTCCAGATCAAAGTGCGAGGGATGCGGGTCGAACTCGGGGATGTCGAGGCGAATCTGTTGCAGGTGGTCGGCGTTCGCGAAGGGATCGTCGCTTTGCGCGAGATCGGGGGCGAGGACAAGCTGGTCGCGTACGTCGTCCTGCATACTGATGCCACGACGACGTTGAGCGAGATTCAGCGATCGCTCCGCGCCAAACTTCCCGACTATATGATCCCGGCCGCGTTCATGGTGCTCGACGCCATGCCCGTCAACGTCAATCAAAAGGTCGATCGCAAGGCCCTGCCCACCCCGACCGCGAGCGACCTCGCCAAGCGGGGTCCCGTGACCTCGCCTCGCAACGAGCAGGAGCGCGAACTCGTCGTGATTTGGGAGCGAATACTCAATGTCCGGCCGATCGGTATCCACGACGCCTTTTTCGAGGTCGGTGGCGATTCGTTGCTCGCGGTCGACATCATGATCGAGATCGAACGAGTCTTTCAGCGCACGCTCCCGGTCAGCACTCTCCTGACCGAGCCCACGATTGCGGAGCTCGCCGTTCTGCTCGATACGCGAGACGCGGAGCCGCCATCGATCGTACTCCTTCGGCCCGGTCGTGCCGGCATTCCGGTGTTTTTCATCCACGACGGTGATGGCGAAGTCATCCCGTATCGCAATCTCGCATTGCACTTGGATGCCGAGCATCCGGTTTATGGGGTCTGTCCGCGCAGCCGCGGGGAATTCCCCATGTTGCATACCCGACTGACCGAGATCGTCGATGAATACGTCGAGCAGATCCGTAATACCCACACCACCGGACCCTATATCGTGGGTGGATTGTGTATTGGAGGATTCATCGCATTCGAGGTCGCACGTCGTTTGCGAGAGCAAGGTCAAGAGGTTCCGTTGGTCGTGCTGCTCGATGTCGCCCACGTCAAAGCACAGCCCGTGAGCCTGGTGAATCAACGAATCACCCGATTCCGCCAATCGATTCATCCGGACAGTGAGCCGCGGAGTTCGTGGCAGACGTTCGCTCATCTGGTGGAGACCACGGCCCGAAAAGGCAGCCGTTTGGTCAGCTACGAAGTGACGTCGCGATCGCGCAGGCTCCACAATCAATCCCGCATTTTGGCGTTGCGGTGGTGTTTGGACCATGGTCGCGAACATGCGCTACCGTATGCGCTTCGCGGTATTTCCGTAGACAGTATCTTGCGATTTGCCGAGCAGGAATACTCGGTGCCCGAGCCGTATTCCGGTGAAGTCGTCCTTTGCCGCGCCACGGAAAAAGATCCGAGCTTCGAAGGGACGCCGATCAACGATACGCCGTATCGCGACCTGTTCGTCGACCCGCTCCTCGGGTGGGAGGGGCGCGCTCGAACGTTTTCGGTGCACGACGCGGCGGGAGGGCATTCGAGCATGCTCCAAGAGCCGCGCGTTCGGGATTTGGCGGCGTTCGTCCAACAACGCATCACCGGAGCACTCACCCGCACGAGCCCCCCGGTTCGGGTTCAGTCCTCATCGTCGTTGCTCGTGGTCGTCGTCAACTACCGTTGTGCGCCGCTCACGATCGCGTGTCTGCGATCGCTCGAATCCGAAGTTCGTGATCTCGGGAACGTGCGGGTGGTCGTGGTGGACAACGCCTCGGGCGATGGGTCGGCCGAAGCGATTGCTTCGGCGATCGCGACGCTTGGATTCGGTGACTGGGCTCGTCTGGTCGCGGCAGAGTGCAACGGTGGATACGCCTCGGGGAACAACCTCGCCATCCGTGATGCGCTCGCGTCGGACGAACCGCCGTCCTATGTGCATTTGCTCAATCCCGACACCGAAGTTCGGGCGGGGGGCCTGCGTGCACTCGTCGAGTTCATGGATTCGCATCCGAAGGTCGGGATCGGGGGCAGCGGTCTCGAGAATCCCGATGGTTCACGCTGGTCGACCGCATTTCGATTCCCAACCGTGGCCAGCGAACTCGAACGTGGGCTGCGGCTCGGCATCGCATCCAAACTCTTGCATCGATGGACGGTGGCACGCGCCATGGGGGATCGACCGGAACCGGTCGATTGGCTCCCGGGCGCCAGCATGATCATTCGCCGAGAGGTGTTCGAGGCGATCGGGCTGCTCGACGAGCAATACTTTCTCTACTACGAAGAAACCGACTTCTGCTGGCAGGCGAAACGAGCGGGGTGGGCCTGTTGGTACATTCCGAAGAGTCGGGTGATGCACATCGCCGGGCAGTCGACCGGTGTCACGGCGCGCGACGGCGTGGTTCGTCGGCGACCGCAGTATGTTCATGATTCGCGGCGTCGCTATTTCGTCAAGAACCATGGGTTGGCCTACGCCGCGCTCGCGGACTTGGCCTGGTCGGGGGGCCTCGTGTCCTGGAAGGTCCGTCGCGTCCTGCAACGCAAGCCGGTCGACGATCCGCCCTATCTGCTTCGCGATTCGGTCAAAAATAGTGTTTTCGTCCAATGGCGATCCTCGCGTTCGGATGTCAAGGCGGTGCTCTAGCCCTCGGGCCGCAACCCAGCACCTGTCACGGCACGAACCGCGGTTCGAGGTCCTCGACCGCGTGAAGATGAGGTCGCGTGCCGTGTGCGGACGGAACGCTCACAGACGACGATCGAACGTCAAGGCGCGGCGACGCGAACGATGTCGATGGTATCGACGACGATGTGTCCACCCTCGTCGTCCGGGTGAATGTAGACCGAATGATCGTGATGGCGGAGGATCGCCGAGAGCGTATCGGTACCGGTCATCGTCACGGCGGGTAGGGTGCCTCGCGAACTGCGGGCGACCGAAATCTGTTCGCTCCCGACATCGCTCAAGGGCGTGTCGATGAGGCTGAAATAGTCGACGTCACATACCGGATCGTCCACGCACTCCGGAAACGTCGCTTCGTAGTGAAGGTGGGCATGCCCTTCGCCGTCGCGGCGCACTGGTTGAGGTTCACGCAGCTCGAAGTTGAGTGCATGCACGGTAGGGGTGAGGGTGGTCGCCTGGGTGGAGAACGTCTGTCCCGGCCAAGGATCGATGAAGGCGACGTGAGGGGCACCATCGTCGAGCCAAAACAGCGTGCGGAAGGTCGCCTCGGGGTTGGGATAGAGACGGCCCGTGGAATCGAATGCCTGCAAAGCGATCCGGTGGGCACCCGGCGTATCTTCGATCGTGAACGTTTCCACCAAGCCGGATCCGACGTTTCCACGGGTGAGGTCGCGGACCTGCCCATCGACGACCAAGCGCAAGAAACCCGAGCCTGGTCGTACCGGGCTCCCCGGCACGGTGAGCTCGATCGTGCTGCTCAACCGAATGGCGAGCAGCGGGGCCGGGAACTGTGCCGCCGTGAACACCTGATTGGGTTCCGGGCTCGTCACGTTGACCACGACCACGTTCGCCGGCGTCGTACAGACACTCCCGGCGCAGACTTGATCGTCCGGGCAATCGGCGTCGATCGAACACGCGAACACCCCATCGGCGTCGGGATCGAGCTCCGACGTAAAACATCCCAAGGTCGCGGCGAAAGCAAGGCTCATCGGGATCGGATACCAACGCTGCATCGGCTAAAATCTCCCGACGACCGCCACTCGCCTCGACCCTGGGTCGAGAATGATTCGCAGGTGTTCGACGCGTGCCGCCACTTCCGATGGAGGGTCGATCCGCTTCCGGTGGTGAGCTCGTCGATGGAGTCCGATCCCGAGCAAGGTGGCACCGCCCACGGCAAAGGCTCCGCCGAGAACGAGGGTCGCGATCTGTCCGGCCTCGAAACTCTGGCCCTGGTCTGCGAGCTCGGTGGCCTCGTCAAACGTGAGGTCGTCCGGATTGCCACCCGTCATGACCTCATCGAGCGCATCGCTGCGCTGCGCTGCCAACATGCCGAACGCTGTCCCACCTCCCACGCTCAGCGCGACGCCGACCCCGAGCAAGACCGATCCGCTGATGACGAACGTCGTCTCGGGCGAGCGGCGGGTCGCGTCAGGTGGGATGGTGGGCGCGGCTTCGTCGGCCTCGTTCCCCAACCGTAGCTCGTCTCGCAATCGGACGATCCTGGCTTCGACCTCGGCCCGATCCGAGGCCTCGGGTTTGGCTCGGACGTAGGTTTCGAATGCGCGAATCGCCTCGGTGCGCTGGTTTAATTTCTCGTAACAAAGCCCGATGTTGAACTGGAAGTCGGGCGACGCATGGAGGGTCGTGGCTTCCTGGAAGTCGGCGAGGGCCTGCTCGTAGCGTCCGAGTCCATAGTTTTCCGATCCTCGGCGGAACACATCCATCGCGCGTTCGAGCTGGCCTGTAGGTGCGATCTCGTCCGGGTCGGGATCGCCTGCCGGGACGTCGGACGATTCCGCGGAGCCGTCCACGGACTCGGGGGCGATCGATGCGAGGGCGTTCGACGAGGTGCGCGGAGCGCTCACCCCTACCAACGTTGCCACCAAGCCGAACATGGAGGGGCGCAGAGTCGGCCGCGAACGCCACCATGGGCCGGCGCATCGCTCGGCGCGAGCCGATCTCGGCGCGAAGCGTGGGACCTGGACGGAAAGTGTCGTGGGCACGCGAGTCGGGACTATACGTTGCGTGGCGCCAATGTTGCCAGCATGCGCCGCTGCGCCCTACGATGACGGTCGACGATGTCGAAAACGACCATCAGGCTCGAGCCTGAAGCGCTCGAGCGTGTTCGTGAGTCCAAGAAGCGAGCGTTCGTCGTCGTGCTGTCGGGAGATCGCATGGGGGAGATGTTCCCGCTCAAAGAAGGCGATCGAACGACCATCGGACGCGGTCTGCAAACCGATGTTCGGATCAACGACGAGGGAATATCGCGGACCCACGCGGTCGTCGAAGAAGACAACGGATCCTATTTTTTGGACGACGCAGGCTCGACCAACGGCACCTATGCGAACGGCAAAAAGGTCAGTCGCTACGAACTCCAAGAAGGGGACAAGATTCAGATCGGGGCTTCGAGCGTGCTGCGGTTCACCTACCACGATGCGTTCGACGAGGACTTCCAGCGGAACCTCTACGAGTCGGCGTTGCGCGACAAACTCACCGGTCTCTTCAACCGCGGGTATTTCAACAATCGCTTGGAGAGTGACGTCGCGTTCGCGCTGCGGCACGGCAAACCGTTGTCGCTCATCATGCTCGACGTCGATCACTTCAAGCAGATCAATGACGAGCACGGTCACGCTGCGGGGGATCACGCCCTCAAGATCCTCGCCGAGCGGATCTCCGGAACGACCCGCAGCGAAGATATCTTTGCCCGCTACGGCGGTGAAGAGTTCGCGCTCATCTGTCGCGACGTGGATGCGCTGCGGGCCGCGCGTGCGGCGTATCGGATCATGGACGTCATCACGGCCAAACCATTCGACGCGAGCGGCCAGGCGCTCTCGGTCACGGTCTCACTCGGGGTTGCGGACCTCGGCATGTTGAGCGAACCCTCCGCTGAGGCGTTGGTCGAGGCCGCGGACACGGCCTTGTACGCTGCCAAACGCAACGGCCGCAACCGCGTCGAGCTCTTCGATCCCGAAGGCGATCCGACCCATCTCGTATGAGGAAGGACTCGCTCAGCCAACGTCGTGCGGGGACGGTCGTCCTCGTGTTCGCGCTCGCGGCGTGCCGCAACGAGCCTTCACCGATCTTGGGCAGTGGAGGGGCGGAGGACGTGGGCCCGCCGCCGCTCGTGGTTGCGGTGTCCCGTGAAGCTGGACTGTCCACGAACGCTGCCGCAGCGACAACGCCGGCCGATCGCACCCGCCCACTCTGGTTTACCTCCGGCCCGGGCGTCGAGGCGATCCTGGCCAAGGAACGCGGCGATTACCCCCGCGCCCGCGCCGAGCTCGATCGGCTGCTGCTCGCGACCGATCTCAGTCCGGCCGATCGTGGAGCGGCCTCGCTATTGCGCGGACTCGAAGCCGTTCGAGATCGAGAGTTCGAACGCGCCGCCCAATGGTTCGAAGTCGCTCGCCTCTCCCCTGGTTTATCGCTCATCGCGGTCCGTGTGACCGCTTGGGAGGCCCAGGCGTGGCTCGACGCGGGCGATCCGGCCAAAGCGTTGGCGCTGGTCGAAGCTGAGGGGACTGCCGCCGATTCGCCCGTGCGCGCCGACCTCTGGCTCATCCAAGCCGATGCGGCGGCGAGGACGGGCGATCCCCAACGAGCCATCGAACTTTACGGGGCTTACCTCGATGGCACTCCGGAGGGGCGACGTCGCTTCGAAGCCATGGCCAAACTCGCTCGGACGCTGCAGGCACAGCCCGACGAAGCCGCAAACCTTCGTGCGGTCGACTTGTACGAACGGCTCATGCTCGAGAGTCCACTCTCGTCGTATGGCGAAGAGGCCCTCGTGGCGGCGCCTCTGCTACGCGCGCGTTGGGGCCGCAGTCGTCACAGCCAAGAAGCCCGGGTGTTCGGACGGACCGTGGGTCTCGCGCGAGTCGAAGCGCTCCTCGAACAACAGCGCTTTACTGCAACCATTACCGAAGCGGACAACCAACTCCGCGAGGTCAAGGTCTCGGTTCAGGATCGCTGTCGTCTGCTCTACGCGAAGGGATCGGCCCAGTTCAAACTGCGCAAGCGTGCGGAGTCTCGGCCAGCCTTCGAGCAGGCCGCGTCAGCGTGCCGTCAAGCGGGCGCGGGGTTCACGGGGCTCGAGGTCAAGTCGCGCTATCAGGGTGCGCGGGGGCGTTATGCGGAAGGCGCCTATGCCAAGGCTGCCCAACGCTTCGAAGCGCTCGCGACGGATCATCCCGATAGCAGTTACGCGGATGATGCATGGGTCTTGGCCGGGGAGTCCTGGGCCGAAGCCGGAGAGTCCGACAAAGCCACGAAAGCCTATCTTCGGGCACTCACCGTGAACGGTGACCAGAGACCCGAAGCCTATCGTCGGTTGCTGCTTCCACGGCTCGCAGCTGGAGATGCTCCCGCCGCTTTGACGCTCATCGACGAGGCGCTGGCGAGCCCCAACCCGTCGGTGGAGTTTCAGGCCAAGCTTCATTATTTCCGCGGTCGAGCGTTGCGGATGCTCGGGCGCGAGGCTGAAGCGGAGACGTCGTTTCGGGATGCGATCCGGGTCGAACCGCTCGGCTACATGGGATTGCAGGCGCTGTGCCGGCTGCGCGAGTCTGGTCAAGCCGCGTTCGACAAAGGGCTCGAGATCCTCGCTCGGACGAGCGAAGGCGAGCAAGAGGAGATGCCCACAGGCAATCCTGCGATCGAACGAGCGATGCTGCTCGCCCGTTTGGGGTTGGGCGAGCCTGCCCGCGAGGAGCTCGAATTCGGTCAAGTACGCGGTTGGACGGCAGTCGAAGTGCTTCATCGCGCCGGGTTGTTTGCCGAGGGACAGCGGATCATCGCGAACCTGGGGTCGGCTTGGCGGTCCCAACCACCGAGCGAAGGCAACCGTGCGCGCTGGCAGCTGGCGTATCCGAGGCCATTCAGTGAACTCGTCGACGGCTACGAGAGTCGCCACTCGGTTCCGGAGGGACTGGCCTTTGCCGTCATGCAAACCGAAAGCCGGTTCGATCCATCGGTAACCTCGATCGCTGGAGCCCGCGGTCTCATCCAACTGATGCCGGGTACCGCCGCCTGGGTGGCCGAGTCGAATGGGCGGACGGTGGAGCCCGATGCTCTCTACGTGCCGGCGACGAACTTGGACATCGGGATGGATTACCTCGCCCGTTTGGTCGAGCGGTTCGGCGGCGGCGATCCAGCGGTTCCGTTGGCGATCCCGAGCTACAACGCCGGCGTTGGCAACGTGGATCGTTGGCTCAAGGAGCGCGGTGATTGGGACTACGACCTATTCGTCGAGTCGATCCCGTTCGATGAAACGAGACGCTACACGCAGACGGTACTCGGTCGCTGGTGGACTTACCGCTGGCTCTACGATCAGGAAGCCGAGCGGGAACGCGTGCCGGTGGTGCCGCTCACGTTGCCCTCGATCGATGCTCGACGAGCCGCTGCCGGGATTCCGTAGTCTTCGCCCGAGCACGCGAGGACCGAGCATGAGTCGCTCGATCGCGTCGAGCCCCTCAAGCCATCAAGTCGAGGATGGCTTGGGTGGTGGCAGGGCGGGGGGCGTCGATCCGCTCGCCAGTGCGTCCTTGGCGATCTTGCGCTCCATGCTCCGGATTTTCGCGGTGAAAAATGCTTCAGCGCCCGCGTAGAGGCACACGAACGTCCAGACGGGCGATAGATGAGTGATCCAGGCCAGGCTCCACACTGCGAACACGAGGGACGCTCGCCCCACATCGCCGTTGAGCAGCTGCCCTGTGCCGGGGAGGAACAGGCTCAGAAGACCCGCGGTCACGGGAAGGCGTGGCTCCTCGGAGTCCTCGTCGTTGCGCGCGAGCGCACCGTCCAAGGGGTGTGCGACAGCGAGCGCGGTTTCGCCGAGTTCGAGGGCCGCATCACGAAACGTCGACTCGAGCTGGTGTTTGAGGCTGTCGGGGGCTCGAAATTGGCGTCCCCCACCGACCCGGTCTTCGAGGATCTCGCCCGATTGAACCATGGCGTCGAGGGCAAGCTCGACGTCCTCGGCAGGGCGACGAAGCGCGCGGATCACCCCGCTCAGCGTGATCCTCTGGATACGAGGATCGGCAAACAAGCTCAGAATCTGGGTTCGCAGCGGCGGCTGCTCATCGTGGGAGCCCGAAGCGTCCGGGGCCTTGGGGGGGGGCGCCGCTGTGTAATCCCAACCAACGCCCGCGGGGATCGGAGCTCCCGCAGGGGCTTCTGCCGCAAGACTTGGTCCGGTGCTCGTCGAGCCGCGAACTCGTCGGAACCGGTTCAACATCCGCCGTCCTCTCGAGGCACGAGCGATCACCGTCTAACCTCGTAGCCCACCGGTCGACCGCGGTCCAGCCTCTCGCACATCACGACGACCTCGGCCCGTTCCTCAAGGGTGGCGATGTCAGCGCTGTGCCGTGCGCTCTCCGCGTTGATCGGTCTTGATTCATACAGATACGTCGAAATTGCGAAGGGCCTCATTGAGTGAAGTTCGCTTGTCGGTGCTGTCCTGACGAAACCCGATGATGAGCGCGCAGGCCAACTGATACGTGCCGGCCGGAAACGCTTTGGGTCGGGTTCCGGGGATCACGACGGCTCGAGGTGGGACGTGGCCTTTGAGCGTGACAGCCTCTGGACCCGTGACATCGATGATCGGGGTCGAAGCCGTAATGACAACGTTCGCTCCGAGCACGACCTCGCGCCCAAGATGGACACCTTCGACCACGATCGCCCGCGAACCGAGAAAGCAGCCGTCTTCGATGATCACCGGCCGCGCGCCCGGAGGTTCGAGGACGCCCCCAATCCCAACACCGCCCGCAACGTGGACATCGCGACCCACTTGCGCGCAGCTTCCGACCGTTGCCCACGTGTCGATCATCGAACCCGTTCCGACGTAGGCGCCAATGTTGATGTACGAGGGCATCAAGATCGCTCCGCGCTCGATGAACGAGCCAAACCGAGCCGTCGCCGGTGGCACGACCCGAACCCCAGCCTCCGCCCAGTTCTGTTTGAGTGGAATCTTGTCGTAGTACTCGAACGGACCGGCCGTGTGGGTCTGCATCCCTTCGCTGACGAAAAAGAGCAGAATCGCTTGTTTGATCCACGCGTGGACCTCCCAGGACCCACCAGGTTCGGTGGGTGGGGTGGCGACGCGGATCCGGCCAGCATCGAGCAGTTCGAGGGTGCGTTTCACCGCGGCGCGATGAGCCTGTGAACGGAGCAACTCTCGATCCGCATAAGCGGCCTCCACCAATGGTTTGAGTTCAGAGGTCTCGGGCTCGAAGGTCGTCGACATCGGTCCTTGTGTCTCATGCGCCGACTGGACCTACAAGAGCACGAGAAGGTACCGAATCGAGGGTGCGGCCGGGCCGTGGTGATGGGCTCCGAAGCTTCGTCCAAATCATCTCGTGGGGGACGTGAAGGCCATTCTGCCAAGGAGTTCGCGCTCGAAACGCTTGGGCACCGATTCCGCGAAAACGCGGTTCGAGAGAACCGCGGTCGTACGGCCATCGCCGCGTCGGGACCATCCATACGACGGAATGTGGGCGGGGGGTTGCATACGGAACGTCGCTTCACAATAGAGGCCTTCGAGCCAGGAGAGATGCCAATGCAGGCCGCAGACCTTGCCCAGTCATTTCCAGATTCAATTGCCGAAGCTCGGCTAAAGACCGTTCCTCCCACGTTTTTGGGCCATTCGCCCGCTGCCCGCCGCGTCCAAGCGATGATTCATCGCGCGGTGCGAACGAACCTCCCCGTGTTGTTGGTGGGAGCTCGGGGCACCGGGAAGGAGTCCATCGCACGTATCCTCCACCATTTCGGCGGAGGCGAAGTTCCCAACATCGAAGTGGTGGTCGCGAAGGAGCAACCCCGCTTGGTCAGCTTGGGGGCGTTCACCTACCTCGCCAACCTCGAAGAATTGCCGCTCGAAGAACAAGCGCGGCTTCCCGCACTCACCGGGCTCGGACGCATCGTGATCGGCACCGAGCTCAAGCCCGAAAGTGACGCCGGGCGTCAGCGCTTGCATCCCCAGATCATCCGGTGGGCGAGCGGCGTCCGGATCGACGTGCCGGCTCTGGCTGAGCGCATCGAAGACCTCGAGATGGTCGCGATGGACCTCATTCATCAAACGCCGAGCCGCCGTCCGATCGGTGGGATCGCCGACAACGCGCTCGATTGTTTGCGCAGCTATCGCTGGCCCGGCAATATGGACGAGCTCGCCGAGGTCATGGAGCAGGCCGTTCAAAGCGGCGCGACCGAACAGGTCGAACTCCGAGATCTCCCGGCGAAGCTTCGCGTCCGAGATCTCCATCATGCCCGGACGGAATCGCCCGAGCGTCAGCTCTGTCTCGAGGAAGCGGAAAAGCAAGCGATCCGTCGCGCGCTCAACTACGCTCGTGGCAACAAGCGCAAGGCCGCCCGCCTGCTGCACATCGGTAAAACCACGCTCTATCGCAAGCTCAAGCAGTACGACCTCGAATAGTTCCGCGCATCTGCAGAGTTGAGGGCTCTTGGCCTCACGCCCCGCTCGGGGGCTGAAGGGCCTGTCGTCCCGCATCGCGCCGTCATCCGGGCTTAGGGTCCGACGTGATGCGCAACGTGTACCCGCGCGCACAAGGAGGGATTTCCCTGCGCTCCCGAGATCCAGGTGGGCATTGCCCGGTTGCCCACCCGGGTCTCTGTTGTTCGTAGCGTCGGGGTTGCGCGTAGGTCCTTCGCGAGATTAGCTGAGCGTCCTTGGCGAGCCCGCCTTCGAATCCTGAACGCCCTCGATTGGAGGAGCGAATCCCCGCGGAACGGCTGGTGGATCCCGACGCATTGCTCGAGCGCTTTCTCGGCTGGCTCGGCGACGTCGGACTCGAGCCCTACCCAGCCCAAGAAGAAGCCGTCTTGGAGTTGATGGCCGATCGGCACGTCATCCTCAACACTCCGACGGGATCGGGCAAGTCACTCGTCGCACTCGCGCTCCACTTCAAAGCCTTGTGTGAGCGACGTCGATGTTTTTACACGAGTCCGATCAAGGCGCTCGTGAGCGAAAAATTCTTCGACCTCTGCCGAGAGCTCGGAGCGAAAAACGTCGGGATGCTGACCGGAGACGCCAGCATCAATCACGATGCTGCGGTCGTGTGCTGCACCGCCGAAGTGTTGGCCAACATGGCGTTGCGCGATGGTGAGTCGGCCCCGGTCGACTACGTCGTGATGGATGAGTTCCACTTTTTCGCGGATCCCGACCGTGGGATGGCCTGGCAGCTTCCGCTCTTGACGTTGCCGCAGGCGACGTTCTTGCTGATGTCGGCAACCCTCGGCGACACGCACGAGTTCGAGGAGCGAATCGCCGCGTTCACGGGGCGGCCGGTCAGCCTGGTGAAGAGCACGGATCGACCGGTCCCACTCGACTACGAGTACCGCGAGACCACGCTCCACGAGACCCTCGACGATCTGATGAAGTTCGGCAAAGGGCCGGTCTACATCGTCAACTTCACCCAACGTGAAGCGGCCGAACTCGCGCAAGGGCTGACGAGCGTCAACCTCTGCACCAAGGAAGAGCGCCAAGCCTTGGCCGATGCCGTCGGCGAGACACGATTCGACACGCTCTACGGCAAGGACGTGAAGCGGTTCCTCAAGGCGGGCGTCGGGTTGCATCACGCGGGCCTGCTCCCGAAGTACCGCACCTTGGTCGAGCGCTTGGCTCAGCTCGGGCTGCTCAAGGTCATCGCTGGCACCGACACGCTCGGGGTCGGTGTCAATGTGCCGATCCGGACGGTGCTGTTCACCAAGCTCTGCAAGTACGACGGGCAAAAGGTGCGGATCCTGAGCGTTCGCGACTTCAAGCAGATTTCGGGTCGCGCGGGCCGGCGAGGGTTCGATATCCGCGGCTCGGTCGTCGGCCAAGCTCCCGAACACGTGATCGAAAACAAGCGGGCGGACGCAAAATCGGCGAAAGACCCCAAGAAGAAGAAAGCCGTCAAGAAAAAACCCCCCGAACGCGGCTACGTGCATTGGGATGCCACCACGTTCCAGAACCTGATCGACTGGTCTCCCGAAGCGCTGCATTCCCAGTTCGAAGTTTCCCACGGCACTCTGCTCTCGGTCTTGAATCGCGACATCGATCCGCGCCATCGCGATGGCGGGTACCGACGGCTTGTCCAGGTCATCGCTCGTTCGTACGAACGCGAGGGCGCGAAACGGTGGCATCGCACGCGACTTGCGAGCTTGTTTCGTGATCTCCGCGAAGCAGGGGTCATCGAGGTCGTCCCGAACGCGGTGCGGGGGCGGCCCGCGGTACGCGTGTCCGAGGCGCTGCAGCGCGACTTCTCACTGCTGCACACGCTCTCGCTCTACATGCTCGACGCGCTCGAACAACTCGATCCGACCCGCGAAACCTATGCCCTCGATGTCGTCACGCTCGTCGAAGCCGTGCTCGAACATCCGCAACAGATCCTCGAGCGCCAGGTCGACAAGCTGAAAACCGACCTCATCGCCAAGCTCAAGGCCGAGGGGGTCGAGTACGAGCAACGCATCGAAGCGCTCGAACGCGTCGAACACCCCAAACCTTTCGTGGAGTTCCTCTACGGCACGTTCGACGCCTTTCGCACCAAACACCCGTGGGTACGCGGGGAGAACGTGCGGCCCAAGTCCATCGTGCGAGACATGGTCGAGCGCTATGCGAACTTCAACGAATACGTCCGCATCTACGGGCTCGGGCGCAGCGAAGGGATTCTGCTTCGCTACCTCACGCAGGCCTACAAGACCCTCGTGCAGAGCGTTCCCGAGGTGCACAAGGACGATCGGGTGCAAGACATCATCGCGTATTTGCGAGCAACTTTGGCTCGCGTGGATGCGACGCTCGTGCTCGAGTGGGAGCGGCTCGCCGCCGTGGGTGCGGGCGCGGAGGCGATCGAATCGATCGAGATCGCCAAGGTCGATCCGGCGGCCGACCCCAAGGCCTTCCGAGCGCGGCTACGCGCCGAAATGCATGCACTGGTCAAGCTGCTGGCCGAGCGCGACTACGAAGAGGCCGTGGGGGCGATCAAGCTCGACCCTGGCGATCCGTGGGACGCGACACGGTTCGAAGCTGCCTTGCTCGACTTCGTGGCTGAGCACGATGCTGTCAGGTTCGAGCATGCTGCGCGCTTTGCCAACCTCACACACATTCAAGAGCGCGCACCTCGATTTTGGCTCGTGAGCCAGACCCTCGTTGCCACCGAAGGCCCGACCGAGTGGGTGCTCGAGGCCGAGGTCGATCTCCGTGGACCCGTCGACGATGACGGGCCGCTCATCGTTCTGCGTCGGATCGGTGTATGAGGGGCCTTTCGCAAAGGCCCCTCGCTGCGGCAGCAAAGCGGCCTCCGCACACCCCAAACGGTATGAGGGGCCTTTCGCAAAGGCCCCTCGCTGCGGCAGCAAAGCGGCCTCCGCACACCCCAAACGGTATGAGGGGCCTTTCGCAAAGGCCCCTCGCTGCGGCAGCAAAGCGGCCTCCGCACACCCCAAACGGTATGAGGGGCCTTTCGCAAAGGCCCCTCGCTGCGGCAGCAAAGCGGCCTCCGCACGGCCCAAACGCCGTCAGGCGGATCGTCTCAAAACGGGTCGGGTTTCGTACCGTAGGCGATCTTCAAGATGGTGAAGTACCCGGTCCCTTTCGGCCGGCGGACTTCGACTTCATCGTCGACGGATTTGCCGAGGAGCGCCTTACCCATCGGCGACTCTACGCTGATGAGTCCTGAGGTGGCGTCGAACTCGTCTGGGCCCACGAGCCGATAACACAAGCGCTCGGCCTCTTCGTTCTCGATGACCACCCATGCTCCGAAACCAACGCGGCTCCCGCTTCTGCTTTGGACAGCATCGGGCACGACCTGCAGATTCTCGAGGCGTTTGGCAAGAAAGCGCAGACGCCTGTCGATCTCGCGGAGTCGCTTTTTTCCGTATTGATACTCGGCGTTTTCGGATCTGTCCCCGAGGGCTGCCGCCGCTTCGACCTCACTCGTGACCTTCGGTCGTTCGACCTGCCAGAGGTGACGTAGCTCATCCCGGAGCTTCTTTTGCCCTTCAGGGGTGATGTAGATGGGCAGGTTCGTCGGCGGCATTTGGCTCACATCGCGCGCGAGGCTGGCGCGGATCGGGGGCCCGTCGGATACCGGCTCAGCCCGGGTGGGGGCGTGAGGCGATTCAGCCCGGGTGGGCGTGAGGCGATTCAGCCCGGGTGGGCGTGAGGCGATTCAGCCCGGGTGGGGCGTGAAACGATTCAGCCCGCGTAGGGCGTGAAGCAACTTTGGGGGGGGAGTCAGTCCTAGGGTGCTTTCGGGGGTCGGTGGATCATGGGGGCGGTGGGCATCCTCCTCAAGGTCACAGGCCCAGGCTCCGCCGAGTAGTTCGTCGCTGTGTTGCCCAAACATGCTGCCAGATTGCACGGGCGCTCGGCACCCACCAGTTTTTGGCCCTTTCGGGGCGGGTAGCTTGCGGAGCCTGCGCCCATGTCTACGAGCGGCACCTGGCCTGTGCCATACTCGGCGCTGCTCTATGGCATTGCTTCTCGGTACTGGCCTCATCGAAACGCGAGGCCCGATCAAGCTGCCCAAGCTTCAGGACGCCATGCAGTCGGCACTGGTACGGCTCGGGTTTGAGCAGACCTTCGAAGGAAAGGATCCACCCGAAGACGAACTCCCCGACGACATGACGCAGTTCGATCTGCTGGCCACCGCCGAAGGGGTCCTCGCGATTCAACTTTCCGAAGCCAAGGTCGTTCGCGATCTCGCGCGCATGGTGTCGGAGCACGCATCCGTACGCTTGCTGGTATTCACCACCGAAGGGGCGTTGTTCGGTCGACGCTCGGTCGAGGTGACCTGCCGCAAGTTCGAAGTCACCGAGGAGGGGCGCGAGGCGGAACTCCCCGTGATGGCTACGCACACCGCGGAGGTGACTGATGTCGAGCACAACGAGCTCCGTCAAGCCCCGCAAGCGCTTCGTTCGAGGATCCAGGTCGCGAATGAGTCCTTGCTCACCGCCGAAGGCACGCCGGGGTTCAAACTCAAGAAAGTCTTCCGCTACAAGCGGATCGTCAAGAACGTCAAACTGTCCCCTCGTCTCGCCCGCATCATCGAACGGATCGAACGTTGCGAGTCGTTTGCCGTGTTCGAAGAGGGTGACCAACTGGTGGTCAAGTTGACGATGGCGGGGGCCAAAAGCCTGAGCTACCTCAAGCGCGAAGAGGCCGGCGAACTCGAAAAAGCCCTCGAAGGGCGGCCCGAGATCGCTCGCCGCCGAAGTTCGGCGTAGTCTTCGAGGGGCCTATCGTAAAGGCCCCTCGCTGCGGCAGCGAAGCTGCCTCCGCACACCCGAAAGGGCGCCTACCGGCGCGTAGACCTTCGGTCTTTCGTAAAGGCCTCGCTTCGGCTCAGGCGACGACGACATCGCAAAGACGTGTGCATGGGCCGCGGGCGCGGAGGAGCTGCGCGAGTCGGCGAAGCTTGGTGGCCAAGTCGACACGGGTTTCGGGTCGCCAGCTCGCGAGCTCGGATGGGAGCCCATCCTTCGAGGGATCGAGGAGATCCAGCCCGTGGAGTTCCACGTGGAGAAACTCCTGGCGCAACGCTTGGTCTTCGAGCCAGTGGGCTGCGGCGTGGGGGGAGCAGAGTAGCGATGTGCCGAACAACGGAATGCGCAGCCGATCCGAAACGCTGATCGGGATCTCGATGAGGCCGTTCCGGAGGCGATGAGGTCGGCGCAGTCCGAGGAACGCCCGCCCGCCGTGGACGAGAGACTGTGATCGCCGTCCGAGCAGCCGTGTGATCGCGATCGCTCCGAGTTTGGCTCCGTAGTAGGGGAGGGAGGGGAGCGACGAACTGTCGTAGCGATATCCGGCTCGCGCGATCACGTCGAGTAGACGTTGATCGTGGGTGTAGCCCGGGGCTCGAAACCCGACCACCTCGGCCCCGAGGTCCCGCAGCCGCAAGTCACAACGATGAAGGTCGTCGGCCATGCTCGCGGGGGTCCGCGTGACGAGATCGTAGGCGTGATCGAACGTGTGGTTGCCGAGTTCGTGGCCCGCGGCCACGGTTTCGCGGAGTCGCGCGTCGACGCTCCGGTGACCGAGTGAACGGCCGATCACGAAAAACGTCGCCCGAATACCGAGCTCGTCGAAGAGTTCGAGGAAGCGCGGTAAGCAGCGTTCGAGCACGAGATCCTCGGATGGGGCCGCGGGCGAGGAGAGGCCGTGGATCGCGAAGTAGCAGGGCAGATCATCCAGGTCGACGCTCACACACGTCAAACGTGAGGGTCCGCTGCTTGCGGGCGTCGTCCGTCGATGCGACGGAGGTGATGCGCCGAGGTGTTCGCTCAACCGGGGTTCTCCTCGCTCACGTCGCCCCATCGCCGCGATCGCCCGAGACATTCGACGGGTTCGGCGAGAGGCGCGAGACGACATGAATCGAGACGATCAAGCGAGCGAGGTTCAGCACGACTCGTGGCACACGCCGCAGCAAGTGCACGGAGGGCGGGCGTTTTTCCTTGATCTCGACCGGGATCTCGAGCACGCGCAAACCGTCTCGCTCTGCGCGGATCAGCAATTCGCTTGCGAACACGTCGTGTTCGACGATGCAACGGGCGATGACCGGCAACGCGGCGTCCCGCCGAAACGCTTTGAGCCCGTGAGTATCGGTCCCACGGAACCCGAGCGTGCAACGGAGCGCTCGATTGTATGCTTGGGTCGCGAGCCGTCGCTGGAGTGGGCGGGTGTCTCGTGCGCCAGCCATGACCTTGGACCCCACGACGAAATCGGCGTCTCCGGCCTGCAAGATCGCGAGCGCTCGCCGGTGGAAGTCGATATCGCAAAGATCGATCTCTTCACAGATTACGTATGGAGCTCGTGCACGCGCGATCCCGGCCCGCAAGGCCCCGCCATAATTCGGCTCGGGATGCGAGAACGTCTGAACCTCGGGCCGTTCGCGAGCGATCGCCCGCGCCATCTCGAGGGTGTCGTCGCGACTGCCATTTTCCGCGAGGACGATCTCGAACGGCACCGCTTCGCTTCGCCAGGCGCGGCACAAGTCGTCGACGCTGTTGCGAAGGATCCGCTGCTCGTTGTGCACTGGGATCACGATGCTGACGACCGGTGGGCTCCCGGTCGGCGGGGTTATTGGTTTACCCATTCTGCTGCCTCCATGCCCGCGATGATGCTGTCCTCCATCGATTGATAGACCCATGCGCCGTAGCGCCCGCAACTGCGGATCCGGTGGGTCTGCAACCATGCATGAAGCGTCGTGGTCGAGCGTTCATGAGCTTCATCGAACACCACGTATGCACAATCGATATCGCGCAGCTCGACGAAGTCGACATCCTCCCGCGAGATGATGGCTCCCATCGTGGCCAGCGCATCATAAATCGCAGGCAAGTCGGGCGCGTGGGTACGATCGGTCAACTCGACGTAGAGCGAGCCTCCTCCCGGGGGTGCCATGTTGGAGACCGCGTTGCTAAAGACCCCAACCCGAAAGAACGGGATGCCAGGGTCCGGAACGTAGACCCAGTGGTCTTGCATCGGAGGGCGATGACGGGTCCCCAGGTTGAGATATCGCCAGGACACCCAGCGCAAAGCCGAGCCGGCGGCTCGGATCTCGGGTGAAGCATCGACCACGCGTCGAACGAGATCGGGCAGGGGCATCGTCGATACGAGCTTCGCGTACGGCAACTCGGTTCCGTCCTCGAGCACGACGAGCCGTCGGCCCGTGTCGACGCCCCGAACGGCGGCGCCGAGCTTGAACGTCACCCCCGCCGCTCGTGCGGCCATGGCAAGGGCGTGGGGCAAAGCATCGATTCCGCCCGTGCGTGGATAGAGAAAGCGCGCATTGTATCCGAGCCCATCCTGCCGCAAGCCGATCGCGCCTCCGACCACCTGTTCGATTTCCGGGATGGGGACGAATCGCGCCGCGGCTTCGGGCCGTAGGTTGGGGTAGTGTTCACCCCAAACCTTGGTGTTATAGGGGATGAAGAACGCCTCGGCGATTCCCCGCCCAAACCGAGCGATGGCGAAGTCTTCGAACGTTCGAGGCACGGGGCGCGCGGGGTCGAGCGCTCGTCGTTGCGCCTCGATGAACTCGACGAGGCAACGTTGAACCACCGGAAGCGGAAGCCCGAACAAGTTGGCCTGAAACGGGTAGGGCAACATGACCCCGTGAGTGAAGATCGATGTCTTGCGGTCGATCTCGACGAGATCTCCCGCCGGCATGATCCTCGCGAGCAGGCGCCGCACTCGTTCATCGCGAAGGTGCAGCCAATGGCCAGTCACGTCGAATGCGTAAGCACCACGCCTATCGGTCTGTGCCTTGCCGCCTACCCGAAGGTCTCGTTCGATGACGAGGATCGGCTGATCTCGCCCGATCTCGGCCCCCATTTCGGCAAGGGCGAGCGCGGTCGAGAGCCCCGCCAAACCCGCTCCAACGATGATGATCGGGAGTTTGGGATCCGACACCACGGCGGACGATACCCGCCCATGGACGGGGGACCAACCCGCGATCTCCCTCGGCGAACGCCCAAGATCGGAACCTGGACAGGCGGATCGGCCCCATGCACACTCACGAACGATGGAGCTGCACAGTCTCGGCAAGTATCGGTTGGTGGCGCCGCTGCGGCGCGGGCCTGGCCGGGGCCACCCGACCACGTGTCAGTTCTATTCGGCCCGCCACGAGGATGAACCAGCCGAGCAGCCGCCGAGCTACGTGGTCAAGCTGCTCATGCCGAGCCGGAGCGAGGAGGCGGTGCGGCGACGTGCACGGTTTCAGCACGAGGCACGTCTTCTGCAAGCGTGCAATCACGCGTCCATCCCTACCGTCCACGCGGCAGGCGATCAGGATGGTGTTCCATACATCGTGATGGATCGCGTCGATGGCATCGATCTCGCGACGTTGCTCCGTCACGACACCGGCGAGTCCGTCCTGCTGTCCAAGGAGGTCGCTGTCTACGTCGTGGGACAGCTCGCGGATGCGCTCCATCACATCCACAGCATCGAGACCATGGAAGATAGCGGTCCCGAACCGCTCAACGTGGTCCATCGCGACCTCAACCCGAGCCACGTACTGCTGTCGTCGGTGGGGGACGCGTTGCTGTGCGGCTTTGGTGCGGCGAGCAGTCGCTGGCTGCCATCCACATACGACGACCCGATGGCGGGCTATCTCGCCTATATGGCGCCGGAACGTTTGGCCGCACGCACGGCCGATGTCCAGCGGGTCCAGTCCGATCTGTTCAGTCTCGCGGTCGTGCTGTGGGAAATGCTCAAAGGCCAACGTTGCTTTGCGGCCGAAACGGCGAACCAGATCCGCGACAACATCACGCACTTCGATATCGCTCAATCGGGGCGTCGCGTCTTCGGCCTATCGCCGAAGCTCGGCGACGTGCTGCGCAAGAACATGGATCGAGATCCATCGCGCCGTTACACCGATGCGTATCAAATGCTTCAGCGGCTCGCCCAATCGCCCGAAGCCCAAGCCGCCGAAGCTGCACGGGCTGAACTCGGTTCGCTCGTTCGAGGATCCTTGGAAGCTCGTCCCGAGTCGGTGCCTGTGTATTCGAGCAACGCCCTCCACGCGTCGTCGCCCGATTCGTTGTGACGACTCGCTCGGAGCCTCGTGCGACGTTTTCGGCTCGTCGTCTCCTGTTCGCGCTCCTCCTCACCTACGCTTATTTCGTCGGCGCGCCCGCGTGGAACCAGTCCTCGCGCTTTGCCTTGACCCGCGCCATCGTCGAGCGTGGCAGTGTCATCATCGACGCCGATCACATCACGACCGGCGATAAAGCGTACCGCGAGGGGCACTTCTACTCGGACAAGGCGCCGGCGGCCGCGGTGGTTTCGATCGTGCCGTATGCGGCGTACGTGCAGCTCCTGCGCGGCCTTGGACGCCCACGGCCGAGTGTCACCCTGCATCCGCTCGATCCCCGATCCGATCGAGCGGGTGCGATCGATGCGACCACCCAATGGGTCCCAGGCGATCGTCTCGGGTACAACGTCCAGTTTCGCACGGCGCTCTACCTCTGCACGTTGATCGCAGCCGCACTGCCCACCGTTGCGATCTGTGCGGGCTTGCGTTCGTTGGTCGAGCCGGTGGCAGGAACCTGGACGAGCGTGCTCGTGGTTCTCGCGTATGGCTTGGCGACCCCTGCGTTCGCGTACAGCACCGCACTCTACGGTCATCAGCTGTCCGCGGCCGGTCTGTTCACGGGGTTCGTCCTCGTGGTTCAGAACCACAGCGTGCGTCCCTACGTTGGGTTGATCGCCGGCGCGATGTTGGGCCTGGCGGTCGCAGCCGAGTATCCGGCGCTTCCCATGGCTCTGCTGCTGACCCTGTACGGTGTCCGCCGCCACGGCTACCGCTTCGCGTTCCGGATGGTCGCCGGCGGTTTACCGTGGGCTGGAGCCCTAGCTTTCTACCACGCGCAGGCGTTCGGAAGCCCATGGGCGACGGGCTATGACTTCGTCTATGGGACGACGTTCGCGGAGGGGATGGCCGTCCACTATGGGTTTGCGCGTCCGAGCTCGACGGTCCTCTTCGCGATCACCTATGGGTCGTATCGAGGGCTCTTCTACGTCAGCCCAGTCCTGCTGTTGGCGTTTTGGGGGCTGACCCTAGGGGTGCTGCGAAACCCTCGTGACAGCGCGACGATCGCCTTCGTCGTGGTGGCGTACTATTTGGTGCTCAGCTCCGGATATTACATGTGGGACGGTGGGGCTTCCGTTGGGCCGCGTCACGTTCTGCCGGCTGTACCGTTTCTCGTCCTCGGGCTTCCGGCGGCGATTCGGGTCTCTCGCCTCGCCTTCTTCGCACTCGCGATCGTCAGCGTCTTCCAATCGGCCATCTTCGCGGCGAGCGGGCCGGAAGTCGCCCAGTTCGGCAATCCTCTCTGGGAGTCGGCACTTCCCGAAGTATTGACCAAACCCGTGGGTCTCGGCTCGGAGCACAGCAACCTCGGACTCCTCATCGGGCTGCCGGGGATCTGGAGCCTACTGCCCCTTCTGCTCGTCTGGGGTTGGCTCGTGCATCAGCTCAGAAGCGCACGCTGAAGGCCGCGGCTCTGCCTCGCGGATCGAGGCTGGCTCCGAACATCGAGTTGAGTGCCGCTTTTTGCCGCTTCGCCAGGACGACCCACCGCACGATGCCTGCGAGCATCAGCACACCACCCACGCCCGCGGTCACGCCACCGGCGATCTGAAAGGTCTGCACCTGATCGCGGTGGGCCAAGAAATCCGTTCGGTCTTCGCCGTTCGGTTCCGAATAGGCCGCACTCACGAGCAAGCCCACCCCCGCACCGATGCCCGCTAGGCCAACCGCAAAGAGCGTGGCTCCTGCCGGGTCACGATGCCATGGGCGTTGTGCGTCGGAGTCTTGGGGTCGAAGCTCGTCGGTGAGTTCGCTTCCGGTACTCGACCTTGGGGCGGCTGTTTCGTCAGGGTCGTCGCCGGACAGCTCGTCGTCATCGTCGCTCGGAGGTCCATCGAGGTCGTCGTCGGCCGGTTCGACGGTCGTCGACACTGGTACAGCGAGCTTGGCGAGCGCGTCGGCGCAGAGAGCCTTGCCCTCCTTCGCAGCATCGACTTGCACGTCCGGGGGATCGGTCGCGATGAACCGGTTGTAAAGATCGACGGCCGCTGCACATTCGTCGCGCATTCGCTCGGCCTGCGCCCAGGCGAAGAGAAAAGTGGGATCGTCTTCGATCTCGAAGCCCCGCCGAAACGCGTCGACGGCTCCGGAAAAGTTCTCCGCTTTGTAGAGCCGCAGCCCCTCCTCGAGATACTCGACCGCGCGAGGATCCTCGGGTAGCGCCACTGCATGCGGATGCGGGAGGCTCAAAAGCAGCGCAATCGTGACCACGATACGAGTCCCGATGCGCGCCTGAAGACCCGCCAGCCCTCGTGGGGCGCGAAACTGTTTCGTCTTCGTAGGGATGGGCAAACGTCCTTCCTTCGCTCAGGCCTTCGATTACGAGGGAGGGAGCGGATCGTTCGGATCGTAAACTGGCCGCGGTTTGGTCGACGTCGAGGTTGGGGTTGGCCGCGCGAGTCGGTACTTCCGTGCTGGTTTGCGGACCTTGAGCGGCGCTTCGACCTTGGCTTCCTGTGCTTCTGGTTCGACGTCCTCTTCGACGACGATCGCTTCCGGCTCTTCGACGATCGGCGCCACTGGTGTTTCGTGATTCGATGCTGGAACCCCCAACGTCGGAGACTTCGAGTGGTTCGACGTCACAGTCGAGTTTTGCGGCACGGGTGCGACTCCAGCAGGGTTGACCGAGTGCTGGACGGCGGCGTTTGGAACTGACGCCGGGAGGGGGTTTGCCTGCATACCGTAGTAGTAGGCCCCCCCGATCGCCGCGACGACGGCGAGGGCACCGAGCGAGATCGGTAGAACTGGAGTTCGTCGCCGGGCCCAGTTGGGCGAACTCAGCTCGACGTCGGTGGCCACCGGCCCGACTTCGTCCCTCGCGGCCTGCATCTCGCTCGGGGTGTACTCGCCGGACGGCGACTCGGTGGGCTTGGAGGGCGGCCGTGGCACCGGGATGATCGGTGTGAGTCCCCCGTCGGCCCCGAGCGGGCGCACGTCTTCTCGCGCCTCGGTCGATGCGAGTTCCTCGCGGATCGCCGCCAATTCTTCGGCGAACAGCTCTCGCATGAACCGTCCCATGCGAGCGGACGACACCGGAAGGCGGGCCTCGCGGGCAAAGTCCTCGAGATCGATCTGGAGGTCGACCGCTTTGGCGTAGCGCTGGTCTCGATCCGCCTGCAGCGCCTTCATCACGATGACTTCGAGCGCAGCGGGATACTCCGGTCGGATCGCGCTCGGCGGGGGGACATCGCCTCGGGCCACGCGATTGAGGACGGCGAAGTCATTGTCGCCAGCAAACAGACGGCGACCGACGGTGAGCTCCCAAAGAAGCGTTCCAATCGAAAAGATGTCGCTGCGACAGTCCACGGATTCGCCGCGGCACTGCTCCGGCGACATGTATGGGATCTTGCCTTTGAGGGTTCCGGCGATCGTCGCCCCTTGGGCCGAGGCGGCCTTGGCGATCCCGAAGTCCACGATCTTCACATCGCCCTCGTAGGTCACGAGGATGTTCGAGGGCGACACATCGCGATGGACGATCCCGAGTGGCTCGCCGTTCGGTCCGACTTTGTCGTGCGCATGGTTCAAGCCAGCGGCGACGCCATTGACGATGTGAAGAATGTGCTCGAGCGGAATGGGGCGGTGTTGCTTCCGGGCCGCGCGAACGATGGTTCGTAAGTCTTGTCCGCGGACGTACTCCATCGTGAAGAACAAAGCCCCATGTTCCTCACCCATGTCGAACACCTGGACGATGTTCGGATGGTGGAGCGTCGCCGCCAGGCGAGCCTCCGTGAGGAACATGTGGATGAAGTCTTCACTCTCGGCGTGCTGAGGCAGAATGCGCTTGAGAACGACGAGCTTTTCGAAGCCTTGAATCGACTGAGCGCGGGCCAAGAAAATCTCGGCCATCCCCCCCGTCGCGATCCGGCGCACGAGCTGGTACTTCCCAATCTGCGTGAGCCCGAGCGGATCTCGGGTGGCAAGACTAGCAACCACGTCTGACAGTCTAGCCGTCCCAGCTTCTTTCGATCAAGCGCATTGGGCGCGCAATCGACCGAATCCATTGGGGCGGCGGCCACGAGGCCGCTTCGCGCCTTCGTTGGGCCTGCGCTCGGAGCCCGGGGACACCTCTCGTCGAAAGCAAAATTCACGAGTCTCCGAGGGGTTCAAACCGCGGCGCCAAAGTCTTTCCCGCCTTTCGTGCGAACCTCTTCACACCCCCGTGCTGAATTGGGTCGGGTTCGTCCTCCGCGCCGACGACGTGCTCGCGCGGAGAACATTGATTTTGCCAATCGGGAGATCTCCGAAACCAAGCGGGCGGCCTGCGCGAGCACGAGCGCGCAACCAGCCTCAAGCCCGCACCGCCCAAGTCGATTGAGGCAGTGGATGGCTGACGCCGCGTCAAGGATCGAGCAGGGCGGCTACACATGGACAACCCCGACGGACCTCGCGAGGGCCGTTCGCCAAGGGCTGCACATCCATGTGTTCTACATTCATTTGCCGTTCGCGGCCGAGATCGAAGCCACCTTCGGTTCACACGCTCACCGAGACCTCTTCGCGCTCGCGACCAAGAGCCTCGGCGGAGCCCTCGAGGAGCTCGGATTCCCGTTCGGGGTAGATCGGTGGCCGGTGGACGACATCGTCCTCTGGATTGGATACCCAGCGGAAAACGCCCGCACCTTCGACGAACCGTCGATGTCCGGGTGGTTGCAGGGGAAGTTGCGCGAAGCTTTCGACCGGCACGGTCCGAACGGATACGAACCTGTTCGTGCGGAAGCCATGAGTATCGTCGGTCGCTCGATGTCTGGAGGAGCATCTGGAGATCCGCTTCGAGCGTATGCCAAGGCGTTGCGTGACGCCCAGTTGGGTGCATGTGATCCCGCCGCGCGAGAACATCAACGGCACACCGCCCTCATGGATCGAGCGCTTCGAGAGCGCGCCTTCACGTTCCACTATCAGCCCATCGTCGACATGGGACGACGACAAATCTTCGCTCACGAGGCGCTCTGTCGCGGAACCCTCGATGCCCTACGGTTTCCCGATGTCATTTTCACCACGGCCGAGCGGACGCGGCGAATCTGGGAGCTCGGTCGCGTGCTCCGCGATCTCATCGCGGCTGGGCTCGACCAACCATGCACGCAGGGGGCGAGTGACGATGATGAAGAGCAATTGATGTTCATCAACGTGCATCCGCTCGACATCGACGATCCTCAGTTCCTCGAACAATCGTTGAACGGGGCGCTGCGTCGGCATGCCGGACGCGTCGTGTTCGAGCTGACCGAGCGGGCGGCCATCCGCGACTACCGACGGGTCAAAGATTTTTTCGCGACCTTGCGTCAGCAGGGCTATCGCCTCGCCATCGATGACTTGGGCAGCGGGTATGCGGGTCTCACGTCGCTTGCAGAACTCGAGCCCGAGTTCATCAAGTTCGACATGGCGCTCATTCGTGACCTTCATCTCCACCCCATCAAGCAGCGGCTGATCGAGCGCATGCATGACTTCGCGCGAGAGATTGGAGCTCTGACCATCTCCGAAGGGGTCGAGATCGCCGAAGAGCGCGATGCTTTGTTGGATGCGGGCTGCAATTTCATGCAGGGCTTCTACTTCGCGAGGCCCGCGGCGGGATTCGATGCCGTTCCGCTCGAGCGCTACGGCCGGCTCTCGCGGCCAGCTGGTAGTCGCCCGCGTTTGACCGTCAGCGGGTGAACCCGCTCACGCTTTCTCGGAGCGGCTCGAGGGTTGCACGCCGCCCCGAGCCCGGCCATCCTGCGCCGCATGTCGTCCGACAACGATCGCAAGACCGACAAGATCACCCCACGCGCGGAAGACTACCCGCAGTGGTACCAAGACGTCATCCGTGAAGCCGATCTGGCCGAACCGGCCAAGGTCGTCAAAGGATGCATGGTGATCAAGCCATACGGCTATGCGATCTGGGAAAAGATCCAGCGTGAGCTCGATGCCAGGTTCAAAGCGACCGGGCACCAAAACGCCTATTTCCCACTGCTCGTTCCACAAAGCTTTCTCACCAAAGAGGCCGAGCACGTGGAAGGCTTCGCGCCCGAGCTCGCCGTGGTCACCCATGCGGGCGGCGAGCAGCTCGAGGAGCCCTACGTCATCCGGCCGACGAGCGAGACGATCATCGGACACTTTTTCTCCAAGTGGATTTCGAGCCATCGCGATCTGCCGATGCTCATCAACCAGTGGGCGAACGTGATGCGTTGGGAGCTTCGAACACGCATGTTCCTGCGTACGACCGAGTTCCTGTGGCAGGAGGGCCACACAGCGCACGCCACCCACGAGGAAGCCCGCGAAGAAGTGCACCGGATGCTCGAGGTTTATCGCGACTTCGCGGAGACCGTGATGGGGATGCCGGTCATTGCGGGCACGAAGACCCACTCCGAGAAGTTTGCCGGAGCTGTGCAGAGCCTCTGCATCGAGGCGTTGATGCAGGACGGCAAGGCCCTCCAAGCCGGGACCAGCCACGATCTCGGCCAAAACTTCGGTCGAGCCTTCGACGTCAAGTTCCAGTCGGAGGGTGGCGAACTCGACTACGTTTGGCAGACGTCATGGGGCGTCAGTACGCGGCTCATCGGCGGGCTCATCATGACTCACTCCAACGATGACGGGCTGGTGCTTCCGCCCCGACTCGCGCCCATCCACGCGGTCATCGTGCCGATCTATCGCAACGACCAGCAACGGGCCGCGGTCCTCGAAGCCGCGGAGAAGCTCAAACGCGAGCTGTCGGACATCGACATCGCTCCCGCGCGTGCACGCTATCGGGATTTCTTGGAAGTCGTGATCGACGATCGCGACCTTCGACCGGGTGCCAAATACTACCATTGGGAGCGACGTGGGGTTCCGCTGCGGATCGAACTCGGACCCAAAGACCTCGAGCAGGGCCAGGTCGCCGTCAAAATGCGGATCGACACCGAAGCCGGGCGCGGCAAGGAATTCGTGCCACGCGACGAGTTCGTGCGCACACTACCCACGCGCCTGCTTCGATACCAAGATGCGCTGCTCGCGGCCGCTCGGGCTCGCCTCGTCGAACGAACCGTGTGCCTCGATACGTGGGACCAATTTCTCGAGGTGTTCGCGGACGACAAGAGCTCGTTCGCCTGGTGCCACTGGGATGGAACGGCTGCCACCGAAGCGGCGATCAAGACCGAGACCCGCGCGACCATTCGCTGTATTCCATTGCCCGGCCAGGGTCCCGACGCCGAAGACGGTGTCTGTATCCGCAGTGGTAACCCTTCGAAGCAACGGGTGCTCATGGCCAAGGCCTACTGACCGTCGGGCATCCACCGCTCCACCGCCGACGGCATGGGGCGAGAGCGCCCAGCGAGGTCGGTGAGCTACTCGGGGCCTTGGGCGCGAGCGCGTCGACGGGTTCGGCTCATCGACGACTCCCGCCGTACGGCCATCGTCGCGAGTTCGTCCGCTTCCTCGTTGCCGGCCTGGCCGGCGTGCCCCCGGACCTTGAGCATCTCGAGCTTGGGAAAGCGGGCGGCGAGCTCTTTGATCTGGGCGATGAGTTCGACGTTGGCTTTGGCCTTCCAGCCACCGACCAGGACTCCAAGACTCCAACCGCTGTCGGTGTAAAGGTGAATGCTCCGGTCGTGCTCCTCTGCGCGCAGCGTTTCGAGGGCTCGGAGAATGGCGGTCAGTTCGGCAATGTTGTTCGTACCGCTACCAATGTACTCGCTAATCTCGGTGATCTCATCGGGACGCTGCAAGTGGACTCCGACTCCTGCGGGTCCCGGATTACCCGAGCATGCACCATCGGTGTGAATCACGATGGTGTCGTCGTCTGCAGCTGCCTTGGGGTCTTCGCGCAATCCGGCCGTCGTCGGTGTTGCCACGGCCCCCTTCATCTCGTCGTCTTCGACGACGGGTCCGTCGATCTCGATGAGGTTCTCGGGGGAGGCTCGATACGACTTCGTGGCGCCGAGTTTGTATCGAACCTCCACGCGTCCCCGATGAACGAGCGGTTTTCCCGTCGCCATCACCCGGACATAGACGGGTTGGCCTTTGAACTCGAACTGTTTCCACGGCATGCGAGGAACGGAGGCTACCTCGTCTGCGACGGACGTCGCCACCTGGCCCGAGCGGGCGCGGGCCGGTCGCGGTCGCGATTGCACCGGGGTTGGGGCTCGACTAGAACGCTTCGTAGTGGCGGTTCGAGGAGGAAAGATGGGTGCGGTGCTCCTCTATGTCGCGTTTGCGTCCTGTAGGACGCCCACTCGTCCCGATCCGCTGCATTGGATCCCCGGAGACGCCAAGATCGTCGGAGGTGTGGATGTCGCAGCGTTGGTCGCTTCGAAGGCCTACGCGACGAATCGGGTGCAGCTCGAGGAGGGCGAGGCCAAGCCCATTTTCGCGGCGGCCGACGCTTGCGGGCTCGGAAAGGCAGCATGGCGCGGGCTCACCTTTGGTCTCGATCCCGCCGACTCGTTGGCGAAGCTCGTGGTCGTCTTCGACGTTGTCGGGGTCGGGAAACGCGTCAACCTCGAATGTCTCCTGGAGCATCTCGAGGGCGAAAATAACGGAAGTCCATGGGTGTTCGCGGAGGACAACGGACAGCTGACCTTTGAAATCCCGAGCGAGAACGCCACCGCCTATGCCGTCGGGGACGATACTCTCGTCGTGACGCGGCGAGCCTGGGACGCATCGGTGCGGGGGTTGTTGGCCGGATCGGGGAAGAGCGCGGCGGACACGAGTCTGAAAGGACTCTTGGCGAGGGTTCATCGAGATCACGTTTGGGTCGCCGGTCAGCTGCCCGAAAACACCGTTCCTGACGCCATTCAAGGGGGCAAGGACGTCACCGTGTCGATGAACCTCGCGGACGGACTCGCGGTCAGTGCGTCGGTGGGGTTCGCGAACCCGGAGATCGCGAACGAAAAAGCATCGGCATTGCGGGCCTCGATCGAGCGCCAGGTTGCGAAGGCGCCGCTCGCGATCCCTTCCTCAATGGTTCGCGGCTTGGCCGACGGCGTGCAAGTCCGGGTGGAAGCTTCCTCGGTCCATATGTCGGGAAACGTCCCTCAAGCCGCTCTCGACGCGATCGCGTCCCGGCGTCGCTGAAGGCCCGCGCGGGACCGCGGCGCGAGGGCTTGCGTGTACCCGCAAACTTCGCCATAAATACGCCCCGCTTTCGACGGTCGTGTCCAGGGACTTCGCCGCCCGTCGCCGTCACGAGGAATTGCTCGCATGCCCACCGCAACCCCCCTTCAGGTCGTCAAGTCCCGCTTCGGTTCCAAGGCCGCGTTGGTCGACAAAGCACTCGAGCTCGTCGAGCCGTTGGCCGGAGAATCCCGTGACGAACACAAATCCCGGCTCGGCAAGGTCGCCAACGCCAAGCTTCTCCACCTCGTGACGCTCGGCGAAAAAGTGAAAGAACTCGGCGGGCGTGCAGCGATCGTTCAGCAAGTCCTCGAGTTCAAAGGCCAGAGCCGCGACTTCGAGTTTGCGGACAAGCTGAAGGCGCTGTCGCTCGGCAAACTCGTCGACCTCTATCAGGGGTTGAAGCGTCGTCGCGCCGCCGAGACGAAGAGCGCCTGAGCTCGTCATGCGGGCCATCGAGCCCGCGGCACCGTCACGAAAGGCCGTTCGTCGGCCAGCGAGACGCTCTCTGCCATTTCCGCATCGCGCCGCAGTCAGCCGATAAGCTCGCGTTTCGGGTGAGCAGAGGCAGCCCACCAGCCCCGCAGGGGCACTTCCCGGCTACCAGTCAGCGACGGTTGCGGTCGTTGCCAAGTTACCGAAGGAGTCTCGTGCGCGGATCAGGATCCGATGTTTGCCGGGAGGGAGATCGTTCGGAAGGGCGATGAGTACGTCTTCGGAAGGGCTGTCGAAGAGGCCGTCCACGGGGGTCGCCGAGTGGAATGGACCGCCATCGATGCTGTACGCGAGGTCATGCACGTAGCCTCCGTCGTCGGTCACGGTGGTGGAGAGTTCGTTGCCGGTGATGCGGGGCTTCGAGATTCTCGGTCGCTGTCTGTCCACCACGAACGGCGCGCTGACGAGTTCGTCCGAAAGCGCGAGGGCGCTTCCGTTGCTCGGTTCGTCGCTGGCGCGAACCTCGACCTCGTATACGCCGTCGGGCACGGTGCTGAGATCGAGTTTGAGCTGCCGATTCGTGATCGGTTCGTCGCGATTGAGGGGAATCCACTCGGTTTCGGCTCCGCCTTCAGGCCGGATCCGAAGGTCGTAGATGAGGTCGTCATCGTCGAGAGCGTCGACCTTCCACGAAATCGTGGCATCGCTGTCTGGTTCGCGTTCATCCCCGCTCTCGAAGCTCGGATGTTCGACATCGATCCCGGTGAGCAGTGGCGGGAGGTTCTGGGGGGCGTAGAAAGCCTCGAGGGCCTGGAGGTCCGAGTCGGCCGACATCAACGTGACCTCGAACTGAATGTAGCGACGCTGGGGGAGTGCCTGCAGGCTCCCACGCATGCCGTTGCCACTGGGAGCGACGGGGATCGTTTGCCAGGGACCCCAACGCTTGTCCGGTTCCTCCGTTGGACCGACACGAGCGCGTACGCCGAGGTCACCCCGCCCACGTACGACCAACGTTCCGTGCCGCGCGGGCTGCTCGGCGTCCATCACTTCGGACAGATAAGTCGCTTTGGCTGCTGCTGCGGCCTGGAGCTGAACGATCGCTCCGCCATGTGCGGTCGTCGCAAACACCTGGCTCGGCGCCACTCGACAGAGCGCGGTCGCTTGTCGTTGTTCCAGATCGGCGACGGTGGCGATCTCGCGAGCGCTGCGGATTCGATAGACCTTGCCGTCCGCCGACGATCCGACGAGCACCGCATCACCTTCGATCGGCAACAACGTCATGAAGTATTGATCTTTTCGCTTGAGCCACGCCGACCATGGGGCTTCGGTCGTCCGCGTCACGTCTTGGTGGGTGCCGAGATCGACGTGATAGACGAACGCGTCGGCGTCGAGCGTGGGCTCGTCGCCGTCTTTCGAGCCGGTGGGGGGCTGCCCGATGAGGCTCGTGCGATCGAGCGCGGTCGTCAAAGCTTCGAGGCTCGACAGCTTGCGGTCCGAGAAATCGTTGACGGCCACCCAGAGTCCGGTGGAGGTGACGGCGAGCGCTCGGACCTCGTCACCGGTGAATTCGTGCAAGAGGGTGCCATTCGGATCGTCAGTGGCCTGGTACAGCTTGGCTGCGGGTGAGCTGCCCGCGAGGACGGCATCGCCCACGGCGACGAGCGAGAGCAGGTCCTTTTCCTCGACGTCGAGAACGACTTTCGCGTCGCCGCCGGACAGGTCCATCGACCAGAGTTCGCCCTTCGGTCCCGTCGCTGCGAGCAGCCGACCGCGATGCAGGAGCAGAGTCCAGATCTGGGTCACGTCGAGGGTGGCGAACGGGCTCACTTTGCCGCGGGGTGTGATCCGTTGGATCGCTCCGCCGGGAAGCGTTGCAGCGACCAGGTCACCGCCTGGAAGTTCGGCGATCGCACTGACCACGACCCCTTCGAGCTCGGCGAGCGTGGTCACGTCGAACGCGGTAGCCTGCGCCTTGCGACGCGTCGATCGCTTGGGTTGCACCCGCAACACCATTGCCTTGTCTGCGGTCCCGACGAAAGCCTCCCGTTCCGCAGACAAGCAGGTAAAGGCGGTGGTGGAATCGATCGTGTTCGATTCCACGGTGAACCCAATGCTCACGCGACCGGACGACTCGATCGCGGCCCCGGTCGTTTCACCTTTGTCGAGGCTCTCGTAGCCGGCGATTTTGAACGTCTGGGTCCCGCCGGCGTGGACCGTCTGCGGGAGCGCCAGTACAACGAAGGTTGCGGAGAGGGCGAAGCGGGATCGATTCATGGCTCGCAAGTCGGACCTCGGAGAGATCATGGCGTCTTTGGTGGAAGGACGTGCACCCGAATCGAATGCACCCCTTCGACGATGTTGTTCCTCGGCAGAACCCGTCGCGACATTTGCTTGAGCCGCACGCTGCTTCGGGTCCCCCCTCGATCGACGAGCGTCTCGAGCACACTGTCTGGCAAACTCGGTAGCAGGCCTTGGCGGGTCGATAGACCTTCTCCTTGCCGATAGACCGTGACCACGAGGCTTCGGGAGGGATAGCCCGCTTCGAGATTGCCAATCAAGTCGTCGAGGTTGGCTGGGATCGCTCGGTAGGGGCGCTCGACATCGCCACCGGCAACTTCGATGGCGAGGGACTGATCCGCGGCATCGAGGGGAATCCGGATCGGGACGACCTCGCGCCTGGACTCCCCTTGGTAGCCACGAAGGGTTAGTTCCAGGTCGAGGACCTCGCCCGCACGGACCTCATCGTCGGCCACCCGCAGGTTCTCGAGCGTCTCCACGGGCGCGCCATAGTAGGCGCGCAACGTCTGGCGGATCCCTTGGATGCGTGCAACCTCGAAATCATTGCTGAGCAAGGCGGCGACCATCATCACGCCCCGGCTCCGCTGCATCGCGCGTCCTACGGTCCCGCGCGGAAAGAAGACGTCCTCGTCGAGCCGGATCGTGCGGGTTCCATGGGTCGTTTCGGCATCGATCTCGTGCGTGATCTTCATGACCAGTTCGGTCGCATCCCGTGCGGCCTCGTCGACCGCCTCGGCCAAGATCGCAGCCATGAGACCCGGGGTCATGTCGATTCCGATCGCGATTCGATTCTGGTAGGCCCGTTCGGGGAGATCCGGGTCCGGGCCCTTGATCGTGGTGTGGACGGGGATCATGGGTGCCTTCAGATCGGTTCGAAGCGCGATCGCGGCCTGTCGATCCTGATACATGAGCCCACGGATCGCGAGTGGGCTCGAGAGTTTGACGGACCGATCCACGCTGCTCACGATCGTGTGAACGCGAGCATCGGCCATCGGGACGTTGGACGGCCCTTCGTCGAGCATCGAGTGGCCGAACGCGAGCAATCGGTCGCCCGTGCCGTTCACCCAAGTCACGGTTCCGTTGCCCGCGACGGCACTGTCGCCTTCGATCATCACGACCGACACCGAGTCGCCGCCGGCCCATTGTTTGGGCTTCGGTGGTTCGGCCGTAGCCTCCTGACGTCGACCACGACCACCGCCGCGAACCGGCAGCAATCCCAACGTATCGGCCACGAGCTGGGTTGCTGCGGTGCCAAGACCCGAGATCGAAAGCGGCGTTTCCAAGGGCACGAGGCTCGCGGTCGGGTCGAGCATGCTCGGTCGGATCCGCTCGGGCAGGGCCGAAGTTTCGAGCCCTAGCATCGTGTCTGCCCATCCGTGGGTGCCCGAACGCGAACGTCCGATCTTGGGACTTGGCAGGGCGTCGGGTCGATAGGGCAGGGCGCCGACCTCTTGCATGTCTTCGATCGGAGTGATCGCCCCCAAAGGGTCTTTGTTGAATCGCCAGCCGTAGGCCAACGCTCCGACCAGTTTGCCGTCGATATAGATCGGGCTGCCGCTCATCCCTCCCACGATCCCGCTATGCATCATTCGAGGATCGGTCGAACGAAAGAGGATGCCATCCTGTTTGGGCAGGTAGTGGGGCACGACGTCGACGATCTCGATCTCGAACTTGTCGGTTTCCTCGCCCTGGAAGACGGTCAACGCGTGTCCACGCATACCTGGCCGGATCTCCGACACTGGCATCGTCGCGACGGGTCGCTCGGCCTCGGCGGTCTCGATGTTTGCGAAGCCCAAGGTCGCGAGGCTGGCCAAGCCTGCGAGCCCGGCGAACCGCCAGAGCGAACGCTCGTCGAGTCTGCGGCTACGAGGGATCATCTCGGTCGTCGAGCGCATGCCAAACCCCTTCAACCCCGACACGGGGCGTAAACCTTCTCATGAGGATGCGACGCGCAGGGTTCGAGGGTCCGCCCGTGCCCGCGAGATTCAGCCCTCCTGTGGGGCACGACGCCCCTCAGCCTCTGGTGGGGCGTGAGACCACTCAGCCCCTGGGGGGCGTGAAAACAGTTCGATACGGCGGATTTGGCGCAACGCGCTCCGACGTTCCTGAACGTGGAATCGCCGGCTCTCAAGGGAGAGGAACGATACCACGAGCTCGTGGCCAGCCGCGAACAACCCACTCGGTTCCGGGGGCCCGCCCCGCTCCGTCCCGGGAATGGGTCGGCTGGCCAAAGCGTGGGACGCTCGTTCCGGACGCGGCCTCGAGCGAGCCGGGTTTCGCGATGGCACGGCTGTTGAACGGAGTCCTCGCGATGAGTCTCCTTTCGCTTCCTACCGAGCGACCACGCGAGCGCATGATGCTGTACGGACGCGCCGCGTTGGCCGATCTGGAACTGCTCGCGTTGGTTCTCGGCGGAGGTCGATCGACCGAGCGCTCGTTCGAGCTGCTCCACGCGTTTGGCGGGTTGCTCGGTCTCGACCGAGCGTCGCCGGAGGAACTCTGCGATGTTCCGGGCATCGGACTCGCCGGCGCCGCGGCGGTTTGCGGCGCGTTGGAGTTGGGCCGACGTGCAGGCCGGCTCACTCTGCCCCACGCCGAAATGATTCGGCGCCCCGAAGATGTTGCGGCCTTCGTTCAGGCGACGTTTGGCGCAGAGGAGGAGGAACACTTCGCCGTCCTCGGCCTCGATGCGAGACAACGGGTTCGGCTCGTGCGTCGCGTGGCGGTCGGCACCGTCGCCCAAGTCGATGTTCACCCGCGAGAGGTTTTTCGACCCCTCCTGCGCGGGGCCGCGCATTCGGTGATTCTGGTTCACAACCATCCGAGCGGGGAAGCCACACCGAGTCACGCCGACCTCGAGCTCACGCAACGCCTGGTCGAGGTCGGTCGTCTCGTGGGGATCCCGGTCCTCGATCATCTGGTCGTGACGCGCGATGCCTATGTGTCGCTCGCCGAACTCGGAGTGCTCCCGGGCGTGTAGCCGCAAATGAGGACCTCGCGAGGATCCGGGCAGAGCCGTTTCACGCCGGTAGGCGTGCGTTTGGGGTGAGCAGAGGCAGCTTCGCGGCCGGTTTCGATGAGCACGTCTCGGCGTTTCACGCGGGTAGGCGTGCGTTTGGGTGAGCGGAGGCAGCTTCGCTGCCGTAGCGAGGGGCCTTTGCGAAAAGCCCCTTCAAGACGACGAGAAGAGCGGTTCACGTCCGGTTTCGGTGAGCACGTCTCGGCGAAATCGGTCGAGCTCGTCGTCGACATCGCGTTGCGACCCGCCACGGCGGTCGATGAGTCGGGTCGCGATCGTCCGAGCCACGGTTCCGCCGCGCGTGCGGTCGGTCAGGACGAGCGGTAAACGGCGACGCAAGATGTCGGTGAGGTGGGTGACACCTTCGTGTTCGAGCGCCGCATCGACTTCGACCCAGCGGTACGGGAGGCCCCGCACCAACGGCTCGGCCATGGCAGGCTCGAGGTTGGCCCGTCCCGCGAGGATTCTTGCGAACGGCCCGTGGCGGGGTTCGAGGTCGCGGAGGATCGAGTTCTCGAGCTCGGCGGGTTCGATGGGTCGACCCGGGACGAGCGGTGCCTCCCGGGTCGTGCAGGGTCGACGCTTGAGATCCCCGTCCAGACGGCGAATGACGAGGTCGACGACTTCCTCGGCCATCGCTCGAAAGGTCGTCAGTTTGCCGCCCACTAGACCGATCACCCCGTTCTCACTCTCGAGGATGAGGTGGCGACGAGAGATCTCCGCTGTCGGAGCGGTTGCGTGCTCCGGTCGTACGAGCGGGCGTACGCCGGCCCACGCAGAAATGACGTTGCCGGGTCCGAGTGCGGCGCGGGGGAGCAGGCGCTGGACGAGCGAGAGCAGCCGACGCTCATCCGCGCTCGACGTACCCACCCTTGCCGGATCGTCTGCGAATGGAGCGTCGGTCGTGCCAACGTACGTGCACGGGCCCCAAGGGACGACGAACACGATCCGCGGCTCATCCGGGTCCTGGAGGACGAGGGGGTGCTGAATGGGTGCGTGGCGATGGTCGACGACGAGGTGCACGCCTCGCGAGAGGCTCAAGAGCCCCTCAGCGGCTTTTCCGAGCAGTTTCGAGCTGGTCCAGGCTCCGGCGGCCACGACTGTTTGTCGGGCCGAGACCCGGGTTCCGTCCGTCAGGACGATTTCGTAGGTTTCATCGCGACGACCGATCGTCTCGACCGCGGCATACGTCAACACGTCGGCTCCACGGCGCCGGGCGTCCTGCAACACGGTCAAGGTGAGGCGGGCGTCGTCGGTGATCGCGTCCTCGTACGCGAGCGCGCCTTCGAGTTCGCTCGCCCGCAAACTCGGCTCGATCGCCAAACACGTATCGGCGGACATGAACTCGTGCACGTCGCCGCGGAAAAGGTTGAGGGCGTCGTACACGGTCAAGCCCGCGCGCAGCTTCCACAGGGGGAGACGATCCCCGCGGTAGCCGGGAAAAAGGAAGCGAGCGGGCCGGACGAGATGCGGGGCGGTTCGGTAGAGCCGCCCTCGCTCGCGCAGCGCCTCGAACACCAAGCGAAAATCCCCATGCTCGAGGTACCGGAGCCCGCCGTGGATGAGCCGCGTCGAGCGGGAGCTGGTGCCGAAACAGGCGTCTTCCGCTTCGAGGACCAGGACCGACAAACCCCGCCCCGCGGCATCGCGAGCGATGCCGGCCCCGACGATCCCGGCCCCCACCACCACGAGATCCCATCGCGTCGGTCGGTCCGAGCGGAGCCGATCTCTCAGCGAATCGAGCTCTATGGCCCCCCACGCGGGTCCGAAGTCTGTGATAGATCCCCCACCGTCACTCGCGGCCCGGGGTCGGTTGCGCTCGGGACCGTGCATTTGTGACACTCCCCCAGCCTAACTCGAATCAGGAGCCTCGATGGCGCTCTACACTCTGTACGTCCAGTACGCGGGGAGGCCCCCCGAAACGAAGAGCTTCGACAAAGAAACGATCGTCATCGGGCGTGATGTCGGTGACATCGCCCTGCACGATCCCCAGGTGTCCGGCCGTCACGCTGAAATGCGCTTCCAAAACGGAAAGCTCGTTTTTCAGGACTTAGGGTCGACCAACGGGTCTTTCCAGCCCAACGGGGAACGCGTGCAAGCTCCGATCGAGCTCGGGGTCGGCAACGCGGTCCGTCTGGGTCAGTCGGTGCTCAGGGTTCAACACATCGACTTCCCCGGAGCCATGGGAGCCGGTCGCACGATGTTCGTCGGCGCTGGTTCGGCACCGCCCCCACCCCAGGGTGGCGGTTTCGGTGCCCCACCTCCGCCCGGAATGCAAGCTCCTGGAATGCCCCCTCCCGGATACGGTGGGCCTCCTCGACCAGGTATGCCGGGGGGTCCCCCGGCTTTTCCGTCCGCGCCGCCACCACCCGGAATGGGCCCTGGTGGCCCACCGGGAATGATGGGGGGTGGTGGACCTGGAGGAGGACCGCCACCCGGAATGGGGGGACCCGGGATGCATGGAGGTCCGATGGGACCCGGAGGACCACCACCCGGAATGGGTGGGCCTGGCATGGGAGGACCTGGGATGCACGGAGGTCCGATGGGACCCGGAGGACCGCCGCCTGGAATGGGCGGGCCTGGGATGCACGGAGGTCCGATGGGACCCGGAGGGCCGCCGCCTGGCATGGGCGGGCCCGGGATGCACGGAGGTCCGATGGGACCCGGAGGACCGCCGCCTGGCATGGGCGGGCCCGGGATGCACGGAGGGCCGATGGGACCCGGAGGACCGCCGCCTGGAATGGGCGGGCCCGGAATGCACGGAGGGCCCGGAGGGCCGCCGCCTGGAATGGGTGGGCCTGGGATGCACGGAGGGCCCGGGATGCACGGAGGGCCTGGAGGACCGCCGCCTGGAATGGGCGGGCCTGGGATGCACGGAGGTCCGATGGGACCTGGAGGACCGCCGCCTGGAATGGGCGGGCCCGGAATGCACGGAGGTCCGATGGGACCCGGAGGACCGCCGCCTGGAATGGGCGGGCCTGGGATGCACGGAGGTCCGATGGGACCCGGAGGCCCGCCACCTGGAATGATGGGCGGACCCGGGATGGGACCGGGTGGACCCGGTTCGATGGGTCCACCGCCTCCTCCCGGAGGCATGGGCCACGGAGGCTATGGGGGACATTCGGCCCCCGGTATGGGGCCGAGCCACGGCGGTCCGATGGGTGGGCACCAAGCGATGTCCGGGCAAGGACCCGGCCATGGCGGGGGCTCGCTTCAACTGCCCGGCGGCGGGAGTTTGGATCTCGGAGGGGCCGAGGCCGAGGGGTTCATGGGCGACGTGAAGAGCGGGCTGCGTTTGACCCTCGGTAACCTCGTCGGTTCCGTCATGGTCATGGGGGTACCCGTGATCGGTTCGGCCTTCATTTCGGGGTTGGTCACGTTCCTCGTAATGGTGACCGGCTTGGGGATCCTGAGCTTGCTGAGCTACGTCGGGCTCATCTTCTCGTTGCTCAGCCTCATCGCATACCCGGCGCTGTTCTACTTCATGATGCAGGCGCACCTCGGGACGCCGGTGTCGTGGATGAGCGCGTATCGAGCGGTGCTCGGACGCGGGATCGGGGACCTCGTCAGCTTCTGGGTGGCCTCGATCATCGGGTTCATCGCGTTGGTCCTACCGCTCGGCTACTTCGTCGGCCCGACGTGGATCCTCGAAGAACGGAAGTTCGTCGACCTCAACATGCGCAGCCTCGAGCTGTGGAAGCCGATGATCGTTCGTTCGTTCCTCGTGCTGATCTGTGCCGGCATCATCACGGTTCCGTTCAGCATCGTCGCGTCGATCCTGACCTCGGTTGGCGTTGGACTCGGGGGAGGACTCGTGGGTGGCATCTTGATCTTGGCGGCGATCTTGGCCGGCGCGGTCGGGAATGCCGTTGTCGCTCCCATCTATGCAGGAGCTGTCATCAGCGGCTTCTTCGCTGCCTATCGCCAAGCCGAAGGTGTCGATGGAAAAGCCGTCGCTCGAGCCAAACTCGACGCGATGGCGTCGGGCGCCCCTGAGATCCCCGGCGCCGATCGGCTCGGCGGTTTGCCGGGCATGGGACAACCTGCGCTGAACCAAGGCTATCCGGGTGGCTCGCCGAGCATGGCCCCGCAGCCCATGGGACAGCCTCAGTACGCACAGCCCGGTCAGTCTCCCTATGGTCCATCGGGGCCGAGCGCACCGGGTTATCCGCCCCAGGGACAACCTCAAGGCTATCCGCCGCAAGGGCAGCAAGGCTATCCGCCCCAGGGTGGCGGACAGGGTGGATATCCTCCACCGGGCTATCCACCTCCGGGATATGGCGGACCCCCTCCGGGATATCCGGGAGGCCCGCCGGGACCGGGTGGTCAGCAGGGTTATCCTCAACAGCCCGGTTATCCGCCGGGTCAGCCGCCGGGTGGCTACCCCGGTTATCCACCGCATCGCTAACGCGAGTCGAGATCACCTTCGGAGAAGCGCCGCCATGGCGCTTCTTTTTTTTATTTCTCGATGAGCCGCGCAAGTTCCCGCAGAACTCGACGCACGGCACGACCGTGTGCGCATGGCGTGCATCGACTTCGCTTTGGGCCGCGGTTTACCGACCGAGATCCATGACATAGGCTGACAACGTCGCGGTTCCAACCGGATCCAACAGGAGGAACGGATGCCCGACACCTCGGTGCCTGGCGGGGCGCCTCGCTACGCTCTGTCTCGTTTGTCCAACTTTCCTTCCCTGACACCCGAACGTTTGCAGCTCGCGTACCGAGAGGTGTGCTTGGCGAGGATGCACGTCGAACGGATCGTGCAGGAGTGCCTCAAGGGGCGCTTCAAGTTCTCGATCTGGGGTCCGGGGGAAGAACTCTTCGGGGCAGCATCGGCTCTCGCGTTGGATGAGATCGCCGATCCGAGCGCGTTCGCGATCGGTGGTCACTATCGATCGGCGCCGTTGTTGGCGATGTGGACCCGCCTTCGCGGGCACGAAACGTTCCACTTGGATCAGATGCGCCAACAGATGTCGCGGGTCACCGATCCGTGGTCGCGCGGCCGGCAGATGACGGCACATTTTGCCGATCTTGCGTTCAACATCCTCCCGATCCAGTCCGCGCTCGGTATGCAGATCGGCAAATCGATCGGCTATGCCCAAGGACTCGTTCGGCATGGGACGAAGAACGGGCTCGTGTTCACGGTCATCGGCGACGGAACGTGTGCCGAAGGCGATCTTCACGAAGGCATGACCGGCGCCTCGGTGCTCAAGCTCCCTTGGCTGTTGGCCGTCACCGACAACAACATCGCGATCAGTGTCACGCCGAAAGATGGTCGGGGCATCGTCGACTTCGAGGCCTATGCTCGGGCGTTCGGCTTTGCCTACTTTGCGGTCGATGGCAACGACTTCCTCGGATGCTACGCCACCATGCTCGAGGCGGCCCGCTATTGTCGCGATGAGCAGCGACCCGCATTCGTCTGGGTGCAGAACCTGTCACGCTTGAACGACCATTCGTCCGCCGCCGACGTGACGTTTCGGTTCGATCAGTACGATCCGCTGTTGGATTTCGGGCGGGCGCTCGTCGAGGCCGGCGTCCTCGACGACGCGGACATCGTGAAACGCATCGAAGGGTCGTCGAAGGACTACTTCGTCCGCCACACGTTGGGTCGCATCGGGGCCGAAGCCGATGCGCACATCCTCGAGATCATGGCGATCGCCGAAGCCGAGCCCGAGCCGACCTACGACTCGGTCTTCGACCATGTGCGCGCTCCCTTTCCCGAGGTCGAAGAACCGCCGGCGGTCGGTCGACCGACCTCGATCTCGATCAATGGAGCCCTGCGCTCCGCCCTGCGGAGCATCTTGCGGGACAACCCGATGACCTGGCTCTACGGGCAAGACGTTGGGGCAAAGGGCGGCGTCATGCAGGCCACGGCCCGCTTGCACGCGGAGTTCCCCGATCAGGTTCGCGACTCACCGATCAACGAGCCGCTCATCCTCGGCTCCGCGATCGGCTTCGCGCTTCACGAAGGGGCGACTGCGATTCCGGAGATTCAGTTCAGCGACTACAGCCTGAACGCGATGCATTGGCTCGTCTATCTCGGATCGCTCATGTGGTGCACGGCGGGCACGGTGCGCGCGAACGTCATCGTCCGCTTGCCGGTCGAACCACTCGGGGGCGGCGCGATCTATCACTCGATGTGCATGGAGGGGTTCTTCGGCTCGATCCCGGGCTTGACGATCTGCGCTCCGACGACCTCACGCGATGTCTATGGACTGCTCCGCAGCGCGGCCGAGTTCCAGGGTCCCGTGCTCTTCTTCGAGTCGAAGGGGCTCTATCGCACCGCCTTGGGCGATGCGTTTCCCGGTGAGCCTACCGATCCCAAGGCGATCGCGGCCCTCAAGCGCGCGATCGCCTTCGATGGCTTTGCCCCCGACCTTCCCGACTCGTTTCGCGTGCCGATCGGCAAGGCCGCGATACGGCGAATGGGCGGTGACCTGACGCTCGTGACGTGGGGTCGATGCAGTTGGTTTTGCTACGAGGCAGCGGAGCGGCTCGCCCTCGAGGGGATCGATTGCGAGATCTTGGATCTCCGCACGATCGTTCCACCCGATCTGTCCGCCGTGTTGAACTCGGTCAGTAAGACCGGACGCCTGCTGGTCGTCCACGAGGATCGCGTGTTCGCGAGCCTGGGGCGGGAGATCCAAGGCGCCGTCGTCGAAGGGCTCGCGGGCGAGGCGATCGTCACCCGCGTCCTCGGACAAGATCCCGTTCCGGGGATCCCCCAAAACGTCCATCTCGAAGAACAAGTCGTCGTCAGCCCCAAGAAAGTGTGCGAGGCGGCCCGGGCGGTCATGGCGACCCCGCGACCGGGTCGCGCGATCCTTCCATCTCCGGGTCCAGCCCCGGTGCTGTGGAAGCCCAACCGATACTTCGTGGCGTGAATCGACCCGAGGTCTCCGCGCACCGACGCCGCACGAGGAACCCTCTCCGAAGGAGTGCTAGCCTGTCCGCGCCTTGGACTTGGGGGAAGACGAGCTGCGGGTGGGTGGGCTCACACTGCGCGGGGTCACGCGGGGAGGGATCCAGACCTGTCTCATGTGCCCCGAGCTCGGCTTGATGTTCGATGCCGGCGGCCGGGTGCCGGGCCAGCTCCGCTACGACACGATCCTCATCTCGCACGGGCATCAGGATCACCTCGGTGGTCTGCCCACGCTCATCTCGCAGCGAAAGCTTGCGGGCTTGTCAGCGGCGACGGTGCACGTGCCGGTCGAGATCTTCGATCCGCTGGGCGCGATCTTTGCTGCATGGGCCAAGATTGAAGACTTCGAACTCGAGGTCGATCTCAAGGCCTACGAGCCCGAGCAGCGGGTCGAGTTCGGGAAGGGCGTACACGGACTTCCGATCCGATCGGTTCATCGTGTGCCGTCCCTATGCTGGCTCGTCGAACGGACGACCTCGAAGCTGTTGCCGCAATACGTGGGGCTGACGAGTGACGAGATCCGCCAGCTTCGGCACAACGACGTGACCATCACCGAGTCGACCACGGCGGGACTCTTGTGCGTCACCGGTGACACGCAGATCGAACTCTTCGTCCGTGATGAGCGCGTGCGCCGAGCTCGAGTCCTCGTCCACGAGGTCACTGCGTGGGACGATCGTCGAACGGTCGAAGAGATCCGCGGCTGGGGCCACACCCACGTCGATGAGCTCATCCCCTTGGTCGAACAGTTCGAGGGCGAGGCGCTCGTGCTCGTGCATCGCAGCCCCAGGCACACGCGGGCCGAAGCCGAACAGGTCGTTCAGCAGCGATTCCCCGCCGCCGTACGCGACAAGGTCCATGTCTTCGGTCACTGACACGGATGTATTGATCCTCGGGGCGAGTTTTGCCGGCATCGAGGTCCTGCACGAGCTCGTGAGTTATGCCGAGGGCAGCCCGCCCGCGACCATCGTCATCGATCGTCTGACTCGCCACGGCTACCTCCCGCTCGTACAGGAGCGCCTGTGTGGCCGGCTGGATCCTGATGCGAGTGTCCTGGACACCGCGAGCTACGTCCGGTCCGTTCCCCGAGCTCAGTTCGTCGCGGGCGAGGTCGTGGCCCTCGACCCTGAAACGAAGGTCGTCACCCTGGCCTCCGGGGCGCAATACCGCGGACGCTTCGTCGTCGTCGCGCTCGGGTCTGAAAGCTCTCCGCCCCAGGCTCTCGAGGGCCGCGAACACATCCTCGGATACAAGACCCCCGAGGACTTCGATCGGGCGGCACGGGCGATTGCAGCTGCCGTTCGTCCGGAACCGAACCCTCGGGCGATCGCGGTCATCGGTGGCGGCGTGTCGGGGGTCGAGCTTGCCGCAGAGTTGGCCGACCTCGTGCGCACGAGCGGCCTGTCTCCGGAGGCTTGTCGGATCAGCCTCATCACATCGTCCGACCGACTCCTCCCGACGATGTCGCCTCGCGTCGCTCGCCATGTCGCCCGCCGTCTCGAAGCGCAGCACGTAGAGCTGCGTCTGCGGACCCGACTCGTCTCTGCTCATCCGGAAGGGATCACGTTGAACGAACGACGGGGCAACGTCGAAGACGTGCTCGAGATGATGACGACGGCTACCCTCTGGGCGGCGGGGATCGGTCCCTCTGCCGTCCTCTCGCGGCTCGGGCTGCCGCGCAACGATGCTGGTTGGCTCGTCGTTGGTCCTTCGCTGCAGTGTTTTCCGACCCCCAAGCCCACCAAGCCCGATCTGTTTGCCTGCGGGGACGCCGTACGGATTCGCGGTGGAGAGGGCGAATGGCCCACCATGCAGCGAGCGATCGAATGTATTTGGCAGGCGAAGGTCGTCGCTCGCAATCTGTTACGCATGGCGAAAGAGCGCCCGGATTACCCCAACGGGGTTCCATCGCTGCTCCCTCATCGCTTGCGGCGAGAGTTTTTTTATGGCGTGAGTCTCGGAGCGCGATCGATGATCGTCTATCGACATCTCTCCGTCGACATGCCGCGGATCAATCGCGAGTTTCGCCGCTGGTTGATGCGTCAGTACTTTGCTCGCTATACACCGCTCCGCGCGGAACGGGCTCTCGCCCCCGGCTGATGGGGGCGCTCCATTGCGCTCAGTGGCCAGCGTCGAGGCGGTGTTCGACCGCATCCATCCGGGTCTTCAGCAGCCCGATCTCGCGTTCGATGTCGTCCTCTCGTTGGCGCACGGTGGTGACGTGACGGACGACGAATCGCTGTTTCTCGGCGAGTTCCAGCAGTGTGGACTCGACGTGGTCGAGACACTGGTTCGTTTGGTCGAGACGCTGGTTCGTTTGGTCGATGCGGCCTCCGAGATCCTCGCGGGTGGCTCGGATCTCGTCGCGGATCTGTTTGAGGATCTCCACTGTGAGACTCGACTCTTCCATCACTTGGCGAGGCTAGCAGCCGTACCACGGTGCGACAAACTGGTGATCAGGAACGTCCCTTGGGTGAAGCGTATGTCGCTCGGCGTCCGGATCGCGGCAAGCGACGGCGGCGCGCGCTGTCCGGTTTTCGGGTTAGCGCGGACCCGTATCGACAGAGAGCGGCTGCAGCCGCACGTCGGCCACGCAGAGCTCCACGCCGGCACCTGGTCCGTGGACCTTCAAGCCGATCGCCGTCGGTGCGACTTCGAAACCGAGCGTCAGATTGCCATTGAGCTCGATCCACGCGCCGCTGGGAACGACGATCGTGGCGACGTTGAACTCGTACGGTTCGGCCCCGGTCTCGGTGATGAGGAGCGAAGCGTCGACGGTGGACGATGCACTCGCGCGCACCCAGGTCGAAAACGTCAACGGGCCTCCCACCGCCAGATCGTCGAGCAAATCGTCTTGCACGATACCATCGGTCGCTCCACTTCGACCGCGCACGCACCCGGCATTGCCGACGCGGCCTTGCGCCGGACCGACCGCAAGCTGGCCTCCGACGGCCGACCACGCTTCGCTCCCTGCCGCGAAATCGGCATTGGTGAGCCGATTGGCTCCGCGTGTTGGCAAGAATCCGGCGAGCCCATCCATCACGCCGCGATAGGCAGGCTTCTCGAGGTAGCTGCGGTCGTAGATGAGGCCGTCTTCGGGGCCATCGTCATTGAGCCAGGAGTACTGGTCCGTCACTCCCCAAAACGTGATCGCTTCGCAGCCCGGTTCGACGGCACAAGCACCGACGATCTGTTGAAACGCCACGCGTTCCGCCTGCCAACGGCTCGCTTCGTTGCCGGGGACGGCCCGCGTGCGGGCATCGACCTCGCTGATGTTCACGACGAGCCCGAGGTCGGCGAAGCGACGGATGTTGGCACGTAGATCGGTTTCCGAAGGGTAACGATGCGTCGATACGTGCGACTGAAATCCAATACCATCGATCGGAACCCCTCTCGCGAGCAAATCCTCGATCATGTCGTACGTGAAGTCGGACTTCGGGCCCATGCGCTCGATGCCGACCTCATTGTAGATGAGCATGATCTCCGGATCGGCGGCCCGTGCCCAGAAGAATGCGTTCTCGATGTATTCGGGTCCGAGGACGTTGAAGAAGACGCTCTCGGTATAACCCGATTCGGTATCGATATTGACGGCCTCATTGACGACGTCCCAGGCCCGGATCCTTCCGCGGTAGCGATCCAGAGTGGTTTCGATGTGCTGTCGCAATGCGGTGTTCAGCTGATCCGCCGTCATCGATTCGGAAACCCATGACGGGGTCTGCAAGTGCCACACGAACGTGTGACCCTTGACCGCTTGTTCGACGGTCCCCGCAAAATCGACGAGGGCATCCATATCGTCCCAGTCGTACGTGTTGGGCGTGGGTGCAAGCACCCCCCATTTGCCCGAATCCTCGGGCGTGACATCGCCAAACTCCCTGACGAGGATCGCTGCATACTCTGCATCGACGGCCAATAGGTCGGGCCGGACCGCAACGCCGATTCGCTTCCCGGCCGCGGCCGCGGCCTCACGAAGCGTCGCATAGTCGACGACGGCCTGGTTGTCGCCGGTGCTGGCTTCTCCTTCAGTCTCCCGATCTCCGATCGTCGCGGTCCCGTCGCTCACCGAGATTGATCCCGAAGCACTCGTTCCTGCATCATCCGCGGCGCTGCCAGAGCCCTCGTGGTTCGCGGTGCCGACCTCGGACGCCGATTCATCGGCGTCGTTCGTCGTTGATCGTCCGGCATCGTCCACTACGTCTTGCGGGCTGGGCGAACAACCGACGACGAGAAGACCGTGGGTCAATAGCCGACGGATCCCCACGAGCCGCAGATTCGAAACGAACGGCCGAGCAAAACGCATCACCGTCGCTAGCTTGCCGTCGTTCTCGTTCCGCCCGCAAGGGCAAGGGCAAGGGCTCGCCGAGTCCCGTCTCACGTTCGAGTCTCGTCGCTCTACGCTCGCCTGGTATGCTCCTCCGAGTGTTTTAGTTCGGGCGGTATAGATCTCCTGGATCGCCTTTTGCGCTCGGTCGACACGCTCGCCGAGACGCTGCAGTGCACCGGCGATCACCGGCCCAGAAGACCCGCTCGGCGACGAACGTCGAGTTTGCTCGATCCCCCGAGGTCTTTCTTTGCACCGCAATTCGCGTTGAAGTACCACGGTGCCGCTCGTCTTCCTGCCCGAACCCGAGGTCTTCTTCGTCTGGGGAAACGACGTCGCGTTGCCGGAGTTCAACCTGCGCCCCACGGAAGCCGAAGGCGCTTCGCAGAGCGCGAAAGGGGCCGAATCGCAGCCGGAGCTCGTACTGCCGGAGGGGCGCGGGCAGGTGCTCGGACGGTCCTTGCCGGTGATGGAGTTGGTCCCGCAGCTCGTGACGGTCCCCGCTGTGAGGATCGAGGCGCTTTCTGGTTCGGTTGCGATCTGGATCCTCGCGAGCAAACTCGCGCTCGAACTGCTCTCGCGCGAGCGCGTGGTCCCAACCATCGCTCGTCGGCACGGACGTATCGAAGCTCGTTGGGCGGCTGCACTGTCGGCGAGTGAAGATGCCTCGCGAGTCGCTGCACTTGCGCGCAGCATGCCGCCCGCGGCTCATGCCGTCCCCGTTCGCGAGGGCACGGAGTTCGATGTATGGGCCCCTGAGACGTTGTTGCGAGCGTATCTGGACGCAGTCGTCGATGGAATGCTGCGGACGACGATGGGCGGGCCCTCGTTGCCCCCGGCTCGGACGACGAAACGCAAGGGTGGCGAGCCGGCACAGCGTTCTTGGGACGAGCGCTGGCGAGCCGCACTCCAAGGGTCCGATCCCGCGTTTCAGGTTGGCGGATTTGCCGAGCGCACGGTCGTGGAGGACCTCGAGCGGTGGAGCGCAGCGGCGATCGGGGGTCGGGATCGCCTGCGTGCGTGCTTTCGACTCGAGCTGCCGGAGGCCGATCGCGATCCGTTCGTGCTTCGCTTCCTTTTGCAATCGCCCGACGACCCGAGCCTGCTCGTCACTGCGGCGGACGTGTGGAAGACCGAAGGCCGTAGCCTCGAACAGCTCGGCCGAGCGTTTCGCGATCCTCAGGAGTCGTTGCTCGAGGCTCTCGGTCGCGCGTCCCGGTTGTTCCCAGCGATCGAGGGCGCGTTGCGGACGGCCAAGCCCGAGACGCTCGAGCTCGATGCGGCGACGGCATGGACGTTTTTGGGGGAGGGGGCGACCGTGCTCGCGGAGGCCGGTTTTGGCGTGATCGTGCCCGGTGAACTCACCGCGTCGGGGCAACGGCGTTTGCGCTTGCGGATGCGGGTGGGCGGTCGTTCCAAGGTGGCCGGGGCGGTCGCGCAGGCGGGTGGTCTCGGCCTGGAAGAGCTGCTCGATGTCGATTGGCAGGCGGTGATTGGCGACGATGTCCTGACAGCGCGCGAACTCGCGGCCCTGGCCAAGCGCAAAGCACCGCTCGTGCTCCATCGCGGTGCATGGGTGGCGATCGATCCCCGTGAGCTCGCGGACATTCAACGGCGTCTTTCGGAGGGCCCAAGCCGCATGACGGTGCGCGATGCGGTTCGAGCCGCGCTTGCCGGGGAAACGCAGGATGGGCCGCGGAGCGTCTCGGTGGCGGCGACGGGGTCCCTCGCCGTGATGCTCGATCGCTTGCGGACCGGTGCCTCGTCCTTGGATCGTGAACCGCCGTCGAAACTGCGCGCGACGTTGCGCCCATACCAAACGCGCGGCGTCGCGTGGCTCGGCACCATGGGTTCGCTCGGGCTCGGCGCGTGCTTGGCCGATGACATGGGCCTCGGCAAAACCCTGCAGCTCCTCGCGTTCCTGCTGCGCAAGGTCGAGGATGCGCCCCAGGATCGGCGGCCGAACTTGATCGTGGCTCCCACCTCGGTCGTGGGCAACTGGGAGCGTGAAGCCGCTCGCTTCGCCCCCTCGCTCCCGCTCGTTCCGCACTACGGAGGTGCTCGCGCGCGGCAGGTGGAGGACTTCGCGGCCCAGGCGGGGGCCCTGGTCGTCACGACGTATGGCCTCCTGCGGCGCGACCTCGAGCTGCTGGCCGAGGTCGAGTGGTCGGTCGTGGCTCTCGATGAGGCCCAGAACATCAAGAACGCAGCGTCGTCCACGGCCCGGGCCGCACGGACGCTCCAGGCCAACCATCGTTTCGCGCTCACCGGGACCCCGGTCGAGAATCGCCTGGCCGAGCTCTGGTCCATCCTCGAGTTCGCCAATCCCGGCCTGCTCGGGCCGCTCACGACCTTCCGACGCGAGTTCGCGGTCCCGATCGAGCGCTATGGCAATGACGAGGCCGCCGCGCGACTCCGTCGGATCGTGAGCCCGTTCGTCTTGCGGCGCGAAAAAAGCGACCCCACGATCATCCCCGATCTGCCGCGGAAGCACGAAATGAAGGTCGTGTGCACGCTGACGCGCGAACAAGCCACGCTCTACAAGGCGGTCGTCGACGAAGAGATGCGGCAGATCGAGCGTACCGAGGGCATCGAACGACGCGGCCGCGTATTGGCATTGCTCGTGTTCCTCAAGCAGATCTGCAACCATCCGGCCCAGTACCTCGCCGAGCGCGGACCGCTCGCGAATCGCTCGGGGAAGCTCGCCCGGATCACCGAAATGCTCGAGGAAGCGCTCGCCACAGGGGATAAGGCGCTCGTGTTCACACAGTTTCGCGAAATGGGCGATCGGCTCGTCGCGCATTTCCAGGCGAGCCTCCAAGGCGAGGTCGCCTTCCTGCACGGTGGCACCCCCCAACGAGCGCGCGACGAGCTCGTGCGCCGCTTCCAAGACGATCCACACGGGCCGTCGGTGTTCGTCCTCTCGGTCAAGGCGGGTGGGACGGGCCTCAACCTGACGGCCGCGAACCACGTCTTCCATTACGATCGCTGGTGGAATCCTGCGGTCGAGGATCAAGCCACCGACCGTGCCTACCGCATCGGTCAACGGCGAGCCGTCCAGGTCCACAAGCTGCTCTCCGCGGGCACCGTCGAGGAAAAGGTGGACCGCTTGCTCGAGCACAAACGCAAGCTCGTGGCCAAAGTGGTGGGCACGGGCGAGACGTGGATCACCGAACTCGAGGACGGGGAGTTGCGCGAGTTCTTTGCACTTTCATCCGACGCGGTCGTGAGCAGTGAGGATGGCGACGACGAACGAAAGCCCACTTCGCCGCGCCGCGAGCGGGCAAAGCGAACACGGCGAATGGAGGCTCGATCATGAGCGCGCGACCCGGTTTTGGATGGTTCAAGCGCGCGCCCAAAAAGCCTCCGCCCGAACATGGGATCAAGCTCAAGAAGATCGGGACCACGTGGTGGGGGCAACGGTGGATCGGGGCCCTCGAACAGGTGCTGCGTGGCGATGCGGGACGCCTCGCTCGTGGGCGAACGTATGCGCGAGCCGGTCGAACTCACGATCTCGAGGTCAAGCGCGGCGTCGTGACGGCGAAGGTCACCGGTTCTCGGCCCACCCCCTATGCGATCACGATCACACTCCCGGAGCTCTCGAGCACGGTGTGGGCTCAGGCGATAGCTGGCATGGCTGAGCGCGCTCAGTTTTCCGCCGAGTTGCTCGCGGGCCAGATGCCGACGGAGATCGAGGAGGTGTTTCGCGCAGCAGGTGCGAGTCTGTTCCCCGCCGAGCGAAAGGACCTCGCGACGACATGTTCCTGTCCGGATTGGGGAGATCCTTGCAAACACATCGCGGCCACTCATTACGTGCTCGGCGAAGCCTTCGATCGCGATCCGTTCCTGTTGTTCGAGTTGCGGGGCCGTACGAAGGAACTCGTTCTTGCCGCGCTGCGATCGGCTCGATCGGGGGAACGCCCTCGCAAGGGTAACCGCAAGACGCCGAACGATGACGTCGATCGGGTCGCGGACGATGTGCCCAAAGTTCGGCTCCGCAAGCTCACAGTGAGCGAATATGATCGGCCGCCCGAGCCCTTGCCGACGCTGCAGTTTACGTTCGATGCACCCGTCACCGGTGCTGCGATCGTGCGACAGCTCGGCACCCCGGCCGCGTGGACCGGTCATGGTTCACCTGCCGAGACGCTGGCTCCGATCATTCGCGCCGCCGCCGAACAGGCGCGGCGAATCGCGATGACCGAGGTGGAAGCCCCGATCGCCGATGGCGAAGTTGCACGAGGCCCGACCAACGCAACCGAGGCTCCCCCGCTGGATCCCGTGCAGGCGAAGGAGCGCCGGCTCGGCGCCAAGAAGAAAGCGAAGCGCGTTCCCGAGGAGGTGAAGAAAAAGGAGGAACGCAGTCTCGTGGGTGCGAGGAAGCGGGCGAAGCGAGGTCACGCGGATTCTCACCCGTCGAACGAATCGCGCAAGCGTGAGCGCTCGAGGTCCTGATCATCCGCCCCCGATCGGCAACAATTGGGGCCGACGCACGGCGGATCGGCCCGATCGGCTCCGTGCTACCTTGCGGCCGTGGTTCCCCATCTCCTCGAGCTCTTGCCCGATGAGCTCGTCGCCCATGCGGGAGCTCATGGCGTCGAGCTTCGCCTCGACGAAGCCCGCCGTGTCATCGTCGACGCGCACGTCGGAACGCGGATCGTGCGACGGCGCAACCAGGTCTCGCGGGCGAAGCTCGAAGCGATCGGTCGCATCGTACGGAACGACGATGTCGCGATCCTCGAGCGCAGCCGCGATCCGAGCGACGGATTCGTCAAGTACCTGATCGCGGGCGAAGCGGGCGATCCGTTCGAGGTCGTGCGGATCCCGCTCCATACCGAGGGTCGATTCAGCGTGTGCCTCTCGTCCCAAGTTGGCTGCGCGATGCGCTGTGCCTTTTGTGCAACCGGTCGCCTCGGTTGGCAGAGGCACCTTGCCAGTTGGGAGATGCTGGCGGCTTTGCGTGCCATCCGAAACGAGGCGCCCGGTCGAGTCACGGGTGCAGTATTTCAAGGCCAAGGGGAGCCCTTCCACAACTATGAGGCGGTGCTACGGGCCGCGAGAGTGCTCTGCGATCCGGCGGGAGGCCAGATCTCGGCCAAAGCGATCACCATCTCTACGGTGGGCCTCGTGCCTCAGATCCGCCGTTTCACCGCCGAAGGACATCGCTACCGTTTGATCGTCTCGCTCACGAGCACGCATCCCGAACGCCGTCGCGAACTCCTGCCGGTCGTCTCCAACTTCGACTTCGAAGACCTCTGTGCCGCGATCCGTGAACATGCTCGGGCACGAGGTGGTCCCGTGACGATCGCTTGGGTGCTCATGGCGGGGGTCAATACCAACGCTCGAGAGATCGAGGGGTTACGTCGCGCCTTTGCGGACGTGCCGATCATTCTGAACCTCATCGATGTCAACGATGCCCGCCCCGATGGGTTCGTGCGTGCAGACGACGAGGAGCGCAAAGCGTTCATCAACGGCCTCGCAGCCGCTGGGATTCCGTTTCGTCGACGGTATTCGGGCGGGGCAGCCCGTCACGCGGCGTGCGGGATGTTGGCCAGCCTTCGCACGCAACCAGCACCCACGCCAGAACCCACGCCAGAACCCACGACGGGTCCCGCGTAGTGTCCCGTGAAGGTTCTAAGACCGAGCAACGAGGTCCCATGCGTACCGGTCCTCGAACAGGTCGTCCACCGGTGACGGCCGCGAAGAGGTGATCGAACCTTCGGTTCGATAGGAAAGCCGCTGAGAAGGAACCTCCCACATGGGGAGTTTCGTCCCACCGCATGGGGTCAGCCGAACCTCACCGATGAACGGATCGGCATCCAGCGGGCCCCCTACCCGTGGCATGCAGATTGCTAAAGGCACCGGCACGTCTCTGGTGCTCCGTGGTCCGGAGCACCTCGACAGGAGAGGCACCGGATGACGGTTCATCAGGCAGTAGCCGGCAGTCACGACGATAGCGACGTTGATTCGGTCTCAGGTCTCGATCAAGAGGTCCTCGAGTGGATCAAGACGCTGTCGAAGTGGCTGCCCGAGCAGCGGCCCCTCGGGGTTTTCGTTCATCAGAACCCGCTCGGTGCGGTCGAATCGACGCATTTCCACGTCGCATGTGAGGCCGCGACCAGGATTCGCGGTGCACGCACGACGCTCACGAGCCAACGCTATCGCGAACTGGTCGAAGAGCGCCGCATTCGGGCCGATGATCTGGCGGCCGCCAAGAAGCGGATCGCCACGCTCCGCTTCGAGCGAATCGACGTCCTGCCACCGCCGGGCGACGCGGTGCTGCTATCCACCGTTCGACCCGAGATGGCGACCGAGGTCGGCGAAATGGTGGATGCGTTCCTCATTCGGATCCTTCCCGCATTCCTCGATCTCGGCTCGGCGATGTGGGTGATGCCGCATCGGGAAGAAGGCCTGCTCGGTGTTCTGCGGCGATTGGCTCGCACCTCGCTCGGGACGCCCGAACCTTGGCTTGCGGGTCTCTCGGCCCGACTCGGCGGCCCCACCACAAGTGCCCTATCGCTCGTGGTCAGTTGTCTCGAGAAACGGGGGGACCCCGAGACCGGTTGGCCAAACCTCATCCACGAAGCACTGTTCGCTTTGCCCGGCTACACCGGAATGATCCATCGGCTCGAGCACGTCGTCGCCGAACGCCCTGCCGGTGCCGACGTATCGTTGCTCGATTATCTCGCGGTGCGATTGGTCGTCGAGGAGCTCGCGCTCATCGAGATCAGCCACAGGTTGTTTGGCCGCCGCGCCACGCTCGGAACGCTCGCGGAATCCGTCATCGCTCTTCCGCGGCCCAAGCAGGTCGAGTGGAGCCTCGAGCTCGCGGCCATGCAAGACGCCTACGAAGAAGACTATGTGCGCAGCTTGCTTGGTGCTCTGTCGATGGCTAGCGAAACCGATCGAGAACCTTCGAGTCCGACGAATATCCACTTCGTCGGTTGTATCGACGATCGATTGGAGTCGATTCGGCGCCACATCGAAGAATGCGTACCGAATTCCGATACGGTGGGGTGTGCAGGATTTTTCGGCATCGCGATCAAACATCGGGCGCCTGTGTGCAGCGACGAGACGGCATCGTGTCCGGCACCGGTGACCCCGGACAAACGCGTGACCGAACATTTGTCGCCCGATCGCCAAGAGCTGCTCGAGCGCAGCTATCGAAGGCTGCGTTCGTGGCAAGCCATCGCCGGCGACGATGCCTCTCGTCGTCTCGTCCCGGGCCTCCTCGCCAGCTTCGCCAACATTGCGCGAACGCCACGCAATGTCCTCGAAATGCTGTTTCCCCAATGGTTCGTCGCTCCGGCGACCGAGTTCGAGGGCTCGGATCTCATCTATGCGAAGGACGTCGATCCCGACGGGTTCACCCTGGAGGATCGGACGAATCTCGTCTTCCGCAATCTCGCCAATATCGGCCTCGTCCGCGGATTTGGCCGCTGGGTGGCGATCGTCGGGCACGGGTCGATGGCGGTGAACAACCCGTTTGCATCGGGGTATCAGTGCGGTGCATGTGGTGGGCAACGTGGCGGGATCAATGCGCGGATCTTCTGCGAGTTCGCGAACGCTCCGGAGGTGAGGATCGGGTTGCGCCACCTCGGGCTCGACATTCCCGATCACACGATGTTCGTGCCCGGCGAACACGATACCTCGCTCGATCACTTTCGATGGTTCGATCTCGATCGATTGTCACCGGAGCGGAACCGTGAGTTCGAGCAGATCCTCGCGGATCTCGATGTTGCGCTCGCGCGGAATACCAAAGAACGAGCCCGGCGATTTGCTGATATTCCGCTCCACACTCCGATCGACGAAACCGTCGCGCGGGTTCGACGACGTGGGGCGGATTTCGCTGAAACCCGGCCCGAATACAACCATGCGACCAATGCGGCGTGCATCATCGGTCGCCGATCGCTCACGCGTCACGTGTTCCTCGACCGACGCCCGTTCCTCGTCTCCTACGATCCGACGATCGATGACGACGAGGCGACCACGCTGCAGCGATTGATGGCGGCACCGCTTCCGGTATGTGCCGGGATCAGTCACGAATACTTCTTTTCCACCATGGATCCGCAGCGATTTGGCAGCGGCACCAAACTCCCGCACAACGTGCAGGGACTGGTCGGAGTCTCGAACGGCGCGGACGGAGATCTGCGGCCTGGACTGTGGACCCAGACGACGGAGATCCACGATCCCATTCGCTTGGTTTCCGTCATCGAGGCCGAGCCCGAGACCATCACTCGTGTGCTCGATCGCTTGCCGGCCGTGAAACACACGGTCGTCAACCAGTGGATTCATCTCTTTGCTTGCTCGCCCTCCGGACGCGGATTTTTCCGGTGGCTCGGGCGAGGGTTCGAACCCTATTCCGTGCTCCCGCACGCGCTGTTCGAAGTTGGCGTGTCCCTCGATGCTTGCACGCATACCCGCGCCAATGTGGCCCCTTGTTTGATTGTGCCCCAACGAATCGAGGCTTCGTGATGATCGACATGCTGCACGCGGTGGCGAGTTCACAGCCGCTACTTCATCTGCTGACCTGTATCACCTTGCTGTCCCCCGCCGCAGGGTCTCTGCTGCTCCTCTTGATGAACCTGAGCGGGATCCGGCCCCACGAACGGTGGATCTCGGTGGTCTCGGCGGTCACGGTCGCGGGGGCTGCTCTTTCGGCCCTCCTGCTCGCCGGTCTGACCATGGCTCGGCCATCCCACGAGTTCGACGAGGTGCTGTGGACGATGTACTCGGTCGACGAGTATCAGCTCGACGTGTCGATTTTCGTCGATCCGTTGTCGGCCATGCTCACGGTCTTGGGCGCGTGCGTGATCCCGGTGCTGGCTCGGTTCTCGAGCCGCTATCTCCACAAGGAACCCGGGTACCTCCGGTTCTTCGTCTTGGTCGGTGTGGCGACGACCGGGTTCTTCTGGTTCGTGCTCGGTGGGAGCGTCGATATGGCGTTCTTCGGTTGGGAGCTGCTCGGGCTGTCGAGTGTCCTGTTGGTTGCATTCTTTTGGGATCGACCGGAGACGGTCGTCGCGAGCGGTCGGATCTTCGCCATCTATCGATTTGCCGACATTGCGCTCTTGGCGGGCGTCGTTCTGCTCCATCATTACGTCGGAGATTCACAGTGGGCGACGGTGCTCGGGGTGGGTCGCCCGGATCACGATGCGGCGCATCCCGGTACGTTCGCCGCCACGATTCTCGGGCTGGCCTTCTTGCTCGCAGCGATCGGGAAGTCTGCTCAATTCCCGGTGAGCCCCTACGTGCTCCGGGCGATGGAAGGGCCGACGCCGTCGAGCGCGTTGTTCTACGGCACCCTTTCGATCCACGCGGGCGTCTATCTGATGCTTCGGGTCGAGCCTTTGCTCGAGGATGCTCCGATCGCACGGGTTGCCGTAGTGCTCGTGGGGGTTGCCACGGCGCTCACCTCATCGTTGTCGTCGCTCGTTCGCGCCGACGCCAAAGGGGCTCTCGCGCTCGCCACCTCCGCGCAGGCTGGCTTGATGCTCGCCGAGATCGGACTCGGCTGGACCCAGCTCGCGATGTGGCATTTGCTGGCGCATGGCTTGCTTCGGCTCCGACAATTCCTGCGAGCTCCCTCGTGGCTCGCGGATGCCCAACTCCGTCGTCGCTCACTCGGCGGTGGTGCGTATCGAACCCCGTCGTTCCTCGAGCGGGTTCTGCCCGCTCGCCTGCACGATGGTCTCTATGCGGCCGCGTTGTCGCGCTTCGGCCTCGATGCGTGGATCGAGCGACTCTTCACCCGTCCTTTGGCCGAGTTTGCCCACCTCGTGAGCATGCCCCGGCCCCGCATCCGCCGGACCGGGTCTCGCATCTCGGGTGGCGCCATCCCGCTCCGGCCATCGTTCGGCTCGGCGGATAGCGTGGTCATCCACGTTCAATCGCATCAGCCTTCGCAAGGGATTGCAGAATGACATTCGATACGTTGTGGCGATTCGATTCGTTCTTTTGGCTGATCGTTCCCATTGCCATCCTTGAGGCCGTTCGGGCGATGCGGACGAGCATGTCGCTCGGTCGGAACCGTCTCCAGATCGCGATCTCGTTTGGACTGTTCGACGCGTTGTCGTTGACGGCGTGTGCAGGCACCAACTCGCCGAGCCTGTTCGTGTGCCTCGGCGTCTTGCGAGCCTTGACCCGAAGTGTGCTCGATCGGCAGGTCTGGACGCGTGGCCTCATCAAGGTCGGGCTCGTCGCGCTGGCCTTTGCTGCACTCGGCTTCGGTGGGGTCGATTCGTTTGCCGACGTCGCTGTAGCCGCCCACGACCTGAGTCCGGGTTTTCGGATGGTGGTGTTCAGCCTGCTGTGTGGGGCTTGCGTTGCGGCCATCGTTCCGGTTCACATCTCGGACGAAGCCAAGCAGACGCTCGTGTCTCCGTTCGTGTTGGTGGCTTTTGCACGCGTCGCATTGCCGCTCAGCGCCGCCGACACTCGCATTGCTGCGATTGGACCCATCTTGGCTGCGGCGTTGGGTGCCGTGTGTGCGCTTTGGCTGTTGTCGGCCGGAATGCGGGCGAATCACTTCGAGCACTCCACCTTGGTCTCGGAGATTCTGATGTGCGAACGAGGGGTCTTGCTCTCATTCGTCTGGCTTGGTCTCGCGTCGAGTGAACGCCTCGCCGGCGTCGGCGCGCTACTCGAATGGTGGTCGAGTGCCCTCGCGCTCCTCACCCTCGAGGCTTCGCTTCGGGTCAAAGTCCTGCCCAAGCCGATGGCCTTTTTTGCCCTCGCGATGGCGGTTGGACTCCCCGGCACCACGGGTTTCATTGCCGAGGATTTACTGGCCCACGGGTTGCTCGAGCTGCGGCCGGCCCTCGCTGCGGCGTTCGTATGCGTCAGCGCCGTGAACGCGGTTGCGCTGTACCTGGCGCTCGTCAATATCATCGTGGACGTCGGTCCCCGAGGGCGCCGAGAGCCACGGCTGTCCGCGATGATGATCTTGCCTGCGGCCCTCTCCATCATCGTAGGTGTCGTTCCGCGACCGTTCGTGGCCAGTGCCGTGGATGCACGGATCGCCGTGGCCCCGATCGAGCAGCACGGCAGCGTCCACGCAACGACGCATTGAGCGATGGCTTCGGCCGTCTCGCCCGCGCGGAGGCTGGACGGCATCCAGACCACGAGGGATCCGTTCGCGGGTCGGACCCACCCGACGGCCTTCCTAGCCGTCGGGTGTATTGGCTGGTTGTCTCCCGTCCTCTGGAGTACGAACGCGACGAGGCTAGAAGTGCGTCTTCGCGGTCGTTCGATCCATTGGCCACGGGCCCGAGTGCGATGACGTGCCGGCTACTCCGCACGACTGGGGTTCGTTCCCGTCGTGCGAGTCGTGCCGGCGTTTGTGGTTCGTGGTTCTGGGACTGAGGCGTTGGTGAGGAAAAACTCCGCACGAGCGGAGGTTCTCCTCGCCCGTCTCGCCGCTCCAACACGCGACTCGCGAGAATCACTGAGGAAAGGCCGAGGTACGGCCACTGCACAGCGTCCGTCGGTCTGTGTTGCGCCGCGTATTCACGCCACGGCCTTTCCACAGCTCAGTTCTTTCTCGAGGAGATCGATCGCGATGAATCAAGGCAATGACGCTGAATTGCGGACCGAGGAGACCCCCCGTGGGGATCTCGATGGTTTGAAGAAGTATTGGTCGAAGGACTTGGTGTCTGGATTCCTGGTCTTTTTGATCGCGTTGCCGCTGTGTCTCGGCATCTCGCTAGCGAGCGGATATCCACCCATTGCCGGTATTTTCACCGCCATTCTGGGTGGCATCATTTCGACGTTCGTCAGTAACTCCGAACTCACCATCAAAGGCCCCGCCGCGGGTCTCATCGTGATCGCGGTCGGGTGTATCACCGATTTCGGTGGGACCGGGTTTGGCGACGGTGAGTGGTCTGCCATCGACCACCAAGCGTACCGATATGCGCTTGCCGTGGGCGTCACGGCGGCGGTCATTCAACTGGCGTTCGGGCTTCTGCGAGGTGGCATTCTCGGAGACTTTTTTCCCACCTCCGCAGTGCACGGGATGCTCGCGGCGATCGGGGTGATCATCATCGCCAAGCAGCTGCCGGTCGCGCTCGGCGAATCCTCCGCGGGAGGACCTCTCGAACTCATCGCCAAGATCCCATTCGAACTCACCCACATGAACCCGGTCATCGGACTCATCGGAGGGTTGAGCCTGCTCATTTTGTTCTTGTGGCCGCTGGTCAAGCAGAAGCAGCTCCGCCTCATTCCCGGACCGCTCGTCGTGTTGTTCGTGGCGGTACCGCTCGGTCTCTATTTCGGGCTCAATTCGGAGCAAACCCATTCGTATACGTTTCGGGGTGAGACGTTCGAACTCGGGCGTCGTTTCTTGGTCAACGTGCCGGACAACCTGTTTGCCGCGGTCACGACACCCGACTTTGGCGCGTTGAGTCATCCCACCGCGTGGAAATGGGTCGCGATGTTCGCGATCATTGGAACGCTAGAGTCGTTGCTCAGCGCCAAAGCGGTCGATCTCATCGATCCGTGGCGCCGCAAGACCGATCTCGATCGCGACGATACCGCGATTGGGGTCGGCAATCTCGCGGCCGCGTGCGTGGGCGGTCTACCGATGATCTCCGAGATCGTCCGGAGTCGTGCGAATATTGACAACGGCGCCCGGACGCGGTTTTCCAACATGTTCCACGCGTTGTTCTTGCTGATCTTGGTTGCAGCAGCTCCGCGACTCATTTCGCTCATCCCGCTCTCGGCATTGGCGGCGATGCTCGTGTTCACCGGATTTCGCTTGGCCCATCCTCGCGAGTTTGCCCATGTCCTCGAAATCGGATGGGAGCAGCTCTTGGTGTTCGTTTCGACCATTGTGGGCGTGCTCGCCACGGATCTGCTGGTCGGCATCGCGATCGGGATCGGGGTCGAGTTGTTCGTCCATATCGTGAACGGCGCCCCGCTTCGCACGCTGTTTGCCGTCGACGTCGCGACGGTCCAGGATGTCGATGGATCCGTATTCGTGAACATCAAGAGCGGAGCGATGTTCAGCAATTGGATCGGCATCCGGCGCAAGCTCGAGACCCTTCCCGCAGCGAGCCGGATCACGGTCAGCTTTTCTGAGGCCACCTTCGTAGATCACACCGTGATGGAAAAGCTGCACGTGCTCAAGCGCGACCTCAACAAACGCGGTGTCAGCCTCGAACTGTTGGGGCTCGAAGGCCATCGTCCGGTGTCGGCGCATCCGTTCGCGACGCGGAGACTCTCGCGATCGAGCTGAACCATGCCATTCCTCGCTCGACGTTCTCCAGGTTTCCGCCGAGTCAGCGCTCCCCAGCATGACGTTGCCATCGAAGGCGTAGTTTCCATGCGAATCAGCCAATTCTCTGCTTCACCTCGTGAACCATCGTCGATGGGGAACGAGCTTCCATGGTGGCGCTCCTCGTGGTTCGTGACCCTCGCCATCACCACGCTCATCGTCACGGGGCTGCTCGTGTACGTCGATCGTCTGATGGCTGCGCATCGGACCTCCGCTGCGGAGGTCCATCTGCTCGAGATCGAGCTGTCTCGGCTGCGGTCGCGATTGGGCCGTTGCGAGTTCATGCTCGACCAGTCGCTGGTCGATGCGGAGAATGTGAATGATGCATCGATCGGAACTCCGCCCCCATAAGTCCTCGAAGAGAGACGAGGCGCCGGCCCAGCCCACGGACGGCGATGGGTGACGACGGGTTGTACGATGCGTGCGTGAAGACGGTCGTTCAACGAGTGGCGCGCGCCGAGGTTCGGGTGGGTGACGAGGTCGTCGGTCGGATCGACAAGGGGCTCGCGCTTCTCGTCGGTGTCGAAGTCGGCGACTCCGAGGCGGATGCCGACACGACCGCGCGTAAAGTCGCCACCATGCGCATCTTTCCAGGACGCACGCCGATGGATGCCGCCGTCGGTGAGGCAGGGGGAGCCTGTCTCGTCATCAGCCAGTTCACGCTGTGTGCATCGCTCGTGAAGGGGAACCGACCGAGTTTCGATCGGGCGGCAGCCCCCGACCTCGCGGACCCGCTCTACCTGAGGGTTGCCGCAGGATTGCGGGACACCGGGCTCCTGGTCGAGACGGGTCGCTTCGGCGCGCACATGGCCGTGGAACTCGTCAACGACGGGCCCGTCACGTTTCTGGTCGAGACTCGGGGCGGAGTTCTCGTGAAGACGGAGCGATGATGGCGAGGAGGTCCGTCGGTCATCCGCTGGTCACCTTGGCGGTGGATCGGACGGCGGCTCTACCTGGGGCCCTCGCGACTTCGGCGAGCGATCGCCCACCTCGTCGTGATTCGCGATGGTGCGGTTCTTGTCGATGATACCGGCGATGATCAATCCAAATGCGAGCAATCGGACGACGTAGAACCAGTGGCGTGTGTCGTCGGTCGGTTGCAGCGCGGCGAGTCCGATCCAATTGACCGCGAACGTCCAGAACGCCGCGAGGAAGAACAGGAACAATCGATCGGCGCTATTTCGCCAGTAGCGTAAGAAAAATAGCCCGATGACCCAACAGGCCATCGCGCATGCACCTTCGATCGCGTGGTCCATCGCGATTCACCTCGACTCCTGCACGAGGCCATAGACGAGCAGGCTCAATCCCACCAACGCAATCGAACCGCGGACGAGCTTGAGGTCGACGCCGGGAGCCATGACGAGATCGACGAACAGGACCACATTGTTGACCGCGAGGCCAGCGAAGCACAGGCTGCTCCAGAACAAAAGTCTCGTTCGATTGCGCTGGTATCCGCGAAAGAGCAGCGTCGCACACGCGAGGCTCGTGAGCGCGCACAGCAAGTAAACCGTTTCAGCCATCTTTCTTCCTCCCGATCACGAACGAATCGGCAAACGCCCGCGCGGCGGCTCCACGAATTCGTTGCATCGCCAGACCACTCAGGAGTCTCATCACCTCGACTCGATGCGACGCATAAATGGCCGCAAGTCGCGTGACCCGTGCGTGGCTCATCGCGTCCATCGCGTCCATCGCGTCCATCGCGTCCATCGCGTCATGGGGGGGCGCGTACTGCCACCGCACGTCGAGTCCATGACCGTTGCGCGTGAGCAACCCGCCGCGGACCAACGCATCGAGTTCGGGTTCGAGCTGGTTGGCGGGCAGCCCCAGCCGTTCGGCGACTTGTTCGGAGGACCACTCCCGGTTGGCCTCGCGATGCAACAGCAAGAGCGTTTCGACTTGCTCGAGCGAGGCGACGCGCTCGCGCAAGAGCTCGAGCACGTCTTCCGGAATTGCCTCGTCCATCGGCTGCGCCCGTAGGCAAGCCAAGGGCTAACAAAAGCGAAGGTCCGGGGCAAGTGTGGCGATGTTGGCACCCACCCCGAGAGGACCACGAATTTGGCGGCCATCGCTGGCGCTCGACTTGGCAACACCGGGGCGTCGACGGTGGAGCGTCGAACGGTGGAGCGTCGAACGGTGGAGCGTCGAACGGTGGGGCGTCGAACGGTGGAGCGTCGAACGGTGGAGCGTCGACGGCGGAGCACTCGCTCGCGTTCGCCGTCGTGTGCGAGCCCGATTCGGGCGCAAGGTCGGTTGCGGCAAACGAACGTGGATTCCGCGAACGACCCGAGCCCCGAGCGATGGAGTCCCGATGAGCGCGGAGCAGCGCGGCCGCCGGAGCCGAAACCGGGGTTTCGTGTCACATCGGGCTAGACTGCATCCCGATGAAACCGGACCCGGATGAATCTCAGCTCTTCGAGAATGAGTACATCACGATCCATTGCAAGGTCAGGGAACGGATCGTCGTCGTGCGCCGAAGCGGGATCCCCTTTCGCAACCGGCAGGATCTCGACGAAACCACGGCCGAGTTTGCCCGCGTCTTTCCCATCCATCGCCGGCGTGGATTTTCGATCCTCAACGACGTCCGTCAAGGACCGGTCACGGTCCACCAATTCCTCGAACCTGCGCACACGCGTTTTCGCAAGGAGAGCGAACGCGGATTCGATCGCTCGGCGATCGTCGTGAGCACCTTGCTCGGTCGTGTTCGCAGCTCCCGATTGGCGGCCGGAGTGGGGTTGCCGATGGTGATCGTGGATTCCATGGAAGAAGCGTTGGCGTTTCTCACCGCGAGGTAATCGATGAGCGGCCTTTCGCGTGTCGAGCGAGATCAAGTCGAGGGTTCGGCATCCGCGACGGTTTCGCCGAGATCGACCCGATCGCCCGGACGCACGAACAAGCGGCCCGCGTGGGGGTAGCGAGTCGTCTCGCCGTCGTCGTGGAGCACTTCGACGACGTTGCCTTCCCCGGGTTTGGGACCGGCAAAGGTGACGAGTCCATGACGACTTGCGCGGAGTTCGACGATGCGTCCCGCCGGTGTCTCGTCGTTCGCAGAGTCGCTCCAGGTGGCCCCCACGACGCCGTAGAGCGACCGCGAGTGCCCGTTCGGTTTGGACCAGCGCACACCCAGGTCCGCTTGGCCCTCGGTCCGGAGGACGGGCCGGCGCGGTGCCGCGCTGCGATCGAGTTCGGGAGCCGACCAACGAACGGGGGTCGGTTCGCGATGACCAGGCTGGGCTTCACGCCCCACGGAGGCTGGGAGGGGGCCACCGCCCAGCTGACGCGTCAATGCCCGATCGAGCCCGAGCTGGCCCGAGGCCGACTCGGCGATCGCTTGGTCGAACATACCGACCACGGAGTCTTGTGCGAATCCGGAATCCTCGCCCTCGGGGATGGTCGCTCGCATGGCTTGGAGCAATTGCCCGAGCAGGAGTTCTTCGAACCCACGCGCGACCTTGGTCGCATCACCATCCGGGGGTGGAGTGGGGTTGGCACGAAAGGTCGAGGACGCGATCGAATCGGCGAGGGCATCGGTGATCGAAGGCATGGTCATTGGATCTCGATCTGGGCGCGCAGGGCCCCGGCTTGTCTCATCGCGAGCAAAATGGGGACCAGATCACGGGGGCGGACGCCGAGGGCATTGAGGCCTTGGACGACGTCGCCCAACGTGGGTCCCGGTCGCACGAACTGCAGATCACCGCCGTCTTCGGTCACTTCGAGCTCGGTGCGGGGGACGACGACGGTCTCGCCATTTTGGCTGAAGGGCCCCGGCTGCGAGACCTCTGGGCTTTCGCTGACTTGAACCGTCAAACCGCCGTGAGAGATCGCGCAGCTCGTGATCCGAACGCCCGAACCCATGACGACGGTCCCGGTCTTTTCGTTGATGATGACGCGAGCCGATGAATCGGGTGTGACCTCGATGTTCTCGATCGCGGCGATCATGCCGACGAGGTCGTGCTTGCGTTCGCGGGGGACGACGATGCGAATCGTTCCGGGATTGGGGGCGGTCGCGACCACGGCACCCATCCGATCGTTGATCGCGTGTGCCACTCGGGCGGCGGTGGTGAAGTCGGGGCGCTCCAGGGAAATGAGGATCGGCTTGTCGGCGGAAAGGTCGTAACCGAGCTCTTGGCTGACCACGCCTCCGCCCGGGACTTGGCCCACGGTCGGATGGTTGCGTGTCACGCTGCTCCCACTTTGGCCCCCGGCCGAAAATCCACCGACTGTGAGGGAGCCTTCGGCCCAAGCGTAGACCTTGCCGTTCCCGCCCTTGAGGGCGGTGGGGATGAGCGTGCCACCAAACAGCGACTTCGCATTCGACGTCGAACTGGCGGTGACGTCGATGCGTTGACCCAGGCCGGCAAACGGCGGGAGCTGAGCGGTGACCATCACGACCGCGACGTTGCGCGCACGGATCTGCTTGGGCGTGATCATCGTGCCGAATTGGCGGCTGAGCATGTTGGCCATCATTTGCTGGGTCTGCACGCTCTGGAGGTCGTCCCCCGTGCCCGCGAGTCCGACCACGAGCCCGTAGCCGACCAGCGCATTCGAGGCGACGCCCTGCACCGTGGCCATGTCTTTCAAACGATCGGCCTGGGCGTGTCCGCTCGGCCAAACACATGCGAGCAGGAACCCGGCAAGGAGGACGAGGCGCGAACCGAAACGAGTCATAGTGGCCATGCGAGATCCATCCCCCGATGCAAGATGCCGGGACCTTGTTTGTCGCTGATGACCCCGCGCCCACTGAAGTCGATGCGAGCGTCGAGTACCCGGCGGGACGACACGGTGTTGCCCATGTCGATGTCGTAGGGGCGGACGACTCCGCTCAGATAGAGGTGCGTTTCCTCTTGGTTGATCTGAATGGTCTTGGTGCCTTCGATGAAGAGATCGCCGTTGGGCAACAGCTGCTTCACTTGACATGGAATCGTCGCCGTCAGATTTCCGGCGCGGGTGGTTTCGCCATCGCCTTGGAACGAAGAACTGTAGAGCGCCGAAACGAGCGCGCTCGGGTCGACATCGGGGTGTTTGCGGGCCAGCTTTTCCATGAGGCCGAAGAAGTTGCTGACGCCGGCATGGACCTCGCTCGACTTGCTCGCCTTCGTGCTCGCAGAGTCCTCGGCATCGGCTTCTTCCTCGATGCGGACGATGACGAGGTCGCCGAGGCTACGGCTGCGATTGTCTTCGATGACGTTGGGGGTATGGGCGCCCCACAGCAGGCCATTTTCCGCCGAGTGATCGACGTCGTAGCGACCGGCTTCGTATTGCCGTTCGGGGAACTTGTACGTCGTCACCGGTCCTGCGCAGGCCGTGGCGGCGAGCAGGGTTCCGAGGGGCAGCGCGCGCAGGCGAAACGGACTCATCAGAACGCACCTCCGAAGTCGATGCGAACTTCCTCCCCGGATTGGATCCGGCCGCGAATGATCCCGGAATCGCCATCCGGTTTGAGCGCGATGACATCGCCGATGTTGCCATCGCTTTGGGCGATCGCCGTTCGCGTGATCCGTAGGCCGTTGGCGCGGAGCACCACGGTGACCGTGGCACCCCGTTGGATCGTGGGAGGCACCTTCACCGAGCCTTGCGGGAGCGGGCGACCCGCGCGACCCGGTTGGGTCAGCCGCATGCCCACGAGATCTTCGGGTTTGGTCACGACGCCGTTGGGCAGCTGCTCGAGTGCGTGGGACGTGAGTTCGACGTCCGAGGCCGTCACCATGGCGCCGCGTGGCAAGTCGTTGCGCAAGGTGGGTGTTTGCGGGGAACCGACGAGATGGATGGTCACCATTTGGGTCGCGACCAGGCGTTCCGAGACGAAGATCGAGACCGTCGCTTTCGCGCTGCGTTGGAGACGACCGGAGCGGACGTCGACCCGGAGTGGGCCAACCGGTAAGGTCAGATCCTGCAGGCCCAGGATTTCGCCCATCGAAACCCCAAGCGGCAGTTTGGGCGCGAGGGCGGCTTCGACTTCGGTGCGCAATCCCGCAGCGGTGAGGTCCACGGCCGCGCGCTCGATCAGCTGTTGGGCAGGGAGGCCGTTCGCCATCGCTTCCGCGGCCCCGGCCCTCCGCAGAGCGGCTCGCACCGCCTCACGCGAAATCACCATTTGACGACCGGGAGCGGGGGAGGGTGCGACGTCGACCTCGAGCAAGGCACGGGGAGCCGTTGGACTGAGGTCGCCGAGCACCACCCGGTCGCTTGCGACGATGATGGCGGGGACGTGAACCGCAAGCGGAGGGCGGGGCGGGGCAGCGTGGGCGGCACGGGGAATGCCCAAGAGCAGCAACAATGCGATCGCGCGTTTCATGGTTCGACTCGTTCGGCTCTCAGAGATTGGTGAGGGACTGCATCATGTCATCGCTGGCGCTGATCACTCGCGAGCTGATCTCGTAGGCGCGTTGGCTCGAGATGAGTCCGATCATCTCCTCGACCACCTTCACGTTCGACATTTCGAGGAACCCTTGGCTCAACGTGCCGGCGCCTTGCAGACCAGGCGGGTTGATCTGGGCTTCCCCACTTGCCGCTGTCGCTTTGAGGAAGTTGCGACCGAGGCTCTGCAGACCGCCAGGATTCACGAAGGTCGCGAGCTGAATCTGACCGACCTCGGTGGCCCCTTCTTGGCCCGCCACGGTCACGGACACCGTGCCATCGGCCCCGATCGTGGCGGCGGTCGAACCTGGCGGCACCGTGATCTGCGGCTCGAGCGAGTAGCCGTCCGGGGTCACGAGCGAGCCTTCGGCGTTGACTTCGAAGTTTCCGGCCCTGGTGTAGGCCAACTCGCCGCCAGGCAGCGAGACCTGAAAGAACCCGTCGCCCTCGACCGCGAGGTCGAAGGGGTTACCGGTCTGCATGAAATCGCCGGTCGCAAACGATCGATGGGCCGCGACCGTGCGAACGCCCGTACCCACCTGGAGACCCGTGGGCACGGTGACACCTTGGGCCGACGAGGTTCCCGGAGCCCGCACGGTCTGATACAGCAGGTCTTGAAAGTCGGCCCGCGACTTCTTGAAGCCCGTCGTGTTGACGTTGGCGATGTTGTTGGCAATGACGTCGATCCGCTGCGACTGGGCTTCCATACCCGTGGCTGCGGTGTGCAGGGCTCGAATCATGCCGGCCCTCTAGTGCGAGCCCCGTGCCATCGATGACTACGCGTTCATCGTCGAAGTGGACGAAGGGCCTTGGTTTGGGCCGGGTCCGCGCGCTGCTATGACCTCTCGGCGAAACGGGTCACGTTGGAGCGGTGGCTTTGGGCCTTTGTAATGACCTCAGGCGGGGGCCCGGTCATCCGTTCGCCGCGTACGAGCGTGCTCGACGAAACGTCGTGCTCGTGTTCGAATGCCCCGAGAGGTGGTTCGGGATGGCACACCGCATCTTCGATCTGCGGATGGGCGACAGTAGCCGTCATTTCGGCGCGTTGCCGGAGACCTACGACCCCACGACGCCGCAATGGGACGTCTTGCGCGAGCATGTCGAGGCACTCCCGGGGGCTCGACTCACCGGCTTCGTCACCGATCGTGTCACCGAAGCGTGGATCGATTTCGTGCATGCCGGGCAACGCTTCAGCCTCAACAACCAGCATCGGCAATGGTGGTTCTTCGTCGCCGACCCGGGGTGCAACGAAGCGTTGCTCGAGCAGGTTCTCGTCCACTTCGCCGTAGTGCTCGACCCGACGGGCACGCACGAGCGCTGAGCCGAGCGGGCCACCAAGTCGGCAACGGAGTGTTTCGCCTGGCGAACGTCCAAGACGGGTCGAACCCGAGCTTCACGAGCCGATGGTTGAGCACGCGACGAACCGCTAAAGCGCGAACGAAGAGTGGAGTTCGCTCGCAGCTTCGCCATACGTGGACGGCACCCCACACAATTTGTTCGGTGACGAGAGGCGAGCCGCGAGCTCGCGGGGCCTCGCAGGGAACCGCTTCCAGCTCGATCTCGGCGATGGAAGCGAGTAGGCTGGCGACCAACGCACGCGTCTCGGATGCGGTGCAGTTCGCTGGGATGTCGCGATGGAACGGCGTGCGATGGCAGTCACAAACGTACGAATGATAGGGCTTCTCCTCCTTGGGCTCGCCTTCACGGCCTGCACTGCAGCCGGTGGCCTCGAGGATACAGGCGTAGGCGGGGGGGGATCCTCCAGCACCGGGGATGCCGGTCGTGACAGTGGAACGGGCCTTTCGGATGGAACCGCGACCCATCCAATCACAGGGGGATCCGACGACGCGGACATCACCGCGAGCGGAAGCAGTGGGACGGGCAACGACCCCTCGACGGGTGGCGAGGACGAAGCCGGCAGCACTGGCGCACCTGCGGTCATGAGGCCGTTTTGCGACCCGCAGCCCACCTTGAGGGACGCGGGCGCATGTACCGGTCGCCTGATCGGTGCAGCGCTCGCGGCCAATCGTCTCGTGGAAGTGGACTACGTCACGGCAGCGCTCGAACACAACTACGTGACACCGGAGAACGAGATGAAGTGGGAGTCGCTCCATCCGAATCCAACGGAATACACGTTCGAGCCCGCCGACGAGATCGTGAACTTCGCGGAAGCAAATGGCATGCTGGTCAAGGGGCACACCTTGGTCTGGTTCAATCAATTGCCAGAGTGGGTGAGCAGTTTGAGCAGCGAAGCTGATGTGCGCAATGCCATGCGCGATCATATTCAAACCGTGGTCGAGCACTTCAGAGGTCGCGTGCACGCATGGGATGTGGTCAACGAGGCGTGGGAAAACGAGTCGGCGTGGGTCGATGGTCAGCCTACGTTGCGCGACTACGTGATCTCCCAATACCTCGGTCCCTCGTTCATCGACGAAGCGTTCGAGCTCGCGCGCGCGGCCGATCCCGACGCCAAGCTCTACTACAATGACTTTCGGGCAGAAGGTATGAGCGCCAAGTCCCAGGCCATCTACGATATGGTCGCCGGAATGGTCGAGCGCGGTGTTCCGATCGACGGTGTGGGCATGCAGATGCATCTCGGACCTCCGAACAACGTGGTCGCGGTTTCAGAGATCATTGAGAACATGCAGCGCATCGCGGACCTCGGACTCGAAGTCGTGATCAGCGAAATGGACATCCATCGCTGTGGCGGGGCGACCGAAGAAGAACAGCGGGCGGAATACTACGAGGTCATTACCGCTTGCGTGGATCAGCCAGCATGTACCGCCATTACGTTTTGGGGCGTCACGGATAGCTATTCCTGGTTGCAGGACAGAGACAACCTCGGCTGTGGGCCCGAGCAGGATGCGGCTCCGCTGCTGTGGGACGGAACTCTCCAGAGAAAGCCCGCCTACTTCGGCGTGATGGATGCGCTGACCGGTCATTGACCCCCGACGGCATGGCGACGTCCGCCTGTTTGCGAAGGCGATCGCGTCGTCGATGGGTAAGGGTGGGACAGGCATCCGTAGCGCTCGGTGGCGTCGTCTCAACCCATCGACGCCGGCGCTGCTTCCTCGCGCAGCATCGCGAACAAATCGGTGACGCCAGGATCGCATCCTTGCTGCGTAAGCAGGGCCGTGATCTGGCCGCGATGATGGGTCTGATGGTTGAAGAGATGGGCGACACCCCACCAGAGCGGAGACTGTTGCTTCTGGCCGCGCCGCATGAATACGAGCGGGGCGGCGAGCTGTTCGTAGGTGATCCCTGAGACCCAGGCCGAGAGCTCGTCGTCGGTCAGCGCTCGTTCCCGGCGGAGGACCTCGAAGTCGCCGTAGAGCTCCTGATCGAGGGAGCGGATGCCTCCGGGGCCCATGAACTCGCCCGGGACGGTCACGCCCGTGAAGCGTGCGAGCCAGACTCTGTCGGCCAGCAAAAGGTGGTTGAAGGTGCCGTGGATCGACTTGAAGAACGCGCCGCCGTCCCGCCTGCGTGCTTCGTCGCTCAGCGTGGCCGCAATCCCGTAGAGCTTGTCGTTCATCCAGCGGTTGTAGCGAGCGAGGGCGCCCAGCCATTCGGGACTCATCATCAGGGCAACACTACGGCTTTCCCACGAGCGAGCGAAACCCGATCCTGATTCGACATCGCCGAAGCTCGGGGCCACGGGCGTGGTCAGGCATCGCCGAGGTCTTCGGGGCAAGTCTCCAAGCGGCGTTCGAGGCTTTCGTCCAACCTGATGGCGCGAGCCAGAGCGATCGCAGGCTCCAGGCAACTTGGTCGTTGGGATACCCGGAGAGGTGGTCGGCCAACGCCGCGACCGCATCGTCCCGTTGCCCCGTTCGCCAGAGGTCTTCGATAGGGGCCAGTCGATCGGGTTCAGCCATTCGCATCATCACTTTGCAAGCCAGCCTCATAACCGCCAGGTGACGAGGTGTCGAGGGACGGACTGGTCGGAGGCGCGCGAAGTTCCGCGGCGCGATGCGGTGGCGTCTGTCACACTCGCCATACCATGTCGCTTCAGGGAAACTGCCACTGCGGCAACATTGCGTTCACGCTCACGTGGGCCACAGAGACGGCCGCGATTCCAGCTCGAGCGTGCACGTGTTCGTTTTGTGTCAAGCATGGCGGCGTTTGGACGTCGAATCCAAGTGGAATTCTCGACGTCGTGGTGCGTGATCTGTCGCGCGTCTCCCAATACACATTCGGCACGGGCACGGCAGTCTTTCATATCTGCGCACGCTGTGGTGTCGTGCCGGTCGTGACCAGCCTCATCGAGGACAATGTCTACGCCGTCGTCAATGTGAACACATTCAGTGGAATCGAGAGCGAGCGACTCCAACACAGTTTGGCGAACCTCGAGGATGAAAGCGAAGCGGTCCGTTTGGCTCGTCGCAAACGCGGCTGGATCGCCAACGTTCGATTCGTTTGATGAAATGAAACACTCCGCATACGAAGCGATAGTCTGAGCCGATCGCAATTCGATTGCGCGGTAGGGGCACGAATCGCGAGCCGGGTCGATCGGCACGTGACAACGTGGGTCAGCTCACGGTGACGTAGCGGCGTCCACTTCCCCTGTGCTCCCGTCGAGCGAGCCACTCGTCACGTCCACTTCATCTGTGCTCCCGTCGGGGCCTGTGCTCCCGTCGAGCGAACCACTCGTCACGTCCAGGTCGCCCGTGCTCCCGTCGGGGCCGGTACTCCCGTCGAGCGAGCCACTCGTCACGTCCAGGTCGCCCGTGCTCCCGTCGGGGCCGGTCGAGCTTTCGCCGTCCTCGGGGCCGGTCGTCGACCCATCGTCCTCCCCCGGGAAGAATCGCAGATCGTCGACCCAGATATCGAAGGAGGAGGCATCTTGGTCCTGCCAGTGGAACAGGACGATCCGACTGGGATCGAAATCCGCTGGGATTCCCCACCCGGCCTGTTGGACTTCGTCCCAACGCACGGTGTATTGCGTCCATTCATCGGTGAGCAGGATGCTCTTGCCATGGTCGTCCCAACACAGGGTGGCGGAGGCACACGTTCCCCCCTCGTCGACCGGCACGGTCGCAACGGTCGAGACGTGCATGAAAACCTGGTCCTGTCCGCGCGCCCAGAACGTGATGCCTTCGTAGGCGGACGCGTCGTATGGGCAGTCGTCGCCGCGACCGTCCGCGCGGATGGACAACCCGAGCGCAGCACCCCAACTGGAGAATCCCTCGCCGTAGGTTCGAATCGAACGCGTCCCCTCGACCGCCGCCTCGTCGGTGACCGTCAGGGCGACGGGAAACTGCATCCCGGACGTCCCATCGTTGTAGTGGTACCAACCCCCCGATCGTCCGTCACGACTGGGAAGACCGGTTCCCATGTGCTCGAGATCGTCGATGCGGGTCGTGGTCAACGCGGGCCCCACCGGGCAATCTGCCGGCGGGCCCACCACGCCGGTATCCGTGGAGCTCGACGTCTCCGAGACTTCGGAACCGGTGGTCGCGGGAGGGTCGTCGTCGCCAGGTGGGGGCAGGGAGCCCCCATCGAACCCCGACGTGGTGGTGGAGGTTGTCCCGGACTCGTCCGCCTCACCCTCGGCGGTTGCATCGTCACTGCCACGGCATCCTGTCGCGAGGAGGAGGAGCCACGGCCAGGCGTGGGGACAAAGCTTCGGGATGGATGGGGTCGATCGTCGGGTCGTCGTCATTGGGATGGCTCGGAGAACAAGCCGCTAGTAACCCCAGCCAGGCGATCGGATTTCGTTCGGTGTTCGATTCGATAGGTGGCGAAATGCGCGAGTTTGCGCGACGTCATGGTCGTCGAGCACCATCCGCGTTGCAGCACCTCACGACCGTGAGCGATGATGTCGCTGTACTCGGCGGGCGGTATTCTTCGCGATCGGTCCGCCCGCGGAGTGGCGGAGGATCGCGCGTGGAACCTCGAACAACGGCAATCATCATTCGCCATGACCGAGTCGCGGACTCGGGCACGACTCCCAAAACGCGAGATGGGCCGAGCGTCGCATCGAGCCCATCTCGAATTTAGAATCTGAGAATGCGACCGGACTGAGCCTGTGCCGCGGCGTACGTGACCACGTCGACTTGCACGCCATCAGGGGTGAGCAGCCGAATGCTGCCCCCATTGTTCCCCAACTGGGCTCCACTGCCGTCGAGCCGTAGCGTGACCGCCTCGTTGGTCGGCAGCACGCGTGCGGGTAGGCTGTTGCGGTTGCCGTTCCTGTCGACGATCTGCCAGCGAGAGAGCTCGATATCCGCTGGGCTGGCATTGAACAGTGTCACCGTTTCCTGGCCCGGATCCGCGCCTGGTGGGTTGACCAGGGCCGCGATGATCCCGATGGCGGGCACGCTCGCGGGCATCGGCGTGGGGGTTGGTGTTGGCGTGGAGGTGGTACCGGGTTCGCGGCCCACCTGCGGCCCCTCGGGCATTCCCGGGAGGCGATGCCCGGTCCGGTCATCGGTGAACCACACCTGGGAGTCGAACGCGCAGAAGAAGCCTACCCAGCCCGTGCTGGGGTACCAGAACAGCAGGCCTCCGTCTTGAAACACCCCGTCGTCGCCGCGGTGATTCGAATCGTTGCCTTGGTTCATGTGAATATCGTGGATGCCTTGGTTCGTCTCGAACGTGCGGTCCGGTGGGAACACCTGGTTGCGCCAGAACGACCCGAACACATGGATCCGTGCACCGGTTTCAGCTCGAGCTCGATCGGCGAATACGGCCAAAAAATCCTGAATGTCGTCGTTCGTACCACGACCCTCGCGCGGTAAGTGGATCATGCGGCCGCGATCGAACAATGGCTCCCGTACATAGTCGAGGGCGAGACCCGACGCGCGTCTCGGGACTGGATGCAGTCCGTCGTTCAACGCATCCAGGCGGTCGAGCAATGACGCAGGACCGAGTGGCTGCTCGACCTTGAACCATACCTCGCTTCGATCCTGTGATCGGATGTTGACCGGGCAACGCCAGCGCTCGTTGCCGGTCCTCACGATAATGTGAAAATGATTCGAGGATCCATTCGTCGTCTCATTCCTTCCGGTCTGAATGACGACACCCTTCAGCAATCCGTATTCGACGCTCATTGCAACCTCGATCGCAGAAAAGCAAATTCGCGGCCTATGGGCAAGGATCGCTTCGCCATTCGACGTGCCCCATTGCAGGCCGCAGTCCGGTTCGCCGGTCGGTGAATCCAATTCATCTCGAGTTCGGGTCGTGGCTATCACCACTCGTGAGGGCATCGTATTGCGATGGGGTAAACCGAGAACGCATCGTCTAGGACGATGTTCAACCGCGACTCACGCTTATCACGCCGATGTTTCGAACGACGTTTCAAAGGCGGGATCGCATCTGCCTGGATCGCAATCTGCAGTGTCAATATCAGATGATTTCCGTTCGAATACGGCCGGCACGGAAAGTGTCATCCTGGAGGGAGGGACTGTAAAAAGCGAGATTCGATCGTATTCTCGTCCAAGTCGAGGCCTGTGCAGGGCCCCGTCGTTGGAGGGTATCGAGATGAAAAAATTCGTTCGACAAGAGAATCCCGCACGCACCGTGCCCCTCAGGGATGATGATGGCCAGATCCTCGTCCGCCTGTTGTGGGGAGACCCGGTGCTGGTTCAAGAACGCGACGGAGCACGCTCGAGAGTGAGGGCTCGCGGCCACGAAGGGTGGATCGGTAGCGACGACCTCGGAGACGAAGGTTTGCTCGAGCTCTATATCATCGACGTGGGTCAGGGCGATGGGGCGTTGCTCCGAACACCCGACGATAAGTGGCATTTGATCGATGCCGGCATTTCCAACGCGAGACAAATGACGCGAAAAGGTGCGGCCAATTTTCTGCGCTGGAAATTCCAAGAAGACCTTGGTGAACGGACCGTCAACCTCGCCAACGTTGTTCTCAGTCATCCCGACTTCGATCACTATGGGGGCCTCCTCGACGTCCTCGGGGGCAACCTCAACGATGGTCGAACGTTCGAAGTCTCGGTTGGCACCTTCTACCATTCTGGGATGGGCCGATTTTCCGCGGCGCCCAAGCTCGGCGCGACCACGAACGGAGAGGTCGCTCCGCTCCCGGTTCCGGGCTTTCGCATCACGCGAAGCGACGCCTTCATCACGGAGCTTCTGGGCGACGCAACTACATTTGGCAATCCCGCACGAGCGTTCGAAGGGTCATTCGCTCAACTCGCTCAGCTCGTCGCAACCGTGCCGAATGAGGTGCGTCGTATTTCCGCCGCAGATCGGTTCCTGGGTGGATATGGCCCCAACGACGCTTCGGGTGTCGTGATCCGGGTACTCGGGCCGATCGCCGAAACGATCGACGGCATCGAGGGCCTGAGGGTGTTGAGTAACGAGAGCGTGACCCGCAACGGCCACTCGATCGTTTTGCGGGTAGACTACGGCAACGCCCGCATTCTACTGGCCGGTGACCTCAACACCGAATCACAACGGCTCCTCATGAGCCACCATCCGGTCGACGAGTTTGCCGTCGACGTCGCAAAAGGTTGTCATCATGGCTCCGACGACGTCGACTTGCGCTTCATCCGTGCCATGGGGGCTCGTGCGACGGTCATTTCGTCAGGTGACAATGAGAGCTACGCACATCCAAGACCACGCATCCTCGGTGCTTCTGCCCACTATGGACGCGGTTGCGTCAACCTTCAGGGCGAAGAGCAACCTCCATTGCTCTACTCGACCGAGCTGGCGCGCTCGCTGTCCCTTCGATTTGCCGATTCCGTGGCCGTCGACGAGTCGAGAATCGATCCAGATAACGTTGGAGTTCGACTCGGAGGCCAGGATCGCTCGTTTCGTCGGCTCAACCGGACACCACTCGTCGGTGACCTCGTGTATGGACTCGTCAACGTGCGAACGGACGGCCATACGATTCTGGTCGGTACCCTCAGGGAATCCGGGAACGACTTCGAACTTCAGGCTTTCCAGGCGGGTATGGACCCCGCGGCGTCACCCGAGCGCCCCCACTAGTGCCTCAAGTCGGAAGTTCGTTCCGTGATAGGCGCGGGGCTGCGGCCCGAGGGCGAGGCCCGAGGCCGAAGCTGTATCGGGCGTACTGCGAGCGCCGAGTAACACCGCCATCGGACTGCAGAACCGTGCATGGCACGGAACGAACTTCCGACTTGAGGCACTAGTACTCGGTGCCGGAAGTTCGTGGCCGGTTAGGCGCGGAGCTGCGCCGCGAGGGCAAGGCGCGAGACCGAGTCGTATCGGGAATACGGTGAGCGTCGAGCAACGCAGCCATCGTGGCGTAG